>OIFT01000056.1_pt1 | contig 79916 bp, 77 predicted proteins | sample 1582161 | NCBI WGS metagenome assembly OIFT01 (sample SAMN07501037, study PRJEB24779) | human gut metagenome | isolation source: stool | host: human infant | place: USA: Pittsburgh, PA | reverse complement strand
AGACAATTTCTATATTATTTCAATAGAAATTGTCTTTTTTCACTTATCTAGATACTTTATGTCCCGGACTCTTTTTTATTTTATATCAATACATTTATTGCAGTCATTTATATTATAAACTTGAATCGTCTTGATATAGTATTCCAACGCCGATACCACCTTGACCCATCGCATATTCAAATTTAACAATTTCTATATATGGATGTTCTTCTAAGAATGCATTGACTTTTTTATTTAAACCTTTTTCTGTCATAGCAGTAAAATTAACAAATGTCATAGTTATCATCTCCAATTGGATAAGTAAATTGAACAATGTTATTATAACAATTATTTTAATTAGACAGAAAATATAAAAAAATAACAGAATTTATGTTTATACATGATATGTATTGGGTATGTTAATATTACAAAAATCATTTAAGAATGAAATGTTTAACAAGGAGGAATTTAAAATGGCAGAAGATAAATTTGAACAAGCTAAAGGTAATATTAAGGAAACAGTTGGTAATGCAACTGATAATAAAGATTTAGAAAAAGAAGGTCAAGGCGACAAAGCTTCAGGTAAAGCTAAAGAAGTGGTTGATAACGTTAAAGATAAAGCAAATGATGTTATTGATAAATTAAAAGGCGATAAATAAGTCGTTTTAACTAGAAGAGAACGCATGTGTTAAACACATGCGTTTTTTGTTTATTTTAGAATATTATGTCTGAGTATCATTGTTAGACGTAATCAGTCCTAATGAATAACTTACTATATATCCTATTACTAAAGAAATAATCGAAACAATCCATTCTACTGGTGATTTAGGAATTCCTGGGAATACAGCATAAATTGAACCAATAACAAAACCAGTAATTAAGGCAAATGTTCCAATAAAGTGGTGGGTTAAAAAGTATTTTATAATACGGCTTGAAAATAGAAATCCACATAAAATACCTAAACCAACTACTATTAATATAGGCAGACCGGTAAAGTTAAATTTAGCTAAATTAGCAATAGCTAACATTATTGTTCCATATGCACCGAATACAAGTAGCATAAATGAGCCAGAGATACCTGGAAGTAGCATTGCACTAGAAGCACAAACACCTGCTATAAAATATTTAATAATAAGACTAAAAGATAATTGAAGTGTTAAACTTGATTGCTGTGTGCTAGGATTTAATAACGTTAATGCCACTATAACTATGATTCCTAAAATTAATAATCCATAGTGTTTAGTTGTAAATGTTTTTTTAAAATCTGAAGTTTTTAATAAGTAAGGGACAATGCCTATAATTAAACCAGTAAAAAAGAACATCGTTATTACATGATGATGATCGAGTAGGTAATGAATTAAATTACTAAGTACACCAATCGCTAAAATCATTCCTATTAATATAGGAAGTAAAAATTTTAGACTTGGCCAAAATCGTTTAGAAAACAATCCACTAATGGATGAAATAAAACCATCATATATTCCTAAAAGTAAAGCAATGGTACCTCCACTAATTCCTGGAACTAAATCTGAAGTTCCCATCGCAAATCCTTTTAAAATATTTTTCCATTTGAATGTCATAAAGGTCTCCTTTCTTTATTGAGTTAATACGAATACTACCAAATTGTTAACTTACATTGAAATATTAAGTAGTCAATCATCGTTAATATATAGATGCCTATTGAGAACAGATGCCTTTTGATTATCAGTCGCACTTGAAAATTGAAGTCATTTCGAAACAATTTTGACGAAAATATAATCTTTTTTGTCATTTTAATAAGTTTATATTGGGGACTATTTACGTTATAATTAAGTGTATTAAAGTGTTAGAAGTCTTTTTGACTATAAATTAAAATTACTATAAACTAGTTAAGAAAACTTTATATTTTATGGAGGGAATATAAATGTCATCAACATTGGAAATTAAAGACTTACATGTGTCTATTGAAGATAAAGAAATTTTAAAAGGTGTTAATTTAACAATTAATACTGGTGAAGTTCACGCAATCATGGGACCTAATGGTACAGGTAAATCAACATTATCTTCTGCAATTATGGGTCACCCAAGTTATGAAGTTACTCAAGGTGAAGTATTACTTGATGGCGTAAATATTTTAGAATTAGAGGTTGACGAAAGAGCAAAAGCAGGTCTTTTCTTAGCAATGCAATATCCATCAGAAATTACTGGTGTAACAAATGCAGACTTTATGCGTTCAGCGATTAATGCAAAACGTGAAGAAGGTCAAGAAATTAACTTAATGCAATTTATTAAAAAATTAGATAAACAAATGGATTTCTTAGATATTGATAAAGATATGGCGCAACGTTATTTAAATGAAGGTTTCTCAGGTGGGGAGAAAAAACGTAATGAAATCTTACAATTAATGATGTTAGAACCCAAATTTGCGATTTTAGATGAAATTGACTCAGGTTTAGATATTGATGCATTAAAAGTCGTTTCTAAAGGAATCAATGAAATGCGTGGTGAAGATTTCGGTGCATTAATGATTACACACTATCAACGTTTATTAAACTATATTACTCCTGATAAAGTACATGTTATGTATGGCGGTAAAGTTGTAAAATCAGGCGGTCCAGAATTAGCTAAACGTCTTGAAGAAGAAGGTTATGAATGGGTTAAAGAAGAATTTGGTGCAACTGAATAGGTCATTAAATAATATAAAAACTATTCATAAAAAGAACTGATTGATTTTAAAATGTGGAAATAAACAGTTTATATATCAATTCAGTTACTAAAATTTTTCATCAAGTAGGAGGAAAAAGCATTATGACAACAGAAACTTTAAATATTTCTGAAGCACAACTTGTTGATTATTCTAAAGCACAAAATGAACCTTCTTGGATGACTGAACTACGTCAAAAAGCTTTGAAATTAACAGAAACTTTAGAAATGCCTAAACCAGATAAAACAAAACTAAAAAAATGGGATTTCGATGCATTTAAACAACATCATGTAGAAAGTAAATCATATAATGATGTATCAGAACTTCCTGAATCAGTTAAAAATATTATTGATATAGAAAATTCTAAAAATTTAATTATTCAACATAATAATGATTTAGCTTTCACACAAGTATCAGAACAAGCAAATCATAATAATGTTATTATTGAAGGTTTATCAAAAGCGCTACAAGATCATAGTGAATTAGTAGAAAAATATTTAATGAAAGATGCAGTTACAGTAGATGAACATCGATTAACTGCTTTGCATACAGCATTATTGAATGGTGGCGTATTTGTATATGTCCCTAAAAATGTAGTAGTTGAAGACCCTATTCAATATGTAGTATTACATGACAATGAGAATGCAAGTTTATTTAATCATGCCATTATTGTAACGGAAGAAAGTGCTGAAGTAACATATGTTGAGAATTACCTTTCAACTGCAAGTGGTGAAGGTAATCAAGTCAATATTATTTCTGAAGTGATTGCAGGAGCAAATTCAAACATTACTTATGGTTCAGTTGACTATCTAGATAAAGGATTTACAGGTCACATTATCCGTCGTGGTGTGACGGCAGCAGATGCATCAATTAATTGGGCTTTAGGTTTAATGAATGAGGGAAGCCAAATTATTGATAATACTACTAACTTAATTGGTGATCGTTCAACAAGTGAACTAAAATCAGTCATTGTTGGTACTGGTGATCAAAAAATTAACTTAACATCTAAAATCGTTCAATATGGTAAGGAAACAAATGGTTATATCTTAAAACATGGTGTAATGCGTGAAAATGCTTCATCTGTATTTAACGGTATTGGATATATTAAGCATGGCGGTACAAAATCTATCGCAAATCAAGAATCTCGTGTGTTAATGCTTTCAGAGCATGCTCGCGGAGATGCGAACCCTATTCTACTTATCGATGAAGATGATGTTGAAGCAGGTCATGCAGCTTCGGTTGGTCGTGTTGACCCAGAACAACTTTACTACTTAATGAGCCGTGGTATTTCTCAAAAAGAAGCAGAACGTCTTGTTATTCATGGTTTCTTAGATCCAGTTGTCCGTGAATTACCAATTGAAGATGTGAAACGTCAATTACGAGAAGTCATCGAACTTAAAGTAAATAAATAGATCATTGAGATTTTCAATAAAAGAAAGGTCGTGAAGGTAGTGGCCGAAACTTCATTAAACATACAAGAAATTATTGAAGACTTTCCTATACTAAATCAAAAAGTTAATGGAAAACGATTAGCTTATCTTGATTCAACAGCAACAAGTCAAACACCAGTGCAAGTATTAAATGTATTAGATGATTATTATAAACGTTACAATTCTAATGTGCATCGTGGTGTGCATACTCTAGGTTCTTTAGCAACAGATGGATATGAAAGTGCTCGTGAGACAGTACGACGTTTCATTAATGCTAAATATTTTGAAGAAATTATTTTTACTAGAGGTACGACTGCTTCAATTAATATTGTTGCACATAGTTATGGAGACGCTAATATTAACGAAGGCGACGAAATCGTTGTGACAGAGATGGAACATCATGCTAATATTGTGCCTTGGCAACAGCTAGCTAAACGAAAAAAAGCTACTTTAAAATTTATTCCTATGACTGATGATGGTGAACTAAGAATTGAAGATGTCAAATCGACAATTAATGACAATACTAAGATTGTAGCTATTACTCATGTGTCTAATGTCTTAGGTACCATTAATGATATAAAAGCAATTGCTAAGATTGCGCATGAACACGGTGCTATTATTAGTGTTGATGGAGCACAATCTGCACCTCATATGGATATCGATGTTCAAGATTTAGATGTTGATTTCTTTAGCTTTAGCGGTCACAAAATGCTAGGACCGACTGGTATTGGTGTATTATATGGAAAACGTGAACTACTTCAAAACATGGAACCTGTTGAGTATGGTGGGGACATGATTGATTTTGTAAGTAAGTACGATGCAACATGGGCTGACTTACCTACTAAATTTGAAGCTGGTACACCGATTATTGCTCAAGCTATTGGATTGGCTGAAGCTATTCGTTATATCGAAAATATAGGCTTTGATGCCATTCATCAGCATGAAAAAGAATTAACAGAATATGCATATGAGCAATTATCTTCAATTGAAGGATTAGAAATATATGGTCCCCCTAAAGAAAGACGTGCAGGTGTGATCACTTTTAATTTAGCTGATATTCATCCACATGATGTTGCTACAGCAGTAGATACTGAAGGTGTCGCTGTTAGAGCTGGACATCACTGTGCGCAACCATTAATGAAATGGTTAAATGTATCATCTACTGCAAGAGCAAGTTTTTATATTTATAATACTAAAGAAGATGTTGACCAATTAGTAGAAGCATTGAAACAAACGAAGGAGTTTTTCTCATATGAGTTTTAATAATTTAGATCAACTTTATAGATCTGTAATTATGGATCATTATAAGAATCCTCGTAATAAAGGCGTTTTAGATAATGGATCAATGACAGTAGATATGAATAATCCTACTTGTGGTGATCGCATTAGACTAACATTTGATATCGAAGATGGTATCATTCAAGAGGCGAAATTCGAAGGTGAAGGTTGCTCAATTTCAATGTCAAGTGCATCGATGATGACTGAAGCAGTTAAAGGTCATTCATTAGGTGAAGCAATGCAAATGAGTCAAGAATTTACTAAAATGATGTTAGGTGAAGATTATAACATCACTGAAGATATGGGAGATGTAGAAGCATTACAAGGGGTTTCTCAATTCCCAGCGCGTATTAAATGTGCAACGTTAGCGTGGAAAGCTTTAGAAAAAGGTACAGTGCAAAAAGAAGGTAAAGCAGAAGGTACAACTGAAGAATAAAATACGAATAGGTAATAAATGTTATTCTAAGCACTATGGTGCTGTGACATTTTACACATATTTCTTTTTATATAGTTTTCATGTTGTTACAATGACTATAGATAGTAGTGAAAGATAAATGATGCGTATATCGTTTTAAATATATTTAAGGAGTGATTGAAATGGCTAAAAAAGCACCTGATGTTGGAGATTATAAATATGGTTTCCATGATGAGGATGTTTCCATTTTCAGATCAGAACGTGGTCTAACAGAAAATATTGTTAGAGAAATTTCTAAGATGAAAGAAGAACCAGAATGGATGCTTAATTTCCGATTAAAAGCTTTAAAACTATTCTATAAAATCCCAATGCCTCAATGGGGTGGCGATTTATCAGAATTGAATTTTGATGACATTACTTATTATGTTAAGCCTTCAGAGCATACTGAACGTTCTTGGGATGAAGTACCTGAAGAAATTAAACGTACATTTGATAAATTAGGTATACCAGAAGCAGAACAAAAATATTTAGCTGGTGTTTCTGCACAATATGAATCAGAAGTTGTATATCATAATATGGAAAAAGAATTAGAAGAAAAAGGGATAATCTTTAAAGATACAGACAGTGCTTTACGTGAAAATGAAGACTTATTTAAAGAATACTTTGCTTCTGTTGTTCCAGCAGCTGATAATAAATTCGCAGCATTAAATTCAGCAGTATGGTCAGGTGGTTCATTCATCTATGTACCTAAAAACGTTAAATTAGATACACCATTACAAGCGTACTTCCGAATTAACTCAGAAAATATGGGTCAATTCGAACGTACATTAATTATTGCTGATGAAGGGGCTTCAGTAAACTATGTTGAGGGTTGTACTGCACCAGTATATACTACAAGTTCATTACACTCAGCAGTAGTTGAAATTATTGTTCATAAAGATGCACATGTTCGTTATACTACTATCCAAAACTGGGCTAACAATGTGTATAACTTAGTTACTAAACGTACGTTTGTTCATGAAAATGGTAATATGGAATGGGTTGACGGTAACTTAGGTTCTAAGTTAACAATGAAATACCCTAACTGTGTATTATTAGGTGAAGGTGCGAAAGGTAGTACATTATCCATCGCATTTGCGGGTAAAGGTCAAGTTCAAGATGCAGGTGCTAAAATGATTCATAAAGCCCCAAATACATCTTCAACTATCGTATCTAAATCAATTTCTAAAAACGGTGGTAAAGTAATCTATCGCGGTATCGTTCACTTTGGACGCAAAGCTAAAGGTGCGCGTTCAAATATCGAATGCGATACATTAATTCTAGATAACGAATCAACTTCAGACACAATTCCATATAATGAAGTATTTAATGATAATATTTCATTAGAACATGAAGCGAAAGTTTCTAAAGTATCTGAAGAACAATTATTCTATCTAATGAGTAGAGGGATTTCTGAAGAAGAAGCAACAGAGATGATTGTTATGGGATTCATCGAACCATTTACTAAAGAATTACCAATGGAGTATGCTGTAGAAATGAACCGTCTTATTAAATTTGAAATGGAAGGTTCAATCGGATAATTTAAGATATAGCTTAAGCTAATAGTTAAAGATGCTAGGACATAATTCCTAAAAAAATAGCCAGTAAATGAGTTTTTTATAAATTCATTTACTGGCTTCTTTATTTACAATACTACATTTACAATACTACGTATTGTTGGCTCGCTTTCTTAGGGGACAGCTTCAGCCTGTAGTCTTCAGCTTGTCCTGTTCCCTCAAGAGTCTCGCCAAAATACTTTGTATTTATATGTGATTTTACATTGAAATACTTAAAAAATAAGGCTCCTTCGTATAATTTAGTAAACATAAACAAACTAAATTAACGAGGTATCTTATGTATAAAGAATATAACATGACTCAATTTACTTTACTAATGGCACTCAATATAAGAAAAATAGCAACCCAACGAGTTGAAAATAGTAAAAAATTTATAAAAAAGACAAGTTCTATATTATTTCAATAGAAATTGTCTTTTTTCACTTATCTAGAAACTTTATGTCCCAGACTCCAAGTTTATATTAGAGTTATTAATGTACAGAGATTAATCAATATAGTATAATTTTAGTAGAAAAATATTTAATGTCTCTAGAATTTTAAGAATTAATTACTTTTTAACTCTCTGATATAATATTTATTTGGATAATGTTTGTTTAAAAGTTCGATTAAATCTTTTCCTTTTAATAATTTAATGCCAGTTACTTTTCCTTCATGTAATCCCCCTTTAGTATAATCTGAGGTAGTGATGCAAATTCCTTTGTCAAAGCCATCAGTCATCTTTACACTATTTAATCTTTGTATAGGTTCACTTCCTACATTACCTATCCATCTTTTAACTTGAAAAATGAACTTTTCCTTCTTTTGACTTTTTTTGTTATATTTAGTAGCAATCAAATCTACACCACGGTCACCTGCACCTCCCATTTGAGCTACATCTTTATAACCCTCTTTTATTAATAAATCTTTAATAAGAAATTCAAGGCCATACGGATCGATAGTTCTTAAATCCACTGAATCTTTAAGCTTTTTAGTACTTTCTCTTTTTTTGATGAAGCCTTTTTCAGTTTCAGTACAAAAGTTTTTAATTAAGTTTTCTATTTCTTTTTCTTTAGATTCTGAATTTATTATTTCTTGCAATAATCTAGGTTCTCCATTACATAATTTATCACTAATTTCGAAATATAAATCTGAAAGAGTGAAGAGACCTTCCTGTTTTAAAAGTAAGTTTTTTATAATCATAGGAATAATATCATATAATTTAACAAATAGTGATTCGGAATCTTCAAATTCAACATATAATTTATCTTCATTGAGGAAAACTTGTTGCTTAAAATCAACGAAAAATGAATCCTTAATAATTTTTTTAATGAAAAATCTTTTTGTAGTGTCATAAGTAGAACTATTTTTTAAAATATTATGCTCAATTTGGATGATTAATTGATTTATATTAAAAATTTCTTCACTTTTAATAATAGTTTGATAAATATATTTTTTTATTTCGTATTCCATATTTATATCGTTTTCAAACCAATATTCGTCTTTTTTTGGTAATTTATTAAAAATTAAATACATTTCTTTTGAGAAAGTGTTATTAAAAGCTGCTTGTTTTCGTAGTGTGGGATTATTTAAATCTTTATCAATTCTTGATATATATTCAAAGCCATTTTTTCTTGCTTTTAAAATATATTCTGATAATAAGTCGAAATATTTCTTTTTACCTAGATTGACAGCCAAAACTACAAAACCTTCCTCTTTAATGCATTTACTAAAATGGTAAAATATAGTATCTATGTCTTTCACGTGATTTAAATAATTCTTTTTCATTTTTCGCAATGGAGAATTAGAAACTATTATTTCTTTGTCAAGCATGTCGTCATTTAAAGAAAATTGTTTTTTATCTACAAAATAATATAACCAATCTCGGTAAAGTTGGTTTCTTTCAAGATAAGGAACTTGGTCGTAATAAGGAGGGTCAGATAATATTAAATCTACACTATTCTCTGTAAAATTATTACTAATAAATTCTTTATAATCACTATTAGAAAGTTTGAGTTTATTTTTATACCAAGATGAACATTTAGAAATATATTTATTATAAAAATTTTTATAATTATTAAATTTAGTTTCAAAAAGAACCCAAACATTCATTTCTTGAGCTTTATAGTTCATAACTTGATAGATATATTCTGAACCGGAACCGTATTGAGCGATTCTTGATAGAGTTAAACTTGCTACTAAAAAATGTTGTAATAAATTTTTTTCATGTGAAGCAGGTAAACTTGAAATTGCTTTTTGTATTTTAAGCAATGCAATTTTACTACGTTTAGTAAAATTTCTATCATATTTGTCTGCTCCAGTTTTTTTCGTAATATTAATTCTACTATTCTCAATTAATGTATGACTAGGAAAGTCGGAGACATTCATTTTTTCAATTTCTTTCAATTTTGATATGTCAAAGTCATCAAATTGTTTATCTTTATTTCCACAAATTGGACATGTATAGAGTAGTTTGATATTTTTTCTATTTTTAATATCTCTATGAGACTGAGGCGAATAATAATTTTTGTCAATAGGGTCAAAGTGTAATTTTTTTATATAATTTGTGGTATTGCAACACTTCGTTTTATATAAATCTCTAATTTCATCATAATATTTATTTTTAATATTATTAAATATTTTTTCTAAGTTATCAAGATTAGTTATACTATAATAAGTTTTTACTATATCATAAGTATAATTATCTAATTCGACACCGTAAAATTTCCTGTCATTTTCACATGCAGAAATAATATAAGATCCTGAACCTAAAAAAGGATCTAAAACTTTAGCGTTAGAATCAGTTAAAGAATTAATTATTTTTGATCCAATGATTGGAGATTTCCGTCCTTTGAAATTAAATTGTTGCTGAATTACTGTGGGTATTTTATTTTCAATATTTTCAAGCTCTTTTCTTAAATTAAAAACTCTTTCAATAATTTTAGAATTTGATTTTGATATTGTGGATTGATATTGCACATGTTTATTCATTTTTCTCTCTCCTCTAATAAAAATATCTCTTTTACTGAAATGTTTAAGTAGTACGAAGCAGTAATAATAAAATTCCATGATAAATTACGTTTATGCCTATGTTTTCTATTTAAAACGTAGAAATAATTATATGAATAATTACTTTCAAAAAAAGTTTCAAATTTTTTTGGATTTTTAATATCATATTGAATTAGTAATGTGAGAATTTTTTTCTTAGCTATATCAGAAGGTGTATAAGTAACGCAAAAATCATTATTGAGATTATTTTCAGATATTTTAGTTGAAATAAAATCAGAAAAAGAGATATGAAAATAATTAGTTAATTTGATAATGTCAGAAGTACTAAGTTTAGGTAGTTTTTCTTTATAATACCAACTATATAAACGTCTTTTAGGAATATCTAAATCTTTACTTATTACTTTGAAAAAAGTTTGCTTATGTTGATAGCCATTGTAATTCATTAAAAAATTAAAATTAGCATATATCAATTCTTTAATTTCAATTTTTTTTGTTTCAATAATAACTTGTAATAGTTCATCCAATATTATCACTCCGCAAAACTTATTAATATAAGCATATATGATTTGACAACGCATAATTATAACTAATAGTGGAAGATATGCTAAAATATAATTAAAGACCCTTGATAAACTTGTTAATATAAGTTATAAGTGATTAGTCATGTTAAAAAAGTAGAGGTGTATTAATGTTTAGAGATTTTCCTATTTTAAACTATCCAGGAAGTAAAAGAAAACTAATGAAATTTATAGATACTCATATTTCTCAAAATATTCCTAAAGATAAAGCTATATTCGATCTTTTTGCTGGTAGCGGTTCAGTTTCCTATTTTTATAAAGATAAATATCAAGTATATTCTAATGATTCAGAACTATACTCTTCTATAATATTAGATGCGTTGATGAAATTTAGTCCTACTTTATCATTTGAAGTTTTAAAAAGAGAAATTGATTCTTATATTATAGAAAATAAAGATAAATTAACTGATATTTATGGAGAACTAATTAGAGAAGAAATTCAATTATTCAACAAAGGAAGTTTAGATATTAAACAATTATATTTTTCATTCCCTAATTTTTGGAAACTTGATAATCAAAGTGAAGATACAGACACTCTTTTAAATAATATGAGAAATAATAATTATTATTCTCTATTTACTAATTATTATTCTGGGACCTATTTTGGTATAAAACAGTGCAGTGAAATAGATAGTATCAGATATGCAATCGAAAAAATTAACATTGATGATACAACTAAAAGTATGTTATTGACTTCATTGTTTTATGCTATGAAAGAGTCTGTATTTAGTAAAGATGGGCATATGGCTCAATATTTAAATATAGAAAAAAATTTTGAGAAATTATTGAAAAGAAGAAGTGTATCAATATATAGTAAGTTTTTTCAAAAGGTTAATGAATTTTATAGTCCGATATTTTTCAAATCAAATAAAAATAATGAAGTGTTTAATTTGACTATTGATGAGCTATTATATGATGAAAAAAACGAGATATTTGAAAATGTTGGATTTATTTATGCAGACCCTCCTTATACTGATATGCAATATTCACGTTACTTTCATCTCCTAAATACTGTAGTTACATATCAATATCCAAAAATGTCATTATATAGAGGTAATATTTCTAAGGGATTATATACTGTTAATAGATTTCAATCTCCGCTAAGTCAGAAATCAAAGGCTTTAAATTATCATAAAGAATTATTCGATTTTTGTTATATTAATAAAATAGGATTAGCTTTTAGCTTTGCTTATCCAGCTGACCCACAGCATCAACCTACTAATAGATATGTTTTAGACATAAATGATTTAATAGAGTATGGTAAAAATTTATTTGGAAGTAAATTTTATTACGTTACGCAAGATTATCAGCATTCTAACAATAGAAATAGTAGTTCAAAGAAAGTACTTGAATATTTATTGATATATACACCATGATTAGAAGGGAGAAAAAATGAATATATACTCATTTAAAGAGAAACTTTCCAAAATTACACCAACAAATAAAAATCCAATTTATAATTCGCATTTGTATTGGTCTCAAAAACCATATAATATAACTGATTTATTAATATCAGAGTTTACAGAGGAAGGGGAGTATGTTTTTGACCCTTTTATGGGGTCAGGAGTGAGCTTATTAGAGGCAGTAAAACTAAATCGCAAAGGTTTAGGTGTTGAGATAAATGAACTACCAATTTTTATAGTAAAAACTCTTTTAACTGAATTTAATAATTTAAATGAAATAAAAAGTTTTCTAGGAAAATTTGAAGAGTATATCCAAAATTTAAGATCTTATTATAAAACATTAGATCCAAATCTTGATAATTGGGTAGAGATAAAAAAAGTAGTTTTCGATAGAGAAACACCTTTTTCAGAACCATTAATTAAAAATATTTATTACTCGTCTAAAAATTCTAGGAAAAATATTATAAAAATTCCAGATTTATTCGATATTAATCAATATTTTCAAACACCAAATTATAACCATATAGATACGTTTATTATGCATCAAAACAGTAGATTAGGAGTGCAAAAGAATCAAGATGTTTCAACGCTTTTTACTCCTCGAGCTTTAAAAGTAATTGATGACGTATTAGAATATGAAAAAAATTTAAAAAATAAAAAGCTCAAAAATATTATTAAATATATATTAATGAGTTCTTTACATTTAATAAAAATCACGGATTTAAAATCGAATTCTCAATGGCCATTATGGACTCCCAAAATTAATTGTGTTGAAAAAAATGCAATTGATATCATTCAACGTAGAATATGGATGTTATTTAATGCTTTTAAAAATATCCATGAAGAATTTAAACAACCAATAAAAGAAGCAAAAAATTTTACAGACTTATCAACTTCGGATTACTTAATTTTTAATAAACCTATTCAAAATATTAATAATAGTAATCTTCCAGATAATAGTGTTGATTTGGTGATTACAGACCCTCCTTATTTAGGTCAAGTTCTATATTCAGAGTACATGCAATTGTATTATCCTTTTTTTAAATTTAATTTTGATTTAGAAAATGAAATTGTTATTTCTAATGGTAGCAATAGAAAAAAAGACGAAACTTCTTATTTCGATTTACTTGACTTAAGTTTTACAAATATAACTAAAAAGTTAAAAAAAGGAAAAATTATGTGTTTATATTTTCATGATAGTAATTTAAATGTGTGGGATAAATTAATTAAAATTACTCAAAAAAACGGATTACATTTTATTGGACAAGCGCATATCCATAAAAAACTTACTTTAAAAAATATACTTAGTCCTAAAAAATCATTGCAAGGAGACTCTATATTATTTTTTATTAATGAAAAATATAAATATAAATATAATAATAAAAATGAAACAATTCAAGAAATTGTTGAAAATATAGTAAGACATATAATCTTTGAAATTGAAAAAAAAGGCCCTTTAACTACTACACAATTAATGGATGAAGGATTGATGGAATATATTATTCAAAATAATTGGTTGCCAACATTAGCAGTTAATTATAAAAATATTATTGATGTTTTTGAGCAATATATTACTTGGGATGCTTCAATAGGTAAATGGATAGGGCATAATAATGATTAAATAAGTATAAGAACAGCAATTCACCAATAACTAAAACTATCTAATCTTATATCACTTCTAGAATAAAATAAAATTGAGATTAAAATTACACTCTTTTCTAAGTTGATATTAAAAAGTCAAACTTTGAAAAGGGTTTTTATATGTGAAATAATTATTTATCTTTTTTTTATATTTATAGGAGGAAAATAAAGATAAAATAACTACTTTTCACATAGAGTATATAACTATATGGAAAGGAAAGTTTCATCATATATAGCATGATAATTGATTACCTCAAAATTTAAAGATGTAATCTTCAATTATTCGAGTAAGTATATTACACAGTACAACACGAAACCAAGTAATATTGGTTAGTAGTAATTGAGGCGTCTTTGAAGGTACTAGATTAGAATATTTTGCTTTATATAAATTAGAAGATGACTATAACGCGTTCAATCATAGACTAAAAATCCTTTTGATATAAAGGTATCGGTACCAAAGTTCATTTAAATACTTCTGAATTACAAGTTAATTATATGGATATCTGGTTAAGAACGTATCGAATCACTTTAAATCTACTACTGATTTGTCTGAAAATTAGTAATTTGGGAGTATAGTTGATATGCCACTAATTATTACTAATGTATTTAATAATAAGTATGCTCTGGGTATTAATAATCAATTTGTTCAAGTAATGATTAATTATGAGGGCGATATTCCATCTTATCCAGTTCAAAATCAGTTAATACAATCTATTAGAAGACAAGTAGTTACAAATGGAGATAGTGAATTTACCCATAATTGGAGTGGATCCCCGGTTAGCTACTAATCAAAAGTGAACGATTTAATAGATTAATTATTTTTACAAATTAATCAGTTATTAACGCGCACTTAGGGTGTTATAGTGACGATTTTAAAGTAATAAGAAAATGTAAAGTTAGTATACAACAAGTGATATATTAATTTTGAATGTGGTATCATATATCTGGTGATAAAAATGATTAATATCGGTTTAACTGGATGGGGAGATCATTATTCTTTATATGAAGATCTTGAAAGACAAACAGATAAATTACGTACGTATGCGAGTCATTTTCCTGTTGTTGAACTTGATGCCTCATATTATGCTATCCAACCTGAACGTAATATATTGAAATGGATCAATGAAACACCAGATAAGTTTCAGTTTATCGTTAAGATTCATCAAGCATTGACGCTTCACTCAGATTATAAAACTTATGCTGATTCACGATCTGAACTATTTAAACAATTTAGACACATGCTTGAACCACTGATTGCACATCATAAATTAGCAATGGTACTTGTGCAATTTCCACCTTGGTTTGATTGTACAGCTCAAAATATAAATTATATTTTGTATGTTCGACAACAGCTAGAAGATATCCCCATGTGTGTAGAATTTAGACATCAATCTTGGTTTAATTCCCAATTTAAAGAACAAACTTTAATGTTTTTAACCGAACATCAAATTATTCATGCGGTCGTAGATGAACCACAAATTAAAGATGGGTCTATACCGTTAGTCAATCGTATAACTTCTAGTACTGCTTTTGTGCGTTATCATGGTAGAAATCAGCATGGTTGGACTAAAAAAGATATGACAGATCAAGAGTGGCGAGATGTTAGATATTTATATAATTATAATGAAAATGAATTAAAAGATTTAGCGAATAAAGTTCAAATATTAGAACAAAAAGCTAAAAAGGTCTATGTCATTTTTAATAATAATTCTGGTGGTCATGCAGCTCAAAATGCTAAAACCTATCAAGATATTTTAGATATAGAGTATACAGGCTTAGCACCTCAGCAATTAAAATTTTTCTAAGAGGCGAATTATAATGTTTTTAACAATGATTTTATTAGTTTTAATTGGATTATTATCTGCAGTATTAGGTTCTTTAGTAGGTATTGGTGGCGGTATAATTATCGTACCTACTTTAGTGTATTTAGGAGTGAACCATCATCTGTTACACGGCATCACTACTCAGATTGCAATTGGTACGTCATCGGTTATTCTTATTGTAACTGGACTTTCTTCATCTGTTGGTTATTTGAAAACAAAGCAAGTAGATATTAAAAATGGCTCTATATTTTTATTTGGATTATTACCCGGTTCACTTATTGGTTCATTTTTAAGCAGATATTTAACATTAAATTCGTTTAATTTATACTTTGGTATTTTTATGATCTGTGTATCTATTTTATTGATGATTAGACATAAAATTAAACCATTTAAAATATTCGATAAGGAAAAGTATCGTAAAACATACATCGATGCTAAAGGGATGACATATCATTATAGCGTTCCACCTATGTTTGCCTTCTTTGCTACATTATTTATAGGTGTACTTACAGGTTTATTTGGGATTGGTGGTGGAGCGTTGATGACTCCTTTAATGCTTATAGTATTTAGATTTCCACCTCATGTAGCAGTAGGGACAAGCATGATGATGATTTTCTTTTCAAGTGTAATGAGTTCAATTGGTCATATTATTCAAGGTCATGTTGCTTGGTCATATTCAATTATTCTAATCATTTCTAGTTATATTGGCGCTCAAATTGGAGTAAAAATAAATCACTCGATTAAATCAGAAACAGTAGTATTATTATTACGCACAGTAATGTTAATTATGGGTGTATATCTAATTATTAAATCGTTTCTATAAAAAAACAGGAGGAATTTAAGTGAAGCTTACAATTTTTCATACAAATGACATTCATAGCCACCTTAATGAATATGCACGTATTATGACGTACATGGCTGAACACCGACCTGAACTTCAACACCCTTCACTTTATTTAGATATTGGTGATCATGTTGATTTATCTACACCAGTAACAGAAGCAACTATGGGCAAAAAGAATGTTGAACTTTTAAATGAGGCTCATTGTGATATTGCTACAATTGGGAATAATGAAGGAATGACTATTTCTCATGAAGCATTAAACAATCTTTACAATGATGCACAATTTAAAGTCATATGTGCTAATGTTTTAGACGAAGATGGCCACTTACCTCGTCATATTGCCACATCTTATATAAAAGAAATAGAGGATGTGCGCTTTTTATTTGTAGCAGCCACGGCACCTTTCACGCCATTCTATCGAGCACTTGATTGGATTGTGACAGACCCATTAGAAGCCATCAAAGACGAAATTGAACAACGCAAAGGACAATACGATGTATTAATAGTTATGAGTCATGTAGGTGTCTTTTTTGATGAAAAATTATGTCAAGAAATCCCAGAGATAGACGTAATACTAGGAAGCCACACACATCATCATTTTAATCATGGTGAAGTCAATAATGGTGTACTTATGGCAGCAGCAGGGAAATATGGATATTATCTTGGAGAAGTGAATTTAACGATTGAAAATAAAACAGTAATTACTAAAGAGGCTACATTACATCCAGTAGACACATTACCAGTCGTTAAAACACATTTTGATGAAGAAGGAAAAGATTTGATGAATAAGGCGATTATTAATAAGCCAGTTTCTTTATCTAGTAGAACAAATGTGATTACAAAAACGACTTATTTACTTGCAGAAAGTGTGTATGAGTTTACAAATGCAGATTGTACAATTATTAATGCTGGATTAATCGTTAATAGTATCGAGGGCGATCAACTTACTGAATACGATATCCATACTATGTTACCTCATCCAATCAACTTAGTTCGTGTACGTTTGAAAGGTTCTGAATTGAAAAAGGTAATCTTAAAAAGTCAAAAGCAAGAATATATGTATGAACATGTCCAAGGGTTAGGATTTAGAGGCGATATTTTTGGTGGTTATATATTATATAAATGTGGATTTATTCAATCAGAACATCGCTTCTTTGTAGATGGACAAGAAATAGAAGATAACCGTACCTATATATTAGGAACTGTAGATATGTATACATTTGGAAGATATTTCCCATTATTAAAAGGAACATCGATTGATTATTTAATGCCGGAATTTTTAAGAGATATCTTTAAAGAAAAATTAATTCATATGCATCATTCTTCTTAGTACACAAATGTTCATAGTTATGTCTTAATTTTATAAGTTATTACATTTTAATTTAATGTAAATTTCGTTATAATAGTTGAAGATAGATTAAACAGGAGGGTATGTGTTGTTATGGCTACTAAAAATGAAGAGATTTTACGTAAACCAGATTGGTTGAAAATAAAGCTAAACACTAATGAAAACTACATCGGCCTCAAGAAAATGATGCGTGAGAAAAATTTACATACAGTTTGTGAAGAAGCAAAATGTCCAAATATACATGAATGTTGGGGAGCTAGACGTACGGCTACATTTATGATTTTAGGTGCGGTATGTACAAGAGCTTGTCGTTTCTGTGCAGTAAAAACTGGCTTACCTAATGAACTAGATTTAAATGAACCAGAACGTGTTGCAGAGTCTGTAGAACTAATGAATCTTAAACATGTTGTTATCACAGCTGTTGCACGTGATGATTTAAGAGATGCAGGGTCTAATGTATATGCAGAAACAGTTCGTAAAGTACGTGAACGTAATCCATATACGACAATTGAAATTTTACCGTCAGATATGGGTGGGGATTATGAAGCACTTGAAACACTAATGGCTTCAAGACCAGATATTTTAAACCATAACATTGAAACAGTACGACGCTTAACTCCAAGAGTTCGTGCGCGTGCGACTTACGACAGAACATTAGAATTCTTACGTCGTTCTAAAGAGTTACAACCTGATATTCCAACTAAATCAAGTTTAATGGTAGGTTTAGGTGAAACATTAGAAGAAATTTATGAAACAATGGATGATTTACGTGCAAATGATGTTGATATTTTAACAATTGGTCAATATTTACAACCATCACGTAAACACTTAAAAGTTGAAAAATATTATACTCCGTTAGAATTTGGTAAATTAAGAAAAATTGCAATGGAAAAAGGATTTAAACATTGTGAAGCTGGTCCAATGGTACGAAGTTCTTATCATGCTGATGAACAAGTAAATGAAGCGGCAAAAGAAAAACACCGTCTTGGAGAAGAACAGTTACAACAAAAATAATATTAACCCAAAAATTTAAAATAAACTTTCTTTTAAGTGATATCGCATAATGAAGTCATATTATCTTATGAAACAATGATATGAGTATATAAAGTCAATTAAGAATGTTTATTAATAGGTGGATGCTAAAACTTAGATTGCTCTTTTTCTTTAAAATAGGCAATCTAAGTTTTTATTATAATTACAATTAAAGGTGACTTATTATGATTAAAGTTAATCAACAGTATTTTGAATTAATTGAAGATTATAGAGAATGCTTTGATGAAGAATTATTTGCTTCAAGATATTCAGACATACTTGATAAATATGATTTTGTAGTTGGAGATTTTGGTTATGATCAATTACGTTTAAAAGGATTTTATAAAGATTCAAATAAAAAAGCTGAAATTTCAAAACGTTTTTCAACCATTCAAGATTATATTTTGGAATATTGTAATTTTGGTTGTCCATATTTTATAGTGAGACATATTAATGAGAATGAACGATTAGAATTAGTTAGTGTAGATGAAGTAGAAGATAAATTGCATGATGTGAAAATAAAACCAACAATACAAACTACACAATCTACTGAAAAAAAGAATAATAAATAATGAAAGGTCAAAACAATGTATATTTTGTAAATATCATTGTTTTGACCTTTCATTTATTGAATAACTTGATTTAGATATTCAATGATTTCTTCGCTTTCTTCTTGAGACACACCTAATATATGAGCAATATATCCTTCTTCTTCAATATCATCTGTGCCTATGATGCCAAATTTATTAGTTTGAAGATTTAATACCAGTGTTTTACCGTAATGACGATCGGTCTGAATAAGCATTAAATCATAGCGACTATGTTCACCTACAAATCCTACGAATTGTGCTTGCGATTGTTCCTCATCATCGTACAGAAACATATCTATCATATCAGTCATGCTCCTTTATTTTTAATATGTGAAATTAGTATAACGACAAATGATGCATGATGCAAAACTATGATATGATAATAATAATAAGAGGTGACAGATATGTATTTTGTAGATAAAGATAAATTAGCACTTAAAATAAAATATTTAAATCAGCTTATTAAGAATTATGAAACAAATAAATCAAATCATTATGCATTTGAACGTATTGCGCAAATGCTAATTGAATCATCGGTAGATATTGGAAATATGATTATTGACGCTTTTATTTTGAGAGATCCTGGTAACTATAAAGATGTTATTGATATTTTAGAACTTGAAGGGGTGATTTCCAAAGATACACAGAACCATATTAATGATACAGTTGAAATCAGAAAACAGTTTGCACATCATTATACAGAATTAGAAGTTGAAACACTTGTACCATTATTTGACACCTCAATACCGTATTATCGACAATTTGTTAAAGAAGTTACTCAATTTCTAGACAAAGAAAATGTGCCAATTACCGCTTTTGGAAAAGGAGATTATTCATAATGAAAAATTATAAAGGTTATTTAATCGATTTAGATGGAACAATGTATATGGGTACAGCAGAAATTGATGGTGCTGCTCAATTTATCGATTATTTGAACAAAAACGATATTCCTCATTTATATGTTACTAATAACTCTACTAAGACGCCTGAAGAAGTAACAGAAAAGTTAAAAGAAATGAAGATTGACGCTAAACCAGACGAAGTAGTTACTTCTGCTCTAGCTACGGCAAATTACATTGCAGAAGAAAATAGTCAAGCTAGCGTGTATATGCTAGGAGGTAATGGTTTAAGAACAGCGTTAACCGATGCAGGTTTAACCGTAAAAAAAGATGAGAATGTAGATTACGTAGTTATCGGTTTAGATGAAGCAGTCACATATGAAAAACTTGCAATAGCTACTTTAGCAGTACGTAAAGGCGCAAAATTTATCTCTACGAATCCAGATGTCTCAATTCCTAAAGAAAGAGGCTTCTTACCTGGAAATGGAGCTATTACAAGTGTGGTTAGTGTATCTACTGGACAACAGCCACAATTTATCGGTAAACCAGAAACCATCATCATGCAAATTGCTTTAGATATTTTGAAACTCGATAAGTCTGAAGTGGCTATGGTAGGAGATTTATATGATACAGATATAATGTCTGGTATTAATGTGGGGATGGATACGGTACATGTACAAACAGGTGTAACATCTTATGAAGAAATTCAAACTAAACAACCAAAGCCAACCTATTCATTTAAAGATTTAAATGAGGCTATAGCTGAATTAGAAAGTAATACTAATTAATAAAAATAATTTCTATGATAACTTCTTATTACTTAAATTGATAATATGAGTAATAAGAAGTTTTTATATCTAACAGTTTTGTTATGCTCTATGTAATTGTGATATGTAACCATTAGTACTAATATATAGAATATCAAAGATAAGAATAAGGACATATCGGATAAGATAGATACATATTTAACACTCACTAATTATTATATAAAATAAATTTGATATATAATTAATATTTTTATATAATAAAGTGTAAAAATAAAAGTGCGATATAATATTTCTTGATAGTAAGATAACTTTACTAAATATAAAATAAGTAGAATTGTTCTTCAAAATAAATAGCAATGTTTGTGAGGTGCAATATTCAATTGAAAGAAACTAAAAAAATAAGTGTTTTTTATGAAAAAGCAAAACCATATCTACTGACTATTCTATACTTAGCAATTTTTATAGCTTTGTATCTTATATATGGTTCAGGCGATACACATAATAACTTTATATATAACGAATTCTAGTAAGGAGTCAAAGGATGACAGATATTATAAATTTAATTAATGATATTGGACAAAAAAATCCAGATCGAGTAGCTATTAGACATAAATCAGATGAGTTAACGTATCGTCAACTTATAGAAGAATCTAGTAAGCTAGCACATTATTTGCAAGATACAAATAAGCCATTAATCATCTATGGTCATATGTCACCATATATGATAGTTGGAATGATAGGAGCAATCAAAGCAGGATGTGGCTATGTCCCAATTGATACGTCAGTTCCAATAGAACGTGTAGAAATGATTATGAATAAAGTAGATCCAACATTTATTTTAAATACAACTGATTCAAGTGTGAATCAACCAAGGAAAGAACTTACAATCGAAGATATTAAACATTCTGATTATCCTATTGTTTTTGATAGTCAAATGGATAAAACAGATGTTGTTTATACTATATTCACTTCTGGTTCTACAGGTGAGCCTAAAGGTGTGCAAATTGAGTATGCGAGTTTAATAGAGTTTGCAGAATGGATGGTCTCATTAAATGAAACAGATAATCATCAGGAGTGGTTGAACCAAGCACCATTTTCATTTGATTTATCTGTAATGTCAATTTATCCATGTTTAACATCTGGTGGAACACTTAACTTAGTAGATAAAGATATGATAAAAAAACCGAAGTTATTAAATGAAATGCTTGTTCAAACGCCAATTAATGCTTGGGTATCAACACCATCATTTATAGAAATGTGTTTATTACTTCCTAACCTTAATGAAAAAGATTATCCAAGTTTAAATCATTTCTTCTTTTGTGGAGAAATTTTACCGCATAGAACAGCTAAAGCACTTGTTGATAGATATCCAAATGCAATTGTTTATAACACATATGGACCAACGGAAGCGACAGTTGCAGTTACTGGTGTAAAAATCACACCCGAGATTTTAGAATGTTATAATCCACTTCCAGTAGGTGTAGCAAGACCGAATACTACACTATCAACAACTGATGAAGGTGAGCTTGTTATTAAAGGAACAAGTGTGAGTTTAGGATATCTAAAAAACAAAGAAAAAACTGAAGCAGTATTTAAGTTTGATAATGGCGTTCGTATTTATCACACGGGTGATAAAGCTATTGAAAAAGATGGTTATTGGTTTATCCAAGGACGTATCGATTTTCAAATAAAATTAAACGGCTATCGCATGGAACTAGAAGAAATTGAAACACAACTAAGACACTCAAAATATGTTAGAGAAACCGTTGTTGTACCAATTTATAAAAATGGAAAAGTTGTGTATCTTGTAGGTGCTATTGTACCTACTGAGAAAGTGGATAATGATTTAGAGATGACCAGAAAGATTAAAAATGAATTGAAATCTCGCTTACCTGAATATATGATTCCGAGAAAATTCGTTTGGATGGAACAACTTCCATTAACATCAAATGGAAAACTTGATCGTAAACAAGTTGCAGAGGATATTGACGCATGATCCCTTATGGTACGTTTACCTTCTTCTTAGTCGCATTTATCGTTCTTTTACCAGTCATCATACTCGGATTTTTAGGTAAGCGAAGCTATGTATACAATGGAATAAGTACAGCGATTATGATTGTGATTATTTTCTCTTCAGATACATACAATTTATTTGGACAGAAATATTTAAGTGTTCAATTAATCAGTTTTGTAATTTATTTAATATGGCAAGTATTGTTAATCATGTGGTATTACAAATCACGACAAAAAAATAATACTTTTATTAAATTTTTAATTGTTATGATTTTATCTATTTTACCTTTAGCACTTGTTAAAATATTACAAAGTTCATGGTTAGGTGGACATCAAATACATTTCCATGAACATAAGTTAATTGAATTTGTCGGATTCTTAGGAATCTCATATGTTACTTTTAAAAGTGTACAACTTATAATGGAGATTAGAGATGGTTCTATTAAAGAGATTAAAGTGGGTAAATTGATTCAATTTATTTCATTCTTTCCAACAGTATCTTCAGGACCAATCGACCGTTATAAACGTTTTGTCAAAGATGATAAAAAAATACCAACTGGTGAGCAATACAGAGGTATGGTAGTTAAAGCGATTCATATGATTATGATGGGCTTCTTATATAAATATATTATTGCTCATTTAATTAATGTATATGCAATTATGCCATTATTAATGCATTTACATGGTTTTACTCATAAATGGTTATATATGTATGCCTATAGCTTTTACTTATTTTTTGACTTTGCAGGTTATAGTTTATTTGCAGTAGCAGTGAGTTATCTATATGGCATTAATACACCACCAAACTTTAAACAGCCGTTTAAAGCACGTAATATTAAAGATTTCTGGAATAGATGGCATATGTCATTATCATTCTGGTTTAGAGATTGTGTTTATATGAGAACATTGTTCTATATGTCTCGTAAAAAATTAATGAAGAATCAATTTGCAATGTCAAATTTTGCCTTCTTCTTAAATTTCTTTATTATGGGTGTATGGCACGGATTAGAAGTATTTTACATTGTTTATGGTATTTATCACGGTTTAATGTTTATCGGATATGGATATTATGAACGTTGGAGAAAGAAACATCCACCTCGCTTTCAAAATGGTTTTACTATAGCATTAAGTGTTATTATCACATTCCATTTTGTAGCATTTGGATTCTTAATATTCTCAGGAAAATTAATTTAAAGGGAGAAATAAATGATGGAATTTAGAGAACAAGTTTTAGATGTATTAGCAGATGTAGCAGAAAATGACGTAGTTAAAGAAAACCCAGATGTTGAGATTTTTGAAGAAGGAATTATTGATTCATTTCAAACCGTTGGATTATTATTAGAAATTCAAAATAGATTAGGAATTGAAGTATCAATTATGGACTTTGATCGCGATGAATGGGCAACTCCTAATAAAATTGTTGAAGCTTTAGAAGAATTACGATGAAATTCAAACCATTTTTACCAATTTTTATTAGTGGAATCATATTTTTAGCTTTTGTATTAATGCCTGCGAGTTGGTTTACTGGTCTCGTTAACAATAAGACACTTGCTGATAATAGGACGTCACTAACCGATCAAGTACTTAAAGGGACGCTCATTCAAAATCAATTATTTAGTAATGATAAATATTATCCACTTTATGGTTCAAGTGAGTTAAATAAACGTGATCCGTTTAATCCTGCGATAGCAATGCATCATCGAAAAAATACAAAGCCCGTATTCTTAGTTGGTACGGGTGGTAATACTGATTTAATTAATGCTATTGAATTAGCGGGTCAATATGATCAACTTAAAGGTAAAAAGATGACATTTATCATTTCACCACAATGGTTTAGTACACATGGCGTTAATGATATGGATATGGCTGCGCGTACGACACCAAATCAAATCAATCAGATATTTCAACAAAAGGATATGCCTTCAGAGTTAAAACAACGCTATGCTAAACGATTATTAAAATTTAGAAGTGTTCCTAATAAGGAATATTTAAAAGAATTAGTAAAAGATCCAAGCAACACAAAAGGTCGTTATATTTCTAATTTTAAAGAAAATCAACTTCTTAAAATTGAAGCAATAAAAACATACTTTTCATTAGATAAATCACCATTAGCTCATGTACACTCACTTACATCTCCCAATGATTCTTGGAAAAATATGAGTAATAAAGCAGTGCAACTTGGTGAAAAACGTTCTACTTCTAATGGTTATGGTATTCGTAACGAATATTGGAAACAACTAATGCATAAAAAACCAATGAATCGTCGCCAATATGAATTTAAAATGAATTCACCAGAGTTTAAGGATTTATCTTTACTAGTAGATACAATGCATCAAGCAGGTGCTGATGTACAATATGTTATTCTTCCAGTAAATGGTAAATGGTACGATCATTTAGGTATTCATCGTTCAACACGTGAACCTGTCTATAAAAAAATACATAAAACTGTTGTCGCACATGGTGGCAAAGTGTATGATATGTCAAATAAAGACTATGAAAAATATGTATTAAGTGATGTGGTACATGTAGGTTGGAAAGGTTGGGTATACATGGATCGTCAAATTGAAAAACATATGAACGATCATCAAGCTCATTCTAAATAGTAAATGAAAAAAGACACCCTACTCTGATTAAATACTGAGTGTAGGGTGTCTTTAATTTATATCGTTAGAAAACTTGTTCTACTTCTATAACGCCTGGTACTTCTTCGTGTAAAGCACGTTCTATACCTGCTTTTAATGTAATAGTTGAGCTTGGGCATGTTCCACACGCACCATGTAATTGTAATTTTACGATGCCATCTTCTACATCGACTAATGTACAATCTCCTCCGTCACGTAATAAAAACGGACGTAAACGTTCAATAACTTCGGCTACTTGATCAAACATTGTTGCATTCTCAGTAGGCATGAGATATGTCTCCTTTCAAGTAAAATACTTCATAAACTTATTATTAATTTATTATAATAGATAAAGAAAGAAAAATCTATAAAACTAAACGGGGGATTAATATATGACGAAAGTAAGTGTTGTTGTTTACGGTGCAGATGTAGTGTGTGCAAGTTGTGTCAATGCACCAACTTCTAAAAATACGTATGAGTGGCTAAAACCATTATTAGAAAGAAAATATCCTAATATTCATTTCGAATATACATATATCGATTTTCAAAAAGAAACTGAAAATTTAAGTGATCATGATCAACAATATATTGAGCAAATTGAAAATGATGAGTTGTTTTACCCGCTTATTACAATGAACGATGAATATGTGGCTGACGGTTATATTCAGTCAAAAAAAGTGACTCATTTTATAGAACAATATATTATAAACAATTAATATAAAGTGCAGTATTCAATTTTTATAAAAATGTGGGGAAGCTTGAGATGATGAATAAAATTAAATTCTGTCCTGCTTCCCAGTTTTATTTATCCATTATGATATTTATATAGCCACAAAACACCTGATTTTAATATATGCGCTAAACGTCCTGTGACTGTGCGATCCATAATATAGGCAAACCCTTTTTTCTCTCCTAGAGAACCTAAGAAACCTTGAACTTTTAATTCAGGCATTTTTTCAGGAAGTGGTTCATGATTCCATTGTTTTTTTAGTACATCGGCAATTTGATCACCCTGTACTTCTGCTAATTGAGCACTTGGCGCATGTGGTAAAGCTGCGCAATCTCCAACTACATAAACATTTTTATAAGTTGGTACTTGATGATATTGATTAACGATAACGCGACCACTTTTATTAATATCAATAGGCAGTTTTCTTACAATTTCAACGGGTTGAATACCTGCTGTCCATACTACAATATCAACAGGCTCTGGTGTACCTCCATTATAAATTGTTCCTTGCTCAACTTTATCAATCAAAGAATTAGGAACCACGTTTACATTATTTTCGCGGAACCACTTCGCAATATAATTACTTAATTTTTCTGGAAAATTTCTTAATATACGAGGTCCACGATCATATAAAATAATTTCTAAATCTGTGCGACTTTCACGTAGTTCACTTGCTAATTCAATACCACTCAAGCCAGCTCCTACAATTCCAACACGCGCTCCTTTAGGTAACTCGCTAATACTATGAAACGTTTCACGGGCTTTAGAAAGCGTTTGAATACTATGCGTGTATTCTTTAGCTCCTGGAACATTATGATATTTATCTTCACAACCTAGTCCGATAATCAACTCACTATAATCGACTTTAGTTTGTCCTACCGAAACAATTTGGTTATCTAAGTCGATATCACTTATTTCTCCATAAATTGTATTTACGCGATGTGAATTAGGAAAATTCATTCGCACATCACTATCAGATTTTGTGCCTGCAGCGAGCGCATAGAATTCAGGTTTTAAACCATGAAACGGCATTCGATCTATAAGAGTTAATGTGTATTCTTGAGGAAGAACATCTGGAAGAATGCGCGACATAATACGCATATTACCATACCCTCCACCAAGCAGAACTAAATGTTTCATATTATGTTACCCCTTTACATTAAAATATCAATTGGCTATGTAGTATTAATGTCAGACCTTTATAATGTCAGACTGTATAAATAAAGTATAGGTTCAATAATAAGTGATTCAGCCTATTTTAACGCTTATTTTTCATTTATTGTCCCCTAACAAATAAATGAAAGATTAATATAATTTTATTATATATGTTTTTAATAATCACGACAAACAAATGTGAAATGTTATTGCAAAATACAAATAGTTAAAAACCATAGCAATGCAACATATTAAGAGATTTGTTATAATAATGTAATTAAATTAAAAAGAAGGTGAAGTATGTTTCCATTAGTCGAATTCTGTATATCGAATATGGCCAAAGGCGGAGACTACGTTTACGATAAACTCGAAAGTGATCCTGAAGTAGATGTGTTAGAATATGGATGTCTCAATAATTGTGGTTTATGTTCTTCTGGGTTATATGCATTGGTAGATGGAGAAGTCGTAGAAGGGGATACACCTGAAGATTTGTTAAACAATATTTATAAACACATAGAAGAAAATGATTTTACAAACTTATTATAGGAGTGATTAGAAATGCCAACAGTAATACTTACTGAAGCAGCAGCTTATGAAGTAAAAGACATGTTGAAAAGTAATCATATGGAAAACGGTTATTTAAAAATTAAAGTGAATGGTGGCGGATGTACAGGTTTAACATATGGTATGTCTGCAGAAGAAGCCCCAGGATCAAATGATGAAATATTAGAATATTATGGATTAAAAGTCTTAGTAGATAAAGATGATGCTCCCGTACTGAATGGCACTAAAATTGATTTTAAACAATCATTAATGGGTGGTGGATTCCAAATCGACAACCCAAATGCAATTGCATCATGTGGATGTGGCAGTTCTTTTAGAACAGCAAAAGTAGCTGGACATCCTGAAAATTGTTAAGTCTCATATTCTTAAGTTAATACAATATAGTAATAATAAATTTAAATAATCGTTCTGTTGTTGCTTGAAAATATGGTATAAAAACTATAAAATTGGAAGTGGATTAATTTTGTCTTTTTTGTGAATAAATGTTCGCAAAATGGAATATAAAAGTGTTGACTAAGACTATAAATGGGGATGAACAAATAGGTTAAGTTCAAAGTTTTACGAAACAATCAGTATTTTTACAATACTATTGTATTATAAAAATGCTACGTTTCAACATGTTCTGAAACTTGTAGCCTTTATCTACATTTAAGAAAAAATACGAAAGCTTAGGTGAATGAAATGGCACAAAATCGTAAAAAAGTACTTGTATTAGGTGCAGGATATGCAGGTTTACAAGCAGTTACTAAATTACAAAAAGAAGTATCTGCAAATGAAGCAGAAATCACTTTAGTTAACAAAAACAAATATCATTATGAAGCAACTTGGTTACACGAAGCGTCAGCTGGTACTTTAAATTATGAAGATTTAATTTATCCAATTGAAAGTGTAATTGACAAAAATAAAGTCAACTTCATCAATGCAGAAGTAACTAAAATTGATAGAAATGCTAAAAAAGTAGAAACTACTCATGGTATTTTTGAATATGATATTTTAGTTGTTGCTTTAGGATTTGAAAGTGAAACATTCGGTATTAACGGAATGAAAGAACATGCGTTCCAAATTGAAAATATTCATACTGCTCGCGAATTATCTCGTCATATTGAAGATAAATTTGCGAACTACGCTGCATCAAAAGAGAAAGATGAAAATGATTTAGCAATTTTAGTAGGTGGCGCTGGATTTACAGGCATTGAATTCTTAGGTGAATTAACAGACAGAATTCCTGAATTATGTAATAAATATGGTGTAGATCAAAATAAAGTTAAAATTACATGTGTTGAAGCTATGCCTAAAATTTTACCAATGTTCTCAGAAAATCTTGTAAATTATGTAGTTAATTATTTAGAAGAACGTGGCGTTGAATTTAAAATTGGTACGCCAATCGTTGCTTGTAATGAAAAAGGTTTCAAAGTTAAAACAAATGATCAAGAACAACAACTTGAAGCCAATACTGCAGTGTGGGCTGCTGGAGTTCGCGGTAGTCAACTTATGGAAGAATCATTCGAAGGTGTAAAACGTGGTCGTATCGTAACTAAACAAGATTTAACAATCGATGGTCATGATGATATCTTCGTTATTGGTGATGTTTCTGCGTTTATCCCAGCAGGTGAGGAACGTCCATTACCAACTACAGCTCAAATTGCTATGCAACAAGGTGCACATGTTGCTAAAAACATTGAAAATATCTTAAATGGTCAAGCTACAACTGACTTCGAATATATTGATCGTGGTACAGTTTGTTCTTTAGGTTCACATGATGGTGTAGGTCATGTGTTTGGTAGAGACATCACTGGTAAAAAAGCTGCGTTCATGAAGAAAGTGATTGATACACGTGCAGTATTCAAAATGGGTGGCGTTGGCTTAGCATTTAAAAAAGGTAAATTCTAAGTTAATAAATTAAATATTTAATCATTAAGGAGTGAGACAGAAATCTGTGAAACAAAATAGATTTCAATATCTCACTCCTTTATTTTAAAGGAGAGTTATATGATACATTTTAATTATGATTCGAATAAAATGACCGACATTATTATTCTAGGAGTACCCGATCATCTTAATCAAATTGGAAAGATCACGTACAAAAATAGTGACCTTACACAAACTATTGAAAATTACCGACATCGACATATTGTAAGTAGTCAATTAGGAAAAACATCTTCGACTATTTTATACATAAATAATGAACCTAAACGTTTAATTACGGTTGGACTAGGAAATTTGAAAACATTATCTTATGCTTCATTTTTAAAAGTATTTGGTACACTTTTTCAATATCTAAAAAAAGAGCGTGTGACAGAAGCAAATGTTCTTTTTGATACATTTAATTCAAAACAAATTGACAAAACAAGTATTGCAGAGATTTTCGGATTACAAAGTAGACAATCGATTTATGAATTTAACAACTATAAATCTAACAAATCCACACCATATCAACTGGAATTATTTATAGAATCATCTAATAGTGATGAGGATACAAAAAATATAAAAGCAGGGTATTTGATTGGTGAATCGGTGAATATAGCACGTGACTTTAGTAATATGCCTCCCAATATACTTACTCCAGAATACTTTGCAAGTGAAGTAGCACATCACTTTAAATCGTCTTCTGTTTCAGTAGATATTAAAAATAATGACACATTGTTATCAGAAGGTTTTGGTTTACTACATGCTGTAGGTAAAGGATCTACTCACCCTCCTGTTGTTATTACTTTAACGTATCATGGAACAGATAAAAATGAAGCACCTATTGCATTAGTTGGGAAAGGGATTACATATGATTCTGGTGGCTATAGCATCAAATCTAAAATGGGTATGCAAACAATGAAATTTGATATGTGTGGTGCTGCTAACGTTGTAGGAATGATTGATGCTGTATCTAAATTATCTTTACCAGTAAATATTGTAGGTGTCATTGTCTCTGCAGAAAATATGATTAGTCAACAGGCTATGAAACCAGATGATGTATATACTGCCTTAAGTGGTGAAACAGTAGAAGTTTTAAATAGCGATGCTGAAGGTCGTTTAGTTTTAGGAGATGGCGTATTTTATGCAAATCAATTTCAACCACGTTTAATATGTGATTTTGCTACTCTTACAGGTGCTGCTATAGCGGCATTAGGAGAAGATAAGGCTGCTTTATTTAGTTCGAATGCAGATGAAGATATGAAACACATTTTAGAAAGTGCTAGAGAAGTTGATGAATTCGCTTTTGAATTACCTATTACTCAAACTGAACAACAATTGATTCGTAATACAGAGGTCGCTGATTTAGTGAATCATACAAATGGACAAGGTAAAGCCTTATTTGCTGCAGCTTTCGTTACGCATTTTAGTGAGCAAACGCCACATATTCATTTTGATATTGCAGGTCCTGCAACGATTAATAAAAATAACTATAAAGGTCCTAAAGGTCCGACAGGAAGCATGATAATGACCATTGTGAATTGGTTAAGACAATCAATATAAAATGGATGTTAGAAATGAATATACATTCATTGTGAGGCAAAATAGATAAATGTCTGAGGTACATTGGTACCTTAGACGTTTATTTTTTTTAAAATACTATTATATTAAGCGTTGACAACCGCCTAACTACTTGATATTATTAATCACATAATTATACACTTTAGTTCGGTAGAGTGATAAAGGATGTGGGTATAATGTTTAATGCTGTAGTTATTGCCGTAATATTAATGATTATATTATGTCTCTTAAGACTGAATGTTATCATTAGTTTATTTATTAGTTCACTTGTAGGTGGTCTAATATCTGGCATGAGTTTAAACAAAGTAATTAGTGTATTCGGTAAAAATATTGTAGATGGTTCGGAAGTGGCATTAAGTTACGCTTTATTAGGGGGCTTTGCAGCACTGATATCATATAGTGGCATCACAGATTATTTAGTAAATAAAATTATTCGTGCGATTCATACTGAGAATAGCCGCTTATCAAGGATTAAAGTAAAAGTGATTATTATTTTAGTATTACTAGCAATGAGTATTATGAGTCAGAACTTAATTCCAGTACATATTGCATTTATACCAATTGTAATTCCACCATTACTTAGTCTATTTAACGATTTGAAAATTGATAGACGATTAATTGGTTTAGTTATAGGATTTGGTTTATGTTGGCCATATGTTTTACTACCTTATGGCTTTGGACAGATTTTCCACCAAATTATACAAAGTGGATTTCAAAAAGCTCATCATCCTATCGAATTTAATATGATTTGGAAAGCAATGTTAATTCCTTCACTTGGTTATATTGTCGGTTTAGTTATTGGGTTGTTTGTTTATCGTAAACCACGTGAATATAAGCAAGAGGTACTTAAAGATAATGGAGAAGAAATAGCAGAAATTCGGCCATATGTATTAGTTGTTACGATTGTTGCTATTTTCGCTACTTTCTTAGTTCAAACATTTACGGATTCAATGATTTTTGGAGCATTAGCTGGAGTGCTGATATTCTTTATTTCTGGTATTTATAAATGGAATGAATTAGATAGTCAATTTGTAGAAGGAATAAAAATAATGTCATTTATTGGTGTCGTTATTTTATCAGCTAACGGTTTTGCCGGTGTCATGAATGCTACTGGTGATATTGAAAAATTAGTTTCTAGTTTAACTGAGATTACAAATGGACATAAATTAATTACTATTATTGCAATGTATATTGTTGGCCTTATTGTTACGTTAGGCATTGGATCATCTTTTGCTACGATTCCAATTATTGCAGCTTTATTTATACCACTAGGTTCATCTCTTGGTTTAGATAATATGGCATTAATTGCTTTAGTAGGAACAGCTGCTGCACTTGGAGATTCTGGTTCACCAGCAAGTGATTCAACACTTGGACCCACAGCAGGTCTTAATGTAGATGGTCAACATGATCACATTAGAGATACATGTATACCTAACTTCCTTTTCTATAATGTTCCATTGATGATTTTTGGTACAATAGCTGCAATGGTATTATAGAAAAAAAGAGGTGACAACATGTCTAATTTACTTGAAACATTTGATATGAAAATCGAAACAGTAGATGAGGGAATAGTTGTAATTTCCATGCCAGTCACTGATAAGGTTAAACAACCCTTTGGCTATCTACATGGTGGTGCAAGTATTGCATTAGGTGAAACAGCTTGTTCATTAGGCGCTGCCCATTTAATTGATACGAAACACTTTATCCCATTAGGTTTAGAAATGAATGCCAATCATATTCACTCAGTAAAAGAGGGACGCGTGATTGCTACCGCTTCTATTATTCATAAAGGTCATACGACACAAGTATGGAATATAGAAATTAAAAGTGATCAAGATAAATTAATTAGTATCATGAGAGGTACAATAGGGATTAAACCATTAAAATAACAAATTATAAAATACTAGCCTGTAGAAAATATTCATCTACGGGCTAGTATTTTATATTTATGATACTTCTCTATGGTGATTTATTCTTTGAAATACGCTATAAATTCTTTGAGCTGCTTCTTTACCTCCCATGATATTTCTAGCAAATGGACCAAGTTCTAAATCAGCTAGTCCACCAGCAACAAATAAATGAGGTAACCATTCTAATTCATGTGTGATTTTTGGAAATCCACAAGATAGGAGGGGGGCATTAGCATTTTGAATTAGAGATTGTATCATGGGTTGCTGCAAAATTGAAGACTTAAATCCAGTTGCTAAAAGTATGTAATCATATGGGATATTTAAATTTTCAGTAATAATTTGATGCGATTTTAAGTCCTTAATCTCTTCTTTATGTATAATAAGTCTTTTATTTTGAACATATTTCTTTAAGCGTAAATATAACTCGTGAGGCATTGAACCTTTATGTCTTTCTTTTAATACTGTTTGAAGTTTTTCTTCATGTGAAGAATGATTTAAAAAGGCCTTCATTTTTTTTGGACCTAGCCCACCAGGATCAGCATCAAAATGTTGAATATCTATATTTTTATTCATCCATAAATGAACGATTTTATTCTTATCTAATTTTAAAAGCTTTAATGTTAAATGAGCAGCTGAAATACCACTTCCAATGACATGAGATGATTGTGAAAATAATTGAGAATTAAAATGATCACTAAATATATGACATACATCTTTAGCTTGAGTAAATGCGGCAGGGACAAAAGGTTCATTATGACATCCTTGTGCTAAAACAACACAATCAGTTTGAATGACAGAATGATGACTTGTTGTAATACTCCATCCTCTTTGATTTTTTTCAATGCGTTGAACATAACTTTGAATATAACTTTGATTTAGATGGTAGTTATGTATTTGAGCATGTGTGTGATCCATAAACATCTCTGTTTGAGATCTTTGATAACGACCAAAAGTTGGATTAATATACTAATTCATTTTTGCAAATTTTTTTAAATGAAATGGGTCAGGATGAATATGATGTACAATAGGTGAACGTAAGTAAGGCATAGCAATTCTATTTGTGCATTTATGAAATTGTTCGCATAAAGAATCATGAGGGTCGATAATTGTAAGATTTTGGATGGACATGCCTACTTCACGTAACTTAATTGCTATAGTGGTTCCTTGGATACCGCCACCAATAATAGTCCAGTGCATAATAAAACTCCTTTAAAACGTAATTACTACGATTTATAATAACATAAAACTATCTTTTTCAAAACAAAAAATCGAAGCACTTTAAGAAAGTACCTCGATTTTTATCAAATTATATTTTCTTATTGTTAAATTCATCTTTAAGTTCATCAATTTTCGTATCTTTAGTATAAGGCGTTTTATTATTATATGATGCTTTCATCATTAAATGGCTAGAAAGAGGGCCAGTAATCAAAATGAAAATAATGCCGAATATCAGTTGCATATTGGCGTATCCTTCTGTTCCCATAAAATATAAAAACGTTCCAAATAATAAAAATATAGCACCTAATGTTGCAGATTTACCTGCAGCATGACCGCGTGAATAGACATCTTTTAAACGAATAATACCAATAGCAGTAATTGCACTTATCAATGCACCTAAGATAATGAAAATGATGGCTAAACTAATGATGATTTTTGCTATCACGTTCAATCACCTTACCTTTATCTATAAATTTAGAGAATACTGCTGTACCTAAGAAAGCTAAAATACCAATAAGTAAAATAACTACAAGTAAGTATTGTGAGCCGATAAATACACTATATAATGCAACACACGCCATCAATTGTAAGCCAATAGCGTCTAGTGCAAGGACGCGATCAGGTAAAGTGGGACCTTTAATAATACGAATAAACATTGCTAGCATCGATAATACTACGACAATTAAAGCAATAATAATAATTGTTTTTACCATTAAGCTTCGCCCACCTCTCTCACTACTTTTTCAAGTGATGATTTAATGCTTTCAATTTCTTCTTCTTTCGTACTAAAGTCAATTGAGTGAATGTATATTTTAGTTCTATCATCACTAATACCTAAAACGACAGTTCCTGGTGTTAAAGTGATTAAATTAGATAATAAAACAATTTGCCAATCATGTTTTAAATCTGTGTGATAAATAAAGAAACCAGGTTGATTTTTAAGTCTTGGCTGTAACACAATTTTGGATACATCAATATTGGCTTTCATTAATTCTATAAAAAAGACAACAATCAATTTAATGACTTTATAAACTCTTTTTAAATAAAAACTACCAGGCAATACTTTTTTAAATAAGTAAACAAGTCCAATTCCTATTAAAAATCCTAGTAAAAAGTTATTAAATGTATAACTGCCGCTTAAAAACATCCATATAATAGCTAATATAATATTTAACACAAATTGAAGAGCCATTAGTATCTACCTCCTAATACACTTTTAATATAAACATTAGGATCATAGAAAGATTTAGCTGCTTCTGATATAAATGGATAAAGTGCATCAGCAGATAAACCAAATAGTACAGTAATGATAACTGCAATTACTGAAACGATTGTTGCTTGTTTTACATTTACATTGTTATTCATTTTATATCCCTTAGGTTCACCAAAGAAACCATGTAGGAAAATACGAATCACAGAATAGAGTACGATTAAACTTGAAAGTAATACGATAATTGCACTGATATAAAATCCTTTTTCAAAAGCGGCTTTTACAATAAAGTATTTTCCATAAAACCCACTAAATGGGGGAATACCAGCCAAGCTTAAAGCTGCAATAAAGAAAGACCAACCAAGTATAGGATATGTCTTAATTAAACCACCGAATGACTTAAGATTTGATGTTTTGGTAATTTGATACATGACACCAATAATTAAGAAAAGTGCAGTCTTAACTAACATATCGTGAATGGTATAATATATAGCACCCATAATTCCTAATTTACTCATCATAGCAACACCAACGAGTATGACACCTACTGCAATCATAATATTATATAAAATAATTTTTTTAATATCATAATAAGCAATGGCACCAATGGATCCAAATATAATCGTTAATAGTGCTAAGAATAAAATAGTATAGTGAGAAAAACTCATTGTGTTATGGAAGAAAAGACTAAGTGTTCTTAAAATAGCATAGACGCCAACTTTAGTTAATAAAGCACCGAAGAATGCAATGATAGCAAAAGGTGGCGCATAGTATGATCCAGGCAACCAAACATATAATGGAAAAACACCAGCTTTAGTTGCAAACACAAAGATGAACAAAATAAAGACAATACTTAATAATCCTTGATGTGAATGAGATAATTCATTCAGTTTTACGCTAATGTCAGCCATATTTAAAGTGCCGACGATTGAATATAAGATAGCAACAGCAATAACGAAAAATGTCGATGTTACAACATTAATAAGTAAATATTTGACCGTTTCTTGAAGTTGAATACGTGTACCACCTAATACAAGCAATGCATAAGATGACATTAAAAAGACTTCAAAGAATACGAAAAGGTTAAAAATATCTCCAGTAGTGAAAGCACCAATAATACCCACTAACATAAAGACGATTGAAAAATGAAAATAATAACGCTCTCTATCGATTCCGGCAGTTGAAAAAGAATAGATCGTAATGAGCAGAGTAATGATAATACTCGTTACAATCAACATTGCCCCTAACGTATCTAATAAAAAGATAATACCATATGGGGCTGGCCAAGAACCTAATTCTACTTTAAGAGGACCAAATTTACTAACATTAATTAAATTAATCATCGCTACAATCAAAGTTAAAACTAAACCTATCAATGTGACCGCACGCTTTAATGGATAGCGTTGACCCAAAAAGATAAGAATAATAGCGGTAATGATTGGTATAACTAATGTAAGAACAACCATATTAGTTGCTATCATCACTAGGCACTCCTTTCATTTGTTCTATGTTGTCTGTGCCTAATTCTTTATACGTTCTAAAAGCTAAGACTAAGAAAAAAGCAGTAGTTGCAAATGCAATAACAATTGCAGTAAGTATTAATGCATGAGGGATTGGATCTACATAGTGATGAATATCTTTTTCATATATTGGCATTTCACCATGTTTCAATCCTCCCATAGTAATTAAAAATAAATTTGATGCATGTGTAATCAGCGTTGTTCCCATAATAATACGTATTAAACTTTTAGATAAAACGAGATAGACACTGATTGATGTAAGTATGCCACATACAATAATCATAATAATTTCCACTATTCGTTCTCTCCAATCGTTATAATAATAGTCATTACTGTACCAATTACTGCACACATAACGCCAAAGTCGAAGAACATTGGTGTATTCATATGAACAGAGTGTAGAAGTGGTAATGGAATATTAAATTCTGTATGTGTAAAGAAACTTTTTCCGTAAAACCAACTTGCTATAGGCGTACTTACACAGAATAATAAACCAATACCAATTAAGATTTTAAAATCCCAAGGAAAGATTTTACGCATCGTTTTTATATCAAATGCAATCATAATAATGGTTAAAGCGGTTGATAGAAGCAATCCACCAACAAATCCTCCACCTGGTGTGTAATGTCCTGCTAAAAATAAAGTAATACCAAAAAGAGCAATTAAGAAAGCAATAATTACAGCTGAATACTGAAACATTAAATTGTTATTTTGTCTATTCATTGCTTTCCACCTCACTTGTTTTGTTACGTTTACTTCGTAATTTAATCATCGTGTAAACTGCAAGACCTGCAATACCTAATACAGAAGATTCAAATAAGGTATCCATACCACGGAAGTCTACGAGAATAACGTTAACCATATTTTTACCATGTGCTAAGTCATAAACATGTGCCTTGTAATATTCTCCAATAGAAGAAAAATGTCTATTACCATAAGCGATAAGACCTAATATTGTCACTACCAAACCAACACCAATAGAGATGATAGCATTCGTTAATTTAAATGATGTTTTTTCATTATAGCGATTTAAGTTAGGCAAGTGATAGAAACATAATAGAAATAGACCCGTTGAGATAGACTCAACAACAAATTGTGTTAAAGCTAAATCAGGTGCCTTAAAGAAAACAAATAAAACTGATACTGCATAGCCAACAACACTAAGCATAATAATACTAAATAAACGAGATGTTGCTGTAACAACTAAGAACGCTGAGATAGTAAGTATTATGATAATAATTATTTCATAGATGTGAATTGTGTTTATATTTTTAAAATTAAAGCTAAACGGCACCCTCACTAATGTGATGAGTGTTAACACAATTAATGTACCAAAAATAAAGACTAAACTATCCCGTACATACCCATTAACATAATAATTAGTTAGAGAAGCGGAATGATTTGGTAACCATTTGCCAGTAGTATCATACCAATAATTTAATTTTAAGTTGTCTGGTTGTGCTTTTAATAAACGAATCCAGTAATTGAACGTAAATAATAAGATAATACCTACAATCCAAATCGTTAAAGTAGAGATGAACGCAGGAGTAATACCATGGAACATATGGAATTCTGCATGTACGGTTGATATTCCACTTATGGCTTTAGTAGCTGGTTCGATTATAGAATGTGTTAATAGTCCAGGGAATAGTCCGAAAACAACAACTAGCGTTGCTAGAATTGCTGGTGAAATTAACATTAATAATGATGCTTCATGTGCTTTCTTAGGTAATAAATCAGAATGATATTTACCAAAGAATACATGTAGTACGAATTTAATTGAATATACAAATGTAAATATACTACCTACAATCGCTAAAATTGGAAAAACAATACCTAGAGTATTTAAACTAAATAGAGGCGTGTGTGTAGCTTCTATCATAGCCTCTAAGAATTTTTCTTTTGATAAGAAACCATTAAATGGTGGCACACCTGCCATACTTAATGCTGTAATTACAGTAAGAGTAAAAGAAATTGGCATGATAGTAAGTAAACCGCCCAATTTTTTTACATCACGTGTGCCTGTCACATGATCAATGGCACCTGTAATCATAAATAATGCACCTTTAAAGGTAGCATGGTTAATTAAATGGAAAGCAGCTGCTGTAAAACCAGCGATATATAATTGACTGTCACTACCTTCAAAATGATAACTTATAGCTCCAATACCTAGCATAGACATAATCATTCCCAATTGTGAAACTGTAGAAAATGCTAGGATCCCTTTCAAATCTTGTTGTTTCGTTGCATTTAATGAAGCCCAAAATAGTGTGATTAAGCCTACTAAAGTAATAGTCCATATCCATCCTTCTGATATCGCGAATAATGGGGTTAAACGTGCAACAAGATATAACCCTGCTTTAACCATTGTAGCTGAATGTAAATATGCACTGACAGGAGTAGGTGCCTCCATTGCATCAGGTAACCAAATGTAAAATGGCACTTGTGCAGATTTTGTGAAAGCTGCTAACATAATTAAAACCATTGCAAGTGTAAAGAAAGAACTGTCTTGTATTTGAGATACATGATGGATTAAATAATGTAGACTTAATGATTGTCCTGCAAGTGAAATTAAGATTAATCCACCAAGTAAACTAAGTCCTCCAAATACAGTGATAATCAGTGACTTTTGTGCTCCATATATAGAAGCTTTCTTTTCTCTCCAAAAAGAAATGAGTAAAAAACTTGAGAATGAAGTTAATTCCCAGAATAGATATAAGATAATGATATTATCTGAGAGTACGACGCCTAACATTGCACCCATAAACAGTAATAAATAACAGTAAAAATTCCCTAATCGTTCAGATTTATCTAAATAACCGATTGAATAAAGAACTACTAAACTTCCAATGCCAGTTATAAGCAAACTAAAGAGTATGCTTAAGCCATCAAGATAAATATCAAAATTCATGCCGATATGTGGCATCCAATTGAAAGTTTTTATTACTGTATTACCTGATTGAGTAGTTGAAATATAAGATAAAAAATAAATAAATAAGACAACAGGAACAGGTAATACAAACCATCCTAAATGAATCTTTTTAAAGAAACGATAAAGAATTGGAATAATGAGTGCGAATATTAACGGTAAAAGTACCGCAATATGTATCAAACTCACTATATTTTCCTCCTTCAAAAATTGTTATAAATTTTATTATACATCAATCAATTTATTCTGAAAAACTGTGAAAAGATGTAAAGTCAGCAATTTTACTTATCTTGTTAAATAGGAAGAAAGACGTAAAATGGACTAGAAAAAATTTTGTTTATATTGGATAGAATAGTCTTTTTTTAAACTGTTTAAATTGTCTAATGCCAATTTTGCGTATTCTGTGTGTTGTTGTTTTAATTCGTTTTCCATTTGAGTAATCGCTTGTTGTAAAGAATCTTCATATTTCATCTCTTCTACATTAAAATCTCTCAATTGTGAACGTGTTGCATAACGTTTTTCATAATGGCTTAAAGCACGTCTTTCATGAAAAAAAACACCTTCAGTTTCACCAGGATGATGTAAATCTCCTTGTTTAGGATGTTTAATGACTTGTTCAATTTGTACTAAAACTTGATGATCACTATCTTCTTTAATCGTTACACCATAAGTACCTGTTTTATGAGAGAATCGATATAACATGCTATATTACTTCCTTTCAAATATGTTAATATGTATCTATATCATCATAACATGAATGGAGAATTTAAATGACTAACTATCCACAGTTAAATAAAGAAATACAAGATAATGAAATTAAAGTAATTATGCATACAAATAAAGGAGATATGACATTTAAGCTGTTTCCTGAGATTGCTCCAAAAACAGTTGAAAATTTTGTGACACATGCAAAAAATGGATATTATGACGGCATTACATTCCATCGTGTCATTAATGATTTTATGATTCAAGGTGGAGACCCTACTGCTACTGGTATGGGAGGAGAAAGTATTTATGGAGGTTCATTTGAGGATGAGTTTTCATTAGAAGCATTTAATTTATATGGTGCACTTTCAATGGCAAATGCTGGTCCAAATACAAATGGTTCACAATTTTTTGTTGTTCAAATGAAAGAAGTACCAGATACAATGCTTAATCAGCTTGTTGATGGCGGTTGGCCTGAACCAATTGCTAAAGCTTATGCAGAAAAAGGTGGAACACCTTGGTTAGATCAAAAACATACTGTGTTTGGTCAATTAATTGACGGTGAAACTACATTAGAAGATATTGCAAATACTAAAGTAGGGGCACAAGATAAGCCTGTACATGATGTGGTTATTGAATCTATTGATGTAGAAGATAAAAAAGCTTAATTCATCAAAGAAATATCATTAAATAAAAAAAGGTGAGTGTAAACTGTTTTAAATAAGACATTTACGCTCATCTTTTTATATTAAAAACGAACTTTTTAATGTAAATTTATGAAGAAGAAATATAAATTTCTAAAGAAATTAATTTTTTATTAGTTTATCGTTAGTCCAAGTATGGGATTTATGCTATTATTAATATGTTAAGAAAAACGAAATAAGGGGTTATCAAGTTGAATACTCACTATAAAGAAGGTCAGCATATTAAAGTGCGTGTGACTGGAATTCAACCGTATGGCGCTTTTGTTGAGACCCCTGACCATACTGAAGGACTTATCCATATTTCAGAGATTATGGATGATTATGTCCATAATCTAAAAAAATTTCTATCAGAAGGTCAAATTGTAAAAGCTAAAATCCTTTCTATAGACGATGAAGGAAAGCTTAATTTGTCACTTAAAGATAATGATTACTTTAAGAATTATGAACGAAAAAAAGAAAAACAGTCTGTATTAGATGAAATTAAAGAGACAGAAAAGTATGGGTTTCAAACGCTTGAAGAACGCCTACCGGTCTGGATTAAGCAGTCTAAACGTGCAATTCGTAATAATAATTGAATGACTGTCAACACGCTAAAACGTTACTTTTTTAAGTAACGTTTTTTATTATGTCAATATATTGCTAAATTTAAAAAGATGGTTAATGCATATAAGCATAAAAGTAGAGACATAAAAATGTTCATGTTATAGTTTGAAAATAATAAAACTAAAAGATTTAGAAAGGAATTACTTATGAATAATAAATATAAAAAATTATTTGAAACTGTTACATTACCCAACGGTGTATCATTAAGAAATCGCTTTGTACTTGCACCTTTAACACATACATCATCAAATGATGATGGTACTATTTCAGATGTCGAAATTTCTTACATTGAGAAACGTGCCAAAGATGTAGGTCTTGCAATTAATGCTGCAAGTAATGTAAATGATATTGGTAAAGCCTTCCCAGGCCAACCATCTGTCGCACACGATTCAGATATCGAAGGTTTAAAACGCTTAGCGACAGCAATGAAGAAAAATGGCGCAAAAGCATTAGTACAAATTCATCATGGTGGTGCACAAGCTTTACCTGAATTGACTCCTAATGGAGATGTTGTGGCACCAAGCCCCGTTTCAATGAAAAGTTTTGGTCAACAACAGGAACATCATGCAAGAGAAATCACTACTGAAGAAATCGAACAAACAATTAAAGATTTCGGTGAAGCTACACGTCGCGCCATTGAAGCTGGATTTGACGGCGTAGAAATACATGGAGCGAACCATTACTTAATTCATCAATTCTTCTCTCCATACTATAATCGTCGTGAAGATGAATGGGGAGACCATTTAAAATTCCCACTTGCAGTGATTGATGAAGTATTAAAAGTTAAAGAAACTTATGCAAATAAAGATTTTATTGTAGGTTATAGATTATCACCAGAAGAAGCAGAATCACCTGGTATTTCAATGGAACACACAGAAAAATTAATTAAAACAATTACAAAAAAAGCGATTGATTATGTTCATATTTCAATTATGGATATTCATTCACAAACACGTGAGGGTAAATATGAAGGAGAAGAACGTCTAAAACTTATCCATCAATGGGTAGATGGACGTATGCCAGTCATTGGTATAGGTTCTGTATTTACTGCTGATGATGCTTTAGATGCAGTAGAATCGACAGGCATTGAACTCGTAGCATTAGGTCGTGGAATTCTTCTAGATTATAACTTTATCCATAAAATTGAAGAGGGTAAAGAAGAGGAAATTATCTCATACTTTGATCCAAATCGTGAAGATAAACATGCGTTACCACCAAATTTATGGGAACAATTTAATAAAGGATTTTATCCGTTACCTCGTAAAGATAAATAATTAATAAAATATGAAATAGTATGGTAGTGAGACAGAACTCATAATGAATTTTGTCCACTACCTTTTTTTATTAAGAAAAAAAGGTTTATATTAAAATTTTAGCTAATAGAAATAATTTACTTGTAAAATGATAAGAGGATATGTCATTATCTTTGTAAGGGCTTTCATAAATGGATTTAGAGAGACTTTAATGTTTTAAAATAGAATTGCGAAAGCCAGTAAATATAGTGATTAGTTTTAATATAACAATAAGCAAAGGGGAGATATTATGACTAAATCTGAAAAAATTATTGAACTAACAAACCATTACGGTGCTCATAACTATGTGCCGCTACCAATTGTTGTTTCAAAAGCAGAGGGGATTTGGGTTACTGATCCAGAAGGTAATAAATATATAGATATGTTATCAGCATATTCAGCAGTTAACCAAGGTCATCGTCATCCAAAAATTATTCAAGCATTAAAACATCAAGCAGATAAAGTGACACTTGTCTCTCGTGCTTTTCATAGTGATAATTTAGGGGAATGGTACGAAAAAATTTGTAAATTAGCTGGTAAAGATAAAGCACTACCAATGAATACAGGTGCTGAAGCAGTTGAAACAGCCTTAAAAGCTGCACGTCGTTGGGCCTATGATGTTAAAGGTATTGAACCAAATCAAGCTGAGATTATTGCATTTAATGGGAACTTCCATGGTCGTACAATGGCCCCTGTGTCTTTATCATCTGAAGCTGAATATCAACGTGGATATGGTCCTTTATTAGATGGTTTTCGTAAAGTTGACTTTGGCAATGAAACACAATTAAAAGAAGCAATTAATAAAAACACAGCAGCTGTTTTAGTTGAACCTATTCAAGGCGAAGCAGGCATTAATATTCCTCCAGAAGGTTATTTGAAAACCATTAGAGATTTATGTAATGAACATAATATTTTGTTTATCGCCGATGAAATTCAAGCTGGATTAGGACGATCTGGAAAATTATTTGCATGTGATTGGGATAATGTTAAACCGGATGTATATATTTTGGGTAAAGCGCTTGGTGGAGGCGTCTTACCAATTTCAGTTGTATTAGCAGATAACGAGGTGCTTGATGTATTTACATCTGGTTCTCATGGTTCTACTTTTGGTGGCAATCCGCTTGCTTGTGCAGTGTCAATTGCGGCTTTAGATGTCATTATCGATGAAAATTTACCAGAACATTCAAATGAACTAGGTGAATATTTTAAATCAGAATTACAAAAGATTAATCACCCTGCAATTAAAGAAGTTCGTGGACGCGGGTTATTCATTGGTGTGGAATTACACGAAAGTGCAAGACCATTTTGTGAAGCATTGAAAGAAAAAGGTTTATTATGTAAAGAAACCCATGATACAGTAATTCGTTTTGCACCACCTTTGGTTATTACTAAAGAAGAATTAGATGAAGCATTAAATCGAATTAGAAGTGTATTTGAGTAAATAGATATGACGTAATATGGCATGATTTAATTTCTTTAAAAAGTATAGGCGTGTTACAATACTTATGAAAGCGAAAACATTTGTGAAAAAAAAGAGGCGAAAGTGATTATGACTGAGAATAATAATTTAGTGACTTCTACACAAAGCATCATTAAAGAAGCATTGCATAAATTGGGATTTGATGATGGTATGTATGATTTAATTAAAGAACCATTAAGATTCTTGCAAGTACGTATTCCAGTACGTATGGACGATGGTACAGTTAAAACATTTACTGGGTATCGTGCACAACATAATGACGCTGTAGGTCCTACTAAAGGTGGCGTTCGTTTCCATCCTGATGTAGATGAAGAAGAAGTCAAAGCTTTATCGATGTGGATGACTTTAAAATGTGGCATTGTCAACTTACCTTATGGTGGAGGTAAAGGTGGTATTGTATGTGATCCACGTCAAATGAGTATTCATGAAGTAGAACGTTTATCACGAGGATATGTACGTGCAATTTCTCAATTTGTAGGACCAACTAAAGATATTCCTGCTCCAGATGTGTTTACAAATTCTCAAATTATGGCTTGGATGATGGATGAATATAGTGCTTTAGATAAGTTTAATTCTCCAGGTTTTATTACTGGTAAGCCAATTGTCTTAGGTGGCTCACAAGGACGTGATCGTTCTACTGCTCTTGGCGTAGTGATTGCTATTGAACAAGCTGCTAAGCGTAGAGGAAAAGAAATTAAAGGGTCACGTATTGTGATTCAAGGCTTTGGGAACGCTGGAAGTTTCTTAGCTAAATTTTTAAATGATATGGGTGCTAAAGTAGTTGGTATTTCAGACGCGTATGGTGCATTACATGATCCTAATGGCTTAGATATCGATTACTTACTAGATCGTCGTGATAGCTTTGGTACTGTAACTAACTTATTTGAAGATACAATTTCAAATAAAGAATTATTCGAACTTGATTGTGATATTTTAGTACCGGCTGCAATTTCAAATCAAATCACAGAAGATAATGCACACGATATTAAAGCTGACATTGTTGTAGAAGCGGCAAATGGACCAACCACTCCAGAAGCTACACGTATTTTAACTGAACGTGATATTTTACTTGTACCAGATGTATTAGCAAGTGCAGGTGGCGTGACAGTATCTTATTTTGAATGGGTACAAAACAACCAAGGTTATTACTGGTCAGAAGATGAAGTCAATGAAAAATTACGGGAAAAATTAATCAAGGCTTTTGACACTATTTATGAATTAGCTCAGAATAGAAAAATTGATATGAGATTGGCAGCTTATATTGTAGGAATTAAACGTACCGCTGAAGCAGCACGCTATCGTGGATGGGCGTAAATATAACTATTAAAAATGAAACTCCCAATGATGAGAAATATATACTCGTCATTGGGAGGTTTTTTTATAGAGTGATTTAATTAATAAAATTACTCGTTTGGGATAGTAGCTTTATATTTATCAGCAAAATTTGTAAATAGACCGTCAATACCATATTGATTTAAACGTTGCATATCTGTAGTTTTATCTACTGTATAAGGATGAATTAGGAAACCTAAATCTTTTAAATGCTTAGTGTTTTCAGCACTTAAACTAGTATAATCTGGGCCGACATCTATGGCATATGAGCGATAGTCGTAAAACGTTCGCCAGTTAAGTTGGTCATCCAATTCGAATGATCTTGATTACGATGTTTACTAATCGCTACTGACGTATATTTATTTTGTGATTGATTAAACTGTTGATGTGCTGCAGCAGAATTAGAAGTAGTGCTATAGTTGTTATGATTATTATTTGCTTCTACTGGATTATGTAATGTTACTAAACCGATAGTGGCTATTGCTAAACTAGATATCATTGCTTTTTTAGAAACCTTCAAAAAATTCATCCTCTCAGTTCAATTTAAAAATATATTAAAACTTTAGCAAAGAGAAGAAATTTTTAGAATAATTTTTTCAAAATTTTAGCAGAACTATTAATTTATTAACAATAAATATAGAGAAAGTTAAAATAATTAAATTAAATTTAACTAAAAAATGAGTCTTGCCAATTTACTTTATATTTATATGTAATTTTACATTGAAATACTTAAAAAAATAAGGCACTTTCGTATAATTTAATAAACATCACTAAACTAAATTAACGAAGTGCCTTATGCATAAAGATTCTAACATGACTTAACTTACTCTATGAAAAGAAAGTTCAGTACTTATTCTTACAAGTGATGTAATCTTCACAAAATCAAAAACTTTCTTATAAAACGATTAAGCGATTTAAAGTCAATCTTTAAGTAGATGCTTTATTAGAATCTTTATTTATTCAATTTCATAGTCATTTAATAATAGTATTTATTATTGTTTTAAAATATTTTCTGCAACGTTTAATTGATGACGCACAGCATCTTGGCCTGTAGAACCATAACTTTTTCTTCTATTTAAACAATTTTCTGGTTTTAAGTAATCATATACATCTTCTTCGATTTTATCATTTAATTCTTGATAACGTTCAAATGGTACATCTAATAAATAGATGCCTTGTTGAATACATTCAAAGACAATTTTTCCTACAATTTCATGTGCTGTTCTAAACGGTACATTCTTATCTACTAAATAATCTGCAAGTTCTGTTGCATTAGAGAAATCTTGATGCACTGTTTCATTTAAACGATTTGTATTAACTGTTAACGTATTAAGCATGCCTTCAAAAATACGTAATGAACCTTTAATCGTACGAACTGAATCAAATAAACCTTCTTTATCCTCTTGTAAGTCTTTATTATATGCAAGAGGCAATCCTTTCAATGTGACAAGCATACTCATTAAATGTCCTGTCGTACGTCCCACTTTACCACGAATGAGTTCAGCCATATCTGGATTTTTCTTTTGAGGCATAATAGATGAACCAGTAGAAAATGCATCGGATAGTGTAATAAATTTCGCTTCATCCGTAGACCAAAAAATAATTTCTTCCGCAAAACGTGATAAGTGAGTCATTGTTAATGATATATTATGCAATGTTTCAATAATGTAATCACGATCACTCACTGCATCAAGACTATTTTCATAAATATATTCAAAACCAAGTAGTTCTTGAGTTTTATGTCTATCGATAGGATGTGTAGTGCCACTCAATGCTGCAGCGCCAAGAGGAGATATATCAATACGTTTTAAACTATCTGCAAAACGTGTATAGTCTCTTTCCAACATCCAAAAATATGTCATGATGTGATGAGCGAAAGAAATAGGTTGAGCACGTTGTAAGTGCGTATAACCTGGCATAATCGTTTCTACGTGAGATTTTGCTAGAGTTAAAATAGACTCTTGGAATGAACGAATAAGTGCTTGAATCTCAATGACCTGTTTTTTTACATAGAGATGTAAGTCTGTTGCTACTTGATCATTTCTGCTACGACCTGTGTGTAACTTGCCACCTGGATCTCCAATGCGTTGTATCAGTTCATGTTCAATATTTAAATGTATATCTTCTAAAGCATGTTTAAATTCAATATTATGGTTATGAAAATCTGCCTGTATATCTTTCAAACCTTTTACGATAGCATTTTTTTCTTCTTCAGAAATAATGTTTTGGTGTGCAAGCATTGTTGCATGTGCAATACTACCTTGAATATCCTCATCTAAAAGCGTTTGGTCAAAGTCAATAGAAGCATTAAACGCATCTACCCACTCTTCAGGTTGTTGTTGAAAACGACCTCCCCATGCTTTATTACTCATTACTATAACCTCCATGTAAATAAGCATTTACTTGTGTTGGCAGTCCATAAATATCAATAAAGCCGACTGCAGCTGATTGATCAAAAGCATCTTCTTTAGTATAAGTTGCTAACTTTTCATCATAAAGTGTATAAGGCGATTTTCTACCATTAACAATAGCATTACCTTTAAATAATTTAACTCTAACATCTCCTTCAACATAGTGTTGAGTGCTATCGATGAATTGCTTTAGACTGTCTGTTAAAGGTGAGAACCATAAACCATTATATGTTTGTTCAGCAAATTGTTTTTCAATGACTGGTTTAAAATGCGCCACATCTTTAGTTAATGTTAATGTTTCTAAAGCTTTATGAGCTTTTAATATAACTTCAGCACCTGGTGTTTCATATACTTCACGTGATTTTATACCAACTAAACGATTCTCTACGTGATCGATACGTCCGATACCATGTTTACCAGCTACATCATTTAATGTTAGAATTAGCTGATCTAAATCATAGTCTTTATGGTTAAGTTGAACAGGAACACCATTTTTAAATGATAAGATAATTTCATCTGGTGTATCTGGTGTATCCTCTAATTCAGCAGTTAAATCATATGCATCTTTCGGTGGAGCAGCATAGGGATCTTCTAAAATACCACATTCATTTGCACGACCCCATAAATTTTGATCGATTGAATAAGGTGAATCATGATTAATACTTACAGGAATACCATGTTTGATTGCATAGTCGATTTCTTCTTCACGACTCCAGCCCCACTCTCTAACAGGAGCAAATGTTTTCAAATTAGGGTTAAGTGCTTTAATTGCTACTTCAAAACGTACTTGATCATTACCTTTACCAGTACAACCATGTGCAATACCGATTGACTTTGTTTGTTCAGCAATTTCTACTAATTTCTTCGCTATTAAGGGTCTTGAAAGCGCAGATACTAAAGGATAACTATTTTCATACATTAAATTTCCTTTTATTGCATAACTTACATAATCTTCACTAAATTCCTTAGTTGCATCAATAATATGACATTCGACGGCGCCCATGTCTAATGCTTTAGAATAAACAACATCTAAATCTTTACCTTCGCCAACATCTAAACATACTGCCACTACGTCATACCCTTTATCTATAAGCCATTTAACAGCTACACTAGTATCTAATCCACCTGAATAAGCTAAAACAATTTTATCTTTCATATTGTCACCTCAAAATTTTCTGAAAATTAATATAATTCTATACTAACAGATTGTTTTTGAAAATAAAACCATTTTTTTACATATTTATACAAAATAAAGATAATTTGAATATCATTAATCATCTATTGTTATTTCTATATTTATTGAATATTACTACAACTAAGGAGTTTATTGCTGTTTCGATTGTGTATTCATTACAAGGTAAGGTAATTCAATTATTCTAAAAAAAAACAGACTATTTTTTGAATAATTGAACTTGTTCATTGAATAGATAACTTAAAGTTAGTAAAATGAAACTAATTCATAAACATTGGAGGATTTATAAATGACTCATATTCAATTAGATTATGGAAAAACGTTAGAATTTTTTGGTCAACATGAACTTGATCAACAAAAAGATATTGTAAAAACAATTCATAAAACGATTCATGAAGGTACAGGTGCTGGAAGCGACTTTTTAGGTTGGGTAAATTTACCTGAAGATTATGATAAAGAAGAGTTTTCTAGAATTCAAAAAGCAGCAAAACATATTCAATCGAATTCAGATGTATTGGTAGTTATCGGAATTGGCGGTTCATATTTAGGTGCACGTGCTGCAATTGAAATGCTTACTTCATCTTTCCGTAACAGTACAGAATATCCTGAGATTGTATTTGTAGGAAATCACTTATCTTCAAGTTATACACAAGAATTAGTGAATTACTTGTCTGATAAAGACTTTTCAGTAAATGTTATTTCTAAATCAGGAACAACGACTGAGCCTGCTGTAGCATTTAGATTGTTTAAACAATTAGTTGAAGAAAAATATGGTAAAGACGAAGCAAAAAAACGTATTTTTGCTACAACTGATAAAGCAAAAGGTGCATTGAAACAATTAGCAGATAATGAAAGTTATGAAACATTTGTTGTACCTGATGATGTAGGTGGTCGTTATTCAGTATTAACTGCAGTAGGATTATTACCAATTGCAACTGCAGGTATTGATATTGAAGCAATTATGAATGGGGCAAATAAAGCTCGTAAAGAACTATCATCTGAAAATTTAGAAGAGAATATTGCATATCAATATGCAACAATTCGAAATGTTCTTTATAGTAAAGGTTATACAACTGAAATGTTAATTAACTACGAACCATCTATGCAGTACTTTAATGAATGGTGGAAACAGTTATACGGTGAATCTGAAGGTAAAGACTTTAAAGGTATTTATCCTTCAAGCGCAAACTATACTACTGATTTACATTCATTAGGTCAGTACGTTCAAGAAGGACGCCGTTTCTTATTTGAAACTGTTGTAAAAGTAAATCAACCTAAACATGATATTACAATTGAAAAAGATGATGACGATTTAGATGGCTTAAATTATTTAGCTGGAAAAACAATCGATGAAGTTAATACAAAAGCATTTGAAGGTACGTTATTAGCTCATACTGATGGTGGCGTTCCTAATATCGTTGTGAATATCCCACGTTTAGATGAAGAAACATTCGGTTATGTTGTTTACTTCTTTGAATTAGCTTGTGCGATGAGTGGCTATCAATTAGGTGTTAATCCATTTAACCAACCTGGTGTAGAAGCTTATAAACAAAATATGTTTGCTTTACTTGGTAAACCAGGTTATGAAGATAAGAAAAAAGAATTAGAAGAACGTTTATAATATCAACATAAATTTAAATAAAATGATAGTTTAAAGCCTAGGACATGATGAGCTGTCTTAGGCGTTTTTTATATATTGTCAGTCAATGACTCAATTGAATATATACTTATATCAATCTTTTTCAACATACTAGACTTTCATAAAAAGAAGTTTTTGTTTAACGTAATATGGGGTCAAGAGAAGGAAACTGAATTCGTTTTGAATTCAGTCTCACTCTCTTTTAAATGATTAATATGACTAATGTTAAATCTGTTATCTAGTACTTGTGACTGATTTCTTATTGAATTAATAGTTTTTTTAAGAAAAGAGTGTAAAATAATTTTATACTCAATAGAGAATGATGAAATTTCAAGAAAGGATTTGATGATATAGTGTTTCATCAAATTGAACATTGGTTTAATGTGTTACAACAATTAGGATACTTTGCAGGTTTTATTATTCTCTATTTAAGAGCTATGATTCCTGTTTTTCCTTTAACTCTATATGTCATCTTAAATGTTCATGCTTATGGTTTTATTACAGGAACCATTATTAGTTGGTTAGGGATCGTCGCTGGGACATTTACTGTATTTTATTTTTTTAGGAAATTCGTTGATGCATCTTTTATGCAAAGAGTTAAAGCAAAAAAAGGTGTGAAAAAACTTACACATTTTATAGATAAACAAGGACTTGTTCCTATTTTTATATTAATGTGTTTTCCATTTACACCTAATACAGTAGTAAACTTTGTAGCTAGTTTTTCTCATATTAAAATGAAGAATTATTTTATTATTTTATTATTTTCAAAGTTTATTTCCATCTCATTTTTAGCAGTGATGGGTAGAGAAGTGACTACATTTTTAACCCATCCTATAAGAGCAATTATTTTAATTATTGTTACTATAGTCATATGGTTTATTGGAAAAAGAGTTGAAAAACATTTTATGGGAACACATGAGGAGTGACATTTTGCGTCGAATTATAAGTACGAGTATCTCCATTATTTTAGCAATTATTTTTGTGATATTTATCCAAAATTTTTTACTAAGAAGTGCAATTGTTCATACTAATGAGATGGCCCCCACTCTAAATAAAAATGATTATATAATGATTAATAAATTGAAAGTGACATTTAATTTATTAAATGAAGGCGATATTATTATGTATCGTCATCATGATCAAATTCATTTTAGCCGTATTATTGGGAAAGCAGGCGAATCGGTAGAAATAAGGCATGGTAAATTATATAAAGATGATAGACAAGTGAATAAATATTATGCTAAAAATAGAGATATTAATGATTTCGCATTACGAGATTTAGAAAATACTGATGGGGATATTATTCCACCTGACTCATTTTTAGTGTTGAATGATAATAGTAATACATTAACTGATTCGAGAAAATATGGATTAATTAAAAAAAGTGATGTTATAGGAAATGTATGTCTAAGGTATTATCCTTTTAGATCATTCAACTATGAGTTTAATAAATAGATGAGGTGTTATATTTGAAAAAAGAAATAACAGAATGGATTGTTGCGATAGCTGTAGGCTTATTGCTCGTATGGCTTGTAGTCACTTTTGTTGCCAAATCCTATACAATAAAAGGCGACTCTATGGATCCAACATTAAAAGATGGACAACATGTAATGGTTAACATTTTAGGTTATAAGGTAGGAAACATAAAAAAAGGAAATGTTATTGTTTTCCATGCTAATAAATCTGATGACTATGTTAAAAGAGTGATAGGCGTACCAGGAGATAGTGTGACATATAAAAAAGATCAGCTATATGTTAATGGAAAAAAAGTAAATGAGCCTTACTTAGACTATAATGAAAAACATAAACAAGGAGAGTACATTACAGGATCTTTTGAAACTAAGGATCTTCTTAATGCTCATCCTAAGTCTAACGTTATTCCTAAAAATAAATACTTAGTATTAGGAGATAATCGTGAAGTTAGTAAAGATAGTAGAGCATTTGGATTAATAGATAAACAACAAATCGTCGGTAAAGTATCATTTAGATTTTGGCCACTAAATGATTTTAAATTTAATTTTAATCCAGATAAGTAGGATATCAATTTAAAAATGAAAGTAGAATGTCAATTCAGGTGAATTCACATTCTACTTTTATTTTATCTACTTTACTTTTTAAGAACGTATGTTCCGTGGTAAAATGAGTTTAAAGGAGTGTGTAGATAATGGAATTAAATACATATCTTGGAAGAGCTGGTACCGGTAAATCGTACCATATGATTAAAAATATTAAACAACAAATGAAAGAAAATCCTCTTGGAGATCCTATCATTTTGATTGCACCTACCCAAAGTACGTTTCAATTGGAGCAATCTTTCGTAAATGATCGAGAGTTAAACGGGAGTTTAAGAACGGAAGTTTTACATTTTGAACGTTTGAGCTATAGAATCTTTCAAGAACTCGGAGGATTAACTGAAACACGTTTAACTAAAGCAGCTATTGAAATGATGATATTCAATATCGTTCAACAACACAAATCAGAAATGAAATTATATCAATCTCAAGCAGATTATTATGGTTTTAGTGAAAAATTAAGTGAACAAATCCAAGATTTTAAGAAATATTCTGTAACACCTCATCAACTTGATTCATTTTTAGAAGATAATGAATTACAAACAAGAACCCGACATAAACTAGAAGATATTTCGCTTATTTATCATTATTTTGAAGAACGATTAAATGGAGAATTTATTACCGCTGAAGACAGTCTTAATTATTTTATTGAAATAATGCACAAATCTGAGTGGATTAAGCATGCTGATATTTATATAGATGGATTTTATAACTTTTCAACACTTGAATATCAAATTATTAAAGCATTAGTACAAAATGCTAAACAAGTTACTATATTATTAACTACAGATGGTAATGAAGATCACTTTAGTATGTTTAGAAAACCTTCTGACGTACTTATTCACTTAAAAGAAATTGCAAATGAATTACATATACCTTTAAATGAACATTATTTTACAACACCATATCGTTTCAAAAATAAAGATTTATTACAATTAGAACAACAATTTGACGCACTTCAAGTTAATCCAACTCAATCACATGGTTATATTGATTTACTTGAGTCATCGAATATGAGAGAAGAAGTTAATGAAATAGCACGACGTATTATTAAAGATACACGTGATAAACACTTTAGATATCAAGATATTGCAATTTTATATAGAGATGAAACATATGCCTATCTATTTGAATCTATTTTGCCACAATACGATATTCCTTATAATATTGATACTAAAAAATCGATGACACATCATCCTATAATGGAAATGATACGTTCTTTATTAGAAGTTATCCAAAGTAATATGGGGCTTAGTCCAATGATGAGACTATTTAAAACCAATATTTTATCTCATCAATTTAAAAATAGTAGTTACTTAATTGATCTATTAGAAAACTTTGTCATTGAACGAGGTATTTACGGTAAAAAATGGTTAGATGATAAATTGTTTAATATCGATAATTTTACAAAAATGGGACGTAAAGAGCATCAATTAACTGAAGAAGAAAAAGAAGCATTTGAAGACGTCGTACGCTTAAAGGATGATGTTGTAAATAAAATACTTCGTTTTGAACAAGCCATGCTTCACTCTAAAAATGTTAGAGATTATGCAACTGCATTTTATGAAACAATGGAAGCTTTTGATTTACCTAAATATTTAATGGCTCACCGTGATGAACTAGATTTAAAAGGGGACCATGAGAAAGCAGAAGAAATTGACCAATTATGGAATGGATTAATACAAATACTAGATGATTTAGTCACAGTATTTGAAGAAGAAGAAATGAGTTTAAATCGATTCTTAGAAGTATTTGACATTGGACTTGAACAACTCGAATTTGTAATGATTCCTCAAACATTGGATCAAGTGAGCATAGGGACTATGGATTTATCAAAAGTTGATAATAAAAAACACGTTTATATGGTTGGGATGAATGATGGAGTGATGCCACAGCCCATGTCATCTTCAAGCTTAATCACTGATGAAGAAAAACGTTTGTTAGAGGAACAGGGAAGTGTTGAATTAAGTCCAACCTCTGATATCTTACAAATGGATGAAGCATTTGTATGCTATATTGCTATGACACGTGCATGTGAACAAATGACTTTTTCATATAGTCTTATGGGGATGCAAGGAGATGAAAAAGAGAAAAGTCCATTTTTAAATCAGATTCAAGCATTGTTCAGTAATTTGGATATCCAAAATATTCATTATCTGCATCATGCTTATCCTCTTACATTAATGGAACATCCACATCAAACTAAAATTCATTTATTTGAAGCATTGAAATCGTGGTTGGAAGAAGAAGCGGTAGCAGATACGTGGCTTGATGCTTATAAAGTTATAAGTGAAAATGAAGAATTAAATGACAGTATAAACTATTTATCAACAGCATTAACATATGATAATGAAACCATTCAACTCACACCACAATTGTCAGAAGCATTATATGGAACGTCTATTAATGCTAGTGTTTCACGATTTGAAGGTTATAATGATTGCCCGTTCCAACATTATGCTACTTACGGTCTTCGTTTAAATGAACGTACCAAATATCAACTTGAAAGTTTTGATTTAGGTAATATTTTTCATAATGCTTTAAAATATATTTCGGATAAAGTAAACGGAGAATTTAGTCAACTGGATAATCAGAAAATCCATGCACTTACAGAAGAAGCTCTACAACATGTTTTACCACAAGTGCAATTTAATTTAATGGATTCCAATGCATATTATCGTTATGTATCTAAACGTATAGGTGTCATTGTTGAAAGTACTTTAAAGGCACTTCGTTATCAAAATGAGAATACAAAATTTAGACCAAAACGTTTTGAAACTGCTTTTAGAAAGAAACCAAGAACTGAAGAAGAGTTGATTGCACATCCCTTAATGACGACACAAGGTATTCCGATTCATATTCGTGGACAAATTGATCGTATCGATACTTATACAAAAAATAATACAAGTTTTGTAAATATTATTGATTATAAATCATCTAATCATAGCGCCAATTTAAATTTGAAAAAAGTTTATTATGGTAAACAGATGCAAATGATGACGTATATGGATATCGTATTACAAAATTCAGAGCGACTTGGTTTAAGTTCAGAGGTTAAACCAGGTGGATTGTTATATTTCCACATTCATGATGAACGTTTGAAATTTGAAAAATGGGGCGATTTAACTGAAGAGGCATTAAATAAGAAAAATATTAATCAAGCTATTCTAAAAGAATATAAATTAAAAGGATTAATCAATAGTGATGCTGAAGTTATCGATGCTATGGATATAAGACTTAACGAGATATCTAAATCAGATATTGTACCCGTGACATTAAAAAAAGATGGAGGTATTAGTGCACGGGGAAGCCAAGTTGCTGATGAAACAACGATTCATAAATTTATTCAACACAATAAAAATAATTTTATTGAGACTGCTTCAAATATTATGGATGGTCATACAGAAGTAGCTCCACTTAAATTTGAAGACAAATTACCATGTGAATTTTGTAGTTTCCAGTCAGTATGTCACGTAGATAGCCTTATTGATAGTAAACATTATCGCCATGTAGATGAATCGATTAATCCAATTCAAGCAATTCAAGAGGTCGAATTAGAAAGCGGTGAGGACAATGAATAATATTCCGATAAAACCTAAAGACGCACAATGGACGGATGCACAATGGAACAGTATATATGCAAAAGGACAAGATATACTAGTTGCAGCAGCTGCTGGCTCAGGAAAAACAGCTGTTCTAGTTGAACGTATTATTCAAAAAATCTTAAGAGATGAAGTAGATGTTGATAAATTACTTGTAGTAACATTTACGAACTTAAGTGCTAGAGAGATGAAACATCGTGTAGAACAACGTATTCAACAAGCTTCATTAGAGGATCCTAAGAATGAACACTTAAAAAGTCAACGTATAAAAATACATCAAGCTCAAATTTCTACACTGCATAGTTTTTGTTTAAAGGTGATTCAACAACATTATGATGTTATCCAACTAGACCCTAATTTTAGAACGATTAGTGAAGTAGAAAACGTACTTTTATTGGAGCAATCAATTGATGAAGTACTAGAACATCATTATGAAAATCCTGATATTGAATTTTTGACTTTAGTCGAACAACTATCAAATGATAGAAATGACGATGGATTTAGAGAAATTTTAAAGCGATTTTATTATTTTAGTATAGCTAATCCTTCACCATTTAAATGGTTAGATTCATTAGTTGATCCTTACGAGAATGATGAGAAGCAACAAGACTACCTTAAAGAATTAAAAATACTTGCAGAAATATATATGAAAGCAGCATTTGACTCACTTCTTGAAGCAGAAAATCTTTTATCCTATTGTAATGCTGTTGAAAAACATTTAGAAGTTGTCCAAAGAGAGAAAATGATATGTCAAAGCATATTAGAAGATGGTGTTTTGAATAGAGATGCACTTCTTAATCATACACCTGAAAAATTTCCACAAATGTCATCAAAAATAAAAAAAGAAAATGAAGATTTAGAGACACTTGAAGATATTAAATCTTTCTATAAAGAATATAATGAAACCATTCAAGATGTAAAAAATAAATATTTAATGCGGTCAGTAGATGAACTTAAAGACGATATGAAACAGTTAGCGCCTCGGATAAAATATTTAGTTCAAATCATTAAAGATATCATTAATGATTTTGCTAAGAAAAAACGTAGTAGAAATGTACTAGATTTTGCAGATTATGAACATTTTGCTTTACAAATATTAATAGATGAAAACGGGATGCCTTCTACTATCGCTAAAGATTATCGTCATCAATTTGAAGAAATACTTATTGATGAATATCAAGATACCAATCAGGTACAAGAGGCAATTATATCTACTATCAAACGTGGTGATGAATTAGATGGCAACTTATTTATGGTGGGAGACGTAAAGCAATCTATTTATAAGTTTAGACAAGCGGATCCTACATTGTTTATGAGTAAATATCATCGATTCACTAAAGAAGGGCAACAAACGGGACTTCGAATTGACTTATCTAATAACTTCCGCTCAAGAAAGGAAGTACTTTCAACGACTAATTATCTTTTTGATCATATGATGGATGAAGCGGTTGGAGAAATTAATTATGATGTCGATGCGCGTTTATATTTCGGCGCTCATTATTATCCAGAAAAACCAATGCCACTCGAATTACATGCGCTGATTAAATCTGAAAATGAGGACACAGACTTAGATAGACAGGAACAAGAAGCATATTATGTAGTTGAACAAGTAAAGCATATCCTTGATAATAAACTCGTTTACGATGCGAAAAACAATGCCTATCGTAAAGCAACTTATAAAGATATTGTTATTTTAGAACGTGGAATGAGTAATGCTAGACGTTTGCAAAAAGTATTTAAAGATAATAATATTCCGTTCCATGTTAATAGTAAGGAAGGTTATTTTGAACAAACGGAAGTACGACTAGTACTATCGTTTCTTAGAACGATTGATAACCCATTGCAAGATATTTATCTAGTTGGGTTAATGCGCTCTGTTATTTATCAATTTACTGAAGATGAACTTGCTGAAATTCGAGTAGTCAGTTCAAATGATGATTACTTTTATCAATCAATTTTACACTATATAAAATATGATCAAGCTAACACACAATTAGTTGATAAATTACGTCGTTTTATTGAAGATATACATTTATATCAAGATTATGGGCAAACACATCCTGTGTATCAGTTAATTGATAAGTTCTATAATGATCATTATGTCATTCAATATTTTAGCGGACTGATTGGTGGTAAAGGCAGACGTGCTAATCTTTTTGGATTGTTTAATAAAGCAATAGAATTTGAAAACTCTACGTTTAGAGGACTTTATCAATTTATAAGATTTATCGATGAATTGATAGAGCGTAAAAAAGATTTTGGTGAAGAAAATGTGATAGGACCTAATGATAATGTAATTCGAATGATGACAATTCATAGCAGTAAAGGTTTAGAGTTTCCATATGTTATTTATTCTAGTCTTTCTAAGAATTTTAATAAAGAAGATATTCGGAAACCTTTAGTATTAAATCAAAAATATGGTTTAGGAATGGAGTACTATGATTTAACAGATAATATTTCTTATCCATCACTTTCATCTGTAGTTGTTAAATCGTTAACAGAAAAAGAATTGATTTCTGAAGAGATGCGTTTAATGTATGTGGCATTAACTCGTGCAAAAGAACAGCTCATTCTAATCGGAACGGTAGATAAAGAAGAAAAGTTAAGAAAGTATGAACGTTTGCCTATTTCAAATCAACTCATTGCACTTCATAAAAGATTATCAGTAGAACGACCTTTTAATCTGGTATATAGTATTTTAGCGAAACACTTATCTCAATCTATCACATCCGATTATCAATTTGAGACATCTATCAATCAATTAGATGACAGTTTGAAACCATATGTAGATTTGAAAATCATTCATTTTGATGAATTATCTTTAATAAGTGATTCAAATGAGACATTACATCGAACTATCAATGATATTGAAGAAGAGGCTCCGAATAATAAAGAAAACGAACAACAAATGATTCATCAATTAACGTTTAAGTATCCATTTATAAAAAATACTCAAAAGCCATCAAAACAATCTGTATCTGAATTAAAACGTCAATTAGAAACTAAAGAAGATGGAACAAGTTACGATAGAGTAAGACAATATCGCATTGGTGCTTATACTTATGAACGTCCTAAATTCTTAAGACAAGAAAGAAAACGTAAAGCTAATGAAATTGGTACATTGATGCATACCGTTATGCAGCATCTTCCATTTAGAGAACAACGATTAACTGAAATAGAGTTAGATGACTATATTCATATGTTAATTGATCAACACATTATTGAAGAAGACGCTAAAAAAGATATCCAATTTGAAAGAATTATGGAATTTATTCGTAGTGACTTATATATGAAAATTGCACAAGCTGATGAAGTATACAGAGAGCTACCATTTGTAGTTAATCAAGCACGTGTAGATGAAATACCAGATTTAGATGAAGATGTCTCCATTATCCAAGGTATGATTGATTTGATTTTTATTAAAGATAATCAATATTATTTTGTAGATTACAAAACAGATGCTTTTAATCGAAGAAGAGGGCTGACGGATCAAGAGATTGGAATACAATTACGTGATAAGTATAAAATTCAAATGAAATATTACAAAAACACCTTAGAAACAATACTAAATAAAAGAGTGAACGGCTATTTATATTTCTTCCAATTCGGTGAGATGAGCATTGAAGATGCTTTATAATATCAATCTTATTTTATTTTAGAAAAGATGCGTCAAATTTCTAAAATTTCAGACATATATATTTGTTATTTATTAATAATTAAAGTTATAATATGAAATAAGATATAGATGAGGAGTTGATAATGAATGAAATTTTTATCATTCAAATACAATAACGCTGAATCATATGGCGTTAAAGTAAAGCGTGAAGACGCTGTATGGGATTTAAAACAAATTTTTGCTGAATTTGGTGAAGGAGACTTCCATCCACAAACGCTACTTGAAGGTTTACAACAAAACCAAACACTTGATTTCCAAGAACAAGTACGTAAAGCAATAGTAGCTGTTGAAAATAGTGGAAAAGCAGATCAGTATAAATTCTCATTTAATGATATTGAATTTTTACCTCCTGTAACACCACCGAATAATGTTATTGCTTTTGGTCGTAACTATAAAGATCATGCCTCTGAGTTAAATCATGAAGTGCAACGTTTATATGTGTTCACTAAAGCAGCTTCTTCTTTAACTGGTGATAACGCAACAATTCCAAATCATAAAGATATTACAGATCAGTTAGATTACGAAGGTGAATTAGGAATTGTGATCGGTAAATATGGCGAAAAGATTCCTAAAGGCTTAGCATTAGATTATGTCTATGGCTATACTATCATTAATGATATTACAGACCGCACTGCTCAAAATGCACAAGATCAAGCATTCTTATCTAAAAGTTTAACAGGTGGTTGCCCAATGGGACCATATATTGTTACTAAAGATGAATTACCTACTCCAGAAAATGTTAATATTGTCACTAAAGTGAATAATGAAATTCGCCAAGATGGAAACACTAGTCAAATGATTAATAAAATTGATGACTTAATTCAAGAAATTTCTAAATATGTTGCTTTACATCCTGGTGATATCATTGCAACCGGTACTCCAGCGGGTGTAGGAGCTGGATTACAACCACCAAAATTCTTACAACCAGGTGATGAAGTTAAAGTAACTATTGATAACATTGGTACTTTGACAACTTATATTGCCAAATAATAATGCTAGTTATGTTTAAAAGGAGAGAAGCTAAGGCTTCTCTCCTTTTTAAATTTTAATACTTAAAAAGTGGAAATATGTTATGATAATTAAAAGAAAGTGATTATAAATATTGGAGGTAATCAAGTCTTGTTACATATGCATATTGTGAGTTGGGTTTTAACCATTGTGTTATATATTATTGCATTTTTACACATTTCAAAATCACAGGGGCCAACACCAACTTTTAAATCATTACATATGGGGCTTAGAGTCTTTATGCTCCTTACAATATTCTCAGGATTTTGGGAATTAATTGAAGAGTTTATGGCAGCGAGTCATGGTGAAGGTGGCAACCACATGCTTCTTACTTTAAAAATGTTATGTGGCTTAGGTGTTGTTGCTTTAATGGAAGTATCATTAGCTAAAAGAAAAAAACATGCACCTAGTCATGGCTTATTTTGGGCAACAATTATTTTAATTATTATTACTATGGCTCTTGGAATTATCTTACCATGGGGTCCATTATCTAAAATGTTCGGTTTAAGTTAAGTAAAAAGAATCGTTTGAGTGTCTACTCAAACGATTCTTTTTATATATTGCGTGCTTTGTAACCAATCATATTGATTAAATCTTTAGGATGACTATAAGGAGGCGCATAGGCAACTTCAAATTCAGCCAATTCATCTACTGTAAGTTGATTCATCATAGCCATTGATAAAATATCAATACGTTTATCGGGGCCTTGTTTTCCAACTGCTGCGGCGCGTATTAATTGTCTATTGTCTTTATTAAAATAGACACGTAAGTGTAGGGGTGTATTACCTGGGTAATATCCTGCGTGTGCACCAGACTTAATTTCAACCATCTCATAATTAAATAGACTTAATTCTTCAGGTTTTATTCCTACGCTCGCAAAAGTGTAGTCAAAAAATTTTACAATATTTGAACCAAGAAAACCTTTAAATGTAATATGTTTATTACCTGAGAGTTGTTCTGCTATAATACTTGCTGCACGATGAGCACCCCAAGCTAAAGGTACTTGAGCATTCATATTTACATGGCGATAATGTGAGGTGATGACATCACCTAGAGCATAAATATCAGGTATATTTGTTTTAAAGCAATCATCAACAGGAATAAAACCTTGTTTATCTATATGAATATTTGATGAACGTAAAAATGATGAATTAGGATGAGTTCCTATACCTTCAATAATGATATCGAAATCTTCATGTATACCAGATTTAAAATAAACAGTATGCGCTTGAATTGATTCAATTTCTTCATTTAATCTATATGAAATGTTTCTTTGATCAATTTCGCTAAAAATGGCTGCATTCATATCTTGGTCCATTAATTTATTGACTTTATCTGAACGATGAATCCATGTCACATCAAGACCACGTTGATAAAGGTTTTCTAATACTTCTAATGAAATGTAACCAGCACCGACAACTAATGCTCGCTTAGCTTTATGACGAGAAATATATTGATCGATTTGGTCCATATCTTCTGCATTTCTTAGAGTGAAAGTAAAATTATTAGTAAATCCAAGAGTATTCGCACTAGCGCCAGGACTTAAGATTAATTTGTCATAAGTTTCGTCGAATGTTTCGCCTGTTTGATGATTTAATACACGTACGACATGTTGTTGATCGTTTACTTCAATTACTTCATGATGTGTTTTAACTACAATATTTTTCTTCTCTTTAAAAATGTCTGGTGTAATAGGCAATATTTGATGACGATCAGAAACGAGATGTCCAATATAGTAAGGTAAACCACAATTAGCAAAACTCATATCTCGATCTTTTTCAAAAATGATAATGTCGCTTTCTTTATCTAAGCGACGAATTTGACTTGCACATGTTGCGCCTCCAGCAACAGCACCAACTATAATAATTTTAGCCATACATATCCTCCATAACTAAGAAGTAAACAAGTGAGATACAATTATAATTTTTAGAATCTTACTTTAAGTACTCTCATTTTTATTATTGATAAGGTATTTCTAGTTTGAAAAATTCATTTAGGTAACGCCCAATTCCATCTTCGTTATTGGAATAAGTGATATGATTAGCGATATGTTTTAAATCATCTAAACCATTGTCCATAGCAATTCCGTATTGAGCATATTTAATCATTTCTAAATCATTATCTTCATCTCCAAATGCAATAATATTAGAAGAATCTATATTTAAATATGATTTAACATAGTCAATGCCACGAGCTTTACTAATACCTCGTTTTACGATTTCAATAACAGGAAAAGGTGCACCCCAACGACGATGTTCAATATTTTCAGCATAAAAACGAGTTAACATTTGTTTAATACGTGTGATATTTACTTCTTCAGCTTCCACTAATATGGAAGTTGGAGATTCATCAAGTTTTTCTAATAAATTGCCTGTTTGGATTTTAGGATTGCCCATTGAAAAACCTTCAAATAATCGAGGATCATGGTCATTGATAAAGACACTGTCTCTCACTTCAGCAATAATGTTTGTAACATTAGCTTTTTGAAGTGCCTCTATCATACTTCTAGCGATATCTACATCTAATACCTCATGTTTGGTTTCAAAGTCATCTGCTTTTGGATGATGAACGTAGGCACCATTAAAATTAACAATAGGTGTATTCATATTAAGTTCATGATAATATATTTGGCTTGCACGATAAGGACGTCCAGTTGCAATCATCAAGTAATGACCTTGTTTTTGTAAGGAAGTTAAAACTTTTTTTGTATAATCACTAATTTCTTTATTATCATTTAATAATGTTCCATCTAAATCTAAACAAATTAAATAAGGTTTCATAAATATCTCCTTGCATTACAGTTCATAAATATTAGTTTATTTGTATCATAGCATTTTATTGGCGTTTTGTCGGATATTTGATATATTAGTGTAAAGATAATTATTGAGAGGTGATACTAATGGAAGAAGCATTAAAAGATAGTATCCTTGGCGCTTTGGAAATGGTAATTGACCCTGAATTAGGTATAGACATTGTTAATTTAGGTTTAGTATATAAAGTAAATGTTGATGATGAAGGATTATGTACTGTAGAAATGACACTTACATCTATGGGCTGTCCACTTGGACCACAAATCATCGATCAAATTAAGACAGTATTAGCCGAAATTCCAGAGATTCAAGATACAGAAGTTAATATTGTTTGGAATCCGCCATGGAATAAAGATATGATGTCTAGATATGCAAAAATCGCATTAGGCGTTGGATAAATTTAAGTGAGCTCAACAGCATTAATTGTATGAAGCTCTTTATTATGAAGAGCTTCATATAATATTTAATAGAGAGTAGGGGATGAATTTTTCTTCTACTCTCTTTTTTAATATATAAGAATGTGACAATTTTATTTTTAAATGAGTAAAAAAGAAATGACACAATTGTAATATAAATTGAATTTACTTCTAGGTTATACTACAATACATAAGACTTATATCTTAAGAAAAGTATAATTTTCAACAATTAAGAATTAATCAATGAAAATGAATTTATATTTTATTTAATTGTATATCAAATTTTCAGTCAACTTAGTATAAAACACAGAATCATATTATACAGTGTATTAAATTCATAGACTATAGAATGACCAATCATACATACAAATTTCTATAATTAACTTTATTGTTATTCTGATTTTAGTGCTTTTATATCTAATGAATTTATTGAAAATTTATTATTTAATAGGGAAAGAATGTGAACAATGAAACAAAATTTAGAAAAGGGCGTTCATGATAAAATAAAAATGCGCTATATGCCTGGTTTAGATGGTCTAAGAGCAATTGCCGTATTAGGCATCATTATATATCATTTGAATAGAAAGTGGCTAACTGGTGGTTTTATTGGCGTAGATACTTTCTTCGTCATTTCAGGATACTTAATTACAAGTTTACTTTTGAGAGAGTATGAAGAAAAAGGAATTATTAATCTTAAACAATTTTGGATTAGACGCATAAAACGTCTACTGCCAGCGGTGATAGCTTTATTAATAACAGTAGGTATTGCGACCTTATTATTTGAACCTCAACAAATTATTAGAGTTAAACATGATATTATTGCGGCGTTATTTTATGTTTCAAATTGGTGGTATATCGCTAAAGATGTTAACTATTTTGAACAATTTTCATTCATGCCTCTTAAACATTTATGGTCTCTTGCTATCGAAGAACAATTTTATTTATTTTTCCCATTCGTTTTAGTGATATTATTACTTACGATTAAAAAATATCGTAATGTGACACTTATATTTTGGATAGTATCATTGGCCTCTTTATTAGAAATGGTCATTATATCACAACCAAATGTGGGATATTCACGTGTTTATTTTGGTACAGATACTCGTTTACAAACATTATTATTAGGCGTCATATTAGCATTTGTTTGGCCACCATTTAAATTAAAAGCTAATCCACCACAACGATTACGTCGTGCAATAGATGGTATTGGTATAGGTAGCCTACTTATCTTAATTATTTTATTCTTTACAGTTAATGACGATAGTGATTGGATATACAATGGTGGGTTTTATTTGATATCTTTAGTGACATTATTTGTTATTGCAAGTGTCGTTCACCCATCTACAATGATTGCTAAATTTTTAGGACATCCTTTGTTAGTGTATATCGGAAAACGTTCATATAGTTTATACTTATGGCATTTCGCCGTCATTAGTTTTCTACATATACATTTTGTTGATGGTCAGTTACCAATATATGTATATATCTTAGATATACTATTAACTGTGGTGTTTGCGGAATTATCTTATCGTTATATTGAAACACCATTTAGACGTGAAGGATTAAGTGCATTTTCTTTTGACCGATTACGTAAACCTAAATTTATAAGAACAATCGTTACTATCATAGCTGTGATTCCATTGTTATTAATATTTATGGGTGCATTTGATCGATTTGGAAAAGATGAAATTGCAAATAAAGCAAACAGTTTTAATACAAGTACTGCTGATAAATATTTAGTCAAAATGATGCCCGGTGAAAATATTAAGTTAAATGGACAAACAAGTAAGAGTGAGAATAAAGATAAAGTTTACACAAATATCAGCCCATTACTTATTGGCGATTCAGTTATGGTAGATATTGGTGAAGAATTTAAATCTCAAGTTCCTAAAGCAACTATAGATGGTAAAGTAGGTCGTCATTTACAAGAAGCCCTGATAGTTGCAAATAATTATACTAATTATAATAAACCATCAAATCAAGTTGTATTAGAACTTGGTACAAATGGAGATTTTACTCAAGATGAGCTTGATCAACTTATTAGTAAATTTGGTAAAGCTAAAATATATTTAGTTAATACAAGGGTACCGAGAAGCTGGCAAGATAATGTAAATAAACAACTTTCAGACGCAGCTAAGCGACATAAAAATGTTGTTTTAGTAGACTGGTATAAACGTTCTGCCGGTCACACTGAATATTTTGCATCTGATGGTGTGCACTTAGAACATAGTGGGGTACAAGCATTATCGGATGAAATACTAAAAAATATGACTAAAAAATAAATAATTAAAAAGGATTAACTAGTTGAGGATGCTCACAAAGTTAATCCTTTTTTAGCATTTAAGAAAAAATTAAGGTAACAATGTTTAAATAGTAAGGTAATATGATAAGTAATGAATGAAACGTAAATGAATGCTTGATATGATAGGATTTATTGAATTGTTAAAAAGATGAGTAAAAGTGTTGATTAATTAGTAAAGAAGGTCTATAATGTAATTAAGGTCAAAGAAAGTCAAAGTCAAACGAAGAAGTATTTGACCATACTCTTATACAAAAAGTAGGGGTGAATACATTTGGATATCAATCAAATGACTTATAAAGTACAAGAAGCTTTGCAAAAAGCAATTGAATTAAGTAAAGAAAATGAATTACAAAATATTGAAATTGAAGCAATACTAAAAGGAACTTTAGAAGAAGACGAAAGCTTGTTTAAAAGTATTTTAGAACGTGCAAATATAGACACTGATCAATTAAATCAAGCGTATAGTGAAAAATTAAAACACTATCCATCAGTACAAGGTGATAATGTTCAATATGGACAATATATTGGCTCAAAAGCAAACGAATTATTAAATAAAGCTGAGTCATATATGAAAGAATATGAAGATGAATATATCTCAATGGAACATATTTTACGTGCTGCTATGGACATTGATGAAACAACACAACAATTTGTAGGAAATAAAGAAGAAGTAGTCAAAGAAATTATTACTAAAGTTAGAGGGGGAAATCATGTGACTTCACAAAATCCAGAAGTAAATTATGAAGCTTTAGAGAAATATGGTAGAGATTTAGTAGAAGAAGTTCGCCAAGGCAAAATGGATCCAGTTATTGGTAGAGATGAAGAAATCCGTAATACCATTCGAATTTTAAGCCGTAAAACTAAAAATAACCCAGTATTAATTGGAGAGCCTGGTGTAGGTAAAACTGCAATTGTAGAAGGATTAGCACAACGTATTGTACGTAAAGATGTGCCGGAATCATTGCTAGATAAAACTATTTTTGAATTAGATTTAAGTGCATTAGTTGCAGGTGCAAAATTTAGAGGCGAATTTGAAGAACGTCTTAAAGCAGTACTTAAAGAAGTGAAAGAATCAGATGGACGTATTATCCTATTTATCGATGAAATTCACATGTTAGTTGGTGCTGGTAAAACAGATGGTGCAATGGATGCTGGTAATATGTTAAAACCAATGTTAGCTCGTGGTGAATTGCATTGTATCGGTGCTACAACATTAAATGAATATAGAGAATATATTGAAAAAGATTCAGCCTTAGAACGTCGATTCCAAAAAGTAGGTGTAAGTGAACCTGACGTAGAAGATACAATTTCAATCTTACGTGGTTTAAAAGAACGCTATGAAGTTTATCATGGTGTGCGTATTCAAGACCGTGCTTTAGTAGCAGCAGCAGAATTATCAGATCGTTATATTACTGATCGATTTTTACCAGATAAAGCAATTGATTTAGTCGACCAAGCTTGTGCAACTATCCGAACAGAAATGGGATCAAATCCAACTGAATTAGACCAAGTTAATCGCCGTGTTATGCAATTAGAAATTGAAGAAAGTGCATTAAAAAATGAATCAGATAATGCAAGTAAACATCGATTAGAAGAATTACAAGAAGAACTTTCAAATGAAAAAGAAAAACAAGCGTCATTACAATCTCGTGTAGAACAAGAAAAAGAAAAAATCGCGAAAGTTCAAGAAAAACGTGCTGAATTAGATCGTAGTCGTCAAGCTTTAGAAGATGCGCAAACAGAAAGTAATTATGAAAAAGCAGCAGAATTACAATATGGTACGATTCCACAATTAGAAAAAGAATTAAAAGAATACGAAGAAGCTTTCCATGATGAACAAGGCGATAATGAACGCATGATTCGCGAAGTTGTTTCTGATGAGGAAATTGGAGATATTGTAAGCCAATGGACAGGTATTCCAGTTTCTAAATTAGTCGAAACAGAAAGAGAAAAATTATTAAACTTAAGTGATATCTTACATGAACGTGTCGTAGGGCAAGATAAAGCGGTTGATCTTGTGTCAGATGCTGTAGTGAGAGCGCGTGCAGGTATAAAAGATCCTAATCGTCCAATAGGTAGTTTCTTATTCTTAGGTCCAACTGGTGTAGGTAAAACAGAGTTAGCTAAATCACTCGCTTCATCATTATTCGACTCTGAAAAACATATGATTCGTATTGACATGAGTGAATATATGGAAAAACATTCTGTTTCTAGATTAATTGGTGCGCCTCCTGGTTATGTAGGCCATGATGAAGGTGGTCAATTAACTGAAGCGGTAAGACGTAACCCATATTCAGTTATTCTACTCGACGAAGTTGAAAAAGCACATAGTGATGTATTCAACGTGTTACTTCAAATTTTAGATGAAGGGCGTTTAACTGATTCTAAAGGTCGTAGCGTAGATTTCAAAAATACAATTATTATCATGACAAGTAATATTGGTTCACAAATATTATTAGAAAATGTTAAAGATTCTGGTGAAATTACTGAAAGCACTGAAAAAGCAGTTATGGATAGTTTACATGCATTCTTTAAACCAGAAATTTTAAACCGTATGGATGATATTGTATTATTTAAACCATTATCTATAAATGATATGAGTATGATTGTAGATAAAATTTTAACTCAATTAAATATTCGATTAATGGATCAACGTATTTCAATTGAAGTATCAGACGAAGCTAAAAAATGGTTAGGTGAAGAAGCATACGAACCACAATTTGGTGCTAGACCACTTAAACGTTTTGTACAACGTCAAATTGAAACACCACTTGCTCGTATGATGATTAAAGAAAATATGCCAGAAGGTACAAAAGTAAATGTTAATCTTAACGATAGTCAAGAATTAACATTTGATGTACAAAAACCTTCAGCTGAATAGTATATAAAAAGGCATTGGAAAGCAAAGCTTTCCAATGCCTTTTCTTATTATTAATCTTGTTAAGAGCGTTATATTACTCCAAACACGTAATACAATACCATTTAGACGTCTCTATTCCCTTTACGAGCGAAATCATTAGGTTTAATCATAGCACCTAAAATGGCAATAGCAATGGTAATGATGATTGCAATAATAATTGGTTTAATCACATCTAAACTGCCGCCACCATTTAAACTATTAAGTACAAAGTTAACCATTTGTGTTAAGATTAACGCCCAAATAAAAGTTACGAGGTATTTCATATATATGACCTCCAATTTATATATATTATCATTTTAAAGTAAAGTGAATTATTTGTATAGTATTAGTAGAGAATGTATAAAAATTTGTGCCATTTTTTATATGAATTATTGGCTCGTGACTGTTTAACAAAATCGTCTAATAAAGTGTAACTACTTGAGTTAGATTTAAAAAGTATGTTAAATTAATACCTGGTATTAAAAAATGAAGTGAGAAGGTGTACGTTCATGAACGTAGGTATAAAAGGTTTTGGTGCTTATGCACCTGAGAGAGTAGTCGATAACGCCTATTTTGAAGGTTTTTTAGATACGTCTGATGAATGGATTTCAAAAATGACTGGCATTAAAGAAAGACGTTGGTCTCGTGACGACCAAGATACATCAGACTTAGCATATGAAGCAAGTAAGAAAGCAATTGAAGATGCTGGTATTAAACCAAATGATATAGATATGATTATTGTAGCTACAGCAACTGGAGATATGCCATTTCCATCTGTAGCTAATATACTACAAGAAAAATTAGGTACTGGTAAAGTGCCTACTATGGATCAACTTGCTGCATGCTCAGGTTTCATGTATTCAATGATTACTGCAAAACAATATGTTCAATCTGGAGACTATAAAAATATTTTAGTAGTGGGTGCGGATAAATTATCCAAAATCACTGACTTAACTGATCGTTCAACTGCTGTACTATTTGGAGACGGTGCAGGTGCAGTAGTAATTGGTGAAGTCTCAGAAGGACGAGGTATTATTAGCTATGAAATGGGCTCAGATGGGTCAGGTGGAAAATATTTATATTTAAATAAAGAGACTGGTAAACTAGTAATGAATGGACGCGAAGTTTTTAAATTCGCTGTAAGAATTATGGGCGAAGCGTCTACACGTGTAGTTGAAAAAGCGGGTTTAGAATCTGATGATATTGATATGTTTATACCACATCAAGCAAATATCAGAATTATGGAATCAGCACGTGAAAGATTGGGTATTGAAAGAGAAAAAATGAGTGTTTCAGTTAACCGTTTTGGAAACACGTCAGCTGCTTCGATTCCTTTAAGTATTCAACAAGAGTTAGAAAACGGAAGAATTAAAGATGATGACACTTTAGTACTCGTAGGTTTCGGTGGCGGCCTAACCTGGGGCGCTATGGTAATCAAATGGGGTAAATAGGAGGATTTAATGTATGACTGAAAACAAAAGAGTGGTAATTACTGGTATGGGTGCATTATCACCTATTGGAAACGATGCCCAAACAAATTGGGAAAATGCCTTAAAAGGTGTCAATGGAATTGATACAATTACACGCGTTGATACTGAAGAATATAACGTTCACTTAGCAGGTGAATTAAAAGACTTTAATATTGAAGATCATATTTCGAAAAAAGATGCGCGTCGCATGGATCGTTTTACACAATATGCAGTAGTAGCGGCAAGACAAGCTGTAGAAGATGCTAATTTAACTATCAATGATGATAATGCTAATCGTATCGGTGTTTGGATTGGTTCAGGTATTGGGGGAATGGAAACATTTGAAGTTGCACATACAATACTGAAGAATAAGGGACCAAGAAGAGTTAGTCCTTTCTTTGTTCCAATGCTTATTCCTGACATGGCTACTGGGCAAGTTTCAATTGATTTAGGTGCAAAAGGACCTAATGGTTCAACTGTTACTGCTTGCGCAACAGGTACAAATTCTATCGGTGAAGCATTTAAAATCATTCAAAGAGGTGCTGCTGATGCTATGATTACTGGTGGTACTGAAGCACCTATTACGCATATGGCACTTGCAGGATTCAGTGCAAGTCGTGCATTATCAACAAACGATGATAAAGAAACAGCATGTCGTCCTTTCCAAGAAGGACGTGACGGATTTATCATGGGTGAAGGCGCTGGTATCTTAGTCATTGAATCATTAGAATCAGCACAAGCACGTGGCGCACAAATTTACGCTGAAATTGTAGGATATGGTTCAACTGGAGATGCTTATCACATTACTGCACCAGCACCTGAAGGCGAAGGTGGTTCTCGTGCAATGCAAGCCGCTTTAGATGATGCAGGTATTGAAGCTAAAGATATTCAATACTTAAATGCACATGGTACAAGTACGCCAGTAGGTGACTTGTATGAAATTAAAGCAATTAAAAATACATTTGGAGATGCAGCTAAAAACTTAAAAATTAGCTCAACTAAATCGATGACAGGACATTTATTAGGTGCTACAGGGGGAATTGAAGCAATTTTCTCTGCATTATCTATTCGTGACTCTAAAGTTGCACCGACGATTCATGCAGATTCACCAGATCCAGAATGTGACTTAGATATTGTTCCAAATGAAGCACAAGATTTAGAAATTGAATATGCAATGAGTAATAGTCTAGGTTTCGGTGGGCATAACGCAGTATTAGTATTTAAAAAGTTTAAAGATTAAAAATTAAGTTAAGAGTAGAAAACCATGCAATAAGATGCATGGTTTTTTTATATTATAGAAAAAGTGAAATGAGAATAGTCAAAATGAAGTAAAATGCACATAGTATTAGAGCAGGTAGTAACCATGTTGAAATGGTATAATGCTCTTTTTTTACTTGTTTTGGATTGAAAAAGTCATCGTTCTCTAAAGTTTTTTTCTTAGAGCGAGAAGCGAGTTGATAACGCATGCGTCTAAAACCAAAACTTGTAGCATCAAATATACCTTCTTGTACAAGGAGAATTAAAAATAACAATATAAATAATACAAGTGATATATAAAATAAAATATTAATAAATGAGACAAACGAATGTTGAGTTACGAACATCCAAAGTAAAAAAGTACATATGAGTGGCAAAAAGAGCCATATAAACCAAGTTTTAATATTGTTCATGTATACCTCCGACTTTTTTATCTATATAGTCTAATTTACTGTAAACTTACTATAAATAAAATCTAAAATTTATATTCTTTTAAATAATATATATAAAAATTACACTTATATTAAGAAAATGTAAAATTATATTGCAATTTTATGAAAATAGTATATATAATATGTATAAATATTTCTGAAAATTTTGAAGGGAATGTTAATTTTGAATATTTAGTAAAGGGGGACTATATGATGACGCGATATATATTAAAACGTTTGGGATATATGGTTTTATCGTTATTTATTATCATCACAATTACATTTTTCTTAATGAAAATGATGCCTGGATCACCATTTAATGATGCTAAATTAAGTGCTGAACAAAAAGCAATTTTAAACGAAAAATATGGATTAAATGATCCAGTAGCAGTGCAATATCTTCATTATTTAAAAAATGTAGTAACTGGAGATTTTGGCTATTCGTTCCAATATCATAATCAACCAGTTTGGTCATTAATTAGACCGAGATTGATTCCTTCTATGGAAATGGGTATTACTGCAATGATTATTGGAGTGATTTTAGGTTTAATTTTAGGCGTAGCTGCTGCTACGAAACAAAACACTTGGGTAGACTATACAACTACTGTTATTTCAGTTATAGCAGTATCAGTACCTTCATTCGTCTTAGCAGTACTATTACAATACGTTTTTGCAGTACGTTTAAGATGGTTTCCAGTGGCAGGATGGGAAGGATTTTCAACAGCAGTATTGCCTTCCTTAGCATTATCAGCAAGTGTAATGGCCACAGTAGCTCGTTATATTCGAGCTGAAATGATAGAGGTACTAAGTTCTGATTACATATTATTAGCAAGAGCTAAAGGTAACTCTCCGATAAGAGTCCTTTTTGGACATGCATTAAGAAATGCATTAATTCCTATTATTACAATTATTGTTCCAATGTTAGCCGGTATTTTAACAGGGACTTTAACTATTGAAAATATCTTTGGTGTACCTGGTTTAGGGGACCAATTCGTTAGATCGATTACAACAAATGATTTCTCAGTTATTATGGCTACTACAATTTTATTTAGTACATTATTTATCGTTTCAATTTTTATCGTAGATATTCTTTATGGTGTAATTGATCCAAGAATCCGTGTACAAGGAGGTAAAAAATAATGCCTGAAAATTTTAATAAACCATTTGATGACCATTCAAATGCAGCGATGTCACATACCTCTGAGGGAGCGGTTGGGACGGATTTTGTTATTAGAGAACTTGATTTAAATAAAGAACCAGAAATACAACGTGAAAGTAAAAACTTCTGGCAAGATGCTTGGACACAGTTGAAAAGAAATAAATTAGCTATTGTCGGTTTGATTGGACTCATTTTAATTGTCATTCTTGCATTTGTAGGACCAGCATTTAGTAAACATGACTATGCTGAACAAGATGTTACTAGACGAAATTTACCTGCTAAAATTCCAGTACTAGATCAAGTACACTTTTTACCTTTTGATGGAACAGGGGCAGATGGTAAGAGCGCTTATAAAGAAGCGGGCGTGAAAGAAAATTTTTGGTTTGGTACAGATCAATTAGGTCGTGATCTTTGGACTAGAACATGGAAAGGTGCTCAAATTTCATTATTTATTGGCATTGTAGCTGCTGCACTAGATATCTTTATAGGAGTCGTTTATGGTGCTATTTCAGGATTTTTTGGGGGACGTGTTGATAATGTGATGCAACGTATTTTAGAAATTATAGCATCTATTCCTAATCTTATTATTGTTATTTTATTTGTATTGATATTTGAACCATCTATTTGGACGATTATTTTAGCTATGTCTATCACCGGATGGCTAGGTATGAGTAGAGTAGTGCGTGGTGAATTTTTAAAACTAAAAAGTCAAGAATTTGTAATGGCTTCAAGAACATTAGGAGCTTCAAAATTTAAATTAATTTTTAAACATATTTTACCGAATACACTAGGTGCCATTGTAGTAACATCTATGTTTACTGTACCAAGTGCAATTTTCTTCGAAGCATTTTTAAGCTTTATTGGTATAGGGGTACCTGCACCGAAAACATCACTTGGTTCACTCGTAAATGATGGACGAGCAATGTTGTTAATACACCCACACGAATTATTTATTCCAGCTACAGTATTAAGTTTATTAATTTTATTCTTTTACTTATTTAGTGACGGATTACGCGATGCATTTGATCCAAAAATGCGTAAATAACAAAGGAGGCAAAATCTATGTCAGAAAGAGTGTTAGAAGTCAACAACTTGCATGTTTCCTTTGATATTACTGCTGGGGAAGTGCAAGCGGTTAGAGGAGTAGATTTCTTTTTAAATAAAGGGGAAACATTAGCGATTGTCGGAGAATCAGGTTCTGGCAAATCTGTAACAACAAAAGCAATTACAAAATTGTTCCAGGGGGATACAGGGAGAATTAAAAAAGGGACAATTAATTTTTTAGGGGAAGATTTAGCAATTAAATCTGAAAAAGAATTAAACAAACTTCGTGGTAAAGATATTTCTATGATATTTCAAGATCCTATGACGTCATTAAATCCTACGATGCAAATTGGTAAGCAAGTCATGGAACCTTTAATAAAACATCGTCATTATAGTAAATCTGAAGCAAAAAAACGTGCACTTGAGATTTTAAATTTAGTAGGACTGCCTAATGCAGAAAAAAGATTTAAAGCATATCCTCATCAATTCTCTGGGGGTCAACGTCAAAGAATTGTTATTGCAACTGCCTTGGCATGCGAACCTAAAATTTTAATTGCAGATGAACCAACGACAGCACTTGATGTAACAATGCAAGCACAGATTTTAGATTTAATGAAAGAATTACAACAAAAAATTGAAACATCTATTATTTTTATTACACATGACTTAGGGGTAGTAGCAAATGTGGCTGATAGAGTGGCTGTTATGTATGGAGGGCAAATGATTGAGACTGGAAATGTCGATGAAATCTTTTATGATCCAAAACATCCATATACATGGGGATTATTATCTTCAATGCCTGATTTAACAACAAGTAACGAGACAGAATTAATTGCAATTCCAGGTACTCCGCCTGATTTATTACATCCACCAAAGGGTGATGCATTTGCAAGACGTAGTCAATATGCACTAGACATTGACTTTAAAGAAGTTCCACCATGGTTTAAAATATCACCTACTCATTATGTAAAATCATGGTTATTAGACGAACGCGCTCCAAAAGTTGAACCGCCAGAGATGGTACAAAAGAGACAACGTCAAATGCCTAATAATTACGACAAGCCACGTCGAGTAGAAAGGGTGTCGTTCGATGGAGAAGAATAAAGAAATATTATTAGAAATTAAAAACTTAAAGCAGTATTTTAATGAAGGTAAACGTAATGAAGTTAGAGCAATCGAAGATATTTCATTTAATATTTATAAAGGGGAAACATTAGGATTAGTAGGAGAATCTGGATGTGGAAAGTCTACAACTGGAAAAGCCATTATTAAATTAAATGATATTACAGATGGTGAAATTCTTTATGAAGGACAGGATATTCAGAAGATTGCTAAAAGAAAAGATTTATTAAAATTTAATAAGAAAATTCAAATGATTTTTCAAGATCCATATGCTTCTTTAAATCCACGTCTAAAAGTCATGGATATTGTAGCAGAAGGTATTGATATTCATAAGTTAGCAAGTGATAAAAAAGATCGTAAACGTCGAGTATATGATTTGCTAGAAACAGTAGGTTTAAGTAAAGAACATGCGAACCGTTATCCACACGAGTTCTCTGGTGGACAACGTCAACGTATAGGAATTGCTCGTGCTTTAGCTGTAGAACCTGAGTTTATTATTGCAGATGAGCCAATTTCTGCATTAGATGTTTCTATTCAAGCTCAAGTAGTGAATTTAATGCTGAAATTACAAAAAGAACGAGGTATTACTTTCTTATTTATTGCCCATGATTTATCAATGGTCAAATATATTTCTGATCGTATAGCAGTAATGCATTTTGGAAAAATTGTAGAATTAGGATCGTCTGACGAAATTTATTATCATCCTTTACATGATTATACTAAATCACTATTATCTGCTATCCCTCAACCTGATCCTGATAGTGAAAGAACAAGAAAACGAATTGTGTATGAAGAAGATGAATCTAAAAATGCAGAACGTAGACTGCAAGAAATTAGACCTAATCATTACGTTTTTGTAACAGATGAAGAAGCAGTACGTTTAAAAGAACAAGATCAAACTCATCTTCAACATAATTAAGTCTGAGGAAGGGAGGACAAGAATGTGAAGAAAAAATATAAATATTTAACGCTATTAGTTATTGTCACTTTAATACTATCAGCGTGTAGTAACAAAAAAAGTTTATATTCTGATGAAGGACAGGTATTCAGAAAAATAATTACTCAAGATATAACTACTTTAGATACAGCTCTTATTACAGATGCTGTTTCTAGCGATGTTGCTGGTCAAACTTTCGAAGGATTATATTCAATAGATAAAAATGACAAAGTAACTTTAGGTGTAGCAAAAGAAACACCACAAAAAAGTAATGGTGGTAAAACGCTGACTATCAATTTAAGAAAAGATGCAAAATGGTCAAACGGAGATCCTGTAACAGCGCATGACTTTGTTTATGCATGGAGAAAAGTTGTAGATCCAAAAACCGCCTCTGAATTTGCATATATAATGAGTGATATAAAAAATGCAGATTTAGTTAATACTGGAAAAAAACCAGTAAATTCTTTAGGAATCAAAGCGTTAAATAAATATAAACTTCAAATTGATTTAGAAAGACCAGTACCGTACATAAATGAATTACTTGCTTTAAGTACGTTTTATCCACAAGATGCTAAAATTGCCAAAAAATATGATAAAAAATATGGAACGAATGCTGAAAGGGCGGTTTATAATGGGCCATTCAAAGTTACTAATTGGCAGGTAGAAGATAAAATACAATTGGTTAAAAATAATCAATATTGGGATAAGAAAAATGTCAAATTAGATAAAGTAAATTATAAAGTTTTAAAAGATCAACAAGCTGGCGCTTCTTTATATGATACTAATTCAATCGATGATACAATCATCACTTCTGAACAAGTAGATAAATATAAAGGCAGTAAAGAATTAAACTATCGTTTAACTGCTGCTACTTTTTATATTAAAATGAATGAAAAAACAGTGCCTGAATTTAAAAATAAAAATTTGAGATTAGCTATTGCACAAGCTATCAATAAAAAAGGGTATGTAAAAACTGTTTTAAATGATGGGTCTCTTGCTTCAAATAATTTCACGGGAATAGGTACAGCGAAGACGCCTGACGGTAAAGACTTCGCAAGTACAGTTGAGTCTCCTTTAAAATATAATCCTAAGGTAGCAAAACAAAATTGGGAAAAGGCAAAAAAAGAATTAGGTAAAAAAGAGTTTGCATTTACAATGAATACGCAAGATACACCAGCTGCTAAAATAGCTGCAGAGTATATTAAATCTCAAATTGAATCAAACTTACCAGGCGTTACATTAAAAATTAAACAAATGCCATTTAAACAAAAAACCACTTTAGAATTAGCTAATAATTACGAAGCGACTTATTCAGGTTGGAGTCCAGATTATCCTGATCCAACAGCATTTTTAGAAACAATGACTAAGGATAATGCTCAAAATAATACTGATTGGGATAACAAAGAATATAACAGGCTTTTAAAAGAATCAAATAGTTCATTGTTACGTGAAACAGAAAAAAGAAATGAAGCGCTACAACGTGCGGAAAGTATCTTACTTCATGATGCACCAGTAGCTCCTGTTTATCAAAAAGGTGAAGCACACTTAACTAATCCACAGGTCAAAGGATTACAGTATCATAAAATTGGTCCAGATACTACACTGAAACATGTATATATCGATAAATCAATTGATCGTGAAACAGGAAAAAAGAAAGATAACTAAAATAAGAGTCCGGGACATAAAGTATCTAGATAAGTGAAAAAAGACAATTTCTATTGAAATAATATAGAAATTGTCTTTTTTA
>OIFT01000055.1_pt1 | contig 82593 bp, 77 predicted proteins | sample 1582161 | NCBI WGS metagenome assembly OIFT01 (sample SAMN07501037, study PRJEB24779) | human gut metagenome | isolation source: stool | host: human infant | place: USA: Pittsburgh, PA | reverse complement strand
GCTTCGCGTTCCCCTTGAGCATTCGTGAAAGTACGATTAACTGCTAGAGTAAATGTCGCTACACTTACGCCTGAGGGAGTACTTCTGTATTCTGGATCCTTAGTTAAACGACCTACTAATACAACTCGATTTATCATTTCAACGCCCCCATTTAATTATTACTTATCTTGGTCTTCACGGATAACGATATAACGGATAATATCGTCATTGATTTTAGCTAAACGTTGGAATTCGTCTGTAGCTTTGTTATTATCTGTTTTAATGCGTACGATGAAGTAGAAGCCTTCTTTGAAATCTTCAATTTCGTAAGCAAGACGGCGTTTACCCCAGTCTTTTTCTTCTAAAACTTCTGATCCTTCTGAAGCTAAGATACCGTTAAAGCGTTCAACAACTGCTTTTTTAGCATCTTCTTCAATGTTAGGACGTACGACATACATAATTTCATATGTTCTCATTTTATAATTGCACCTCCTTGTGGTCTATGCGGCCTATCGAATCCTATCCATAGGCAAGGAATAATTTTCATTACTCACAATCAAGAATTATAGCATAGGTGATTACTTTTTACAATAAATATTATTTGAAATATTTTGTCTGAAAGTGGATAAGATTTATCGTATTGGCCTATAAATTTATATTCAAACTTTAAACATATCTTTTCAAAAGAGAACTGATATTCTATAATGTCCTTGAGGTGTAACTATGCAATTAGATTTAGATTGGAATAAAGATTTTCAAGAGTTTCAAGAAATCTTAAATTGCGGTATCACTCCAGAGTGGCTATACTGTGCAAAAGCCAATATGATTCTTGAGCCAGCTTATACTGGAGAAGGTAAACAGTTTTTTAGCACCAAAGATATTGTTAAAGCAAGTAAAGTTATACCGTTTTTTTAAGATATAACCATAATGATATAACTAAAGCGCGACGTCTATAATAAATAGATGTCGCGCTTTTTTATATTCCTATACATTAAATCGGAAGTGAACAATATCTCCGTCTTGCATAATATAATCTTTACCTTCTAAACGTTGTTTACCTGCTTCTTTCGCACCTTGCTCACCACCATGCTCAACATAGTCGTCATAACTTGTTACTTCGGCACGAATGAAACCACGTTCGAAGTCTGTATGAATGATACCTGCACATTGTGGTGCCGTCATCCCTTGTCTAAATGTCCAAGCACGTACTTCTTGAACACCTGCTGTAAAGTAAGTAGATAATCCTAACAAATCATATGTTGTTCTGATAAGACGATCGAGGCCTGGTTCTTCAATACCTAAGTCTTCTAAAAACATTTCTTTATCTTCATCATCAAGTGTTGCAATTTCTTCCTCGATTTTTGCGCTAATGACGATAACTTCAGAATCTTCTTTTGCTGCGTACTCACGAATGGTTTTCACTTTATCATTTTCATCGTCACCAATTTCATCTTCGCCAACGTTTGCAATATATAACATTTTTTTAGATGTTAATAATTGAGCTTGATTTACATATTTTTGATCTTCTTCGTTAAAATCTAAACTACGAACTGGATTTCCTTCTTCTAACGCTTCTTTTATTCTAGATAAAATGCGGAACTCCATTTCGGCTGTTTTATCTTTTTGACGTGCCATTTTTTCAATTCGAGGCAAACGTTTCTCTACTGATTCTAAATCAGCTAAAACAAGTTCCATATTAATGACTTCAATATCATCTAATGGATTTACACGGCCAGCGACGTGTGTCACATTTTCATCATCGAAAGCACGTACTACCTGACAAATAGCGTCTACTTCACGAATATGTGATAAGAATTTATTTCCTAAACCTTCACCTTTTGAAGCACCTTTAACAATACCTGCAATATCTGTGAATTCGAAAGTGGTAGGAATCGTTTTCTTAGGTTCTACCATTTCTGTTAATTTATTCAAACGTGTATCTGGTACTTCTACAATCCCGACATTCGGGTCAATCGTAGCGAAGGGATAGTTCGCAGCGAGCGCACCTGCTTTTGTAATTGCATTAAATAGAGTAGATTTACCAACATTAGGCAAACCTACGATACCTGCTGTTAAAGCCATGAATCATTCTCCTAACTTTCTGTATCTTGATGAGATACTAATATTTTTTTTATTTTTTTATCAAACACTTGTCGTGGAATCATAATACTTCTTTGACAATTTTCACATTTAATTCGTATATCTGCACCCATGCGAATAATTTTAAATCGATTTGTTCCACAAGCATGTTGTTTTTTCATTTCTACTATATCATTTATACCATATTTTGGTGTCACAACATTACCCCCAACATTTATTAAGCGTCTTGTTTATCGGTATTTCTTACGTACATGGGTTGTGGCAATTTAATACCTTCTTGTACAAACATTTTTTGAATTTCTTTGCGTAAAATTCTAGAACCTGAAGCACCTTCTCCAGGAATAGTTTCTGCTGATATTCTTATGATAACTTTTGTTTCATCTAACCCATCAATTCCTAAAACAACTGGATCAGTAATGAATAAGTAGTATTTACTACGCATTGCTGTAAATAATTTATTTAATTTCTTTTCAACTTTATCTAAATTTTCATCAACTGAGACTGGAATTTCTACAATTGACGTACCATTAGTAATAGAATAGTTAGTAATCTCACCCATACTACCATTTGGTAAAATAGTTAACTCCCCAGTGATGGTATTAATACGCGTTGATCTCAATCCTATAGATTTTACTGTTCCTTCAGCAACTGTAGTACCACCGCTATTAATTTTAACATAATCACCTACATCAAACTGATTTTCAAAAATAATGAAAAATCCAGTAATAATATCTTTGACTATAGTCTGGGCTCCAAAACCAACAGCGATACCTACAACACCGGCGCTGGCGATAATTCCGTTTACGCTAATTCCAAATTTACTTAATACTGTTGTGAGCACGATAAACCACACAATGTATCTTACAACATTTTTGATAAGGGACACGAGCGTTTTAGAGCGTTTTTTATTTCCTCTATTACTTTTATTTTGAAATTTAAATGCTTCTTCTATCGCTTTATTAATAATTCCAATTACAATTAAGCCTACTAAAATATAAATAATAACCATTGCTAATTTAGTTGCTAAATTTGTATATACTTCGGGTTCTGTTAATGGTTGAAATAGCGATGTTAACACGTTCTTCAACTGATTCATATAGCCCCCTCCTTTTCCATTTAGTCCACATTAAATTTGTATTCCAATTTATTTATTATACAAAAATTCTTCTAAAATTGTATCAGTCTTTTGATTTATCATTTTCTTTTTTATTTTATTAATAGGATACTATTTATTAAGTTTATCTATAATACGTCTAAACTCAGCCTCGGATTTAAACTCAAACACAATTTTCCCAACATTTTTAGATACAGATATATCTATATGAGTTCCAAATTTTTCCTTAAGCGCACGTTCTTGTTTCTGTATGAATTTGGGTTTACTTGGAGTATTTAATTTTTCTTTTTTAGACTGCCCACCGTCTTGAATTTCAGAAACAACTTTCTCTAAATAACGTACACTCCACCCCTCTTTGATTGCTTGTTTACCTATACGTTTCATCGTATTTACATCTTTTAATGCAAGTAAAGTACGTCCATGGGCACCTGACATGCGATGCTCTCTTACAAGCTTAGCAATATCAGAGGGTAAATTTAGTAATCTTAGCATATTAGCAATGTAAGGACGTGATTTTCCTAACCTTTCAGCAACTTTTTGTTGTGTCAGACCAAGATCGTTCATTAATCGTTGATAACTTTCAGCTTCTTCAATTGCATTCAAATCTTCTCTTTGTAAGTTTTCTATAATGGCTAATTCCATCATGTCAGAATCAGAAAGGGATTTTACAATTGCAGGAACTTCCTCTAACCCAGCTAATTTAGAAGCTCGAAAACGTCGTTCTCCTACAACGATATAATATCCATTGATCGTTTTTCTTAAAACAATAGGTTGAAGTATACCATGAGTTGTTATAGAATCTGCTAAATCTTGAAGTTTCTCCTCATCAAATGTTTTTCTAGGTTGATAGGGATTAACTTTAATACTTGAAATTTTAATATGTTGTACGTGTTCATCATTATTTAATTGAATACGTTGATCTTCAATATGGTCCACTCATAGTCCTCCCTTATCTTTAAAGTCATTACTTAATTTTAAAAAAAGCGTGTTATATCTACAAGTCTTATAAACTTTTTTAAGAAAAATTTTACTAGGTAGAAAGTATATATATCAATCATTCAACCGCTTTCTGAATTTATTATTTAATCATAATTTTCAGAAAAGTTGTTGACAAATGTAATTTATGTCTGTAAGCTATGAATTAACTTAAAAAAACACAAATTACACACGGTAATAAGGAAAGTAAAACTTACACTGCAGATACAGAGAGTCTTGTAAGCTGAGAAGAGACATTGAAAGAAAGTTTGAAAATGGCCTTTGAGTGTTGATGCCAATATGAGGTATCAACGGGTTCGCCCGTTATAGCGATACAGTATTAACATTTATTGTTTAATGGCGTACTGGAATCACCGACGTCACTAAATTATCGTTAATACTCATTTATCATTAAAAGTTAAATGAGTTTTTTTATTACAGATATATCTGATATTTTACGATAATGTGTGTCACTTTTTCAAGTACTCCTAAAACATGATGGCGTACTGTTTGAGGTTACTTTAGCAATAAAGTAGCAAACAAAGGTGGTACCACGAAACAAGCTTTCGTCCTTTACATCCGATACATATCGGGTTTAAAGGACGGAAGCTTTTTTTATTTAGAAAATGATAGGAGGATTTGAAATGAAAGATACTCAATTAGCACAAATTTCATTAACAAAGGATTTGACTGGCGCAATTGCTAATCCAATTTACTTATCGACGGCATATCAACATCCTCACCTAGGTCAGTCTACAGGATATGATTACACACGAACGAAAAATCCAACGCGCTCTTCATTTGAAGAAGCATTTGCCAAATTAGAAGGTGGTACAGCTTCATTTGCAACTTCAAGTGGTATGGCAGCAGTTCAACTTATTTGTAACTTATTTAAACCTGGTGATGAAATTTTAGTAGCTTTTGATTTATATGGAGGAACATTTAGATTATTTGATTATTATGAACAACAATATGGTATTCATTTTAAATACGTTGATTTTTTAAATTATGAAGAAGTCGAAAATAGTATAAATAAACACACGAAAGCACTCTTTATCGAACCAATTTCGAATCCTCAAATGATTCAAATTGATGTAGAACCATATTATGTTCTAAGTAAAAAACATCATCTATTAACCATTATCGACAACACGTTTTTAACTCCATACTTATCAACACCTTTAGAACAAGGTGCTGACATTGTTTTACACTCAGCTACAAAGTATATAGGTGGTCATAATGATGTACTTGCAGGTGTAGTGACAGTTAAAGATGACACACTTGCTGAACAATTAGGTCAATTTCACAATATGATTGGCGCCACATTGTCTCCACTTGATTGTTACTTACTTCAAAGAGGTTTGAAAACACTACATCTCAGAATAGAACGATCTCAAGACAATGCACGTCGTCTCGCAAAACGTTGTGAAACATCCGATTCTATTGATGAAGTACTCTATAGTGGAAAAACAGGTATGCTAAGTTTACGTCTTAATAAGGCTTATAGCGTAGCTAAATTTTTAGAAAATTTAGAAATTTGTATTTTTGCAGAAAGTTTAGGAGGAACTGAAACCTTTATTACTTTCCCATATACACAAACACACGTCGACATGCCAGATGATGAAAAAGACAAACGCGGTATTGATGAACATTTAATTCGCTTATCCATTGGTATTGAAGATTATAAGGATGTTGAAGCAGATATTATTCAAGCATTAGAAAATTCTAAAGTAGGAGTGATTTCATGAGCTTATCTAAAGAAACAGAAGTGATATTTGATGAACATAGAGGTGTAGATTACGATTCAGCAAACCCACCATTATATGATTCTTCAACTTTCCATCAAAAAGTACTTGGTGGTAACGCAAAATTTGATTATGCCAGAAGTGGTAATCCTAATCGTCAATTATTAGAAGAAAAATTAGCTAAACTTGAAGGCGGCCAATATGGATTTGCTTATGCTTCAGGTATTGCAGCAATATCAGCCGTATTACTCACATTACAAGCTGAAGATCATGTCATTTTACCAGATGATGTGTATGGCGGAACATTTAGACTAACTGAACGTATTTTAAATCGTTTTAATATTAAATTTACGACGGTAAATGCGACTCATCCTGAAGAAATTGAACAAGCCATTCAACCTAATACAAAATTAATTTATATAGAAACACCATCGAACCCATGCTTTAAAATCACTGATATTAAAGCAGTTGCTCATATCGCTAAAAAGCATGATCTACTTTTAGCAGTAGATAATACATTTATGACTCCATTAGGTCAATCTCCACTTTCACTTGGTGCTGATATAGTGGTTCATTCTGCAACAAAATTCTTAGGTGGACATAGTGATATTATTGCTGGCGCTGCTATTACAAATCGCAAAGACGTCGCTGAGGCACTTTATCTACTCCAAAATGGAACAGGAACTGCCCTATCTGCACATGATAGTTGGACTTTAGCCAAACATTTAAAAACATTACCTGTTCGTTTTAGACAATCTACATCGAATGCTGAAAAGCTTGTAGACTTTCTAAGTCAAAGAGATGAAGTTGCTGAAGTGTATTATCCGGGAAATAGTAATTTACATTTATCACAAGCTAAAAGTGGCGGTGCAGTCATTGGCTTTCGTCTAAAAGATGAAACAAAAGCTCAAGCATTTGTAGATGCGCTAACTTTACCACTTGTATCTGTAAGTTTAGGAGGAGTAGAAACGATTCTCTCACATCCAGCCACAATGTCTCATGCAGCTGTTCCAGAAGAAGTGAGAAACGAACGTGGCATTACATTTGGTCTATTCCGTCTAAGCGTAGGTCTTGAACAACCTGAAGAACTCATAGCTGATATTGACTACGCATTGAAGGAGGCATTTAATGAGTCGATTATTGAACCATTTGAAGAACAACGTTTTAGTAGCTGATGGCGCAATGGGAACAATCCTCTATTCCGAGGGCCTAGATACTTGTCCTGAAGCATATAATCTTACACATCCCAATAAAGTTGAACGTATTCATCGTTCATATATAGAAGCAGGAGCTGATGTCATTCAGACAAATACGTATGGCGCTAACTTTGAAAAATTAAAAGTATTTGGCTTAGAGCATAAAGTAAAAGAAATTCATAAAGCCGCTGTACAAATTGCAAAACGCGCAGCCAATAAAGAGACATTTATCTTAGGAACGGTGGGTGGCTTCAGAGGAATAAAACAAGAAGACTTATCGCTTTCTACTATTCAATATCATACAGACAATCAAATTGATACTTTAATTGAAGAAGGTGTAGATGGTTTACTATTTGAAACCTACTACGATTTAGATGAATTAACGAGTGTGATAACAGCGACACGTCAAAAGTACGATATTCCAATTATCGCACAACTGACCGCTTCCAATACGAATTATCTCGTTGACGGTACAGAAATTAACGAGGCGTTAAAACATCTCATTGAATGTGGCGCAAATGTGGTGGGCTTAAATTGTCACCATGGCCCACATCACATGCAACGCTCATTTTCACATATCGAACTACCAGAACATGCCTATCTCTCATGTTATCCTAATGCGAGTCTACTCGATATTGAAAATAGTGAATTTAAATATAGTAACAATGCTAAATATTTTGGTGATGTTGCACAAGAATTAATTAACGAAGGCGTTCGTTTAATTGGTGGTTGTTGTGGTACTACACCGGAACATATCTCTTACATTAAAGAATCTGTAAAACATTTAAAACCAATTAAAACTAAAAAAGTTATTCCAATTCATCGAACAATTAATACAAATGCAAAACGTACATTAAAACAAAATTTAACATCAAAAGTAAAACAAAGACCTACTGTGATTGTTGAATTAGACACTCCAAAACATCTCGATACAGAATTGTTCTTTGAGAATATAGGTAAGCTAGATGAAGCAAATATTGATGCAGTAACACTCGCAGATAACTCTCTCGCTACTGTAAGAGTCAGCAACATTGCTGCTGCAAGTTTAATCAAACAACGATACGAGATTGAACCTCTTGTTCATATCACATGTCGAGATCGGAATCTAATTGGTTTACAATCTCATCTACTTGGCCTTTCACTCATCGGTGTGAGTGAAATTTTAGCTATTACAGGAGACCCTTCAAAAGTAGGTCATCTACCAGGCGCAACAAATGTGTATGATGTTAACTCAAAAGGCCTAACAGAACTTGCACTACGATTTAATCAAGGTATTAATGTTGATGGTGATGCGCTGAAGAAACATACCAACTTTAACATCGCCGGAGCGTTCGATCCAAACGTTCGTAAATTAGACGGAGCAGTTAAACGTCTTGAGAAAAAAGTAGCGGCAGGTATGAGTTACTTTATTACCCAACCTGTATATAGTAAAGAAAAAATCAAAGAGGTATATGAAGCAACTAAACATCTTGATACCCCACTTTTTATCGGTATCATGCCTATTGCAAGCTACAATAACGCACTTTTCTTACATAACGAAGTGCCTGGAATTAAAATGTCAGAAGATGTATTAAATCAATTTAAAGCAGTAAAAGATGATAAAGAAAAAACAAAAGAATTAAGTTTGAGACTGTCTAAAGAATTAATCGATACGGTACATGAATACTTTAATGGTTTATATCTCATTACACCTTTCCAACGTATTGATTATTCATTAGAGCTCGCAGCATATTCTAAAGCAATTACCCAAAACAAGGAGGCAATATCATGACAACAATTAAAACTTCAAACTTAGGATTCCCAAGATTAGGTAGAAAAAGAGAATGGAAAAAAGCAATCGAAAGCTATTGGGCTAAAAAAATCGATAAAACTGAATTAGATCAAACATTAACAGACTTACATAAAGAAAATTTATTACTTCAAAAGAATTATAATTTAGACAGTGTACCTGTTGGTGATTTCTCATTATATGACCATATTCTTGATACATCATTACTTTTCAACATTATTCCTGAACGTTTCCAAGGACGTATAGTAGATGATGATTTATTGTTTGATATTGCACGTGGTAATAAAGAACATGTTGCAAGTGCATTAATTAAATGGTTTAACACAAACTATCACTATATTGTTCCTGAATGGGATAATGTTGAACCTAAGGTGAATCGCAATGTATTATTAGACCGTTTTAACTATGCTAAATCAATTAATGTAAATGCACATCCTGTCATTGTTGGTCCAATCACTTTTGTGAAACTTTCTAAAGGTGGTAATCAATCTTTTGAAGAAAAAGTTCAAACATTACTTCCACTATATAAAGAAGTATTACAATCTTTAGTAGATGCAGGTGCTGAATACATTCAAGTCGATGAACCTGTTCTTGTAACAGATGAAAGTGAAAATTATGAAAATATTACTAAAGAGGCTTATGACTACTTTGCTGATGCTGGTTTAGGAGAAAAATTAGTCATACAAACCTATTTTGAACGTGTTAATGTAAAATTCTTAAGCCGTTTACCAGTGGCTGGTCTTGGTTTAGATTTTGTTCATGATCACGGTTATAACTTAGAACAAATTAAAGCAGGAGATTTCGATAAATCTAAAACATTATATGCTGGTATTATTGACGGTCGTAATGTTTGGGCTGCAGATATTGAAGCGAAAAAAGAATTAATCGAAACTTTACAACCTTATACTAAAGCAATTGTAATTCAACCTTCCTCTTCATTATTACACGTTCCGGTATCATTAGATGATGAAACATTAGATACATCAATTGAAGAAGGCTTAAGCTTTGCTACTGAAAAATTAGATGAGTTAGATGCATTACGTCGATTATTTAATAATAATGATAATAAAAAATATGATGAGTTAAAAGCACGCTATGAACGATTCCAAAGTCAATCATTCAAAAACCTTGAATATGATTTTGATAGCGTACCAACCAGTCGTAAATCTGATTTTAAAGACCGTAAAAAAGCACAAGACGCTCGTTTACATTTACCAGATTTACCAACAACAACGATCGGCTCATTCCCTCAAACAAGAGAAGTACGTAAATACCGTGCAGACTGGAAAAATAATCGAATTTCAGACGAAGAATATAACAACTTCTTAGAAAATGAAATCGCACGTTGGATTAAAATCCAAGAAGAGATTGGCTTAGATGTACTTGTACACGGTGAATTCGAACGTAATGACATGGTTGAATTCTTCGGTGAAAAACTTCAAGGTTTCTTAGTCACAAAATTTGGATGGGTTCAATCTTATGGTTCACGTGCTGTAAAACCACCAGTCATTTATGGAGATGTAAAATGGACTGCACCTTTAACAGTTAAAGAAACTGTTTATGCACAAAGCTTAACTGATAAACCTGTTAAAGGTATGTTAACTGGTCCAGTCACTATCTTAAACTGGTCATTCGAACGTGTAGATGTTCCTCGTAAAGTCGTTCAAGATCAAATTGCCTTAGCTATTGACGAAGAAGTATTAGCACTTGAAGAAGCAGGTATTAGCGTCATTCAAGTAGATGAACCAGCATTACGTGAAGGTTTACCATTACGTTCTGAATACCATGAACAATACCTTGCTGATGCGGTAAATTCATTTAAACTTGCAACATCTTCAGTCCAAGATGAAACACAAATTCATACGCATATGTGTTATTCTCAATTTGGTCAAATCATTCATGCAATTCATGACTTAGATGCAGATGTTATTTCAATTGAAACATCACGTAGCCATGGTGATTTAATCAAAGACTTTGAAGATATTAACTATGATTTAGGTATTGGATTAGGTGTATATGATATTCATAGTCCACGTATTCCTACTGAAGAAGAAATTGCAACAGCAATTGATCGTTCTTTACAACAAATCGACCGTTCTTTATTCTGGGTTAACCCTGACTGTGGTCTAAAAACACGTAAAGAAGACGAAGTGAAAGATGCCTTAACAGTACTTGTAAATACTGTTCGTAAAAAACGTGAAGAAAAAAATAAACCTGTCGCATAAGATACAGATAAACATGTGAGGGAGAAATTGAGTTTTCTCCCTCTTTTATTCTTATATTAGACTTTCGAGGTGAAACATATGACAAATTATCCATTGTGGGACCAATTACAACAATTAAAAACAGCAGAGTGGGTAGATTTAACCCATACTTTCGATCCAGACATTCCACGATTTAGTGAATTTGAAAAAGGCCAAGTATCCACATTATTTACAGTCAAAGAACATGGCTTTTATGTACAACGTTGGAATATCGTTACACAATACGGCACACACATTGACGCACCGATACATTTTGTAGAGAATAAACGTTATCTTGAGGATCTTGATTTAAAAGAATTAGTCTTACCACTTATCGTGTTAGATTATTCAAAAGAAGTAAAAAATAATGATGACTTTATCGTGACACGCCAACATTTAGAACAGTGGGAAGCGGAGAATGGGCGCATTGAAGAAGGTACCTTTGTTGCTTTACGTACAGATTGGTCAAAACGTTGGCCAGATATTGAACAATTCGAAAATAGAGATGCTGATGGTAACCAACATTTACCAGGTTGGGGACTAGATGCTTTAAAATTCTTAATTGAAGAACGCGGTGTAAAATCGATTGGTCATGAAACATTCGATACAGATGCATCAGTAGATACAGCTAAAAATGGCGATATTGTTGGAGAACGTTATATACTTGGACAAGATACCTTCCAACTTGAACTCTTAACAAACCTAGACCAATTGCCTACGCGTGGCGCAGTCATTTATGCAATTAGTCCCAAACCGAAAGATGCGCCAGGTTTCCCTGTCCGTGCATTTGCTATCAAACCATCTTAAATATAAGTGATATGTTGATAATGAGCGATCAAATTTATCACTTTCCTATATAATATATAACATCCTGATACTAAAGTACTTGAGCAAGACGAAGTATCAGGATGTGTTGTTATTTATATTCATTTTCATATTCTTCTCTCAACACACTATACACATAACTATCTGAGGATTTCCCTTCTACACGTTCATCACTTCTCAATATACCCTCTTGTGTGAATCCACGAATACCATACATAATTATCATCATTGCTTAATTTTGTTGAGCTAAACCTAAAGTTAAAAATCCAACATGAAAAATAATCCATATTATAAATGCTAAAGTCATCAGTCGACGTGGACTAAATACTTCTGCTAGTACTCCAGACATCCATGAAGCCAGTGCTACTATTAATCCATATATAGCTATCACTCTACCTGCTTGTGAATCACTATATCCAAGATCGATAATATACTTAGACAAAAACGCTTGTTCAAATCTATCACCTGTCATAAATATAGCTACCGCTACATAACCCCAATTAATACTCTAGGTAATCCTAAAAGCTGACGATTTTGTTTAGTTAAATCATTAGTCACAATAATTCCACTTTCTCCCTTTGCTTATTTGTGATTTCTTTAAAGTTGTTCATTAGCAAGACGTTCTATAGGAAGACCTTTTTTAAAACGTTCAATATAACGATTAAAGCTTTCTATTTCTTTTTCATTTGGTTCAATTTTGATGGACTCAGTATCTTTAAAAGCAATTTCATTAAGATAACTAGATAAATTTACATCGTTTTCTGCTATAAGATACCTAGCTAAAACAGCAATCCCCCATGCTCCACCTTCACCAGCTGTTTGCATAACACTAACAGGACTTTGCATTGCTGCTGCTAAAAATGTTTGAGCAACTTTTTTGGTTTTGAATATACCTCCGTGCCCATATATTGAATGAATTTCAATATCTTCATTTTCTTTTAATAAATCAATACCAATTTTTAATGTACTAAATGCACTATATATATGAGTCTTCATTACATTAGCTAAATTGAATGAACTATCTATCGATCGTACTAACATAGGGTAACCCTGTTGAACCTCTGTAATAAATTCTCCAGATATATATCCATATGAAAGTAATTTCCCAAGTTTATCATCACCATTTAAAGCGTTTTCGAATAATTTTGTAAAAAGTTCACTTTTTTCATATTTGACACCCATTACTTCTAATACTTCTCCAAATAAATCAACCCATGCATTAATATCAGATGTGCAATTATTCGCATGTATCATGGCTACTTCATAGCCATCTGGTGTTGTGACAATATCCACTTCTGGATAAATATTTTTTAAAGATTTGTCTAATACAATCATTGAAAAGATACTTGTTCCTGCAGATATATTACCAGTCTTTGGTGCTACGCTATTTGTAGCTACCATTCCAGTTGCAGCATCAGCTTCTGGAGCACACATAGGACAGCCTGCTTCTAATTGACCATTTGGATCAATAAGTTTTGCTCCTGTTTCTGTTAAATAACCTGCATTTTCACCTGCTACCACAACTTTTGGTAATACTTCTAAAATATCTTGATGATATCCCATTTCAGAAAAAAGCTGATTAAATGTTTTAGCAATATCTTGTCGATACTCTTTAGTTTCTACATCAACGGGAAACATGCCTGAGGCATCGCCTATACCTAATACTTTTTCATCTGTTAAGTACCAATGAATATAACCAGCAAGTGTTGTCATGTAATCTACTTTAGCAACATGAGACTCATTATTTATAGCTGATTGATATAATTGAGCTATGCTCCATCTTTCTGGAATATTTACTTGAAATGATTCTCTTAAAATCTTAGCCGCCTGATTAGCATTGTTATTACGCCAAGTTCGAAATGGAACGAGCAAATCTTCTTGTTGATCAAATACTAAATAACCATGCATCATCCCACTAATGCCTAATGATTTAATTTTTTTCACTGTAGTTCCATACTGTTCTTTTATAACTTTAGTCATTTCACTATAACTTTTTTGTAGACCTATCCATGCATCGTTCATAGAATATGTCCAATATCCGTCTTGATATGTATTTTCCCATCCAAACGTTCCTGTAGCTAATGTTTTACAGTTGTCATCAATTGCTACCGTTTTAATTCTAGTTGAACCAAATTCAATACCAATTGTTAAATTACCCGCTTCAATAAATTGTTTTATTGAGGAATTATTCATTTTATGCACCTCCCTATAAAATTAGTGAAAACGCTTACTTATTTAATGCTATCAAAACTTTATATAGCAAACAAGTAATTTTCAAATATAATATTTTATTAATTTTAATATTTATAAATACACAATTGATACTTTTAGTTATATAAAATCCTAAATACAAACTTATTAGTTATTTATTTAGAAAAAGTATACAAACGATATTTTTCTTTTCTCAATACTTACAGTGTTGTAAGTTTATCTATTAATTGTTGTAATATTTTATTATTGATGTTTTTATAATAAGTAAAGAGAAAGAAGGTGAAAAAAGTGGAAAATACAAATAGTAAAATGCATAAAAATGACAATAGTTATGTTTTATCAGCATTGAGTTATTTAAGTATCTTTTTTGCACCTATCATTTTACCTTTATTGGTATGGATACTTGCGGAAGAGCCAACGTCTGAGCATGGTAAAAAAGCATTAGGGAACCATGTTATAACGTGGATCAGTTTTTTTATAGGTAGAGCGGCATTTATTTTTTCAAAAGAGGTCTTTGATAAACCATTCGATCATCAATTATTAATATTTGTTATTGCTTTAATCATTGCTATTGTGTTCTTTTTAATTGCTTTAATATTATATATCCTCAACATTATCAGAGGAATTAAAATTTTATTAAAAAAATAAGTCACTTATATATTAAATTAAAAAGGGAGTACTATACTTCCTTTTTAATTTAACGCTTTTCTATAACTGATGACTTTATTTATAATCTAAGATACTTTCTTCAACGTTTCTAATCACATCTCGCGAAACCTCAAAATTATTATTAATATATCCATGCTTATTAACCGATAGAGCAATCGATTGGCCTGCATAATAATCATTTTGACTTACTCTAAAGGCACGAGTAAATGCTTCACCATCTTGTATTTTATCAATTAAAATATCTCTATTCACAAAAATCGGTTGGCTAATATTTATAGCTTTTCCATCCTTTATATTAAACTCATACAATCTTAATCCATATAATTCAAGATCGTCATTATTTTTCTTAATGACGTATTTAATCGCATTATATTTTCTAGCCATCTTTTTAATCCTTTCTATTGCTATATTATAGTAATTTTTATTTTAGTTTTCATTTATAATGTGTATTTCAAAAAACTTGAAAGATAATTTATTTATTATATAAAACCACTATGAACATTGACATTCAATCACTGCAGTTTAAATTAATAAAAAAAGAGGACAAAGACCTCTACACATCTTTGACCTCATAATATATTCACTTAATCATTTTTTAATTGTTCTTTGACTTCTGCGATAGTTTCATCCATCGTCATATTCGATTTAAGTGCCACACTCGCGATAAAACTACCTTCTACGACGGGCGCCTCCATTTTTTCAATACGATGAGAGCCTTCATACATTTCGATTGCCATATCAAGGTTCATCCCAGCAGACCCTATATCATAAAAACATATTGCATCATCATCTAATTCATTTATGACTGAAAGAATACGATCGAAAGATGTGCCAATCCCTTTATCATCTAAGCCACCAACATCAATAATATTGACGTCATTATCTGTCATTTGTAAATTTAAATCTTTGACACCTTCAGCAATTTTATAACTGTGACTCACAATTACTATTGAAGTCATTCTACCTCTCCTCCTATCATCGCATTTAAAATGTAAACACTACTTTGAGCACCTGGATCGATATAACCTTTTGAATCTTCTTTAAAATATGATGCTCGTCCTTTCGTAGCTATCATGTTTTTAGTTTCATCAGCATATGATTGTAATGTGTTAAAATCAATGTTTTCATCATTATCTAATGCTTCTCTTGTACGTTCAATTACGTCATACATCGTTTTTTCATTTAATTCTACTTTTCCACGTTGTTTAACGGCTTCTGAAAAAGCAGCAATCATCTCTTTTAAATTTTCTTTGTCAATATCATCTTTAACGACATTTGCCATTTTAACAAAGCTAAAACCGTATAAAGGACCTGAGGCACCGCCCACTTTAGACATTAATGTCATTCCTGTTGATTTAAATAATGACTTCATATCTGTGTCATCCAGACCTTGTTCTAACGCTTCAAATCCTCTGACCATATTCACTCCATGGTCGCCATCACCAATGGCACGATCTAAATCAGTTAATTCACTTTCTTTTTCTTTAAAAGTTTCAACTAAACTAAGTAGTCTTGTTTTCATGTCTTGTACATTCATTGAAAAGTCACCTCATTATCTCTATTTTTATTTAAAAATAACGACTTGTTGTTGGAGCTAAAAGACCTTTTTCTATTTCTTCACTATAAGGAACCACTGTAATGGAGAAACCTTGCATATCAAGTGATGTCATATAATCACCAACAAACCATTGTTTAGCAGCTATGTCATGTTCTTGGAATTGTTGATTTAAATACTTCGCCACAATACTTAATTCAGATAAAGGCGTGCCTCCCATACCATTTACCATAACAATTAATGATTGATCTTTCACTTCTTTTAACAACTCATCTAGTAAACGCTCAATAATAACATCAACCGATTGAATCGCTTCACGGTGTAACCCTTTTTCACCATGAATGCCGATACCTATTTCCATTTCATTATCATCAATATCGAAACTATATTTCCCAGTTGTTGGCACCATTGGTGAAGTAAGCGCCATCCCAATACTTTTAATTTTAGGAATAAACGCTTCAATTTTGTTTTTAATATCTTTTAAAGATAGGCCTTGGTCCGCTAAATAACCTGCATATTTATGAACGAATATCGTACCAGCCACGCCACGACGTTTTTCTACATCTGAAACAGCAATATCATCATTCACAATGACACGTTCAACTTTAATATCTTCCATTTGTGCCATTTCTTGAGCCATCTCAAAGTTCATAACGTCTCCAGCATAATTTTTAACGATTAATAATACACCGTCGCCTGTATCGACTGCTTTAATAGCATCTAAAATTTTATCTGGAGTCGGAGATGTAAAAACTTCACCACATACTGCCGCATCAAGCATACCATTAGCTACATAACCCGCATGTGCTGGTTCATGACCACTACCACCGCCTGATACCAAGGCAACTCCTGAATTTTTTTTATTTTTTTTAACAACAACTGTTTCTGAAATAATTTCAATATTATCATTCGTTAAAGCGAGACCCTCTAACATGTCTGTTAAAATATTATTTTTTTCTTTAATTAATTTTTTCATCAAAAAGCGACTCCTTTTGGCATATTCAAAGTAAGTTTATCTAAGATTAAATATCAACATCATTTTCTTTATTTAAACTTGGAATTTTCATATTAGTAAATATAAAAATACTCTTTCAAAAAAGGATAAAGACATAAGTTTTATCTTTATCCTTCTAATTACTTATCTATTCTTAGTTATCTTCTTTACGAAAATTAACCTTTGGAATTCAACGTACTTTTAGATAATTCACTTACTGTTAAAATAGCGTCTGCAATGTCATCTGCATTTAACTTATCACTTAAATTTGCAAAAGTATCATTTGGTTCTAAAGCACGCTCACCTACGCGAACCAAATCTTCATAACTTTTATCGGCAATGTGGAGTTCTTCTAAAGTCGTTGGCATATGGATACTACTTAAAAATTGTTGATATTTTACAAATTTTTCTGTTGGCGCATTTTCCAATACTAATTGGACTAAAATACCATAGGCCACTTTTTCACCATGCGTTAAATGATGAATATCGCCTTCAAGTGCTGTAAAACCATTATGAATTGCATGAGCAGCTGCAAGTCCTCCATTTTCAAATCCTAAACCTGAAAGTAATGTGTTCGCTTCAATCACTGCTTCAACTTGTGGAGATACAATATGATTTTTAATTGCTTCATATGCACTATGTCCATATTCAAAAATTACTTCTTCACATTTCTGCGCAATCGCTAAGCTAGCTAATGATGGTTTTCCACTAAACATATTTTTTCCTTGTCTACGTAACGTAGATTCTACCTCAACTAAAGTAGCTAATCCATCACTCATCCCTGAAGCAAATAAACGTACAGGCGCTTGCGCAACAATTTGTGAATCCACCATTACTGTATCAGGATTCTTAGGGTAAAATTCATAACCACTAAATACGCCATTATCATCATAAATAACAGATACGGCTGCCGTAGGTGCATCCATTGATGCAGTAGAAGCGAAATCGATAACACTTGCATTTAAAGCATTGGCTACTGCTTTACCTGTATCAAGTGCCTTTCCACCACCTAAACCAATGACTACATCTATGCCTTTTGTCTTAGCTTCATCAACGATACGATTAATTTCATTTTCTGAAGATTCGCCTTTAAATGTTTCGTAATCATAATTAACTTCTGAATTATTTGAAAAACTTTGATCAATTTGATCTTTAGTTATATTCCAAACAACTTCATCTGAGATTATTAATGCATGTGAACCTAAACGTTGTGTTTCATCTGCGATAGATTCGATAACTCCTTTTCCTTGTACATATCTTCCTGGAGATTGATAAATAATTTTTGCCATAGAGCTTTCCCTCCATAATAAATATTTATACTGCATCATTTAATAACTCTTCAGTAAATTACGCTCACAAATATATGATATAGAAAATACATATTAGCGTATTTACCATTACAATACGAAAAATAAGAATCAAAAGAAAGATTAAGTTGCTTAAAAAATTGATTTCTCTCTACACTTCCATTATTAATCTATTAAATATAATTGTCCACATATTAGCTAAAACTTCATTAAATTATCACTTTAAAACTTAAATATTGTAATATTATAATTTATAACCTATAATTGACTCTATCTTTACAATAGGTTTTATTGTGTTATCCTATGCTTGTATTACTCTTAATCTAACATAAAAATTTTAACCACTTTCAATTTATTCTGGAGCGTAAATTGAAAGTGGTTTTTTTAATTTATTATATATAGGTTTACTAAACAATAAGCTTAAAATAGAAAGAGATGATTCTATTCTCTATTATGTTCGGAATGAATCTATAAGTGGATATCATACGTTTATTGATTACTTAAAAAATAATTATAAAATCGTCTTGAAGATAAATTTGAATGTGTATTTACAATAGAATTAATCATCATATTCTTCTCTAAGCAAACTATACACATAACTATTTGAGAATTTCCCTTGTACACGTTCATCACTTCTCAATATACCTTCTTGTGTGAATCCAAGTCTTATTGGTATAGCTCGACTTTTCTTATTTTTAGTAGACATTCGTATTTCGATTCGATTAATATCATATTCTTCATATACATATTGAATAAGTGCTTTAGTGCATCTAGTCATGATGCCTTTCTTTTGGAAATCTTCAGCTAAATAATAACCAATCGACGTGCGTTTGTTAACCAAGTCTAAATAATGTAAGCCAATGACTCCTACAAGTTTTTGGTCATACCAAATGCCACAATGGAATCCATCTCCACGCGCAAATTGTTGTAAGGCCGACTGAATAAACTTCTTACTGTGTTCAACCTCAGTTGTGTATGCTACAAATGGCAAGAACTCCGCTAGATACTCACGATTACTATCTACTAATTTAAAAAGTTGATCCGCTTCACGTTCTTCCAAAATTTTCAACTTAACATGTTCATTGACCTCGTACCCAAACATCATCCCGATCCCCCTTCAGTAAAAATTCCTAATTATTCAGTAAATTAAAGTCATAATAGCATAGATATATATATTGTAATAGTATAATTTACATTAAATTTTGAGTTTGAATTTATTTATATTTCCTTTTACTTTAATTTGTAAATAAAAAGCATCCCTTCAAAATGAGGGATACTTTCTTTTAATCCTCTAATATTAGAAATCTTTTTACTTTTTTATTTAATTCAGCTTCGTCTATTAAACTATTTAATATACTCTTTTGCTCTTCGTATTCTTGTTCTTTTTGAGTTTTATAATTATATAAATAGATATTTTCTAATTCGTTTTTATTAATATTATTAAAAATACCTTTTATATATATTAAATCGATATCCGCAAAACTAAAACCATAAAAATATATATTTTCAATTTTTTTGTCGGATAAATCTTCAAACCAATTTTGATTATCTTTATATATTCTAGAAGTATCTTTTATTAACTGATGTTTTAGGTAGTTATTAAAACCAAAGGCTGAATGGCCTATTGAATGAATATTTTCTACTTTTTTATGTCCAAATTCATAACCTACGCCATCTTTAACTACATGAATATATTTAATATTATTCTTATTAATGTTGTAAAGTATTTCCAAAGTAGGGGTATAATTCAAACTTAAAAATATATCTTCATTTTTATTAAATAAATATTTCAAATCTTTTTTAGGAGTTGCTTCAGAAATTTTATCATTTTTTAATTTTTCTATCCACTTTTTAAAAAAAAAGCTAAAACTTGTAGAAAAAGTAATAGCTGGATTTATATACTTATCGCTCTTTTTAACAACGTAATCTAAATCTAGTCTACCTATACTTTCTTCTAAATCTTTCCATAAATTTTCTTGATTTTCTTGATGAGCTATTTCAATTATTTCAAGCAATAATTTCGCATTATCATCATCTGAATCAGCTAAAGATTCTTTAAAGTTTGTATAAGCTGAAGCAATGTGATGGTCTATGTCAAAGCCATTCCCAATTACGTATAAATTCATTTTTGTTCCCCCTTAGTTTATGTTCTAACTAGTAATTACTCTCGTATTATCAAATATTACTGAACTAGCTATAGCATCTGTTAGATTTGTTTTAGTTATTTTTAAGCCTGAACTTGTCATTAGTTTATGTATTTTAGGATAAATCGTTTCTGATCCATCCATAATCGTTTGGACTGGATTATCGGTGTCACCTATCCCTCTCATTTTGTGAGGGACAGCACCAATAAATACATCCGTGTATTGTGTTGAATTTTCTAAAGTAGAAATATCAAAATTTGTTAAATCATCATATTCAACAATTTCATATCTATCTTTTAAACTCGCTTTTTTAAATATGCCGTTAATATCTTTAGCTTTTAAGCCCCCGTTTCTTACCCCTAAAATGAGAACTTTAGCATTGTCATTATAAAGATGACCTTGATTACTATCATTTTTCTCAAATTGATAACGTTCTAAGAAAGTATCAAATTCACTTTGTTGATTGTATAGCCTTGCTTCTTGTTTTAATCTCTCGAACAATTCTTCTAAAAAATCATTTAGTTCTTCGATACTTAATTTACCCAATCCTATTCCCCTCCGTTTTCATTAAAAAGTTGTGGTAATTTTTCTTTAAAGTTTTTGACTTTTTTCAGATAACTATAATATTCGAGTAATTCTTCTTCCATTTTAAAGGCGATGTCTTCTTGAGTTTCTTCATCTAGCATAGACACCTTATATTCTTGCAAAGATTTTTGTGAAATAACATTAATCACAGTTCCTGTCATTAGTTGTTTTAACTGTTCAACACCTATTTCACTTGTTAAAAATGCAAATAAATAGTAAGGACTCACTTTATCGTCTTTAATTCTTAAAATATTAAAATTAGAAGAAATAATTAGATTATCTTTAGCTAAACTTTCGGTAACAATAGCTATTTTTAAATCCGAACTTCTTGTACTTAATACAATATCCTTAGGTTTTAATAGATATCTCTCATATTCATCGAGTATATCTTGACTGATTTGTTGTTTAGGAGTATCAATTTTATAATCTTTTACATCAGATAAATTAAGTAAGTAACCTGATTTATCTTTACTTTCTTCCTCATCTAATCTTTTTTTAGATACATCTTTTCCACGAATCGTTTCTACGATGTTAGTTAACTCGGTAGGACTTACAAGACGATCTTCAATATTAACTAAATAACGAATAGGAGATAAATTATAGTCATTATCTTTGACTTCTTGTTTATTCACTTTTACAGAAATTTCAGTTTCTTCTTCTAGCGCTTTCATAATAGTTGTAATATTTTCATCTTCAAAAGTATTCTGCATTCTGCCCTTTTGAGTATAAATTTCTGAAGCATCAATAAATGTAATCTTATCGCTATTGTCTTTTTGCAAAATTAATAAAGTTGTAGGTATAGCCGTATTAGTAATCAAGTTCGAAGGAAGTTGAATAACTGCTTTTATTAAATTCTTCTCTATCAACTCTTTACGTATATCTTTAGCCATTTCAGTAAATGTAGCAGCGTTTCTTACTACAATAGTTCCTACACCCTTATCCTCTAAATTATTTAAAATACGATTTGTAAATATCCATTCAGAGAATTTACTTCTTGTCTTTAGATAACTGTTAGAAGCGGAATCTTCAATTTGTTTTAAACGTTTATTATCTGCATTTAAAAATAATGCATCTGAATAAATACATTCAAATTTATCATTGCTTCCAAAATTTAAAGTAGAATCAATTTTTTTAATTTCTATATTCGTTTCTGATTGAGATAGAAGCTGTTCGCTAATTTCAGCTACGTTATGATTAATTTCTTCACCCCTTAAGTATTTAAAATGACCTTCCTTATTCGCTCTCCATAGCATATGTCCTGTTCCCGAACCTAAATCTAATAGTGAATTTTGATTACTATAAGTTTTGAAAATCTCTAAAGATAGCGATTCGATAGACTCAGTATAAGTTGATACTGAATGACGATTCATAATTTGCAAGTCATAATAAATACTTTGTAATTCTTGAACTGTCTTATTTTCTAATTGTTTGATTATTTCTTTAGTCGAATTATCCTTAAACTCATTGTCAATTTCTTGTTTGCTAATTTTTTTAATTACTAATTCCTGTAATTCTTCTAATGTCATTGAACCCCTTAATGTGTTTACTTGTTTCAATAAATCCAACATAATTTCCTCCCTCGGTTAACGTTAACCTAAGTATATAGCACTACCCTTTAATTGTCAACGGTTAAATTTAACCTTTTAATTTTTAAACTGAAAAAACTAGCGACTTGATTTTATCGCTAGCTTATAAATCTACTTTATTTTAAATTTTCCATTCGTCACTAAATTCGCGGAGCGCCATAATTACAAATTTATCTTTTTCATCTTTATTTATATTATTTTCATTTATATTTACTGTAAAGCATAATAATATAATTAATTCTCTACATATTCTAATTAAATTAATCCCTAACTCATTTAATTCATCTGATGTAATAGTATATGATAAGTTATCATAATCACTAGTGGCTTGATCTATAAAATTACTATCTAATACCTTTAAATACCTATGTTCCATTATATTTCTTATCGTATAAGTACGTCTTAACTTTTTATCTATACAATCCAAATTCTTTGATTTAGTTTTAGCGAATAAATCTTTATACGTCCAATACATGCCTTTTAAGGCAATATTATTTTTAAACACCTCATATATTTCATTATTAGCACTTTGCCAAATTCTTTTAAAAGAAACTTCACGATCTTTCAATCCTAATTTGAAATATTTATTTAAAAAATATCCAATTCTATCAAACAATGCATAAGCACTTCTATATGCTGCCTTTACTCTTTCTATATTTAAACCATATTTAGGATAGTCAATTGTATTTACTAAATATACATTTTCATCTGAAAAATGATTCTTGTTATTATACATCCCTTCATAAAGTATATATCTGGCAGAACAATACTCTTGTTTAATTTGATTAAAAATTCCATAAAATGATGAATGATCATTAATTGACGTTAATATATTTGGCAAATGAAGAGTGTCTTGATTATTTTTAGTCATATAATCTATATCATTTATTGTGTTCAATGCTAAACTATTTTCTGCCACCCAATCCCAGTAGTCTTCATTAGTAATATTATTTGTAAAGTTATGATCATCTAATCTATCTTTTTTTAATATAGATTCCACATTGTACTCTGTATCATACGGATTAAAATTATCGATTTCATCGAGAATATCAATTTTACTTTGATAAAAAGCTTTTGCATTAGGATGTACTATACTATCCTCATAAGTTAAAGCCGTATCTAACAATTGATAAGCGTATTTATAAAGAGACTCTTTATTATCTGTATAATCAAAACAAGCATAATCAAAAATTTCTGTCCCTAAATTTCCAATTGCCATACCAAACTGAGAAGTTGCTAATTTTCTCATCTCAAATATTGCAGATGAATATTTCCCTATAGAAATAAGTAGATTACAATAATTGGTTTTTACACTATTATATATACCATTTAAATATATGTATTCTATCTCATCAATTTCAGTATCTTTTAAATATTCGTCCATTGAATTAATCGCAGTTCTAGCTAAAAACAAGCTTTTTTCAATTAGTTTTTCCCATTCTACGGTTTCTTTGTTATTAACTTTTATATCAATGTAATTATTTAAACTAGTAAAACTAATGTACAAATAATAAGCATACATCATCTTAGATTCAACATAATCGGTTGATAATTTTTCCAATTTCTCACTAATTTCATATAATGAATTGGGATCCTTTTTATCTAAAGCTTCATCAGCTTTCTTCGCGTAATTCAATAATTGTTCATTTTTATACCACTTCATTCACTTTACCTCTTTTAGTTTTTTGTAAGCTTTTACCTATTGTTCAAAATATATTAAAATAATTATACTCAAAAATGAAGGGAACTAAAATCAATGAAACCATTTTTTATTGATGAAAATTATTTTGAATATGAATACGATCAGCTACTTAAAGAATTAGATATATTCGACTTTTCTAAATTTAATGATTTGATTAATGGTTTGGATAGGTTAGGCTCAAATATAGTTTCTACTATTAATTCTATACATGATACCTGTGAATATTTCTGTAATTCTTTTGTAAATTTAAAATATTCAATAAATTTAATTGAAACTGTTAACGAAGAAGAAAGAAACTATTATTGGGTTTTTTATTTTCATAATATTACTTTACATTTTCTACATACATTAAATGATTTATTATATTCATTAGCTCAAGAATATACTTCACATTATGAAGTAAAAAAAGATATAGGTTTTAAACGAAATTTAGTAGAAAATTTGATAGCTTCAAATAACGACACACATAGACAAATCGGCAATATCCTTAATAAAGATGTTCCTATACGTACTATGAGATATAGAGATGAATACACACATAATATAATGCCTTACAGACCCAATAGTAACCCAACTGTAGAAAATGGCATTACTATGTTTCGAGGCTATTCTACCATGATAACAAGTTTAAATAGTTTAGTGGACGATATTGAATCTGATTTAAAAAAACTAAAAAAAAGAGCTAAGAATATTAAGCAAGTAGTAGGTTTAACTAATGATTAAGCTTCGTATAAATAAATAAAAAAGTATCTATTAATAAGGCTTTGGATTAATCAAAACCGCTATTAAAGCTATAGTAATGTTTGATACTCCTTTGTCTCGTCTAGAAAAATTAGAAACAAAAGAAGATTAGAAAATATGACTAATAGAGTTGCTATCAACAAAATATAAAAGAAGTAAAATTACATTTTTCTATACTTCAAAATTACATGGCTTACTAAGCACGAAAAAAAGCATTAAAATTACAAAACTTTGGGAAGATATGAATAATTATTTCATAATTTCTTTTTAATAATAAAATTTTTATATCTTCTCCCCTCATTTATATTTGTAATAATTTATTTATCAATTTCTTTATTAGTTACATATAATCTATAAAATTATTGAATTATTTGTTTAATAACAAAATATCCTTTTTAATAAAACTCAATTGTTGCTATTGCCTTAAATAATATATATTGATTTTTAAATTAACTTGTAAATGAATAATCAATATTAAATCTTTCTATATAAGAATAAAATAATAAGACCACTAGTCAAAATTGTTAGACTAATGGTCTTATTATTTTATATATTATTTGTAAATATTTTAATTACTTTCTCAATAGCTTTATCCCAAAATGCATAATCATGTTTTCCTGGGCTCTTTATAAAGTCATACTGTACATTTTTTTTATCTAAATAGTTAATAAAATCTAAGTTACCTTTATAAAGTTCATCTTCTGTACCACACATAATTAATAACTCTGGTAAATCAATATTTTTCTCTATAGCTTTATCAACAAGATAATAAGGATCAAAATTACTACCAACTATTTCTTTATTCGTTCCGACTATAGATTCTGGTGAAAAATCATACCATTTGTAATTTTTAAGCATGGAAACGTCGAATGCGGCAGATAAAGGAGCAGCTTTAGAGAACAATTGACTTTGTGTTAGTGCAAATTTAATTGTTCCATATCCTCCCATTGAATGCCCTGCAATAAAATTATCTTCTCTTTTTCTAGACAACGGTAAAATCTGGTGTACATAATTGTAAACTTCTAAAATGTAATCATAATAACTGTGTCCGAAAGCCATATTCGTATAAAAACTGTGATCTGCATTAGGCATTATAATCGCTAATTGATATTCATTAGCATATCGTTCTATACTTGTATATCTTATATACGAGTGAGTGTCGCTAGATAGTCCATGAAATAACAACATTGTTTTAAGTTTTTTTGTCTCGTTCGATGGATCAAAGTAACTGTCATCTTCAGGTAAAATAATATTTAAAGATTGATGCATTCCAAGTGTTTTTGATAAGTAATTCATCTGGATTAAAGCCATATTATCTACTCCTTAAATACTTTATTAATTATTCGTTTGTGTAGCTGGATCTAATTTTTTCTCTACTAGACGTAAAACAATATCTATAAGAACTACTATCACAACAATTGGTAATGCACCAGCCAAGATAAATAGTGTACCATCAGTAGCATTCGTACCACGAATAACGACATCACCAAGTGAAGGCGCTCCAATGAACGAACCAACAGCAACAACACCTATTGCAACTACGAGTGCAATACGTATGCCACCAATAATTACTGATAAAGAAAGTGGTAACTCAATCATACGTAAGACTTGATTACGTGTCATTCCCATTCCTTTTCCAGCATCTTTAATATTAATATCTACTTCTTTAATACCGGTATAAGTATTTTTTATAATTGGAAGTAAAGCATACAAGAATACTGTAAAAATAACCGTATTGATGCCTAATCCTATTACTAACATAAGCATCGCTAACATCGCAATGACAGGAACAGTCTGTATGATATTCGCTAAAGTAATGATAACGCCTGATAATTTTCCAAATCGTGCAATAATGATGCCTAAAGGAATACCTATAATTGACGCAAATAATACACCATACACTGACATTAGGAAATGATTAATAAACAATTCAAAAAGGTAGCCTGAATTTGTTTGATAGTAAGAAATAAGTTGTTCAAATAAATTACCATTCATTAATTTCGACCGCCTTTCTGTTTTGCATCATTTTCAAAATAATCATGTTTTTTCAAGAAATCTTCTGCTACTGTTGCTGGCTCTTTACCTTTTCCATCTGCTTGATAATTTAATTCTTGCATCTGTTCAGTTGAAATCTTACCTTCTAATTTTTCAATAATTGGTTTTAATTGTGGTTTTTCTTTTAATAGTTTATCTGTTGCTAAAGGACTAGCATCATAAGGTGGAAAGAACTGCTTGTCATCTTTCAGTACTTTTAAATCATAAGCCGCGATACGACCATCAGTTGAGTAGCCTACAGCGACATCTAAGTTACCTGAATGTAATGCGTCGTATACTAAACCAATTTGCATTGGTCTAACAGTACCAAAATGGATACCGTATTCTTGTTTAAATCCAGGATATCCATCACCCTTACGATTTTGCCATGAACTATCCATTCCTACTCTCAAATCTTTAGCATGTTTCTTTAAATCAGAAACTGTTTCTAAATTATATTTTTGTGCTGTTTCTTTTGTTACCATTAGTGCATATGTATTTTCAAAACCATATGAATTAAAGAAAGTCTGATTAAACTTTTCTTCAAATCCTTTTTGTGTCACTTTCATTGCTCTATCAGGATCTTTAATTGGATCTTCGCCTAATGCACCAGTTAAATCCGTACCTGTATATCGCGTACCTGACATATTAGCTTGGCCACTCGTAATAGCATTGTGTTGAATTACACTAGACCCTAAGTTATTGATTAAAGTTGGTTTAATCTTTCCATCTGTATCATGTTCAATGAGTAGTCTTAACATATGTGAAATAATTTGAGATTCACTTGTTCCTAGAGATGTAATTCTAACCTCATCATCTGAACTACTATTTTTTAAACCTGGCAAGCTACATCCAGATAACACAGTTAGACATAGCACTAAAACAACAATATACTTTTTACAATATTTCATAATGTCCTCCTTTATTGTTTATCTGGAAATTTTAAGTCCTTTTGGTATAATCCATTTTTCAATTTGAGCTAAAATTAAATCAACGATTAATGCTAACAACGTTACCAAAATCGTACCTACGATAATCATTTCTGGTTCATATAATGCTAAACCATTAAAGATTAAGTCACCTAAACCACCAGCGCCAACATAACTCGCAAGTGCTGCCCAACTAATCACATAGACTGACGACAAACGAATCCCACTTAGAACCATTGGTAATGCTAAAGGTAATTCAATATCTTTCATTAATTGAAAATTAGTCATTCCCATACTGCGGCCAGCTTCTACAATATTACGATCTATATTTTGAACACCCACAATTGTATTATTTAATATAGGTAGTAAAACATATATAAATAACGCAATAATTGCCGTTACTTTACCTACACCAAATAAGGGAATCATTAAAGCTAAAATCGCTAGTGTAGGAATCGTTTGTAAAATACCAGCTATAGTTAACGACACCTTTGATAGCTTTTCTTTCTTTGACAACAAAATACCTAAAGGAATGGCAACAATCATAGCAAGTATGAGAGCCATGATAGAAATGTAAAGATGCTCTAACGTTTTATTCAGTAACATACCACTATTTTCTACTAAATAATTCATACGTTATCAGCCCCAATTTCTTTAGGATCCACAATACCTTGATTTTCAGTAGTCGTTCCACCCCAAAGTGTATCATATACGATATCAACTAGGTTAGAACGTGTTACAAGTCCAATTAAAGTATGTCCGTCCGTATCAACAACAGGAACATTTCTTACATTACGCTTAAGAATGGTACGTACTGTATCTTGTAATTTACTATCTACCTTAACGCGATAAATATCACGTTGCATCGTATCAATTAATTCTTTTTTACTACGTAATCCTTGGTTGATATCTTCAATATCTAAATAACCAAGTAAATGATGTTGATTGTCAACGACAAAAATGGTATCTATACGATATTTTCTCATAATATTAACTGCATCATTTAATGATTCGTCAACATGTACAGTTATCGGCTTAATCATTGCGTCTTCTACAGTTCTAATATTTGGTCTATCTTGAATCAAGCGATTTTGTCCAATGAAGTCTTTAACAAAATCATTAGCGGGATAACGTAAAATATTATCTGGTGTATCATATTGCACTACTTTACCGTTCGTCATAATACAAATTTTATCTGCTAATTTAATGGCTTCGTCCATGTCATGCGTTACAAAAATAAATGTTTTTCCTAATTGTTGTTGTAATTTTTTTACTAAATCTTGTAATGTATCTCTTGTGATAGGATCCAAAGCACCAAACGGCTCATCCATTAAAATAATATCTTGTTCAGCTGCTAGTGCACGAATCACGCCAATACGTTGTTGTTGCCCACCAGATAACTGTGAAGGATATCGTTCTAAATACTCTTCAGGTAAATCAACAAGTTTAATTAGTTCTTTTGCTTTTTTATCTTTTTTTTCTTGCGACCATTTTAATAATTTAGGTACGAGTACAATATTCTCTTTAATTGTCATATGAGGCATTAAACCAATTTGTTGAATTACATAACCAATGCTTCTTCTCAATTCTACTGCATTGATATCTTTAATATTTTTGCCATTAATTGTAATTTCGCCCTCTGATGATTCAATCATTCGATTGATCATTCTTAATGCAGTTGTTTTTCCACTACCACTCGTTCCAATAAAAGCGATAAAGTCTCCTGATTCAATATCAATATTCATATTATCTACCGCTTTCTTACCACCTGCATAGACTTTTGATAAGTTTCTAATGCTTAACATATGTCCAATTCCTCTCTATCTATCATTTATTAAAAAAGAGAACTTAAAGTGAATGTTATACAAAGTTTACTAAGTAAAAACAAGGCACATTAAGTCCTCAATATTTCAAGCATTCGATTATCAATACAAACTTTATTTGTTTCTACTAATTCCGATTTGATGGCCTAATTGTTTAGGCACATTTACATCAGAAGTTTGGTTAAAATACGCTACTATAGATTCTGTAATACTTTTAGGAAATGGAGCCGGTCGGTTTGTGACTGTATCTATTCCCATTAGCATAACTTCATATACTGCGCTACATACCATGTCATCATTTAACATTTCCATAAAGATATGAAGTCTCTTACTATCATAATCATATAAACTCACTCTTACTTCAATAGGTTCATATTTCTTCATTTCTTTCAAAAATGTTATATGATTTTCTAATGTAAAAATGGTATAGTGTAACGATTGAATTCCTTCTTGATCAAGTCCAATGTATGCTAACCAAGCATCAGTTGCATCACTAAACACACGATTATATTCAGCATCATTCATGTGTCCATTGTAATCAACCCAAGATGATTTTACATCAGTATGATAAACAAACTGAGCTGTCATAGCTTTACACCTTCTGATGTTGCTTAGATTTTTTCATTGATGCTGTATCTTTAGGCCAGTATTCTTCTGCGAGTTGTTTTACTTTAATAAGGAATTCATTACGTTTTCGATCAAGTTCTGACATTGTATATCCTTGTGAAGTCGCTTCACTACCGCGTACCACTTTTTCATAAAGATCCTCTGTCAATTCGGGTGCAACTAACTTAGTCCATGGTTTTTTCAATGCAGGACCAAATTGTTTAAGCATATGTCTCATGCCACCTTCTCCACCTGCAAGATGGAATGTCATAAATGGTCCATATTGAGCATAACGTAAACCAGCTGCATGCGTAAATGCTTTATCTACTTCTTCTGTTGTTGCAATACCATCATTAACAATATGTAATGATTCTCTCCATAATGCTTCCATTAGACGATCTGCAATATGTCCTTCAATTTCATTTCGCACATGAAGCACATCCATACCAATACTCTCATAAACTTCTTCAGCCTTAATAACTGTCTCTTCTGAGGTGTTTTGACCTGGTACAATTTCAACAAGAGGTAAAATATATACTGGGTGAAAAGGATGTGCTACTACTAAACGTTCAGGGTGTTTTAAATTCTTTTGTAACTCAGTTGGCATAATACCAGAGGTACTTGAACCGATAATGGCAGACGGTTTCGCATAAAAATCGATTTCTTTTAAAACAGCATCTTTAATCGATTCTACTTCAGGAACGTTTTCTTGAATAAGATCTGCATCCTTAACTGCCGATTTTAAATCAGTAGTAAAGCTTAAATTATCCAACGATGCTCCCTCAGATAATCCCATTTCTTTAGCATAAGGCCAGTTTTGTTTAACTTGTGTTAGCATTCTTTCATAGGCACCATCACTAGGATCTGTAGCAATAACTTCGTGGCCGTGGGCGAGTATTCTTGTTATCCATCCGCTACCAATCACGCCTGTTCCAACTACTGCAAACTTCATTATTTATCTCCTTTATTATTTTTAAGATTAAATTTTTCTCTTGCTTCTGCAGGTGTTAATGGTATTAAATCATATTCTTTCATTATTTTTTTAGCTTCTTCAACTAATGCTTCATTTGTTGCTTTAACACCTTTTGAAATATACAGGTTATCTTCAAGACCAACACGAATATTTCCACCACGTTTAGCAACTTCTCTAACTGTTGGTAATTGCATTCTACCAATACCAAATGCAGACCATTGCGCACCTTCAGGGATTCTTGAAATAAGATAGTCTAACGTCTGAGCATCATTTTCAGCACCCCAAGGTATACCTAAACAAAACTGGAACATAGGTTGTTCGACTAAACCTTCATCAACAAGTTGCTTTGCAAAACTGACATGACCTGTATCAAAACATTCAAGCTCAGGTTGTACACCTGCATCTTTAATCATTTGTGCTTGTTCTCTCAGCCATGAAGCGGGACTAATATATATCGAATCTCCCATATTAACGCTGCCACAATCAAGCGTACACATTTCTGGTAATGTGTCTCCTACTGGTCTATGACGCTCTTTTGGTGTTTGAATCCAGGTTCCTTCACCGCCTGTTTCTGGGTGTTGTTGACTTGGGATAAAGTCGCCACCGCCACCAGCTGTTACATTAATAATAATATCTTCGTCTGCCTCTCTAATGAGTCTTACGGTTTCACTATATAGTTCTGGATCATGACTCACCCCACCTGTTTTAGGGTCTCTAACATGAATATGTGCTACTGTTGCTCCAGCTTTTGCACACTTAATTGCTGAATCAGCAAGTTCTTGAGGTGTTACTGGAACATTTTCATTTTTGTCAATTGTATCTCCAGCGCCTGTAATTGCTGCAGTTAATACCACTTTTTTCAAGGTAAGCACTCCTTTATATTTTAAATACGTTATAAACTATACCAACTGGTCGGTAAAGTTTCAACCATGACATAAAAAATAAGCTGAAAAGTTTCATTCTCACCTAACAGCTTAAAACCTGAAAATTTATTTTTTTTCTTTATTAATACCTACTTCTACTTTTTCTTTTAACCGATTTATTACTTTTTCACGCATTGCTTCGTCAACTGCACTTATTCCAAAAACTTCTGATAACCATAAACCATCAACGGCTAACCTAATGATTGTTGCATCTACTTCATCTAGACCGTCATTAACAATTTGAGATTGCCAATCTTCATATAAAGATTTTAATGGTAAGAGTAGCGCTTTATTTGAACCTTGTGCAGCAAGCATTGCAGAAGTAATAGGCGCATTTTCAACACGATGTTCTTTCGTTGCTTCAATAAACGCATTTAACCATTGTCCTTGTTTACAATGTGTATTATCAATATGGCTATTTACATTTTCTCGATATAATTCATTAGCATAATTGACAAGCTCTTTTATTAAACCTTCTCTATTTTTAACATGATAAAGCAAACCACCCTTGCTTATACCTGCTTCTTTTGCTACTGCATCTAATGTTAAATAGTCAGTACCTTGTCTATTTACTATATTAGCTGCAGATTCTAAAATATACTGTTTCTTAGATTTCCTTGCCACCAATTCACCTTCTTTCAATTAAAATCAATATTGTTTACATATTACTCTTAAATAGATAGAAATTATTATATTATATAAATTATTTTAAAAAAAGTTTTACGTTCTAATCTCTTTAACTATATTCAAAATGATTACACTTAAAAAATGTATAAAGTTAAGAGTAAGATAAAGAATTCAAAATGCTTTCTTCTTTCTATCTCAACTATGTATATAACCTAATTTATATTGAATGTAAACTTCCTTTATGAAAGTTTTAGTTCCAGAACTTAAATCAAATTGAACTTAAATTTTTAACCTTTTGTATTGATTGTATAAGAGTAGAAGCGAAAACTTAATATAAGTGTATTTTTCCATTTTAATTATTGATTACCTTTGTATTAAAATATAAGAAACGCTCATTTAAAACGCTTTCTGTCAAGTAGATAATTAAATAATTAAAAGCTATTATTAATTTTAAATAATTTCTCATCTTTAAATTTGACTTTCATATTCTTTTCTCAACAAGCTATACACATAACTATCTGAGAATTCCCCTTGTAAACATTCATCACTTCTCAATATACCCTCTTGTGTGAATCCAAGTCTTATTGGTATAGCTCGGCTTTTCTTATTTTGGGTATTCGGATTTTATGGTGGAAAAGGGCTTATAAATCACCCTTCTCCAAATTCTTAATAAGTGTGGAAAATCGACACCAAAGTTGTCTGTAATGTCGTGGTCATTCACTTCATACCAATTGAAAGTATCGTATAACATAGCTTTATTGAAAGCACTTGAATTAAATCGTGGCTTACGCTTTTTATGGAGCTTCTCATTGAAAAGGATTTTGGCTCGTAAGGCATCAAACGAGTAACCTCTACCCATTCGCTCTACCTGCCTAATAATGCTGTTAATTGACTCCGTATAAGCATTAGTGAGCCTTTTATCAAAGTAGTTGAATATTTCGACATGCCAGTTGTCTACGGCTCTCACGAGGTCTTTATATGCGTCTTTAGAGTTGCTGGACATACAACGGTGTCTCCATTGACTATAACGAAGATGACCTTCATCTGGATCAGGAGTATCCCATATCCAGTAAAACTCTTCTTTGAGTTCATAGGCTTCTTTTAAAGCAGGAAGATTACCTAACCAAGTATCTAAGAGGAATGATTCACGTTCATTTAGATCGTGTTTACGCTTTAGAAGGATAAACCTTTCACGCATAAGGGTACGTCTTTCTTTTTGGCTCATATGGGCTTTCAAAGACTTTCTGACGTTATCTAAGGCTTGATTAGCCATTCTAACTACATGAAACTTATCTACGACAACTTTAGCGTGTGGAAGGATAGTGTTCACTGCGTCTTTGTAAGGCTTCCACATATCCATTGTGACGTACTCAATGTAAGTCCTGTCACTGATTTCTGAAAGACGTTGGATGAATGTTTCCTTGTTACGGTTAGGCTTGATGTCATAAATAGTCCTGCGTTCAATATTAGTCAATACAAGCCGAGGTCTACGGATAATATGTATCTCGTCTATCCCAAGCCACTTAGGAGTTTCAAACTGGTATTCACGTTCTTTGAGTGCCACATAGTCCTTAAAAACGTTCCTAATGGTTTTCTCGTCAACACCAACGCTTTCTGCGACTTCTACAAAGGTCTTAGACATGGATTGCTCTTGAATGGACTTTAAAAGCCTTTTGGTCATACTACGCTTTTCATCTACAGATATTAGGCGTTCCCAGAAGGTAGATCCGCATTCACGACACTTGTATCGTCTACGGTTCAATTGTAAGCCCACTCGCTTTAAACGAATGGGCAAATCCATAATTAGTTGATTTCTTGAACTGTGTTTGTACAACTTGTCAAAACCACATTCAGGACAACGTTCAGGTGGTCCAACTGCTTCAACTTTAAACATCATATCGGTTTCATTTTCTTGTGGCGGTTCTATTGTTTTAATGTCTGGTGGGGATAATAAGTCTGACATATTATTCATCCTTTATTACTCTGCGGTGTTAAGGTATCAATTATAGATTTGATGTCGAAATCATCAGTGTTAAATTATTTTTGTGACCACAAATGCACTTAGAAAATCCCTTAAAGCATTAGCTGGTTCACTTGAATAGGGAGTTGTAAAAAAGTTCCCTTAGCCTGCACAACAAGATAATTTCGAAATATCTTTATCGAACGTAAGTGCAGCTAATTTTAGCCCTTCAGCCATTGTTAAATATGGTGCTAGGGTTTCTGTTAAATCTTCTATCGTTAAGCCAAATTTAACAGCTAATGATGCAGCATAGATGACATCTCCTGCATTCTCAGATACAATATGAACCCCTAATACTTTTAGTGTTTCTGCATCTGCTACTAGTTTAAATACACCGGTTGTTTCACGGTTTACAATTGCTCTTGGAACAGCATCTAAAGGTAATACAGATGTCTTCACATCATACCCTTTCTCTTTTGCTTGTTCTTCTGTTAAACCAACCGTTGCAACCGTCGGATTCGTAAACGTAACAGCAGGAACTACCGATAAATCTATTTTTTTGTTTAATCCACCAATAGCATTATCAGTAATAATTCCACCTTCATAGGCTGCTACATATACAAATTGTGGTCCTAAAGTCACATCTCCTGCTGCATAAATCTTTTCATTACTTGTTTGACCAAAATCATTGATCAGGATTTCATTATTTTTTCCAGTTTCAACACCTGCTGCACTTAAATTTAAAGAATCCGTATTTGGTTTTCTTCCAGTGGCAACAAGTAACTGATCTGATTCAATGACTTCTCTACTGCCATTTACTGTTACGTAAACCCTTTTTATCTCTCCACTTTGTTCAACACACTCAAAAGTTGCCCCTTTGACAAGGTTTATACCCTGTTCAATTAACGCTTTTTCAACTGACTCTGAAATCTCAGGATCATACTCCTTTAAAAGTCGCTCACTTCTTTGCATAAGCGTTATTTCTGAACCTAAATGATGAAATAGTTGTCCAAGCTCCATTCCAATGTATCCTGAACCAATTACAGTTAATCGTTTTGGTATTTTCTTTAACTCAAGAAGTGTTGTACTAGTTAAATAGTCCATTTTTTCAAGTCCCGAAATTTGGGGCAACGAAGGCGATGCACCTGTTGCAATTAAAAAGCGTTTTGCAGATAACTTTGCCCCATTGACCTCAACCGTACTAGCATCAACGAATTTTGCTTCACCTTTAATTAAATCAAAATTGTATTCATCAATTAAATCCATATATTTTTGATTCCGAAGTTCGCTCACCAATTTATCCTTTTGCGTGATTAAACTAGCTAAATCCACTTCTCCAGCGGATGTTTGTAAACCTATAAACGGATTGTCTTTTGATAAATGATTGATTTCCCCTGCCCTAAGAAGAGTTTTTGACGGAACACAGCCAATATTCACACAGGTTCCCCCAACCGTTCCACGCTCAATCATTCCAACTTTTGCACCGTATTCTATAGCTTTAATTGCCGAAGAAAAGGCAGCAGCACCAGAACCAATAATAAGAAGGTCATAATTGTCTTCATTAATTAACGCCACGTTTTCTAGTGATGATACTTCTTCAATTTCTCCGGCTTGGTAATTTGCTTCATCAATCGCCTTTATTGCACTTTCAACCTCAATATCATCGGGCAGTTCAAATACTGCTTCACCACGACGATAACTAGACTCAATATTTTTAGCACCTATCTTTTCAAGTGCTGATTCTACGTGTTTTTCACAACCCGTACAAGTCATTCCTGAAATGTTTACCTTAAATTTATTCATAAAAAAGCTCCTTTCGTTAATTAATCTCTCATGTTAATGTTTCTATTATTGGACACGAATGTAATTGCTTTTCATCTGGACATCGTTGTTTTAAGTCGTCTAACATAGTTTCAATTCGTTTTAAATCCTCTATTTGTTTTTGCACTTCCTTTTGTTTTTTAGAAACAAATTCGAACATATCTTGACAACGAACTTCATCTTTATCTACAACACCAAGTAATTTATAAATCTCGCTTAAAGAAAAACCAAGTTCCTGTATTCGTTTAATAAACCCAACACGCTTAACGTCATCATACGAATATATCCGATAACCAGCTTCCGTTCGGTGAGGTTCTTGTAATAAATTTTTTCGCTCGTAATATCTGATCGTTTCTTTATTAACTCCACATTTATCTGCAAACTCACTAATGCGATAAATCATCTTATTTCACCCCATGAATATTATAAACCGTGTACCATAGTACACGGTCAAGTAAATTGGACTATTTTATTTTTTTCCCAAAGTATCACTCGTATGTGATTGATACTTTTATATAATACTATTGATTATCCTAACATCCCGCCAGAAAATCCGATTTAAACACCAGTTGTTTTTAAACTATTAAGAAAGTAATTCCACTATATATTCCGAAGACCCCTTATTTTTAATAGACATTTGTATTTCGATTCGATTAATATCATATTCTTCATATACATATTGAATAAGTGCTTTAGTGCATCTAGTCATGATGCCTTTCTTCTGGAAATCTTCAGCTAAATAATAACCAATTGAGGTACGTTTATTAACTAAGTCTAAATAATGTAATCCAATAACACCAATCAGTTTTTTATCACTCCATATTCCACAATGAAACCCATTACCATCGATAAATTGTTGTAAAGCTGAGTGGATAAAGTGTTGACTATCTTCTACCCTCTTTGTATGTTCAACAAAAGGTAAAAATTCCGCTAGATATTTGCGGTTACTATCTACTAATTTAAATAACTGCCCTGCTTCTCGTTCTTCTAATATCTTTAATTTAATATCTTTATCTATTTGATAACCAAAGATCATAACTATCCCACCCGCTTATATAATTATTAATGAACCTTAAAGAAAAAAACCGCTACTAAAGAGGATATGGAAATCCATCTCCACGCGCAAATTGTTGTAAGGCCGAATGAATAAACTTCTTACTGTGTTCAACCTCAGTTGTGTACGCTACAAATGGCAAGAACTCCCCTAGAGACTCACGATTACTATCTACTAATTTAAAAAGTTGATCCGCTTCTCGTTCTTCTAATATTTTTAATTTTAAGTGGTCATTAATTTGATATCCAAACATAATTAAAACCTCCTATATTTTCAAAATATTCGATAAATTATAAGTATAATAACATAATTACATACATTAAAAACATAAACTTATTAAATATTTGTAAAATTTTAAACTTATTCATTATTCTTTTAACGATATATGTTAAGCTTTTATACATCTGTTTTATTAAATTTGAAAGGAGTTAAATACATGGAAAACAAATCTAAACAGTTTTCAAATGTATTTATTTTTGCTTCAGTTATTGTAGGGTTACTGGTAATTATTGGAGCCATCTTCCCTAATCAATTTGGTTCAATTTCTGGAGCAATCGGAAGTTTTATTACAGAAACGTTTGGTTGGTACTATATGCTACTTATTAGCATTATTCTGATATTTTGTATCACACTTATTTTTCATCCAATTGGAAAGCTTAAGTTAGGAAAACCTGATGATAAACCAGAATTTAATACCATTTCATGGTTAACAATGCTATTTAGTGCAGGTATGGGTATTGGACTTGTATTCTATGGATCTTCTGAGCCCATTTCACATTATCTATCGCCACCAACAGCGAGTAAAGAAACAGAAGCTGCTCTAGCTGAAGCCATGCGTTCAAGTTTCTTACATTATGGACTACATCCTTGGGCAGTTTACGGTATTGTTGCATTAGCTCTTGCATATACACAGTTTAGAAAAAATGACTTAGGACTCATTTCTCGTACATTACGTCCTATTTTCGGAAATAAAGTAGAAGGTCCATTAGGTACTGTTGTAGATGTTTTAGCCGTTTTTGCTACTATTATTGGGGTTGCAGTGTCACTTGGTGTTGGCGCCATGCAAATTAACGGTGGTTTAAATTATTTATTTGGAGTGCCAAACAATAAACTTATTCAAGGCATTATTATTCTTATTGTTACAGTTTTATTCTTAATTAGTGCTTGGAGTGGTTTAAGCAAAGGTATTCAGTATTTAAGTAATTTAAATATGCTTTTAGCTGCGATGTTACTTATTATTATTCTAATTGTAGGTCCTACAATTTTAATTATGAATATGTTTACATCCTCAATTGGTGAATATTTGAATACACTTATTTTTAATAGCTTTGATGTTGCTCCACTTAACTCACAAAAACATGAATGGTTACAGTCATGGACTATTTATTATTGGGGCTGGTGGATGAGTTGGTCACCATTTGTAGGTATCTTCATTGCCCGTATTTCAAAAGGTCGTTCGATTCGTGAATTCGTTATCGCAGTATTAGGCGTTCCTACAATTATTAGTATGCTATGGTTTACAGCCTTCGGTATTACTGGTATTGAAATTGGTAAGCAATCTAAACATATCTTTAGTATGCCACCTGAAACACAATTATTTGGTATTTTCAATGAGATGCCTATGGGTGCAATTTTATCGTTTATCGCTATTATCTTAGTAGGCTCATTCTTTATTACATCCGCAGACTCAGCTACATTTGTATTAGGTATGCAAACATCATTTGGTCGTTTAAATCCATCCGGTTTTGTTAAGATTGTTTGGGGCGTCATGTTATCAGCGATTGCCTACGTACTTTTACTATCTGGTGGATCGACAGGTCTAGATGCTCTGCAATCAGCTGCTATTATTTCAGCATTACCATTTAGTTTTGTTGTTATTTTAATGATGATTTCATTTTTCAAAGATGCAAATCAAGAAAGAAAACTCTTAGGTTTAACCTTACAACCTGATCATCAACGTAAAAAGGACTATATTAAACATAACACAAACCAACAATCTAAAATGAAATAAGACAGAACCGGAGACATCATTAAATGTCTCCGGTTTTATATATATTAGTAGTCGATGATTGAATTGAAAAATGCATTTGTCACAAGCTTTTTTCAAGCTTAGTCCTCTTTTTGGAGACGACAAATTCAAAATAAATTCTAACTACTCTTGTAGTTTGTATAGGATAAAAACTCTACTATAAAATAAAAGGTCACAGCGAATTGAAGACATTCGTTGTGACTTTATTTTTAAAATGTTCCTGGATTGAAGTTAGTTTTCCATTCATTAAATGGCCAATATCTCCAAACGACTTTACCTACAAGTTGTTTTTTATCTACTAGACCTACAACATCAAATCGGCTATCTATACTATTTTGTCTATTATCTCCTAAAACTAAATATTTATCTTTAGGAAGTTTCATTTCACCATTTGAACCTTTAATTTGACTTGATTTAAATGAGCCTGTTAAATATTGACCTTGTTTATGTTTCTTATTGTAATCTAAATACGGTTCAGACACTTTTTTATTATTTACATATAATTGGTCTCCCTTATATTCTACTGTATCCCCTGGTGTGCCAATCACACGTTTAATAAAATCACGTTTTGAATCTTCATGAAATACAACGACATCACCATTATCAATGTGATTCATAGATTTAGAAATTTTACTTACAATCACTTTATTGCGATCTTGAAACGTTGGATGCATTGAAGATCCAGATACTGTATAAGATTCGCCAATAAACTTTGTTACTACAATAACAACCAGTAGCCCCACTACAATGGATATAACCCACTCCATGATTTCTCGTTTCACATTTCATCCCGCCTATCATCTTTTCTTATTCTCGATTACTTCTACTCTATCATACATACTTTTCAAACACGTTTCATTCTTCTTACGACTGATTTTTATTTAAATCTTTCACATTCGTAAGATACACCTCTTACTTTGTAAGGTTAGATAAAGGCACCGCTTCATTCACCCTTTTAAAATAAGAAGTGTAATAGAGATAAGGAGTGATGAGATTGAAATTATTATTAAGAATCATATTAACTATTCTTGTCATTATTGTAGTCATTATAGGTGGTTTATTTGGATTAAACGCATATTCAGACCAACATCCTAACAATCGTTCTATCAATGATTGGAATAAACTAAATCCCTTAGCACCAACGCATGAGTATTATGTTAAGACTCAAAAACCATCAAAAGTGGAAGTCGTTGATAAGGAAAAAGACTTCTATATCTACCATTACAATCAAACAGGTTACACCAAAGATGGTAAAGCTAAAAACATTGATTATACAGCGTCTAAAAAATTAAAACAACATCATTACTTAGTTGTAAGCGAAAAATCTCACACAATTACATCATATAAAGAAGTAAAACAATCAGACATTCCAACTAAAGCGAAAGAAAAATTATAAAACTTACAAGGAGTATGATAATCATGCCTATTTTAAACGTTAATCATGTATCAAAAATTTATGGAACGAAACAAAAATTTAAAGCACTACACGATATTAACTTTTCAGTCGATAAAGGAGAATTCGTTGCAATTATGGGACCATCTGGTTCAGGTAAGACAACCCTCCTTAATGTTATCAGTTCAATTGATAGCATTTCAGGCGGTACTGTAGAAATCAGTGGCAATGAGATAAACCAGTTATCTAATAAAAAATTAGCACAATTTCGTAAGAAAGAACTTGGTTTTATTTTCCAAGATTATAGCGTTTTACCTACATTAACAGTTAAAGAAAATATTATGTTGCCATTATCTGTCCAAAAAATGAAAAAAGATGAAATGGAAAAAAACTATCAAGACGTCACAGAGGCACTTGGTATTTATGATTTAAGTGATAAATATCCTAGTGAAATTTCTGGAGGTCAACAACAACGTACAGCTGCTGCACGTGCTTTTGTACATCAACCATCCATCATTTTTGCAGACGAACCAACAGGTGCACTTGATTCAAAAAGTGCACAAGATTTACTTCATCGCTTAGAAGATATGAACAAACAATTTAATAGTACGATTATTATGGTTACCCATGATCCTTCAGCAGCAAGTTTTGCACAACGTGTCATTATGTTAAAAGATGGCGATATTCATTCAGACATTCATCAACAAAGTAAAACAAAATCTAAATTTTATAATGAAATCATTCAATTACAATCAGCCCTAGGTGGTGTGGCAAATGACGTTTAATCAAATTACATTAAAGAATTTAAAAGGTAATATCAAACATTATATATTATATCTTTTTTCATTAATCTTAAGTATCATCTTATATTTTAGTTTTGTCACATTACAATACACACATAGCTTAAATAATGGTTCATCAAAAATAATCAATCAAGGTGCAAAAGTTGGTTCAGTTTTTTTATTCATTACGATTATCATTTTCTTAATGTATGCGAACCATCTATTTATTAAACGTCGCACACGCGAATTTGCATTATTCGAACTCATTGGACTAACACGTGGTAACATTCTTAGAATGCTTGCTATCGAACAAATCACTTTATTTATTAGTACAGGCATTATTGGCGTTATTATTGGTATTTTAGGTTCAAAATTATTGCTTTCAATATTAATAAAACTGATGCATTTACACATTCATGCATCTATAGGATTTGAAGTAGCTGCTTTAATTCAAACAATAATCATGCTAATGTTAGCGTTTATTTTAATTATGTTAGAAGATGCTATCTTTTTAAAACGAAGAACCATACTTTCTATGATGAAAGACAGTATGAAAACAGAGGCAGTAAAAGCGAAAATCACCATGCCAGAATGTATTGCTGGTATTCTTGGACTCATAATGATGATGTTAGGTTATTATATGTCTACAGAAATGTTTGGTAAATTTCAAGAATTAACGATGGCCTTATTAACGCCGTTTATTATTTTATTCTTAACTGTAGCAGGCGCATATTTATTTTTCAGAAGTTCAGTTTCAATTATTTTTAAATCTTTAAAAAAATCAAAACAGGGTCGTGTCTCTATCACTGATGTCGTCTTTACATCTTCGATTATGTATAGAATGAAGAAAAATGCGATGTCTTTAACTATTATTACAGTCATTTCAGCAGTTACAGTAACAATCTTGTGTTTCGGAGCAATTAGTAAAGCAAATGCTGACTTTAATATTCAATCATCGTCACCTCAAGATATTAACTTTACTAAAGTAAAGATGGCCCAACAATTTGAACATCAACTTAACCAACACGGTATACCATATACAAAAAAAACGTATGAAAATGCCAATACCCATATTATTGAAAATGATGTAATTAAAAGTAAAACGGGTAACGCAATGCAAAATGAAAGTATATCGATTATGGCTGATCCTCATATCAAAGGTAATCACGCTACAATTACAAATTTACAAGGTCCACTTTCAATGATGTTTAATGTTCAAATCCATAAAGATTTAAAACTAAAAGGGCAACAAGTAAAGACATTTTATGTAGATAAAAAAGATTTAAATGAAATCATTCCAATGGATGCTTCATTGGGTGGACCAGTACTTAAAATCAGCGCAGATAACTATAATGCTTTAAAAACAAAAAATCAACTTACACATCATTATGGTTTTAATATTAAGCATCATAGCGATCTTTCAAAAGCTGAAACATTAGCTAAAAAAGGAAAACAAAATGTAGTTTTAAAAAGTGAAAACAAAAAAGCAATTGATGAAAGTAATGGCATTCTTATATTTGTCACTTCTTTCTTAGGTCTTGCATTTTTAGTGGCAGCTGGTTGCATTATTTATATTAAACAAATGGATGAAACTGAAGATGAAATAAACCATTATCGTATTCTGCGACGTATTGGTTTTACGAATACAGATATGATAAAAGGACTAGCTTTAAAGATTATATTCAATTTCGGTTTACCATTAGTGGTTTCTTTACTCCATGCCTTTTTTGCAGCAAACGCATTTATGATGTTAATAGGTAATTATACATTGACACCTATCTTCATTGTCATGGTTATCTATTCACTTGTATATCTGATATTTGCAGTTATTTCGTTCATTCATTCAGAACGCATCATTAAAGATGCCATTTAAATAATAGATGGAAAGGAAATGTTAAAATGACTATTAAAGAAATGATTCAACACGCATATTACGACTTATTAAGTTTAAAAGTAAATTGGTTTAATGGTATCATGTTAGCTCTGATAGTATTAGTTGCTAGTAGTATTACAACGCCATTTATTGGTGTGCCGGTAGGCTTACTTGGCGGTGGCTATATTTTGAAAAGATACGAAGAAAACAAACATTAGAATTAAAAAAAGAAGCTCAAAATGAATTGAGCTTCTTTTTCATTAATATTTCAAAAATATCTCTGTTAAATATATACTCAAATAACACATACATAAAAATAAACCCACTATAAAAATAAAAGATAATATACTAGTAAATATATTCCTTTTTTCACTAGATTTTACTTCGTTTGGATCTTTACCATTCATAAAAGCTACTATTCTATCGTAGTTATCTAAATTATATTTATATTTAATTTTATCTATTTGAGTACCACTATAAAAGCTAATTAAAAAAAGAATAGCAATTATTATAAATCCCCATGAATTAAAATAATATAAGAGAGGACCTATAAGTATAGAAGACAAAGTAAATCCAATAATCATAACTAACGACCAAATGTTCATTTTTCTTTTTATAGATTCTTGTTTATTTGAATTTAAATCTCCTCTAACTAAATCATCTAGTGAGATATCAAACAACTCACACATTACTAGTAAATTATGAATATCTGGATAACTCTTTTCATTTTCCCAATTTGATATTGTCTGTCTAGAAACATATAATTTTTCCGCTAAGTATTCTTGAGAATATTCATCTCTTTCTCGATATTTTCTTATTTGTTGACCGATATCCATTCATTCACCTCGTTATAAATTAAACTATTTTTATTTAATTTTTAAAATCATAATACTATATTTATAAAAACGTTTTTTCTAATAAAAATCTATCAATTTTCTTTTACATTATCTTAGTTTTAGTGTAAAAAATGTTTTACATTTTAGTGTATTGCAATATTTTAGGATCTTTAGAACAAATATAAGCAAAGTATTGGTAATGAAACTCCTAAAGGGGTAGGACAAATTAAAGATTGAGACCTTAATCATAAATAAACATGAAAAGACTTTGAGTTGACATAAACTGAAACTATCCCCTAGGAAAGCGAAATCGTATAATACTGATTATTAATAAAAAACCCATAGATTAAAATCATCTACGGGTTATATAAGAATAAGAATTATACTCTAATTTCTTATAGTTTCAATATTTTTACTATTCAACATTATATGCATCTAAAATTACTTTTAATAACTTTTTAATATAAGCTTCATTAAGGACGTTAGGTTTAATCAATATATTAAAATAAATCGGTGAAAAAATTAAATCAATAAATAAATCTTGGTCCGCTTCGTCAATATATTTAGAAATAATAGTCTTCAATATTTTACGATTGCTATCAAAATAACCTTTCATAAATATGTCACGTGCTTCAGATTGTTGATAACTAATTAATATTTCAATCACAGCACGACCTAAATGAGTTTGATAAATATTCATAACTCTTATTAGAAAATGATACAATTCATCGTACATCGTTTTATAATCATTTTCAAAAACGTGGATTCGACTGACAAACATATCGACAATAATAGATGATTTATCTTTCCAACGTCTATAAATCGTCGCTTTAGAAACACCTGTATTTTCAGAAATTTGATCTATTGTCATATCTCTAAAATAAGTAGTTTCTAATAACTGATCAATTTCTTTAAATATTTTTTCATTGATTGTTGGATCTTTCGGTCTTCCAGCCATCTTTTCTCCTTCTTAAACGTGAAATAAATTCTACAATTTCAAAGATAATTACTGCACTAATAAACCATACAACAAAACCAACCAAAATACTAAGTAACCACTCATGTGTAGAATATAACATTGCCCATGTTGCTAAGATACTACATAATACACCTGTCATACCAAAAACTGCACCTCTACTAACATGTTTGGCAACGACATCCCCATGTTGCATACCAGTAATAAATAAAGAAACAAGAAATACTGCAGGTAATGTTGCAAAAACGCCACCTAATTCTTTCCAAGGTAGCATAACTGAAATAATATAACTTAACATAACAGCTAAACCACCCACGAGAAATTTGATAAAAGTTAATTTCATTAAAAAATCCTCCAAATATTAAGAAATGTGTCGTACCGCAAAAATAGCAATTGAAATGACTAACCAACAAATAAATGCAAACGCTGTACCTTTTTTATAATCTCGTTTACTTATATAAATCGACGTAATAAATACTGTAATAATGCAAGAAATAATACCTATTATAGCTCCTGAACTAAGATGTATCGACATTTGAATCAGCCGTTCTCCTCGATGATCTATGGCTAAAGCAATAATAGCTGCTAGGTAGACTGCCGGCATAGTCGCAATAATGCCACCCATTTTCCCTCCTACTTTCTCAGCCATAATCGATGCAAAGGCAACAGCGATACCTCCAATCACAAAATGAAGTATCGCACTTGAAATTGATATTCCGAACACATGAAACCCTTCTCACCTTAATTATTAAACGATACGTTTCGTTTAGTAATATTGTAATTCAATTTTTAAACTATGTAAATATGAAATAAAGAATCCATTATTATAAAATAGGTGACAAAAAAAGAACAGGATACTGAATGCAACATTCATTCTACCTGTTCTTTTAGTCATTAACGTTTATATAGTTTTATTTTAATTTCATAATAATCCTCGTGATCTTTATCACGATGCTCAACATGAATACCCGAGTCTTCAATGGCTTGAATACTCTTACCAACTTCATCACGTGCTTGTGTCAAATCTTTAGAAAATTGGAATGTTTTTGCTTTTACTTTTTCAGGGCCTAATTTTTGTTTCACACGAGCTTCTGTCTGTTTGACATTCAATTTCTGAGCAATAACTTGTTCAATCAATTGTTCTTGATCCGCTTCTTTTAAGGATAATACTGCGCGTGCATGGCGTTCTGTAATTTTACCTTCACGTAATCGTACAATTACTTTTGGTGCTAATTTAAGTAAGCGTAATTTATTAGCTATAAAACTTTGGCTTTTTCCAAGACTTTGCGCTAACTCACTTTGAGTGGTTTGTCCAATTTCAAGTAACTTTTTATACGCTTCGGCTTCTTCTATTGCAGATAAATTTTCACGTTGGATATTCTCAATAAGGGCCACTACAGCAGTTTCTTCATCATTCATATGACGAATAATGACGTCTGCTTTAGATTGATGCAAGGATTGTAATGCTCTAAATCGTCGTTCACCTGCAATAATTTCATACATATTCTCTTCTATAGGTCGAACGACAATGGGTTGTAATAACCCATGTTCTTCTATCGACTCAGCAAGTTCTGTAATTTTACTTGAATCAAACACTTGGCGCGGTTGATAACGGTTAGGTACGATACGCTCTATTTGAATGGATTCCACACTTGAATGACGATTTTCTTCAATATAATCAACGATGTCTTCTTTATTTTTTAAACCAAATAGTTTAGAAAAAGGTTTTTTCATTGTCCATTCACTCCTCTTAAAATCAATTTTAACATGAGTAACCGAAAAATTGATTAATTTTCTAATAAAGGAGCTTTATTAGGTGTACCAGGTTTTCTAGGATATTTTTTAGGTGTTTGACGGCGCTTATCAACTATAATCATTTGTCTTTCACCTGCATCTTCTGGTAAATCAAATGTGTAAGAATCACTATACTCTCCACCTAAGATGCTTATACCAAATTGTGCTTCTGCTAATTCTTCTTCACCTTTTGCAGACTTTAATGCAATAAACTGCCCGCCTTTTTTAACTAACGGCAAGCATAACTCACTTAGAACAGTAAGTCTTGCCACTGCACGTGCTGTTACCACATCATATGTTTCTCTATTGACACCTTTACCAAATGTTTCTGCTCGATCATGAACAAAACTTACTTGTGTTAATCCAAGTTCAACTGCTAAATGATTTAAAAACTGAATACGTTTATTTAATGAATCGACAATGGTTACTTTCAATTCTGGAAAAACAATTTTTAAAGGAATACTTGGAAATCCAGCACCAGCCCCTACATCACAAAGTGTTAGTGGTTGATTAAAATCATAGTAAAATCCAGCTGTAATAGAATCATAGAAATGTTTCAAGTAAACTTCATGCTCATCAGTAATACTTGTTAAATTCATTTTTTCATTCCATTCAACAAGCAAACGATAATAGGTTTGAAATTGTTGTTGTTGTTGTTCTGTTAATTCAATCCCTTGCTCACTTAACGCTTTTGTTAACCATTCGATGCCACTCATTAATTTTTCACCCTTTGTAATTTACCTTGTTCTAAATATACAAGTAAGATAGAAATATCTGCAGGATTAACACCTGAAATACGTGATGCTTGCGCAATATTTAATGGTTTAACCTCTGCTAATTTTTCTCGTGCTTCAGTGGCTAAACTATCCACTTTACTATAATCTAAGTCTTCTGGAATTTTCTTTTCTTCCATACGTTTAACTTTTTCAACTTGTTGTAATGATTTATTGATGTAACCTTCATATTTCGTTTGAATTTCAACTTGTTCTTCTACCGCTTTTGGTAACTGATGTGTTTCTTCTAATATCTCTAAAATTGTATCATACGTCATTTCAGGACGACGCAATAAATCAATGGCTAAGATACCATCTTTTAAGCGTGAACCACCATGAGCTTCAATCACAGATTGCGTATGTTCATTTGGTTTAATACGGATATTTGATAAACGGTCAATTTCATCTTGAATTTGTTGACGTTTATCATTAAAACGTGCATAACGTTCTTCAGAAATCATGCCTAAGTCATAACCAATATCAGTTAAACGTAAGTCGGCATTATCATGACGTAATAATAAGCGATATTCAGCACGAGAAGTCAATAAACGATAAGGCTCATTCGTTCCTTTTGTTACTAAATCATCAATTAAGACACCAATATAAGCATCTGAACGACTTAGAATTTTTTCGCCTGTACCTAATACGTTACCTGCAGCATTAATACCTGCCATAATGCCTTGGCCTGCTGCTTCTTCATAACCAGATGTACCATTAATTTGCCCTGCAGTGTATAAGTTTTTAATCATTTTAGTTTCTAATGTTGGCCATAATTGTGTTGGCACAATCGCATCATATTCAATCGCGTAACCTGCACGCATCATATCTGCTTTTTCAAGACCTGGAATAGTAGCCAACATTTGACGTTGAACATGTTCAGGAAGACTGGTTGATAAGCCTTGCACATAAACTTCATTCGTATTACGTCCTTCAGGTTCTAAGAAAAGTTGATGACGTGGTTTGTCGTTGAAACGTACAAATTTATCTTCAATAGATGGACAATAACGTGGACCTGTACCTTTAATCATACCTGAATACATGGCTGATAAATGTAAATTATCATCAATAACTTTATGTGTACGATCATTTGTATACGTGAGCCAACAAGGTAGTTGGTCTAAAATGTATTCGGTAGTTTCAAAACTAAACGCACGACCAACGTCATCGCCAGGTTGAATCTCAGTTTTAGAATAGTCGATGGTTTTAGAATTCACACGTGGCGGTGTACCTGTTTTAAAACGCACAACTTCAAACCCAAGTTCTCTTAAGTTATCAGCTAATGAAATAGATGGAAGTTGATGGTTTGGACCACTTGAATATTTCATTTTACCTAAAATGATTTCTCCACGTAAAAATGTACCTGTCGTGATAACTACAGCTTTCGCATGATACTCTGTACCTATATTCGTACGTACACCTTTAACTTCATCATTTTCAATCAATAATTCGTCTACCATGCCTTGCATGATATCTAAGTTATCTTCATCTTCAATGACACGTTTCATTTCTTGTTGATAAAGCACTTTATCAGCTTGAGCACGTAATGCACGAACTGCTGGACCTTTACCAGTATTAAGCATACGCATTTGAATGTGTGTTTTATCAATGGCTTTAGCCATTTGGCCACCTAATGCGTCGATTTCACGTACTACTATTCCTTTTGCTGGGCCACCGACTGATGGGTTACATGGCATAAAGGCGATATTATCTAAGTTAATGGTTAACATTAACGTTTTAGCACCACGTCTTGCTGAAGCTAATCCCGCTTCAATTCCAGCGTGACCGGCACCAATAACAATTACGTCATATTCTTGAACCATTGAATTGACCTCCCTATTTTTTCCTTAATTATTATTATTCATTTTAGACTACTGACCGTCTTAATTTTTATTATTTACCTAAACAGAATTGACTAAATAGCTGATTAATTAATTCATCACTTGCTGATTCTCCAATAATTTCTCCTAATATTTCCCATGTACGAGTTAAATCAATTTGAACCATATCCATAGGAATACCAGCTTCAGCTGCATCAATGGCATCTTGAATTGTTTGTCTTGCTTGTTTTAAAAGTGAGATATGTCTAGAGTTTGAAACATACGTCATATCTTGATTTTGTACTTCTCCACCAAAGAATAAATCTCTGATTTGTAATTCTAATTCGTCGATACCTTCTTGTTTTAACATTGATGTTTGAATAAGTGATGTGTCCCCTATCATAGTTTTAACTTCTTCAATATCTAATCGACGTTCTAAATCTGTTTTATTAACGATAACAATAGCATCTTCATTTTTTATGACTTCATATAATGTACGATCTTCTTCAGTTAAAGGCTCGTTATTATTTAATACAAAAAGAATTAAATCCGCTTCACTTAATGCTTTACGTGAGCGCTCTACGCCTATTTTTTCTACAATATCTTCAGTATCACGAATACCTGCTGTATCAACAAGTCTTAATGGGACACCACGTACATTAACGTATTCTTCTAATACATCTCGAGTTGTTCCAGCTACTTCAGTGACAATGGCTTTATTATCTTGAATAAGATTATTTAGCATTGAAGATTTACCTACATTCGGTTTACCGACAATCACTGTAGATAATCCTTCTCTCATAATCTTACCTTGAGTTCCCGTTTCTAATAATTGATCAATTTCATTTTTAATTTTTTTAGACTGCGCAAGTAAAAATTCCGTTGTTGCATCTTCAACATCATCATATTCTGGATAATCAATGTTCACTTCAACTTGGGCAAGAATTTCCAATATCGATTGACGTTGTCGTTTAATTAAATCACTCAAACGACCTTCAATTTGATTCATTGCAACTTTAGAGGCTCTATCCGTTTTAGAACGAATGAAGTCCATGACTGCTTCTGCTTGAGATAAGTCAATTCGACCATTTAAAAACGCACGCTTAGTATATTCGCCGGGTTCCGCCATTCTAGCGCCATGTGTCATGGTAAGTTCTAGTATGCGATTAATTGTCAAAATACCCCCATGACAATTAATTTCAATAATATCTTCACGTGTAAAGGTTTTTGGTGCACGTAAAACTGAAATCATCACTTCTTCTACAACTTCATCTGTCTCAGGATCTATAATATGGCCGTAATTAATAGTGTGTGATGGAACATCTTTTAATTTTTTCTTTCCTTTATATAACTTATCGCCTATTTCAACCGCTTCTGGACCAGACAACCGTACAATACCAATTGCACCTTCTCCCATTGGAGTTGAAATACTTGTAATTGTATCAAAATCCATTATCCATTCTCGCCTCCCTAGTTAAGTAAAATTTCAATATAATATTGTAATAAGTTTCTAATTAAATTGCGAATATATTGTTTTATAACCTACTGGTTAGTATTCGGTTTGTCTAACATTAGACTTCCGTTAGTCTAACTTTACTTAATTCTCTTATTAAATACCTTTGCTATTTTCAATACATGTTCTAAACTGCCTTGAATCTCTAAAGTTGACATATTTTTAGCAGGTTGTCTCGCTATTACAATAATATCTTTTGAAATCATATCTTGCTTATGCACTTTAAAATTTTCTCTAATGGCACGCTTAATACGATTTCGAGTTACAGCATTTCCGATTTTCTTAGAAACGCTAATGCCTAAGCGAAAATGTTCATACTCATTGTTTAATGTATACACAACAAATTGTCTATTGGCTACAGATTTTCCCTTTTTATAAATTTTTTGGAACTCACTATTCCTTTTTATACGATAAGCTTTCTCCACGCTTAAATCACTCGCTTACATTGTTCTTTATGTTACATTCATCTATTAAAATGTGTGGGTTTAAAACGAAAAAAAAGACCACTGAGAAGTCAGTGATCTTATGCTGATAAAACTTTACGGCCTTTACGACGACGACGCGCTAAAACTTTACGGCCATTTTTAGTGCTCATACGTTTTCTGAAACCATGAACTTTACTATGTTTACGTTTATTTGGTTGATAAGTACGTTTTACCATGCAAAACACCTCCATCTACATATTATATCTCGTTCACTAAATCTACTTCTAATGAACCTGACTATTTTAATAGATAAATGATAATTGTTAATATCAAATAATTTTGATTTAATTCGATTTTATCTAGTCATAATTCAAGCAACTACTACAATATAACAAATTACCATTTATAAAGCAAGCAGCTTTTGAAACCAATTAATGAATTTCAAGACGCTCTTTTAGTTATATCACTTTTATTTTTTAATATTTATACATTTCATTGATTTAGTAGTTTCTCAATTTTATACATATTTAATACACGTTTATAAATTATTTCCCAAACCTGTTATAGTACATTAAATTATGGTATCATTTTTTATCCACTTATTCACATATAGTATTTAATTTTTTGTGGATAATCAATAGCATATTCACAGATTTATACCAAATTTACAAACATATTCACAGCCATTTGACATCTATTGCAGTTAAAAAGTATAATTGTGTGGATAAGTCGTCTGAATCATTTATCTTATAGGATTTTTTTATAAATTCTATACGTGTTTTTACTGTGTATAAATCATAGCATATATAAAGTTATCCACCGAATGTGATTAACTTGTGGATAATTATTAACATGCTGTGATTATTTTTATCCACGCTTATAAAAACTGTGTATAAGTCTTAAATTTATAGAAAGATGGAGTTTATATATGTCGGAACAAGAAATTTGGAAAAAGGTATTAGAAGTAGCTGAGTCAGAGATTTCGAAAACAACGTTTAATACGTTTTTAAAAGACACTGAACTTAAAGAAATTCGCGACAATGTTGCTTACATCTTTGTTATTCATGAGTTTTATGCTGATTGGTTAAACTCAAATTATAAAGATGTAATTCAAACAATTATGAAAGACATCATTGGTTATGAAGTTGATCCAAAATTTTACACTGCTGAACAACTCGCTGAACTTGATGAAACGAGTCGTAAACAATCAAATACTGTAAACAAAACGTCTGCCATTGATGATAGCCATGATGATATCGATCAATTTAATACGCATAATACGTTTGATACATTTGTGATTGGTCCTGGCAACCGCTTCCCACATGCAGCAAGCTTAGCTGTAGCTGAAGCACCTGCACAAGCTTATAATCCATTATTTATCTATGGAGGCGTAGGATTAGGGAAAACGCATTTAATGCATGCCATTGGTCATCACGTACTAAGTAATAAACCGAATGCCAAAGTGCTTTATACTTCAAGCGAAAAGTTTACAAATGATTTTATTAAATCCATTCGTAACAATGAACCTGAAGCATTTAGAGAAAAATATAGAAATATCGATGTATTATTAATTGATGATATTCAATTCATTCAAAATAAAGAACAAACACAAGAAGAATTTTTCCACACATTTAATGAATTACATCAAAATAAAAAACAAATTGTTATTTCAAGTGATCGTCCACCTAAAGAAATAGCAAAACTTGAAGATCGCTTACGTTCTCGATTTGAATGGGGTCTCATTGTTGATATCACGCCACCAGATTATGAAACACGTATGGCCATCTTGCAGAAAAAAATCGAAGAAGAGAACTTAGAAATTCCAGCAGAAGCATTGAATTATATTGCAAATCAAATTCAATCAAATATTCGTGAACTTGAAGGAGCTTTAACGCGTTTACTTGCCTATTCAAAATTACAAGGTAAACCGATTACAACAGAACTTGCTGCTGAAGCATTAAAAGATATTATTCAAGTTCCCAAATCTAAAAAAATCTCGATTCAAGATATTCAAAAAGTAGTTGGGCATTATTACAATGTACGCATCGAAGATTTTAGTGCTAAGAAAAGAACAAAGTCGATTGCATATCCACGACAAATCGCAATGTATCTATCTAGAGAATTAACTGATTTTTCATTACCAAAAATTGGTGAGGAATTTGGAGGACGCGATCATACTACAGTTATTCACGCACACGAAAAAATTTCGAATGATATTAAGGCGGATCCAATTTTCAAACAAGAAGTCGAAGATTTAGAAAAAGAAATACGTAAACAGTAATAGGAAATATGAATCTGTTATATAACAGCATTGCTAAAATATGACATTCAATATCAAAGATGATTGTGCTTCTAAATAATTTTATAAATATAGCAAGAATCTAGAAAAGGTTAAATTGTGGATAATGTGAAGAAGTAATACACATCATTAACAACTTATCCACATGTGTATAACTTTGATATAAAAGGCGTTTCATGAGATATCCACTAATCCACAAGCCCTACTACTATTACTATGATTTTAAAACCTATATAATTTAAGTATAAACGACTGGAAGGAGTTTAAATTAATAATGGAATTTACAATAAAAAGAGATTACTTTATCACACAATTGAATGATACATTAAAGGCAATCTCACCAAGAACAACTTTACCAATTTTAACAGGTATCAAAATTGATGCTAAAGATAATAACGTTATCTTAACTGGTTCTGACTCAGAAATTTCAATTGAAATCACGATTCCTAAACAAGTAGATGGAGAAGATATTGTTGATATTACTGAAACTGGATCAGTGGTTCTTCCTGGTCGTTTCTTTGTTGACATCATTAAAAAATTACCAGGCAAAGATGTTAAATTATCAACAAATGAACAGTTTCAAACCCTTATCACATCAGGACATTCAGAATTTAATTTAAGTGGTTTAGATCCTGAACAATATCCATTATTACCGCAAGTATCACGTGATGATGCAATTCAATTATCTGTAAAAGTACTTAAAAACATTATTGCGCAAACAAACTTTGCAGTGTCCACCTCAGAAACACGCCCAGTTTTAACTGGTGTGAACTGGCTTATACAAGATAATGAATTAATATGCACTGCTACGGATTCACACCGCTTGGCTGTAAGAAAATTAAAGCTTGAAGATGAATCGGAAAATAAAAATGTTATTATTCCAGGTAAAGCATTATCTGAATTAAATAAAATTATGAGTGATAATGATGAAGACATCGATATCTTCTTTGCATCTAATCAAGTATTGTTCAAGGTCGGTAACGTAAACTTTATTTCACGTTTATTAGAAGGTCATTATCCTGATACAACACGTCTTTTCCCTGAAAACTATGAAATCAAATTAGGATTAGATAACGGAGAATTCTATCATGCGATAGATCGTGCGTCATTACTTGCACGTGAAGGCGGAAATAACGTAATTAAATTAAGTACTGGAAATGAGGTTGTAGAATTATCATCTACATCACCAGAAATCGGTACAGTAAAAGAAGAAGTTACAGCAACTGATGTTGAAGGTGGCAATTTGAAAATTTCATTCAACTCAAAATATATGATGGACGCATTAAAAGCAATTGATAATGATGAAGTTGAAGTAGAATTCTTTGGTACGATGAAACCATTTATCTTAAAACCAAAAGCAGATGATTCAGTCACTCAACTCATTTTACCAATCAGAACATACTAGTCATTAAAGATTAATTAAAAAGTTAAAGTAGAACAGAGTTCTTATTGAATTACTGTTCTACTTTTTTATTGATTAAAACAGTAATTTTAAACTATCTCAGAGGTTCATAGTGAAGCTAAATTTAGTAAAACGTGGTTTTTATCTACAACTCATTATATTCGCTGAAATAGGCCTTAAAATTAAAAATTGAGATATTGTCTCTGATTATTTTTGTCATAATTTCAAAAAATCATCTATTTTTTACATAACAATTTAAAATAACAAAAACTTATTTAAAAGTAAACGGTTTCACACTTCATTTTAAATGAAATTTATTCCTAAAAAAGGTATAATATAGTAATGATATATAAAGAAATGGAGTGATTATTTTGGTTCAAGAAGTAATAGTTGAAGGCGAGATTACGTTAGGTCAATTTCTTAAAACAGAAGGTATCATCGAATCAGGTGGACAAGCAAAATGGTTCTTACAAGATTACGATGTTTTATTAAATGGCGAACGTGAAACACGTCGTGGAAAAAAGCTAGCTGACCAAGATCGTATCGACTTCCCTGATATTCCAGATATCGATTCATTTATTATTATTCATCAAGGTGAGCAATGAAGCTTAAAACACTCCAATTAGAAAACTATCGTAACTATGAAGCGGTTACGTTAAATTGTCATCCTGAAGTGAATATTCTTATTGGAGAAAATGCACAGGGAAAGACAAATTTACTTGAATCAATTTACGTCCTTGCTTTAGCTAAAAGTCACCGAACCTCCAATGACAAGGAACTTATACGGTTTAACTCTGAGTATGCTAAAATAGAGGGTGAGCTAAGTTATAGACACGGAACCATGCCATTAACGATGTATATAACTAAAAAAGGTAAACAAGTTAAAGTGAACCACTTGGAACAAAGTCGACTAACACAGTATGTTGGACATCTAAATGTGGTTCTTTTTGCACCTGAAGACTTAAATATTGTTAAAGGTTCTCCTCAAATTAGAAGACGATTTATAGATATGGAATTAGGGCAAATTTCTGCAGTATATCTCAACGATTTAGCTCAATATCAACGTATTCTCAAACAAAAAAATAATTATCTGAAGCAGTTACAACTTGGTCAAAAAACAGATAAAACGATGCTAGAGGTTTTAAATCAACAATTTGCACAATATGCGCTTAATGTCACTTTAAGACGTGAGCAATTTATTGAAGAATTAGAGGCTTTAGCACAGCCTATCCACGCTGGTATTACGAACCAACGTGAAACATTATCTCTAAAATATTTACCAAGTATTAAACTTAGCGATACAAGTAAAAATAAGAGTGAATTATTAGATGAAGTCATCACGTTATTGAATGAATATCAACAACGTGAAATGGATAGAGCAGTATGTTTATACGGTCCACATAGAGATGACTTAGGATTTAATGTGAATGACATGGATGCTCAAACCTATGGATCTCAAGGTCAACAAAGAACAACCGCTTTATCAATTAAACTAGCAGAAATAGAATTAATGAACATTGAAGTCGGAGAATATCCGATTTTATTATTAGACGATGTCTTAAGTGAACTTGATGATTCTCGTCAGACGCATTTACTCAGTACAATTCAACATAAAGTACAAACCTTCGTAACAACTACATCGGTAGACGGTATTGATCATGAAATCATGAATAATGCGAAACTTTACCGAATTAATCAAGGTGAAATTATTAAGTAATAGAAAGTGATGGTGAATACATTGTCAGATGTAAACAACACAGATAATTATGGTGCTGGACAAATACAGGTATTAGAAGGACTTGAAGCGGTACGTAAACGCCCTGGTATGTATATTGGCTCAACTTCAGAAAGAGGTTTGCATCATTTGGTATGGGAAATCGTTGATAACAGTATTGACGAAGCGCTAGCTGGATATGCTAATCAAATTGAAGTAGTGATTGAGAATGACAACTGGATTAAAGTGACTGACAATGGTCGTGGTATTCCTGTCGATATTCAAGAAAAAATGGGACGTCCCGCAGTAGAAGTTATTCTTACTGTACTTCATGCCGGAGGTAAATTCGGTGGTGGCGGATACAAAGTATCTGGTGGACTACATGGTGTAGGTTCATCTGTAGTAAATGCGTTATCACAAGATTTAGAAGTGTATGTACACCGTAATGAAACAATTTATCATCAAGCATACAAAAAAGGCGTGCCTCAATTTGATCTTAAAGAAATAGGTAGTACGGATAAAACAGGTACAGTGATTCGCTTTAAAGCAGATAGTGAAATCTTTTCAGAAACAACCGTTTATAATTATGAAACACTTCAAAAACGTATTAGAGAATTAGCATTCTTAAATAAAGGTATTTCAATTACACTAAGAGACGAACGTGAAGATGAAGAACAACGTGAAGACACGTATCATTATGAAGGTGGTATTAAATCTTACGTTGAATTACTGAACGAAAATAAAGAATCTATTCATGACGAACCTATTTATATTCATCAGTCAAAAGATGATATCGAAGTAGAAATTGCAATACAATACAATAGCGGTTATGCTACAAACTTATTATCCTATGCGAATAATATCCACACATATGAAGGTGGTACACATGAAGATGGCTTTAAACGTGCACTTACACGTGTCTTAAACAGTTATGGGACTCAAAGTAAGATTATTAAAGATGATAAAGAACGTCTTTCAGGTGAAGATACACGTGAAGGTTTAACAGCAGTCGTCTCTATAAAACATGGTAATCCACAATTCGAAGGTCAAACGAAGACGAAATTAGGTAACTCTGAAGTACGTCAAATCGTTGATCGATTATTTTCAGAACACTTTGAACGCTTTTTATATGAGAATCCAAATGTTGCAAGAATCATTGTTGAAAAAGGAATCATGGCGTCAAGAGCACGTGTAGCAGCTAAAAAAGCGCGTGAAGTGACACGTCGTAAATCAGCATTAGAAATTTCAAGTTTACCTGGTAAACTGGCAGACTGTTCAAGTAAAAATCCTGATGAAAGTGAAATTTTCTTAGTTGAGGGTGACTCTGCCGGGGGGTCTACAAAAGAAGGTCGTGACTCAAAAACACAAGCGATTTTACCGTTGAGAGGTAAAATATTAAATGTGGAAAAAGCACGTTTAGATCGTATTTTAAATAACAATGAAATCCGTCAAATGATTACAGCATTTGGTACAGGCATAGGTGGCGAATTTGATATTTCTAAAGCCCGTTATCATAAGATTGTTATCATGACAGATGCTGATGTAGATGGTGCGCATATTCGTACATTATTACTTACATTCTTCTACAGATTTATGCGTCCATTAATTGAGGCTGGGTATGTATACATCGCTCAACCACCATTGTATAAGCTAACACAAGGTAAACAAAAATATTACGTCTTTAACGATCGTGAATTGGATAAATTAAAAGCTGAACTAAATCCTACTCCAAAATGGCAAATTTCTCGTTACAAAGGTTTAGGTGAAATGAATGCCGATCAATTATGGGAAACAACAATGAATCCTGAAAATCGTATGATGTTACAAGTAAAACTTGAAGATGCAGTAGAAGCGGATCAAACATTTGAAATGTTAATGGGTGACGTTGTTGAAAATCGTAGACAATTTATCGAAGATAATGCAGTTTATGCTAATTTAGATTTCTAATTTAACTTAATGTGAACTGACTATAAAAGGAGGATATCTTGATGGCTGATTCTCTACCACAATCAAGAATTAATGAAAGAAATATAACCAACGAAATGCGCGAATCATTTTTAGACTATGCGATGAGCGTTATCGTTTCACGTGCATTACCAGATGTACGTGATGGTTTAAAACCTGTACATCGTCGTATTTTATATGGTCTAAATGAACAAGGAATGACTCCAGACAAACCTTATAAAAAATCAGCACGTATTGTTGGGGACGTTATGGGGAAATATCATCCACACGGCGACTCTTCAATTTATGATGCTATGGTAAGAATGGCACAAACCTTTAGCTATCGTTATCCTCTTGTTGATGGTCAAGGTAACTTTGGTTCAATGGATGGTGACGGTGCTGCGGCAATGCGTTATACCGAAGCAAAAATGACCAAAATCACATTAGAACTGTTACGTGATATCAATAAAGATACTATTGATTTCTTAGATAACTATGATGGTACAGAAAGAGAGCCCGAAGTCTTACCTTCTCGTTTCCCTAACCTTTTAGTGAATGGTGCTTCAGGTATTGCGGTTGGTATGGCTACAAATATTCCACCACACAATTTAACAGAAGTCATTGACGGAGTCTTACGTTTAAGTCAAAATCCTGATATCACAATCTCAGAATTGATGGAAGATATTCAAGGTCCTGATTTTCCAACTTCTGGCTTAATTTTAGGTAAAAGTGGCATTAGACGTGCCTATGAAACTGGTCGTGGATCAATTCAAATGCGTGCACGTGCATCAATAGAAGAACGTGGCGGTGGTCGTCAGCGTATTGTTGTGACTGAAATTCCATATCAAGTGAATAAAGCAAGAATGATTGAGAAAATTGCAGAATTAGCGCGTGAGAAAAGAATTGAAGGTATCACAGATCTTCGTGACGAAACAAGTTTACGTACAGGGGTAAGAGTTGTTATTGATGTACGTAAAGATGCCAATGCAAATGTTATTTTAAATAATTTATATAAACATACACCATTACAAACATCATTTGGTGTAAATATGATTGCCCTTGTGAATGGTCGACCTAAATTAATTAACTTAAAAGAAGCGCTTGTTGAATATTTAGAACATCAAAAAACAGTTGTACGTCGTCGTACAGAATACAATTTGAAAAAAGCGAAAGATCGTGCACATATCTTAGAAGGTTTAAGAATTGCGCTGGATCATATTGATGAAATTATTTCTATTATTCGTGAGTCTGACACAGATAAAGTGGCGATGGAAACATTGCAAGAACGTTTTAAATTGTCTGAACGTCAAGCTCAAGCCATTTTAGATATGCGTTTACGTCGTTTAACTGGGTTAGAGCGCGATAAAATTGAAAATGAGTATAATGAATTATTAAGTTATATTGCAGAATTAGAAGAGATTTTAGCAAATGAAGATGTATTACTTCAACTTGTTCGTGATGAGCTTACAGAAATTAAAGAACGTTTCGGTGACGAACGTCGTACTGAAATTCAATTGGGTGGTTTAGATCACTTAGAAGATGAAGACTTAATCCCTGAAGAACAAATTGTCATCACTTTAAGTCATAACAACTATATTAAACGTTTACCTGTATCTACATATCGTTCACAAAACAGAGGTGGACGAGGTGTACAAGGTATGAATACCTTAGAAGAAGACTTTGTCAGTCAACTTGTAACATTAAGTACACATGATAATGTTTTATTCTTTACGAATAAAGGCCGTGTTTATAAGTTGAAAGGATACGAAGTACCTGAATTATCTCGTCAATCTAAAGGTATTCCAGTCATTAATGCGATTGAGCTTGAAAATGATGAAGTGATTAGTACGATGATTGCCGTAAGAGATTTAGAAGATGAGAACAGTTTCTTAGTCTTTGCTACTAAAAAAGGTATTGTTAAACGTTCTGCATTAAGTAACTTCTCTCATATTAATAAGAATGGTAAAATTGCGATTGGCTTTAAAGAAGATGATGAATTAATCGCAGTTCGTCTTACTGATGGTAAACAAGATATTTTACTTGGTACAGCACATGCCTCATTAATTCGATTCCCTGAAAATAGTTTACGCCCACTAGGTCGTACAGCTTCAGGTGTGAGAGGTATTTCTCTAAGAGAAAATGACGTAGTCGTAGGTTTAGACGTAGCCTATGCTGAAAGTGAAGATGAAGTTCTAGTCGTTACTGAAAAAGGTTATGGTAAACGAACACCTGTAAGTGAATATCGTTTATCTAATCGTGGCGGTAAAGGTATAAAAACAGCTAAAATTACAGAACGTAATGGTAATGTTGTATGTATTACAACGGTAAGCGGTCAAGAAGATTTAATGATTGTAACAGATGGTGGTATTATTATTCGTCTACAAGTTGAAGATATTTCTCAAAATGGCCGTGCCACACAAGGTGTGCGATTAATGAAATTAGGCGATAATCAAGCCGTATCAACCGTTGCGAAAGTCATTGATAAAACTGAAGATGAAGCTGCAACTGAAGCGGCACAACAAACAGAAAATGTGAGTGCCCAAACTACAGAAAGCGCAAATGAACAAGTGATAGATGATACGACACCTGGTAACGCTTTGCATACTGAATCTGATGAAGATGATGAACGCATCGAAGTAAGACAAGATTTCATGGATCGTGTAAATGAAGATATTGAGAATGATTCAGATCAGAATTAAATATAAAAATAAGACTTCCCACATATAGGGAAGTCTTATTTTTATTATTTATCGTTCTAATTCTTTCATTACATAAGGAATTTGATTAATTAATTTTGAAGGGGGCACAACGTACATTTTTTCAGAAAGTTTTTCACCAATATAACTGTGAATATAAGTTGCGCTCGTAACGGCATCTTGTAAGCTATCAAATTGACCTACAAAACTTGTAATCATACCAGCTAATGTATCACCCATACCACCTGTAGCCATTGCAGGTGTGCCAATTGGTAATTTGTATTCTTTATCTTTAAAGAAGATTTCTGTACCGTGTTTTTTTAGTACTACAGTAGCACCTAATTTATCCACAGCTTCTCTATTTCTTTCATACGTTTGTTCTTCAATAGGAATACCACTTAGACGTTCCCATTCTTTTTGATGTGGTGTAAAGATAACACGACATGTAGGAATATCAGGTTTAAGTTTACAAAATATTGTAATTGCATCACCATCTACAATTAAGTTTTGGTGGGGTTGAATATTTTGTAGTAAGAAAGTAATCGCATTATTTCCTTTAAAATCAACGCCAAGACCTGGTCCAATTAAAATACTATCTGTATTCTCAATCATTTTTGTTAACATTTTAGTATCATTAATATCTATTACCATTGCTTCAGGACAACGTGAATGAATGGCTGCATGATTAGTAGGATGTGTGGCTACAGTAATTAAACCACTTCCACTAAAAAGACATGCACGGGCAGCTAACATGATTGCTCCGCCTAAATTTGCACTACCACCAATTAAAAGAATTTTTCCATAATCACCTTTATGCGTTTCGTCATTACGTTTAGGAATTGTCACATTAGTTAATGTTTCCATATGATGAATCCTCCCTATTTAGATTCGAAAGTCATAACTTCTATATATTAAATCAATGAAATGATGAGTTATTAAGACAAGCGAAAATATCATGTGCATTTTAAATACAATAGAAAATATTATACCTGCTTAAGCGTTTCGTCAACACTATTTTAAATAAATTTATAAATGCTAAAATTGACAGAATTTTAACGTATGTAGTTTGTTATATTTGGTTGAGGTAACTGCTTGAAAATTATATATGACTTTGCTATATTAAAATTAACTTAATAAAGTATTGTTCGTAGGCTAAGTAACATAAGGGTATTAATTTCAGAGAGCTTGTGGTTAGTGTAAACAAGTAATTAATTTTTATGCGAATCTACCTACTTATATTGAACAATCGGTTTTAACCGTTATCGATAGTGGAGTGCAATTTAGTTTATTTAATTAAATTGTTAAATAGGGTGGCAACGCGTAGACCACGTCCCTTGTATGGGGACGTGGTCTTTTTTTATTTTAAATCGCTATGGTCACTCAATATAAATTTTTTGGAAGGATGAATATTATATGTTAGACATCAAGCAATTCAGAGACGAAACGGACAAAGTTAAGAGCAAAATTGAATTACGAGGAGATGATTCAAAGGTTGTTGATGAAGTATTAGAATTAGATAATCAACGTCGTGATTTAATTGGTAAAACAGAAGAAATGAAAGCACGTCGTAACAAAGTAAGTGATCAAATCGCTGAAAAAAAACGTAATAAAGAAGATGCAGATGACGTCATTAAAGAAATGCGTGAATTAGGCGATGAAATTAAAGAAAATGATGCAAAATTAAATGAAGTAGATAACAAAATTCGTGATATCTTAATTCGTATTCCAAACTTAATTGCAGATGACGTACCACAAGGTGCTGACGACACTGAAAATGTTGAATTAAAAAAATGGGGTACGCCTCGTGAATTTGATTTTGAACCAAAAGCGCACTGGGATTTAGTAGAAGAATTAAAAATGGCTGATTTCGAACGTGCTGCAAAAGTATCAGGTGCGCGCTTCGTTTATTTAACTAAAGATGGTGCTTTATTAGAACGTGCATTAATGAACTATATGTTAACAAAACATACAACACAACATGGTTATACAGAAATGATGACACCTCAATTGGTAAATGCAGATACAATGTTTGGTACAGGCCAATTACCTAAATTTGAAGAAGATTTATTCAAAGTTGAAAAAGAAGGCTTATATACAATTCCAACTGCAGAAGTGCCATTAACAAACTTCTATAGAAATGAAATTATCCAACCTGGTGTGTTACCAGAAAAATTCACTGGTCAAACTGCATGTTTCCGTAGTGAAGCGGGATCAGCTGGTAGAGATACAAGAGGTTTAATTCGTTTACATCAATTCGATAAAGTTGAAATGGTACGTTTTGAAAAACCTGAAGATTCTTGGGATGCATTAGAAGATATGACTCAAAATGCCGAAGCAATTTTAGAAGAATTAAAATTACCATATCGTCGCGTGATCTTATGTACTGGAGATATTGGTTTCAGCGCAAGTAAAACATATGACTTAGAAGTATGGTTACCAAGTTACAATGACTACAAAGAAATTAGTTCTTGCTCAAACTGTACTGATTTCCAAGCTCGTCGTGCTAACATTCGTTTCAAACGTGATGCTTCTTCTAAACCAGAATTAGTACACACATTAAATGGTAGTGGACTTGCAGTAGGTCGTACATTTGCAGCTATCGTAGAAAACTACCAAAACGAAGATGGTTCAATTACAATTCCAGAAGCACTTGTACCATTTATGGGCGGCAAAACAGAAATTCGTCCAGTCAACTAATCATTCAATAGAATTCAACTCATAAAGTGATAGAGTGACGTAGTCCTCTATCGCTTTATTTATTTTTATATTAAAATAAGACTGCCCTGAGAAAGGTAAATTCAAAAATATCGAAAATTTCTGATATTTTTAAAACGTTGAAGTATCAATATTTCTAAACGCCCTTCTCTCTAACCTCACTCAAACGGACGTCTAAAGATATTGAAGCGTCTATTAGATTATATTAGACTGAATTTAATTAAAATATATAGTCAATTTGAAAATACATATATAATGGGGGAGCTAACATGACGTCACATGTAACATTTCAACAAGGAGTCAAAGAATGTATTCCAACACTACTAGGATACATCGGTATAGGACTATCATTTGGCATTGTGGCAGCTTCTCAGGATTTTAGTGTTCTAGAAATTCTTCTGTTATGTTTATTGGTTTATGCAGGCGCAGCACAATTTATTATTTGTGCTTTAGTTATTACTGGTACACCTATATCAGCAATCGTGTTAACAACGTTAATTGTGAATTCCCGCTTCTTTTTATTGTCTATGACATTATCACCTAATTATAAAGATTATGGTATATGGAATCGTTTAGCTTTGTCTTCTCTTCTTACTGACGAGACCTTTGGGGTTGCTATAACGCCACACTTAAAAGGGGAAACAATTAATGACCGATGGTTACATGGATTAAATATTACTGCTTATTCATTTTGGGCAATCGCTTGTGTGTTAGGAGCAGTCTTTGGGAAATACATCTCTCATCCTGAAATGTTAGGATTAGACTTTGCGATTACAGCTATGTTTATTTTCTTGGCTATGGCTCAATTTGAAACGATTACACGTTCCAAAATAAGTATATATATCGTATTAATTGCGTTCGTTATTGTAATGATGTTCATTTTAAGTTGGTTGATGCCCTCTTATGTGGCCATTCTTGTTACATCAATTTGTGCTGCAACACTTGGGGTGGTGATGGATCGATGACGATAACTGGACATATGCTTTTACTCATCGTTTTATGTGGATTAGTGACATTAATTGTACGTGTCGTACCCTTTTTAATGATTTCACGTATTCAACTGTCAGAAACAGTCATCAAATGGCTGTCATTTATTCCGATTTCATTATTCACTGCGCTAGTTATTGATAGTTTTATCGTTCAACATAAAGGCATGCAGGGCTTTGAATTAAATATTCCATTCATTGTAGCAACCATTCCTACAGTCATTATCGCAGTTGTGACGCGTAGTCTAACCATTACTATTATTGTAGGTATTATATTCATTGCAGGTATACGATGGTTCTTTTAATCCATTTATTTACTGCGCATTGAAGTTAACCAGACAATTGTATTAAAATAAATTTAAATTAAACAATGCAATCAATATATAGATACTCTTATTTTGAGAAGTAGAGGGAATTGGCCCTATGAAGCTTCAGCAACCGACAAATCATTGTACGGTGCTACAACCAACGAGATACTCGAATGATAAGTACTAAAGTATTATCGCTTCACACTTTTAAAATTAAGAGTAGAAGCGATTTTTTTATTCTAAGGAGGCATAGCATGACAAATTATACAGTAGATACATTACATTTAGGTGCTTTTACAACAGAATCAGGTGAAACAATTGAGAATCTAAAATTGCGTTATGAGCACGTAGGTTATTCGGGACAACCGCTTGTTGTGGTTTGTCATGCTCTGACTGGTAATCATTTAACTTATGGTACAGATGAACATCCTGGATGGTGGCGTGAAATCATTGATGGTGGTTATATGCCAATCTATGATTATCAGTTTCTTACTTTTAATGTTATTGGAAGTCCTTTTGGTTCAAGCTCCCCATTAAACGATGCTCATTTTCCTAAAACAATAACATTAAGAGATATAGTTAAGGCAATTGAATTGGGAATAAAGGCCCTTGGATTTACTAAAATCGATATTTTAATTGGTGGCAGTTTAGGTGGCATGCAAGTGATGGAATTATTATATAATCATCAATTCGAAGTAGATAAGGCAGTCATCTTAGCAGCTACAGATAAAACCTCTTCATACAGTCGTGCTTTCAATGAAATTGCACGTGAAGCGATTCATATTGGAGGTAAAGAGGGACTTAGTATTGCAAGACAACTTGGATTCTTAACATATCGTTCTTCAAAAAGTTATGACGCGCGTTTCACACCAGATGAAGTAGTCAATTATCAACGTTATCAAGGCAATAAGTTTAAAGAATCCTACGATTTATCGTGTTACTTAACGATGTTGAATGTCTTAGATAGTCATCATCTTGATCGTCAGCGCGATGATGTGGATGAGGTCTTCCAATCTTTAAATACAAAAGTACTAACTATGGGCTTTACAGATGACTTGTTATATCCAGATGATCAAGTTAGAGCAGTAGGAGAACGTTTTAAATATCATCGTCACTTTTTTGTTCCAGACAACGTAGGCCATGATGGTTTTTTACTTAATTTTAATGACTGGGCACCTAACTTGTATCACTTTTTAAAAGTTTCGAAATTCAAACGAAAATAATAGATAAGAGAACAGTTAACACATTTGTTTAATTTGAATATAGAGGTTAAAATAGACGTTATAGTCAAAAAAGTATAGGAGTGGCGAATGTGTTTTCAAAAGTACATCCTAAAGCAATAATTATAGGAACTATCGTGCTTGTAGCAGTTGCTTTAGTTACGTATGTATTGCCAATAATTGGTCTGATTCTATGTTTATTCGCTACCATTCCAGGGATTATCATGTGGCATAAATCAATTGCTACATTTGGAATTGGAGCTTTACTCACTGTAGTCATCACGACCTTATTAGGGAATACCTTTGTATTAAGTGCCATGATTCTAGTTTTATTACTAAGTTTTGTAATTGGCCAATTATTAAAAGAACGTACATCTAAAGAACGCATCTTATATATTACAACAATGTATATAAGTATTGTGACGTTAATTGCATTTATGTTATTACAAGCGTTCAAAAAGATTCCAAATACCGAAGTATTGATTAAACCAGCAAAAGACGCAATGAACAATGCGATTGTAAATTCAGGCGTTGAATCAGATTATAAGATCATCTTAGAAGAAGGATTTCGTCAAATGGCTGTTCAACTTCCAAGTTACATCATTATTATGGTCTTTCTTTTAGTTTTAATTAATATCATCATTACATTTCCAATTTTACGCAAATTCAAAGTAGCAACACCTATTTTTAGACCTTTATTTGCTTGGCAGATGAATCGCACATTATTATGGATTTACATGATTGTGCTAGTATGTGTGATGTTTGCGATGAAACCAAGTATATTCCAAAGTATCGTATTGAATTTCGAAGTTGTGTTATCATTATTAATGTATATCCAAGGATTGAGTTTGATTCATTTCTTTGGAAAGGCCAAACGATTACCTGATGCGGTATCTATATTATTAATGGTCGTGGGGACAGTGATTTCACCCTTTACGCATATCGTATCATTACTTGGCGTACTTGATTTAGGAATTAACTTAAAACGAATGATTAAAAAATGACTTTAAAAAGTGAATAGAGGTGGAAGAATGAACCGTCAATCCACTAAAAAAGCATTGCTTATTCCTTACATTTTGATGGTGCTTACGGCAATTGCAATTGTTATTGTAGGGTTTATATTTAAACCTTTAATTGCAACGTTTACGGCGATTGCTTTAATCATTATGATCGTCATTAGTGCGGTATTGATTAAACAAGCATTATCAAAAATGGATCATTATGTGGATAATCTGAGTGGTCATATTTCAGCAGGAAGTAATAAAGCAATTAAACGCATGCCAATTGGTTTAGTTGTGATTGATGCTGACGATCACATCGAATGGATCAACCAATATATGTCTGAACATCTAGAAACGAATGTCATCTCAGAACCAGTCAATGAAGTTTTTCCGAATATTCTTAAGCAACTTGAAAGAATACAAGAAATAGAAATCGAACATGGTCAGTACCATTATCATGTGCGTTATTCTGAAGAAGAACGTTGTTTATATTTCTTCGATATTACAGAAGAAGTACATACAAATGAATTATATGAAGAATCAAAGCCTATCATTGCAACGTTGTTTTTAGATAACTACGATGAAATTACACAAAATATGAATGACACACAACGTTCTGAAATCAACTCAATGGTGACACGTATTATTAGTCGATGGGCAACTGAATATAACATTTATTTTAAACGTTATAGTTCAGATCAATTCGTAGCGTATTTAAACCAAAAAATCTTAGCAGAAATAGAAGATTCTAATTTTGATATTCTAAGTCAGTTACGTGAAAAAAGTGTAGGCTATCGTGCACAATTGACATTAAGTATTGGTGTTGGTGAAGGTACCGAAGATTTAATTGAACTTGGTGAATTATCTCAATCAGGACTTGATTTAGCCTTAGGTCGTGGAGGAGACCAAGTTGCAATTAAAAACATGAATGGTAATGTCCGCTTTTACGGAGGTAAGACTGACCCGATGGAAAAACGAACACGTGTTAGAGCACGTGTTATCTCTCACGCATTGAAAGATATCTTAACTGAAGGCGACAAAGTGATTATTATGGGACATAAACGTCCCGACTTAGATGCGGTTGGCGCAGCTATTGGAGTATCTCGATTTGCGTCAATGAATAATTTAGAAGCATATGTGGTACTTAATGAAGAAGATATCGATCCAACATTAAGTCGTGTGATGGAAGAAATTGATAAAAAACCTGAATTGAAAGAACGATTTGTGACATCTGATGAGGCTTGGGATATGATGACGTCAAAAACAACGGTTGTTGTGGTAGACACACATAAACCTGAAATGGTATTAGATGAAAATATTTTAAATAAAGCGAATCGTAAAGTAGTCATTGATCATCATAGACGTGGAGAAAGCTTTATTTCAAATCCATTACTCGTTTATATGGAACCTTATGCAAGTTCAACTGCAGAACTTGTCACAGAGTTATTAGAATATCAGCCAACAGAACAACGTTTATCACGTTTAGAATCTACAATTATGTATGCAGGTATTATTGTTGATACACGTAATTTTACATTACGAACAGGTTCAAGAACGTTTGATGCGGCAAGTTATTTACGTGCGCATGGTGCCGATACAATCTTAACGCAACAATTCCTTAAAGATGATGTTGATACGTATATTAATCGTTCTGAATTGATACGTACAGTTGAAGTTCAAGATCACGGTGTCGCGATTGCTCACGGTTCTAATGATAAAATCTATCATCCTGTAACAGTTGCACAAGCTGCGGATGAATTGTTAAGTTTAGAAGGCATTGAAGCTTCTTACGTTGTAGCGAAACGTGAAGATAATCTTATTGGTATTTCAGCACGTTCATTAGGCGGTATTAATGTTCAATTAACAATGGAAGCCTTAGGTGGCGGAGGTCACTTAACAAATGCTGCAACGCAAATAAAAGGTGTCACTATAGAAGAAGCAATCGAGCAATTACAACAAGCAATTACTGAACAAATGAGTAGGAGTGAAGATACATGAAAGTAATATTTACACAAGATGTTAAAGGTAAAGGTAAAAAAGGTGAAGTTAAAGACGTGCCAGTAGGTTACGCAAATAACTTTTTATTAAAAAATAAATATGCTGTTGAAGCAACACCAGGTAATTTAAAACAATTAGAACAACAAAATAGACGTGCTGAAGCGGATAGACAACAAGAAATCGATGATGCTAAAGCATTAAAAGCAAAATTAGAAGATATCGAAGTTGAAGTAAGTGCTAAAACTGGTGAAGGCGGTAAATTGTTTGGTTCTATTAGTACAAAACAAATTGCTGACGCATTAAAAAATCAACACGATATTAAAATTGATAAACGTAAAATGGATTTACCACACGGTATTCACGCGTTAGGTTATACTAATGTACCTGTTAAATTAGACAAAGAAGTTGAAGGTACAATTCGCGTACACACTGTAGAAAAATAAAAAGATTTAGGACAAATAGGTAGTCCATTCTTTTAAAAGCAATTCATAGAAAGATATAATGTTGCACTAGCATGTCGAAAATTTTAAGATAGATGGGTGTAATGATTGATGGATAATATGTATGATCAAAGACAAATGCCCCATAACAATGAAGCTGAACAGTCTGTCTTAGGTGCAATTATTTTAGATCCAGAATTAATAGGTTCGACTCAGGAGGTATTACTTCCTGAGTCGTTTTATAGAGGTGCACACCAACATATCTTTAGAGCAATGATGAACTTAAACGAAGATGCTCATGAGATTGATGTAGTCACGTTAATGGAACAATTAACGAAAGAAGGTACATTAAGTGAGGCTGGTGGCCCTCAATATTTAGCTGAATTATCGAATAATGTACCGACGACACGTAATATTGAATACTATAGAAATATAGTTGCTAATCTTGCGCTTAAACGTCGATTAATTCAAACAGCTGATAGCATTGCGAATGATGGGTATAATAATGAGCTTGAATTAGATGCTATTTTAAGTGATGCTGAAAAACGTATTCTTGAACTCTCAGCAAACCGTCAAAGTGATGGATTTAAAGATATTAGAGATGTCTTAGGTCAAGTATATGAGACTGCAGAGGAACTTGATCAAAATAGTGGGCAAACGCCGGGTATTCCTACTGGATACCGCGATTTAGACCAGATGACTGCGGGCTTTAATAGAAATGATTTAATTATTTTAGCAGCCCGTCCTTCTGTAGGTAAGACTGCCTTCGCACTTAATATCGCTCAAAAAGTAGCCACTCATGAAGATAACTATACAGTAGGTATTTTCTCACTTGAAATGGGTGCCGATCAACTTGCGACACGTATGATTTGTAGTTCAGGAAATGTAGATTCTAACCGTTTAAGAACAGGGACAATGACAGAAGAAGACTGGAATCGATTTACGATTGCAGTAGGTAAATTATCGAGAACAAAGATTTTTATTGATGATACACCAGGAATTCGTATTACAGATTTACGATCAAAGTGTCGTCGTCTTAAACAAGAACATGGTCTTGATATGATTGTCATTGACTATCTACAACTTATTCAAGGGAGTGGCTCACGCTTTTCAGATAATAGACAACAAGAAGTCTCTGAAATCTCACGTACGTTAAAAGCCATCGCTCGTGAATTAGAATGTCCCGTTATCGCACTGAGTCAGTTATCTCGTGGCGTAGAACAACGTCAAGATAAACGACCAATGATGAGTGATATTCGTGAATCAGGATCAATTGAGCAAGACGCAGATATTGTTGCGTTCTTGTATCGTGATGATTATTATAATCGAGGCGATGGTGAAGAAGATGACGATAGTACGCAGTTCGAACCTCAATCCAATGACGATAATGGTGAGATTGAAATTATTATTGCCAAACAACGTAACGGCCCGACAGGCACAGTGAAGTTACACTTTATGAAACAATATAATAAATTTACAGACATTGATTATGCACATGCAGACATGTCATAAAAATATTTTTTACCGTACATTATTATTATTTTTAATATAAATGTACGGTTTTTATTTTGTTTTTAAAAAGTAAAGTTAAGTGAAGTATGTGTATTAAACATTTGTAAAACTGACTTGAGATACTGGTAAATTAGCAATTTTAAAGGTTTTTTAATAAAAAATACGTATTTATTTGACTGATGTGAATGCTATTTTTAATGTTCGATTTTTATTTGCATTATATGAAACGTATTGATAGAATACTTAGTGGTTAATTGAGAAAACTTTGGAGGTGCTCACATGTCATCAATCGTAGTAGTTGGGACACAATGGGGAGACGAAGGTAAAGGTAAAATTACAGATTTCTTAGCAGAACAAGCAGATGTGATTGCGCGTTTTTCAGGTGGTAATAACGCAGGTCATACCATTCAGTTTGGTGGAGAAACATACAAATTACATTTAGTACCATCAGGTATTTTTTATAAAGATAAATTAGCAGTGATTGGTAATGGAGTGGTTGTAGATCCTGTTGCATTATTAAAAGAATTAGACGGTTTAAATGAACGTGGTATTTCTACAGATAATCTACGTATTTCAAACCGTGCGCAAGTCATCTTACCGTATCACTTAGCACAAGATGAATATGAAGAACGTCGTCGCGGCGATAATAAAATCGGTACAACGAAAAAAGGTATTGGACCAGCTTATGTAGATAAAGCACAACGTATTGGTATTCGTATGGCTGATCTATTAGAAAAAGATACATTTGAAAGACGTTTAAAAGAAAATATTGAGATTAAAAATGCATATTTCAAAGGGATGTTTAATGAAACTTGTCCACACTTTGATGAAATGTTCGATGAATACTATGCCGCTGGTCAACGTTTAAAAGAATTCGTTACAGATACAGCTAAAATTTTGGATGACGCTTTCGTAGCTGATGAAAAGGTTTTATTTGAAGGTGCACAAGGTGTTATGTTAGATATCGACCATGGTACATATCCTTTCGTAACGTCAAGTAATCCTGTTGCAGGTAACGTGACAGTAGGAACTGGCGTGGGTCCAACCTTCGTATCTAAAGTGATTGGTGTATGTAAATCCTATACATCTCGTGTAGGTGATGGCCCATTCCCTACTGAATTATTCGATGAAGATGGTCATCATATTAGAGAAGTAGGTCGTGAATATGGAACGACAACAGGACGTCCTCGTCGTGTAGGTTGGTTCGACTCAGTTGTATTACGTCACTCTCGTCGTGTAAGTGGTATTACAGACTTATCTATTAACTCAATTGACGTTTTAACAGGTTTAGATACAGTTAAAATCTGTACAGCATATGAGTTAGATGGTGAAACAATCACAGAATATCCAGCAAACTTAGATCAATTACGTCGTTGTAAACCCATCTTCGAAGAATTACCTGGTTGGACGGAAGACATTACAGGTTGTCGTACATTAGAAGAATTACCTGAAAACGCACGTAAATACTTAGAACGTATTTCTGAATTATGTGGCGTTCATATTTCAATCTTCTCTGTAGGCCCTGACCGTGAGCAAACAAACCTATTAGAAAAATTATGGTAAGAAAAGCGTATAAACCTAGAGCAATAACGTGCTAAGAGCGAAAATCGGTTTTTGATTTTAGAGATTAGCATATGATGGATGAGAGAATTACGTTTCGAAGCCCGTTAATAATAAAACATTTAATTGTATACATCTAACGTTGTTAAAGTGACTCACTTTAGCAACGTTTTTTATATATAAAATAAGATAATGATAACCATATCATTTAAATTTGAATATGAATTAATAATGTAAAAGTAAAAAAAAAAGTATATTGTTATGTAATATACCTTCAAAACAACTCTTTTTTTCTAAAAATTAAGGAATTATAAAAAAATATTAAAATTATGTAAAAAAGTTCTTGTCTTTAAAATAAAAGCTATGCTATAATCTATCTTGTGCTTAAGAACGGCTCCTTGGTCAAGCGGTTAAGACACCGCCCTTTCACGGCGGTAACACGGGTTCGAGTCCCGTAGGAGTCACCATTTTAGGTCTCGTAGTGTAGCGGTTAACACGCCTGCCTGTCACGCAGGAGATCGCGGGTTCGATTCCCGTCGAGACCGTATTGCTTATCCAAAAGGGTAGGCATTTTTTTTATGCTTTTTTAATATGGCTTCTTTATTTTTATAAATATATAGACGTTATCATGAGTAAAACGATGTGCGTATTACAAATAGGTGACGTCGCAATATATTTTTAATATTTCTCTCTTTTTTTATACATCTTTTATATATCACTCTTAATTTTCAACGATTATCCTCTATCATCATTTTGTAACATTGTACCGTTTCTGTCTTCCTACGACTTTTGTCCAATATTCAAGGCGCTCAACTTATTTGTAATATAAAACGAGAGTGGTAAACTTTAAATTAATGTTATTCTATAATTTTAAATATGAAAATAGAATTAAGTGAATATTAATGTTAAATTATATAGTAGATAAACGTGCGTTAAGACGTAAGATAGCGCCATATAATACAGTTAATGTTTTACTCAAAATATAATAAACATTAAGGTTTAAACTACAATTTGAGAAATGAGGTTTATAGATATGGCTAGAAAAGTTGTTGTAGTTGATGATGAAAAGCCAATTGCGGATATTTTAGAATTTAATTTAAAAAAAGAAGGCTATGAAGTTCATTGCGCTTATGATGGTAATGATGCAGTCGATTTAATTTATGAAGAAGAGCCAGACATCGTATTGTTAGACATTATGTTACCAGGTCGTGATGGTATGGAAGTATGTCGTGAAGTACGTAAAAAATACGAAATGCCAATTATTATGTTAACAGCGAAAGACTCAGAAATTGATAAAGTATTGGGCCTTGAATTAGGTGCTGATGATTATGTGACGAAACCATTTAGTACACGTGAATTAATTGCACGTGTGAAAGCAAACTTAAGACGTCACTATTCTCAACCTGCGCAAGAATCAGAAGGTACAACGAATGAAATTGCGATTAAAGATATCGTGGTTTATCCCGATGCTTATTCAATTAAAAAACGTGGTGAGGATATTGAATTAACACATCGTGAATTTGAATTATTCCACTATCTTTCAAAACATATGGGTCAAGTTATGACACGTGAACACTTATTACAAACGGTTTGGGGCTACGATTATTTTGGAGACGTGCGTACAGTGGATGTAACCATTCGTCGTTTAAGAGAAAAAATTGAAGACGATCCATCTCATCCAGAATATATAGTGACACGTCGAGGCGTTGGATACTTCCTCCAACAACATGATTAGGGGTTGCAAACGATGAAGTGGCTGAAACAACTCCAATCCCTTCACACAAAACTCGTTATTGTTTATGTCTTACTGATTATTATTGGAATGCAGATTATTGGTCTGTATTTCACTAATAGTTTAGAAAAAGAATTAACCAATAATTTCATGAAGAATATTAAACAATATGCGACACAACTCGAAGTCAATATTGAGCGTATTTATAAAGATAATCCTTCAAATGCACAAAAGGAAGTTCAATCGCTACTGAATGAATACGCTAACCGACAAGAGATTGAAGAAATCCGCTTTATTGATAAAGATCAAATTATAATGGCTACAGCGAAGTTATCATCACATAGCTTAATTAATCAAAAAGTGAATGATAATTCTGTTCAAAAAGCAATCTCTCTTGGCGAAGCAAATAGTCATAACGTCTTAAAAGACTATGGTAATGGTAAAGAACGAATTTGGATTTACAACTTACCAGTTAAGAATGGCAATGATGTGATCGGTAATATTTACATAGAGTCAAATATTAATGATGTATATAACCAGCTTAACAATATTAACCAAATCTTTATTATTGGTACGGCTATTTCCTTATTTATCACAGTCATACTCGGTTTCTTTATTGCGCGAACGATTACGCGACCGATTACAGATATGCGTAACCAAACAGTTGAAATGTCGAAAGGGAACTATACACAGCGTGTTAAGATTTATGGCAATGACGAAATTGGTGAACTTGCGCTTGCGTTTAATAATCTTTCTAAACGTGTACAAGAAGCCCAAGCGAATACAGAAAGTGAAAAACGTCGACTCGATTCTGTCATCACACATATGAGTGATGGTATTATTGCGACGGATCGACGTGGTCGTATTCGTATTGTGAATGATATGGCGATTAAAATGTTAGGTATGGCGAAAGAAGACCTCATTGGGTATTACATGCTAAATGTTTTAAAAATAGAAGGCGATTTTTCATTAGAAGAAATTCAAGAGAATAATGATAGTATCTTAATTGATATGAACGAAGAAGAAGGTATTATTGCACGTGTCAACTTTAGTACGATTGTACAAGATACAGAATTTGTTAATGGTTATATCGCCGTATTACACGATGTTACAGAGCAACAACAAGTGGAACGTGAACGTCGCGAATTCGTTGCCAATGTATCACACGAATTACGTACGCCATTAACATCAATGAACAGTTATATTGAGGCACTTGAAGAAGGCGCTTGGAAAGATGAAAATCTTGCGCCATCGTTCCTTTCAGTCACACGTGAAGAAACAGAACGTATGATTCGACTGGTCAATGATTTACTTCAATTATCTAAAATGGATAATGAAACAGAACAAATTACAAAAGAAATTGTCGACTTTAATATGTTTATTAATAAAATTATTAATCGACATGAAATGGCAGCGAAAGATACAACGTTTGTACGTGAAATTCCAAATGAAACGATTTTCACAGAAATAGATCCAGATAAGATGACACAAGTATTTGATAACGTTATTACGAATGCGATGAAATATTCTCGTGGAGATAAACGTGTCGAGTTCCACGTGAAACAAAATGCACTTTATAATCGAATGACCATTCGTATTAAAGATAATGGAATTGGTATTCCAATTAATAAAGTGGATAAAATCTTTGATCGCTTCTACCGCGTAGATAAAGCACGTACACGTAAAATGGGTGGTACGGGGCTTGGACTGGCCATTTCAAAAGAGATTGTCGAAGCACATAATGGTCGTATCTGGGCAAACAGTGTTGAAGGACAAGGCACATCGATATTTATTACACTTCCATGTGAAGTGATAGACGACGGTGATTGGGATGAACAGTAAGGAACATATTAAATCAGTTATCCTTTTTCTTTTAGTCATGATGAGTATTGTCCTTACGTATATGATTTGGAATTTTACTCCAGATTTAAATAATTTAGACAGCGCGGATAGTAAAAAAAATAATACTAAAACCATTGGTAAACCTTTAGCTGCAAAGATGGACACAGTAATTTCACCTTATCAAGTTGTGTCAGTTAAAGGGGATGAAGTAAAAGGATTGACACCATCAAGACCTCAACTCGCTCAAGTTATTGATCCACTCAAAGATCATGAAGTGAGTAAAGTAGAATTGATGCAAAAAGGGTATAACTTGCAAACTCCGATATTAGACCATGATTTTGTCGTGTTGGATTTTACGTATGATATGCCATTAACAACCTATTTAGGTCAAGTACTTAATAACTCAGCTAAAATTCCTAAACATTTTAGTTTTAATCGAATTTTAATTGATAAAAATCCTAAGGGTGATTTAGAATTATATGCGTTGAGTAAACATCATCAACAAGTCATGAAAGTGACGATAGACGCTAAGGTAACGCCATTTACTAAAACCATTCATCATTTAGAAAAAGATATGGAAACCTATTCGGAAGTGATTACGAATAAGACGACGATTGATAAATCAACGCATATTTTTGCGCCGAAACATCCAAAAGACCTACGCTCATATCGTATGGTATATGATACGATTTCAGTCGAAACGATGAACTCAATTTTATTTGATGATTCTGTCATTATTCGAAGCGGAAAAAGTGGTTCAACCACATATAATAATAATACCGGCGTCGCAAACTATAATGATGACAGTAAAAAGTACCATTATAAAAACTTATCTGAAGATGAATCAGGTTCGAAAGATATGGATACCTCCATTCCAAGTACATTCGAATATATTAATAATCATGGTGGTTTCTTTAACGATGATTTCCGTCTGTTCAATACGGATAATATGTCAGGAGAATTAACCTATCAATTATTCCTCAATGGACATCCTACATTTAATGATCAGCAGTTAAATGAAATTAACGTGACTTGGGGAGAAAAAGGAATTTATGACTATAAACGTGCTCTTCTACGTTCAAGCGTGCCTTTAGAAGGTGCAACGACATCATTAGATAGTTTGGAAACTGTGCGTGCGTCACTTGCGAACAATCATAATATTGATTTTGAAAAAATATCGAATATGATCGTTGGCTATAAAGAAGATGATCAGCCAGATAAAGATGACATCGAAGTACAACGTAATAGTGAATTTATTCCAACGTGGTATGTTGAGTATGATGGTGAATGGTATGTATATCAGGATGGGAGGCTTGAATAAATGAACTGGAAACTAACCAAAACATTGTTTATTTTCGTGTTTGTTCTAGTCAATATTTTTCTCATTCTGATTTATATTAATAAGGTGACTAAATCGCAAATTAATGAAACTGAAAGCGATAATGAAGTCAACTTCCAGCAAGAAGAGATTAAAGTATCGACAGATGTATTAAATAAAGATGTAAGTGGTACGAAGATGCAAATGATTACTGCTACTTCTAAAAACTTTAAATCATACGCTGAAAATAAATCTTCATTAGAAACAAGTGATTCTGGTTTCACAGTAAGTGGTGACGTAGATAATACTGTAAATGTAAGTGATCGTAATCTTAGTGATTTAAAAGATTACATTATCAATCATATTTATAATGGTAAGGTCTATCAACTTGGCGATATTAATTCAAATGCTGTTACCTATGAACAAACATATGATGGGTACCCATTGCTTAATAACAATAAAGCACGCCTTCGCTTTAATATAGACGATGGTAAAGCGACAATGTATAAACAAACATTAATGAGTAAAATTGAACCTGCAAAAGGTGACAATAATCCTAAGAAGCAAGTCATTACACCGCGTAAAGCAATTGAAAGCTTGTATTTCAATCGTTACTTAAAAGCTGGCGATGAAGTATTAGATGCAAGATTAGGATATTACTCAGTAGTAAGAGAAACCAACGTTCAATTACTACAAGCAAACTGGGAAATCAAAGTGAAACATAAAGGTAAAGAAGAAACGAAAAAATATTATGTTGAAGCCACTTCAGTCAATCCAAAAGTGATTGATAACTAAAAAGTGAATCATTTTAAATAGAGCAAAATGGCGGTCAAATTTGCCCGTTGTTTTGCTCTTACATATTTAATATAAACAGAGAATTGGAATTTTTAGTTACAGGTTGGTATAGTATACTATAAAAGTACTTTTAGAGCGGAAAGTTTCGAACAGAGATACAAGTTCGAAACTATATTTTTTTAGAAAAAAGAGTAAATATAAAATAATTAGACTGAAGGCACTCTAAATAATTAAAACTTAAGATAATGAGAAAGGATGAACCATCTTGATTCGAATGAGCGTATTAGCAAGCGGTAGTACAGGAAACGCGACTTATGTAGAAAGTGAGAAAGGCAGTCTTTTAGTAGATGTCGGTCTTACGGGTAAAAAGATGGAAGATTTATTTAGTCAGATTGATAGGGATATGAAGAATCTGAATGGCATCCTAGTGACACATGAACATAGCGACCATATTAAAGGACTTGGCGTCATTGCACGTCGATATGGTTTACCAGTGTATGCGAATGAAAAAACTTGGAAAGCGATTGAAAAAAAAGATGATAAAATTCCGATGGATCAAAAATTTATTTTCAATCCCTATGAAACAAAATCTATTGCAGGTTTTGATATAGAATCGTTTAATGTCTCTCATGATGCGATTGATCCACAATTTTACATTTTCCATAATAACTATAAGAAATTTACGATGATTACAGATACCGGCTATGTGTCAGACCGAATGAAAGGTATGATTCAAGGTAGTGACGCATTTATGTTTGAAAGTAATCATGATGTGGATATGTTACGCATGTGTCGTTATCCTTGGAAGACGAAACAGCGTATTTTAAGTGATATGGGACATGTGTCAAATGAAGATGCAGGACATGCGATGGCGGATGTGATTACAGGTAATACGAAACGTATCTATCTTTCACATTTATCTCGTGATAATAATATGAAAGATTTAGCACGAATGAGCGTCGGACAAGTATTAAATGAACATGATATCGATACTGAAAAAGAAGTATTGTTATGTGACACAGATAAAGCACAAGCGACACCGATTTACACGTTATAAAATTGAAAAGAAGTATGAAGCTTAATGAAAATCTTAAGGGAATATGAGGTTTTTATTAAGCTCTTTTTTTGGAAAAATTAAAGATATGATCTAACAATTTGGACTATACATGAATATTCATTAAAAAGTGGATAATTAAAGTGATTTACTTAGAATCTGTGAATAAATATAAAAGACGGTCGTGAAGTTATCCCCAAATCTGAAGAAAGTTATCCACTATTGTGAATAATACACACAGAAATACTCACATTATACACAGACTTATCCACAAAAGTGATGGATGAATGAGATTTTTTGTAGATAAATCTTGAATTTTCCACAGAATTTATATACATTACTGTTATAATTAGAGGGAATTCTGTTAACAAGTTGATAACTTGTGGATAAGTCGAATAACTATTATCAACATGGAGGACTATAATGAAGATTACTATTTTAGCTGTCGGAAAATTAAAAGAAAAGTACTGGAAACAAGCGATTGCTGAATATGAAAAAAGACTCGGGGCATACTCTAAAATTGAGATGATTGAAGTGCCGGATGAAAAAGCACCTGAAAATATGAGTGATAAAGAGATTGAACAAGTCAAAGAAAAAGAAGGACAACGATTATTAGCCAAAATTAAACCACAAGCCACCGTTATTACATTAGAAATACAAGGTAAAATGTTATCATCGGAAGGTTTAGCTAAAGAACTACAACAACGTATGACACAAGGACAAAGTGACTTCGTCTTCGTCATTGGGGGATCAAACGGACTCCATCAAGACGTCTTAAATCGCAGCAACTACGCACTCTCATTTAGCAAAATGACCTTCCCACACCAAATGATGCGCGTCGTCTTAATCGAACAAGTGTATCGAGCATTTAAAATTATGAGAGGCGAAGCGTACCACAAATAAAACTAAAAAAATGAATATTATAATGATATATTAACAATTAAAAGTTTGAACTTTTTTGGCAATGATGTTAAGGCAAAAATGTATTGAAGAAAGTTAAGAGTTTGGGACATAAAGTTCTAGGATAAGTGAAAAAAGACAATTTCTATTGAAGTAATATAAAAATTGTCTTTTTTATAATTTTTTTGATTATTTTCAGATCGTTGAGCTGTTACATTTCTTATATTAAGTGCCATCAGCACAAATTCTAGTTCTCTTTTGTCTTTTTTATTCCTCGAACGGACATTCGAGTGAAATCCAAAATGGCCTTAATAAATCCAAAAAACAGGCTCCACATCAACTTTTTTTGACTGTAGATGGTTTTTGTTTTTGATTTGAAGTTTATACTTTATACATTGGTGTTTCAGAGGACATTCTGAACAATCATCACATTCATATAATTTAAAGTCTCGTTTAAAAACTATATTTATCATGGCTATAGGCATATCTTTTAAATCCTAGTCTTTTATTATTCGGACAAGTGAATTCATCGTTAATTTCGTCATAATCCCCATTTTGAGTATTAAGAAATGTCACTTTTATATTTTTTAGTTTTATCTTTTATAAACATTTCATAAGTTATGAGTGGCATTCGATTAAAATGATAGAATGCTTTAGAGGGTTCTGTTGCAAAGTTGAATTTATAGTATAATTTTAACAAAAAGGAGTCTTCTGTATGAACTATTTCAGATATAAA
>OIFT01000054.1_pt1 | contig 83501 bp, 60 predicted proteins | sample 1582161 | NCBI WGS metagenome assembly OIFT01 (sample SAMN07501037, study PRJEB24779) | human gut metagenome | isolation source: stool | host: human infant | place: USA: Pittsburgh, PA | reverse complement strand
TATTATTTAGTCTTGTAAACCTATTGTATTTCCTTAGGTTGAGAAGAGCAATGTTCATATAACTTAACAGATCGATTTTTAGAAAGAGGGGGAAAAGATGAAAAGTAAAAGGTGGTTTAAATTAAATATAATGGTTATAGCTTTTATATTTATATTTAACTGTATTCCAAGTAGCTCTTTAACAGCTTATGCAAATGACACAAAATCAAGTATCAAAACAGTAATTGATGATACTAAAACAACAGGGGAAACAAATTACTTTACTTATTTCGGAGATGGATGGGTTTCAGGAGGTTCAGGTAACTCTTCAGAGCATTACAATGTTTTAAAGAATGGTGAAACAAACCCAGAAAAATACTATACTGTTGATTTCATAGGAAATAGAATTGAAGTTTATGGGAACAAAACAGCACAAAATGGAAAGAGTAAATATTCACTATTTGATTCAGAAGGAGTACTTGTACCAGATAGTGAAGTTATAGTTGATGCAAGAACAGCTAATACGTCTCCTTTATATGCATGGGGAGGATTAACAGAAGGTAGATATACTTTAAAAGTAGAAGCAACTGGAGAGAATTCAGACTTATCTCATTCTCAAGCTGTTATTCAAGTAGATAGGGTTGAAATATTTCATGAAAAATATCAGGTTACTAGCATTGAATTAGGAGAAGATGTTACTTTAGTAGAAGGTGCTAAAAAGCAATTAGCTATATCAGTTACTCCAAGTCATGCAACTGCGGATGATATAACTTACTCTAGTAGTGATGAAGATATAGTAACAGTTTCAGAAGATGGTATAATCACAGCAGTTTCAAAAGGTTCAGCCACTATTACAGCTACATCAGAGGAATTTAATGTAAACGATAGCGTTATAGTAACTGTTACTGAAGTAAATGCGTCAATGCATGCTACTATAGTAGATAGTAATTCTCATTATACTCAAGATAGATATGATGAAGTTTTAAATTTAGGAACTACAAGTGAAGCATTATATGCTTGGAAGGCTGACAAGGCTATATCAGAAATAGTTGTTGCATCAAAGGAAGGAACTTTAAAAAATGTTAATGTTTCAGCTAGTGACTTTAATTCAGAAGGAAATGTAATATCATCTGAAAATATTATAACTACATTCTTAAAAGAAACAAAGGCTTATATTGGAGATGCAGGATATAATAGTCCAAGTGATGGTCCAGAAAATACTCAAAGTGATGATAGTGAAAAAGTTACTGTTCCAGATATATTATATACAACTGGACCAGTAGATGTTGAGTTTAATGCACTTCAACCAATATGGGTTGAAATTAATGTTCCCGAAAATACAGTCCCAGGAGTTTATGAAGGTAATATAACAGTAAGTGCAGATGGTGTTGATGATATAACATTTAATTATTCATTAGAAGTTTTAGATGTAACAATGCCAGATAGTAGTGAATATGAATTTGATTTTGAAGCATGGCAATATCCATATAGTTCAGCAGAATATTATGGAGTAGAACCATTTTCAGAAGAACATTTAGCTATTTTAAAACCTCATATGCTAAAGTATAAAGAGTTGGGTGGACATGCTATTACAGCTTCAATAGTTGAGGAAGCATGGGGTGGACAAACTTATAGCGAAAATGAAATTAGATATCCATCAATGATTAAGTGGACTAGAAAAGCAGATGGAACATTTACTTTTGATTATACGGATTTTGATAAATGGGTTCAATTTAACAAAGATCTAGGAATTGGAGATAAAATAGTATGCTATAGCATGATTCCGTGGGGAAACAATGTTAAGTATTATGATGAAGCAACTCAAACTACTAAAGTTGAAAATTTATCAGCAGGAAGTGATAGATATGAAGAAGTTTGGCTACAATTCTTAAACAGCTTAGTTGAGCATTTAGATGAAAAAGGATGGTTTGATGATACTTATATAGGGATTGATGAAAGACAAAACATGGATAAGGCTTTTGATGTTATAGATAAAGTTAAAAATAGACATGATAAAGTTCTTAAAAAAGCAGCTGCAATGGATCATTTTAGCACTAGTTACAAGCATATAACTGATAGAGTTGATGATTTAAGTGTTGGTTCAACAGCGGCAAAAGGAAGCTTAACTGATTACAAAAATTTTGTTAAGGAGAGAAACAATTCTGGAAAAGAATATAAAACAACAATATACACTTGTACAGAACATTTCCCGAATTCTTTAGCACTTAGCATGCCAGGGGAAAGTTATTGGACAATGATGTTTACAGCAGCACAAGGGGCAACAGGATATATGAGATGGGCATTTGATGCTTGGGTTAAAGATCCACTTAGAGATACAACTCACTGGGCATTTGAAGCTGGAGACACTTTCTTAATATACCCAGATGAAAAGGATTCAGAAAATATAACATCTAAGAGCTCAGTAAGATTAGAAAAAATGGCTGAAGGTATAAGGGATGTAAATAAGTTATATATGATGCAAAGTGAAATACCATCATTAAAGGCTGATATAGATAATCTATTATCTACAGTTAAATTAAATTATGCTGGAGATAAAAATGGAGTTGGAGATCATGGTGGAGCAAAATATGCTACTGATGAAACGAGAGCTATGATTCCAAAAGATATGGCAGCAATTAAGGGTGAAATTAAAAAAATAACTGAAAAATATATTGAGTTAAAAAATGGTGGAGTAAATACAATTGATTCTGTTGAAATTAATAATGGAGATATGAGTATAAAGGCTGGGGAAAGCTTAGAATTAACAGTTACAGTATTACCAGAAAATGCATTAAATAAAAATGTAGTATGGACATCAAGTAATACAGATGTTGCAACTGTTAATAATGAAGGTGTAGTTACAGGAGTTAAAGTAGGTACAGCTACAATTACAGCTACATCAGTACAAGATTCCTCAAAAAGAGCAACTATAAACTTAATTGTTAATAAAACGGCTATAGAGAAAGATGCACAAGTTGCTTACTACAGTTTTGATAGTATAGAGGATAACGTTATCAATAACTCTTGGAGTGATAGTTCTTTATATAGTGGAAAAATAAATGGAGCAGAAGTTGTAGAAGGAAAGTCAGGAAATGCATTAAAATTTGATGTAGGAACTGATAATGTTGAAATTGAAAATCCAGCAGATTTACCAGAAAACTGGACAATAGCTTTCTGGGTAAATAGAGGTAATGAAGATGGTACAGCTTCGGTTATGTGGGATGGTAGAACAGCTACTGGAGCAAATCATATTAACTCTGTATCAGTTGATTTAGCTGTAGGTGTTGGTGTTAATTCAACAAAGGCAGGAGTACATGTTAATCAAGGTACATTGAGTTTCCAAACAGAAATAGCAAAAAATCAATGGATTCATGTTGCATACACCAATTCAAAATCAGAAGGATTATCTTTATATGTAAATGGAGAAAAGATAGGAAATACAAATGAATATACTAAAAACAATCCAATGAAAGCACCATTAAACTTTATTGGTGGTCGTGGTTTTGTTGGAGTTGTAGATGAAATAAAGATATATAATAGGGCTTTAACTGCTGAAGAGGTAATAGAAGCTAAGGCTGTAAATGGATTAAATATTGACAGCAATTATAAAGAGGTTAATGTCAATGAAACAGTTCAAATTATTGCTGATTTAATTAGTGATAAAGATGATGATAATATAATATTTACAAGTGCTGACACAAATATTGCAACAGTAAATGAAAGTGGAATAGTAACAGGTGTTGCTTATGGTGATACTTATATTACTGTTTCAAATGAATCTGGGGAATATTCTGAAAGAGTTGATATTCGTGTTAATAAAAAAATAAATTATCAAAATACATTAGAAACTTATGAAATGCCAGTAGAAGATCAAATTGTAATAGATAGAGAAGATGGTCAATACCTTGGTCAACCAGATACTATTTTACTAGATGATGATAAAACTTTATTAACTGTATACCCTAAAGGACATGGTTTTGGTGAAGCATTATTAAGTAAGAGTACTGATGGTGGATTAACATGGGAAAAAAGAGTTCCAGTTAATGAAACTTGGAAGAATTCAGAGGAAACCCCTACAATATACAAGCTTAATTTTACAGATGGAACTCAAAAATTAATGTCTATTTCAGGTGGACCAGCATGGCATGGAAGTACATTTACAGGCTTTAAGACATCAATATCAAATGATAATGGTGAAACTTGGGGAGACTACAAAGAGTGGAATACTGGAATTAAAACAATTGTTGCAATGGCAAGTTTAATCCAATTAAAAGATGAAGATGGAAATTATATTGATAAGTGGATGGGTGTATTCCATGATTATGGTTATGTTAATTACAAAACTTATTTAACATTTGATGAAAATGGTAATGAACAATGGTCAGACCCAGTTCCATATTTAAGTGAGTATAGAAATTTAGAATCTACTTATCAAATTTGTGAAGTAGGTATGTTTAGATCACCAAATGGAAATCGTATAGTGGCTCTTGCAAGAAGTCAATCTCATAAACATACTTCGACTATTTTCTATTCAGATGATGAAGGTGAAACATGGAGCAGGCCAAGAGAGGTTCAAGGATCATTAAATGGGGAAAGACATAAGGCTGTTTATGATCCAATAAGTGGCAGACTATTAATAAGTTTTAGAGAAATTAAATTAGATACTAATCTTGATGGAAGTACATCTGATAATGATTGGATGGCAGGAGATTGGATTGGTTGGGTTGGAACCTATGAAGATTTAATGAATGGTGAAGATGGTGAATATAGAATCAGGCTAGGTAAAGATTATACTAATTCAGCTAGGGCTGGTGACTGTGGATATGCAGGTAATGTAGTTATGAGCGATGGCACATTCTTTTTAAATGCTTATGGTAACTTTGACACTAATACTACTAATAATACTTATATTATGGGGGTTAGGTTTAAGTTAGCTGAAATTGATAATGCTTTAGGAAAAGTTAATAGAGATAGCTTAAAGTCATTATTAGAAGAAGTTAAAAGTATGGATAAAGAGGCATATACAGAAGAGTCTTATAATGCATTAATGACTGTATATGAAGAAGCTAAAAATATTTATGATGATAATAGTTCTTCACAAGTTCAAATAGATAGTGCAGTAGGTAAGTTAAAAGAAGCTATAGATAATTTAGAAGAATCTCCAGTTAATCCATCACCTGAAGTTAATAAAGCTTTATTAAAGGCAACTATTGATTATGCAGAAGCAGTTAAATCAGAAGGAGCATTAGAAGGTCTTGTACCGGCAGTTGTTCAAGAGTTTAATTCAGCTTTAGAAGAAGCTCATATAGTTTATAACAATGATAATGCTACAGAGGCAGAAGTTGATGCGGTATTTAATAGATTATTAAATGCTATATGGATGCTTGAATTTGAAGCTGGTGACAAGGTCGCACTTAAAGCAATTATAGATATTGCAGAAGCTTTAACAGAAAAAGAATATACGGTTGAATCGTGGTCTAAGTTACAAGTAGTTTTAAGTGAAGCTAAAAAGGTTTATGGAGATGAAAATGCACTTAAAGATGAAGTAGATAAATCTATAAGTGACTTACAAAAAGCTATAGATGAATTAGTTAAGAATAATGTAAATAAGAGAGCACTTGAAAATTTAATTAATATGATTAATGGATTAAGTGATAAAGAAGCTCAATATATACAATCTACTTGGAAAGTCTTACAAGATGAACTTGTTAATGCTGTGGAGGTTTTAGGAAACGAAAACTCAACACAAGAAGATGTAGATGCTGCTTATAATAAATTACTAAGGGCTTATTTACAATTAAGATTGAAGCCAAGTAAGGATGCATTAGAGGATTTAATTAATAAGGCTGAAAGTTTAGATTCAAGTCAATATACAGTGGCAAGCTTTAGAGCCGTTGAAAAAGCAGTTAAAAAGGCTAATAAAGTATTTGAGGATGAAAATGCAACAGAGCAAGAAATAGAAAAGGCAGAAGAAGATTTAAGAATTGCAATGAATAATTTAAAGACAACTTCTGCAAATAGTAATAATAGTAGTTCAAATAATGCTTCTAATAATGGAGGAAATTCAGCAAATAGTGGTAAGTTACCACAAACAGGAGGAACTTCAGCTGTAATGGTATTGTTGGTCGCTGCTGTTGTAATAGTTGCAGGATATTTTATAGTTAAGAAAAGTAAGAAACAGTAATAGTTTATTAAAAAAGATTTAAGTAAAATTAATTGTGAGAATGACAAGTTTAGAATTTTAAATAATACTTTTAATAAGAATGTATAGTATATGTCCTTATAGAATATTTAATAAAATTTAATCTAAACTTGTCATTTGAATTTATTACCACATAAAAAACTTTGCAATTTAAAATATAAATGTATATTATTTATATATGTTTTATAGATAATAATATTATTATTTAAAATTAATATTATGTAATTTGAGAGGAGAATAAAGTATGAAAGATTTATTAGATAAAGGAGCTGTACTACAAAGAGATATGGAAACATACGCCATAGCACCGCATTTAACAGGAGGACTTATAACTCCAAAGCAACTTAGAGATATTGCAGATGTTGCAGAAAAGTATAATGCATCAGCTGTAAAGGTTACTGGAGCTCAAAGAATTGCTATTGTTGGATTAAAAGAAGAAGATATTGATAAGGCGTGGGCTGATTTAGGAATGAAGCCAGGAGCTGCCATAGGGCTATGTGTAAGAAGTGTAAAGATATGTCCAGGAACTACTTTCTGTAAGAGAGGTTTACAAGATTCAGTAGCAATAGGCTCAAAATTAGATGGAGCATTCCATGGAAGAAATCTTCCTAATAAATTAAAAATAGGAGTTAGTGGATGTCCAAATAGTTGTGCTGATAGCCATACTAGAGATATTGGTTTAATAGGTGGACCAAAAGGATGGATTCTTTATCTTGGAGGAAGAGGTGGAGTTATTCCTAGATTAGGGGATAGAATCGCTATGAATATTCCAGATGAAAGAATTTTCGATGTTGTTGAAAAAGTAATTGATATATATGCAGAAAATGGTCAAGGAAGAGAAAGACTAGGAAACTACATAGATAGAGTTGGATTAGATGAGTTTAAAAAATTATTAAATGTTGAAGAATTCTTAAAGGCTTAAAGTAAATAAAAAAATAGCAAAAGGAGAAAATTGAAATTAAGATTAATAATTTCAATCGCCTTTTGCTTTTTTTATTATATGAATGACTTTAAGTTTTTAATAATGAAAAGTTATTTACTTAACATAAATATAGGTTATACTTATTAAATGAACAATAATAAATTTAATAAAAATGAGGGAAATATATTGGATAATACATTTAAGAAATATAATTTAAGTAATGAGATAATAAAAGCTTTAGAGGGTATAGGTTATAGTAAGCCTTCTGATGTTCAAAGTAAGGTTATACCTGAAATATTAATTGGAAAGGATGTTGTAGTTAAATCACAAACAGGAAGTGGAAAGACAGCTGCATTTGGAATACCATTATGTGAAAGAATACTTTGGGAGGATAGTAAACCACAAGCTTTAATTTTAACGCCAACTAGAGAACTTGCAATTCAAGTTAAAGAGGAATTAACTAATATAGGTAGATTTAAAAGAATAAAAGCTGTTTCAGTATTTGGAAAGCAACCATTTTCAGATCAAGCAAGAGAGTTAAAGCAAAAAACTCATATTGTAGTTGGAACTCCAGGTAGAGTATTTGATCATATTGATAGAGGAACATTAGACATTTCAAATATAAAATATTTAGTAATAGATGAAGCTGATGAAATGCTTAATATGGGCTTTATAGATCAAGTTAGAGATATAATAAATGCATTAAATAAAAATAGACAAACAATGTTATTTTCTGCAACAATTCCAGAAGAAATCTTAGGGTTATGTAAAGTATATATGAATAATCCTAGTAATATCGAAATTAAGGCACAAAAGCTAATAACAGATAACATAAATCATGAATTGTATAGATTTGAGGAATTTTATAAATTAGATAATTTGGGAAAAATTTTAATAAGCGAAGTTCCAGAAACAGCAGTTATTTTCTGTAAAACAAAAGAAAATGTTGATAAAGTTTTTGATAACCTAAATAAAAAAGGGTACTCCGTAAATAAAATTCATGGTGGTATGCTTCAAAAAGATAGACTTGAAGTTATGGATAAATTTAAAAAAGGTAATTTTAAAATATTAGTAGCTACAGATGTTGCAGCAAGAGGAATTGATGTAGAAGGAATTACTCATGTAATTAATTATGATTTGCCTGTTGAGAAAGAAGCTTATGTTCATCGTATAGGAAGAACAGGTAGAGCAGGAGCAAAAGGAAAAGCAATTTCTTTTGTTAATCAATATGAAGATAAGCTTTTAGAGATGATACAGGAGTATATAGGATTTAAAATTCCACTTGTAGGGGGAATTTCTGAAATAAGTAATGAAAAAAGAGATGAAGCAATAAAAGCTTTAAAATCAAAGCCAAAGGTTAAAAAGGAAAAAGCTAAAGTTATAAATAAAAACATAACGAAGATATACCTTAATGGTGGTAAAAAGAAAAAGCTAAGAGCAGGAGATTTTGTAGGAGCTATATCTAGAATAGAAGGAATAACAGCAGAGGATATAGGTATAATAGATGTACAAGATACTGTTTCTTATATAGATATCCTAAATGGCAAGGGGAATAAAGTAATTGAAGGACTTAAAAACTCAACTGTAAAAGGAAAAAAACTGCGTGTAGAAAAAGCCAGAAAATAAATGAGTTCGTCATGTGGAGCCGAAAAATTAATGATATAACCTCCAGGAAATGTGTAATTTGCGTTAAGAATTTATATTGTTTTCTCCAGAAAAAGAGCTAAAGCTTCGAAAGTCACTTCGTTCCCTCAGCTTCTTAACGCTCCTTTTCTTCCAAAAACAATTAAATTCTAAAACTTAATTACAATATTCCTTCCGGTAATATCATTAATTTTTCTCTTCCACTTGATGAACCGCAATAACACCTTAAAAGTTAATGATTTGTCATATATATGTAGCAGAAATGATTAACTATAAGGTGCAATGTTATAAGTAGTTACGTGAAAAAAAGAAAAAATGAAATATTAATTTGGAAGGAACATTGAAATTGAGCCGTAGAATTTAATAATTGATGGAGTAAAGTGGCGTAAAGAAGTTTTTACTGTTTGAGCGATAGCGAGTTTAAAAACTTTAGCCAGCTTTATGGAATCAATTATATAAATTCTAGGTGAAAATTTCACGTTTCCTGGAAAATAAATATTTCATTTTTTCACTTACACGTAACGAACAATTTAGTTATAATGTGTGTTGCGGAATTTGGAGGGAGACATCCCTTCAAATGCTTTAAAGGTTTTTGAGAAATGGCTTTGATCATAAAACCCTAATGATATTGATATATCAAGGATGCTTTTATTTGTTGTAAGCAATAAAACTTTAGCTCTATCTATTTTAATTTTTTTAGAATACTTCATAAGGGAGATTCCCATATGTTTTTTAAAACAAGTTGATGCATATTCAGGTGTTATTCCAAGATGTTCAGATATTTTTTCAAGTGACATAAAACTTTCAATATTCATATGAAGGTGTTGAAGAAGTTTGTTTACTATAAAGTTGTCTTTAACTTCTATATCACTAATTAAAAATTCAAGATATGCTTCAGCCATTTCTATTTCTAATTCTTGAAGGGATTTTAAATCGTTAAGAGTTGGTATTTTAATATAATATTCATTATAAAGAGTATGAAGATATTTCTTAGAAATACCATGTCTTATAATTTCTTTAGAGAATATTGCATTCCAGATATATAAATCAATTTTTTTATCTTCTATATTTAAATCATCTTCTAATTCGCCAATATGCTTTTGTTTAATTTTATAAAGAATAGCAGGTCTATTACTAGTATCGATAAAAGAAGAAAATTCATTACTAAAAATATTTAAATCAGAAATAAAACTTTCGTACACAACAACTCCTCCTCAATATAGAAAGTTATATTAAATATGTATATATTATATTACAAATATACAAATAAAAATATAAAAAATTTCTATAATAATTATGTAAATGTTTTGAGAGTTAGAGGTGAAGTTTATGAATAAATATGCTATTTTTCATATATTAGATACCCCGTATTCTTATGGAAAAGATAAGGATACTTTGATTGTAAGGGTTAGAGTAGCAAGAAATGATGTTAAGGAATGTTGTATTTATTATAAAGATAGATATGATTGGGAAAATCCATATAATAAAAAAGCTATGAATGTAGTTGCAGAAACTGAATTTTTCACATATTATCAAACAGAAATATCAGTTTTTAGAAATAGATATAGATATTATTTTGAATTTATTGATATGAATAAAGAAAGATTTCAATATAATGAAAGAGGATTTGTAAATCAAGAGTTTGAGTATAACGATATGAATTCCTTTCAGTTTCCTTATATAGCAGAAGAAGATTTGTATAAAGAAGTTAAGTGGTTACAAGAAGCTATTGTGTATCAAATATTTCCAGATAGATTCCGTAATGGGAATCCTTCAATAGATATTGAGGGAGCTACTCAATGGGGAAGGGGTAAAGTTCGTAGAAGAAGTATTTATGGTGGAGATTTAAGAGGTATAATAGAGAAGTTATCTTACTTGGAAGAATTAGGTGTTAATTTAATTTACCTTACACCTATATTTAAATCTGATACTAATCATAAATATAATACTGAAGATTATTTTAATATAGATCCTCAGTTTGGAACATTAGAAGATGCAAAGGAGCTTGTAGAAAAGGCACATAAATTGGGTATAAAAATAGTTTTTGATGCTGTATTCAATCATTCAGGTTCAGATTTCTTTGCTTTTAAAGATTTGATAGAAAATCAACAAGAATCTAAATATAAAGAATGGTATTTTATAGATTCATGGCCAGTAAAAAAATCAAAAAATAAATATTATACTTTTGCTAATGGCTGTGATAATATGCCTAAACTTAATACTAATAATAAAGAAGTAAGAGAATATTTATTAAAGGTAGGAGAGTTTTGGATTAAGGAAGTTGGAATAGATGGATGGAGACTTGATGTTTGTGATGAAGTTGGACATGAATTTTGGAGAGCATTTAGAAAACGAATTAAAGATGCTAAAAGTGATGCAATAATAATTGGAGAGATAATGCATGAGGCTAATTCTTTTTTAAAGGGAGACCAGTTAGATGGAATAATGAATTATCCCTTTAAAAATGCTGTTATAGATTTTTTTGCAAAAGGGATTATAAATGGGAGAGAGTTTCTAGACATAATGGCAGAAAATAGAGTGTTATATATGGATAGTATAACTAAACAAATGTGGAATTTGATAGGAAGCCATGATACGAAAAGAATTTATAATGAATGTGTTGGAAATGTTAATAGAATAAAACTTGCTATAGCATATCAGTTCTTGTATATAGGAGTTCCATATATATATTATGGAGATGAAGTTGGGCTAGATGGGGGAGATGATCCTGAAAATAGAAAATGTATGATTTGGGATGAAAAAAAGCAAAACATAGAATTATTAAATTTTTATAAAAATATGATTAATATTAGAAAGAATAATAAAGTTTTTATATATGGGGATTTTGAAGAAGTTTATTGCAAAAATAATACTATAGCTTTTAAGAGGGTTTTAGATAATGAAGAAGTTCTATGTATATTTAATAATAGTCATGAGAGTGTTTTAGTAAATATAAATTCAGAATTAAAAGCAGTAAATTTAATTACAGAAAGTGTTGAAGATTTAAGAGAAATAAAGTTAGATAAATTGTCTTTTAAAATATATAAGGTTATTAAATAATAAGGTTAATAAGGAAAAGAGAGAAAGCTAGTATAAATTTTGTACTAGCTTTTATAATAAGTTGAATGAAAATATATTGACAAAAAATAAAGATATGATAACATTGAATTAAGAAAACAATTTCAGAAGTCTTTAAAAGAGAAAAATTTTTTTGTAGACTTTATTAAAATAATTAATAAAGAAGTGATAAGATGAGTAAAATATTAAGAGGTAGTTTTGAGTTGATGAAACAATTAAATGTTTCAGCCGTACTTAAAGTTATAAAAGACAATGGAAGCCTATCACGTGCAGAAATTGCTAAATTAACAGGGTTGACTCCTGCTAGTGTTACTAATATAACAAAACTTTTAATTGAAGATGATTTTCTTATAGAAAGTAAGATAGGGGAATCTAGTGGCGGAAGGCCACCAATAATATTAGAACTTAATCCAAATGCTAGATATGTAGTAGGTGTAGGTATAGGAGTTGGAGTAGTAGATGTAGTTATAACTAACCTTTCAGCTAATATAATAATAAAGAGGTCCATGATAATAGAAGAGGAAAGATATGATTATGATTTAGTTTTTAAGAAGTTAGTTAATTTAATTAATGAAGTGATACAATCTAGTAAAATAGATAAAGATAAGGTATTAGGAGTAGGGGTAGCTTTACATGGCATAGTAAATGCAAGAACAGGAATATCTATACATTCTTTATACTATGGTTGGAAAAACAAATATATAAAAGAAAAGTTAGAAGAAGAGCTAGGATTGACTGTATATGTAGATAATGATGTAAGAGCAATGGCATTAGGGGAAAGTTGGTTTGGGGCAACAAAGGATATAGCTAATTTTGTGACTTTAAATATATCAAATGGTATAGGGGCAGGGATTATTATAAATAATACGCCTTATTATGGAGTTGATTTTAGTGCAGGAGAAATAGGGCATGTAGTAGTAGAAGCAGATGGTGATAAGTGCAACTGTGGAAATTATGGTTGTCTTGAAACTGTTGCATCTAATAACAATATAACTAGAAAAGCTATTAAACTCATAAAGCAAGGTGTAAATAGTTCTCTTAGCAAAGATATAGATGATATAAACAATTTATCAATAGAAGATATATGTAAAGCTGCAAATAATGGTGATGAGCTATCTATAACAATATTAAAGGAAGCAGCCAGATATATTGGAATAGCTATTACAAATTTAATAAATATATTAAATCCTACAGCAATAGTTGTTGTTGGAGAGATATTTGAAAATACAACACATACTGTTGAAACTTTAAGTGAAATAGTTAAAAATAGAGGGCTTAAATTATCAAGTGAAAATGTAAGAATAATTAGAAGTTTATTAGGTAGAGATGCTGCAGTGGTTGGAGCATCAACATTAGTTATTCAAGAAATATTTAACTGTAGCAATATAAAGTAAACTATAGTATTAAGTTTAAAATATGTTTTAAATAGTATTAAATTTAAGAGTGGATGGTGAAATTTATGATTAAGATTGGGTATGAAATTGAAAGGCTTTTGAAATTTGCTTTAAAAAGGGAAATGATTTCTAAATGGGATGTAATTCCAACTAGAAATGCATTGATGGACTTATTAAAAGTAGAAGCGCCTTTTGAGGGAGAAGTAGGAGAGGAGTTAGAAGAAAGTGCAGTTAAAATATTAAATAATATTTTAGATTATGCATCTGAAGCAGGATTAATAGAAGAAAATAGTACTACTTTCAGAGATTTATTTGATGCAAAGATAATGGGATTATTGATGCCAAGAGAAGGGGAAGTTGTTAAAACTTTTTATGATAAATATGAAAATGAATCAAAGGAAAGAGCTACAGATTGGTTTTATGATTTGAGTAAAGCTTCAAATTATATAATGACTGAGAGAATAGCTAAAAATCTTTGGTGGCCAGCTACAACTGAATATGGTGATTTGGAGATTACCGTTAATTTATCAAAACCAGAAAAAGATCCAAAGGAAATTGCAAAAGCAAAACTTATGAAACAAGCAACATATCCAAAATGTTTACTTTGTAAAGAAAACGTAGGATATGTAGGAAGAATAAATCATCCAGCAAGACAAAATCATAGAATTATTCCTATGAAATTAACTAATAAAGAATGGTTCTTACAATACTCACCATATGTTTACTATAATGAGCATTGTATTGTTTTTAGTGGAGAACATGAACCAATGAAATTAACAAGAAACTCAATTGAAAGATTAGTTGAGTTTACAGAGGTTTTACCACATTATTTTATAGGTTCTAATGCAGATTTACCTATTGTAGGTGGGTCAATATTAACTCATGATCATTATCAAGGGGGAAGACATGCATTCCCTATGGAAAAGGCTATTGTAGAAAAATATTATGAAAGTAAAAAATATGAGGATCTTGAAATTGGAACTGTTAAATGGCCAATGTCTGTAGTTAGAATAAAAGGAAATAATAAAAATAGTGTTATAGATTTAGCTATGGAGATATTTGAAGCATGGAAAAATTATTCTGACGAAGAAAATGATATAGTAGCATTTAGTGGAGATACACCACATAATACAGTAACTCCAATTGCAAGAAGAAAAGGTGAAGCTTTTGAATTAGACATAGTTTTAAGAAATAATAGAACTTCAGAAGAGCATCCAGATGGTATATTCCACCCTCATAAAGAGCTTCATCATATAAAGAAAGAGAATATAGGATTAATTGAAGTTATGGGGCTTGCTGTTTTACCAGGAAGATTAGAAAAAGAATTAGATACTATAGCTAAAATTCTTTGTGGGGAGTTAACTTACAATAGGTTAGAAGCAGAAAAGAATAATGAAATTAATAAGCATATACAATGGATAGAAAAAATGATGTCTGAAGCTTCTTCATTAACTTATGATGAAGCTAAAGAGTTATTAAAGAAGGAAGTAGGAGATATATTTGCAAAAGTCCTTGAAGATTCAGGAGTATTTAAGAGAAATGAAAAAGGACAAGCAGGGTTAGAAAAATTCTTAAGCACTGTTCTTTAATATTATGTAAATGATAATTTAAGAAATAATAGATTTGTAGAGAGGTTAAGAAAGAATATGAATAGAGAGAAAATGATAGAGTTATTTAAAAATGAATATGGAGTAGATAATAGAGAGATAAAGACTTTCTTATCTCCAGGAAGAGTTAATTTAATTGGTGAGCATATAGATTATAATGGTGGATTTGTGTTCCCAGGAGCATTGACAGTTGGAATTTATGCAGCATTATCATTAAGAGATGATAATAAGATAAGAATGAGATCGAAGAATGTTGCTGGGGAAGTAATAGTTAATTTAGAGGAAGAATTAGTTTATAAAAAAGAAGATGATTGGGGCAATTATCCAAAGGGAGTTATAAAAGCACTTAAGGATTTAGGTCATAAAGTACCAGGAATGGATATAGTTTTATATAGTAATATTCCAGATGGAGCAGGACTTTCATCTTCAGCGGCACTTGAAGTATTAATGGCATATATAATACTTTATTTAGAAAATCCAGAGCAAATTGATAGAGTTGAAGTATCTAAGATTTGCCAAAAAGTTGAAAATGAATTTGTTGGTGTTAACTGTGGAATTATGGATCAATTTGCAGTTGCAGTAGGAAAGAAAGATCATGCAATACTTTTAGATTGTGCATCTCTTTATTATGAATATGCACCTTTAAATTTAGGAGAATATAGTTTAGTTATAATGAGTACTAATAAGAGAAGAGAACTTGCAGATTCAAAATATAATGAGAGAAGAGCAGAGTGTGAGAAGGCTCTTGAAATTATAAATGAAAATAAATCTGAAAAATTAGATAATCTTTGTCAAGCAACTATAGATGATATAGAATCATTTATTACTGATGAAACTTTAAAAAGAAGAGCTAATCATGTTGTTACTGAAAATGAAAGAGTTAAAAATAGTATGGAAATGTTGAAGAATAATGACATATTAGGATTTGGTAAGTTGTTAACAGCATCTCACATGTCTCTTGAAAATGATTATGAAGTTACAGGGCTTCATCTTGATACATTAGTACATGAAGCATTAAAGATAGAAGGTTGTATAGGAGCTAGAATGACAGGAGCTGGATTTGGTGGATGTGCAATTGCTCTAGTAATTGATAATAAGGTTGAAGAATTTAAAGAAAAGGTATCAGGAGCATATGAAAAGGTTACAGGAATTACACCATCATTTTATACAAGTAATATAGGTGAGGGAACTCACGTACTATAAAATTAAAAATGACTGTCTCATAATTAGTTAGCCTTAGAGAAGTAAGATAAGGTTGAAATGATTGTGGACAGTCATTTTATATTTTAAATTATTATTTTAGAAATTACATGTATTTTCTTCTAGTAGCTTTTATTTACTCATATATAATATTGACTATAAATTGATATAAAAGTATAATTTTAAAGTATTATTAAAAAAGAGAATGAAATTAATATTCGTTGAATGTCGAATTTGAAAAAATATTGACTAATATAATGTTCGTTATTATACTAGGGATGTGACATTTTATTTAGGAGGCTTATTTTATGAAAAATGCTTTAATATTTCAATCAGACTTTGGTATAGCGGATGGTGCAGTTAGTGCAATGTATGGAGTTGCATATTCTGTAGATAAAACATTACAATTATTTGATTTAACTCATGAAATACCACAGTATAATATTTGGGAGGCTTCATATAGATTAATTCAAACTGTAGTTTATTGGCCAGAAGGAAGTGTATTTGTTTCTGTAGTAGATCCAGGAGTTGGATCACATAGAAAGAGTATAGCAGTTAAGACTGTAAAAGGTCAGTACATAATTACACCTGATAATGGAACACTTACTCATATTAAGCGTATGTGTGGAATTGTAGAAGCAAGGGAAATAGATGAAACTATAAATAGATTACCTAATTCAGGAGCATCTTATACATTCCATGGAAGAGATATATATGCATATACAGGTGCAAGACTTGCTTCAGGTGTTATAAGCTTTGAACAAGTTGGACCAGAAATTCCAGTTGATGAAATTATTGAATTACCAGTAGTTGAATCAAGTAAAAATAATGATATAGTAACTGGAACAATCGATGTTTTAGATGTTAGATTTGGTAGCCTTTGGACAAATATTGGTAGAGAACTATTTACTAGTTTAGGGATAAACTATGGAGATAGGGTAGAAGTTTCAATAAAAAATGATACAAGAGAAGTTTATAGAAATATAATGATATATGCAAAATCATTTGCAGATGTTCATGTTGGAGAAACTTTAGTTTATGTTAATTCATTAGATAATTTAGCTGTTGCTATAAATCAAGGTTCATTCTCTAAGGCATATAACATACAAACTGGAACTAATTGGATAATTTCTATTAGAAAGGCTCCAAAAGTAGTTTACGAATAAAATTAAATTTAATTAATCATAATGTATATGAAAAGGAGGAGACATAATGGGTAATAAATTATCTATTAAGACTATTGTTGCAATTGGTATAGGAGCAGCTGTATTTATGATATTAGGACGTTTTGGTTCAATTCCTACAGGAATACCAAATACTAATATTGAAACATGTTATGCATTTTTAGCTTTAATGGCAATATTATATGGACAATTTGCAGGTGTTGCTATTGGTTTTATAGGACATGCGTTAAAAGATTTAGTGTTTTATGGTTCACCTTGGTTTAGTTGGGTTATTGCATCGGCAGTTGTTGGGCTTATTATAGGATTAGCTTGCGAAAAATTAAATGTCAATGAAGGTGAATTTGATAAAAAGGAAATGATAATTTTCAATATCTATCAAATAATTGCTAATGCTATAGCATGGCTTTTAGTTGCTCCAATATTAGATATAGCTATATATGCAGAACCAGCTAATAAAGTTTATGCACAAGGAGCTGTAGCAGCGGTTTCAAATGCAATTACAGTTGGAGTGTTAGGTACTATATTATTATACACTTATTCTAAGACTAGAGTTAAAAAAGGAAGCTTAGATAGAGAATAATGTCTATTTTAAATACCGGAGTCTTTAAGTCTCTGGTATTTTTAATAATTAAAGAAAATTTTATATTATAAAATCTTTTTCAGAATATACATATGATTAAAAATATAGTATTATCTTTAATGGAGGTTATTAATTAAAATTTTACTAATGATAAAGTTTTAATAAAGTAACTTAGAAAAAGTTGTTTAATAGACAATCTATTAAGCTTTAAAGCAATTAATAAAAATAGATTAATATTATTGAAGTTTATATACAAAAAGACGAGGAGATTTGCTATGAAAAAACCTGTAATTGAGTTCGTGGATTTTACTTTTCAATACAGAGCTCAAGCAAAGCCAACATTGAATAATATAAATTTAACTATATATGAAGGAGAAAAAGTACTTATAGTAGGACCATCAGGGTCAGGAAAAAGTACTCTTTCAAATTGTATAAATGGCCTTGTACCATTTTCTAATGAAGGTGAAATTTCTGGTAGTTTAAAAGTTAAAGGGAAAGAAACTAAGGAAATGAGTATATTTGAATTGTCAAATTCAGTGGGGACTGTACTTCAAGATCCAGATGGTCAGTTTATAGGATTAACAGTTGGTGAAGATATAGCTTTTAAGTTAGAGAATGATTGTGTATCACAAGAGGAAATGAAAGAAAAAGTTAAAATTGTTTCTGAAATTGTAGGAATAGATACTCATTTAAGTTCTGCACCTTATAGTTTATCAGGAGGGCAAAAACAACGTGTAACATTAGCTGGTGTTATGGTAGGTGACGTAGATATTCTTTTATTTGATGAGCCACTTGCAAGTTTAGACCCTGCAACTGGTAAAAGTGCTATTGAACTAATAGATCAAATTCAAAAGAAAACTAATAAGACTATATTAATAATAGAACACAGATTAGAAGATGTATTACATTGTCCAGTAGATAGAATAATAGTTGTTGATAATGGTAAAATAGCTGCTGATATAACTCCAGAAGAGTTATTAAGTTCAAATCTATTAGTTGAAACAGGAATACGTGAACCACTATATATTACAGCATTAAAATATGCAGAATGCAATATTACACCTAAAATGCATCCAGAACATATTGATACATTAAATATAGATAGTTGTAGAGATAAATTAAAAGAGTGGTATGAAGATACTATAGAAGATAAACAACAAGTAAATAGTGAAGCTATTCTTGAAATGAAAGATGTAAAATTCTCCTATGAATCAGGAAAGGAAATATTACATGGTGTTTCATTTAAAGTTAATAGGGGTGAAATGGTTAGTATTGTAGGTAGAAATGGAGCCGGTAAATCAACTATTTCTAAGTTAATATGTGGATTTTATAAACCAACAGAAGGAAAAATATTATTTAATGGTAGAGATTTAGTTAATGATACTATTAAAGAACGTGCAGAAAAAATAGGAATAGTAATGCAGAATCCAAATCAAATGATATCAAAGACTATGATTTTTGATGAGGTAGCCTTAGGACTTAAAGTTAGAGGAGTTTCTGAGGAGAAAATTAAGAATAGAGTTTTTGAAACATTAAAGATTTGTGGATTATATGAATTCCGTAATTGGCCAATTTCTGCATTAAGTTTTGGGCAAAAGAAACGTGTAACAATTGCATCAATTCTAGTATTAAATCCTGAAGTTATTATTTTAGATGAGCCTACAGCAGGTCAAGACTTTAAACATTACACAGAGATTATGGAATTCTTAAGAGAATTGAATCAAAAAGGTGTAACCATAATAATGATAACTCATGATATGCATTTAATGCTTGAATATACTAACAGAGCAATTGTATTATCTGATGGAGTAAAATTAGCTGATGATATAGCAGCTAATGTTCTTACAGATGAAGAAGTAATAAATAAAGCAAACTTAAAGGAAACATCATTATATGAATTAGCTATAAAGGCTAACTTAGATAATCCAAGAATGTTTGTTAAGAAATTTATTGATTATGATAGGAGGATTAGAGGAATATGAGTACAATGATTGGATATTCAGATATAGATTCACCTATTCATAGATTAACAGGAGCAGCAAAGTTAATTGCTTTAATTATTTGGGCTTTAGCTTCTATGGTTACATATGATACTCGTGTGCTTTTAGGTATGTTTGTTGTAAGTATAATTGTGTTTAAGATTTCAAAGGTAGAATTTAAACAAGTTTCATTTGTTCTTTACTTTATATTAATATTCTTGTTATTAAATAATTTAGCAATATTTATATTCTCACCATATGAAGGTGTTAATATATATGGAAGTAGAACAGATTTATTTAAGATTGCAGGTCCATATACTGTAACAAGTGAACAGTTATTCTATCAATTTAATATAACTTTAAAGTATTTTTCAATAATACCTATGGCATTATTATTTATGGTTGCTACTAATCCAAGTGAGTTTGCAGCTTCATTAAATAAGATAGGTGTAAGTTATAAAATTGCATATTCAGTTTCAATAGCTTTAAGATATATACCTGATGTTCAACGTGATTATCAAGATATATCATTTGCACAACAAGCTAGGGGAATAGATATGTCTAAAAAAGAAAAATTAACAAAAAGAATTAAAAATTCAGCTTCTATATTAATGCCGTTGATATTTTCAAGTTTAGATAGAATAGAAACTATAAGTTCTGCTATGGAGCTTAGAGCATTTGGAAGTAATAAAAAACGTACATGGTATAATGGAAGACCATTTAAAAAAGGTGATTATATAGCTATAGCTATAGTTAGTGTTATATTAGTAATTGCTATATTTGCGACAATAATAAATGAGGGACGTTTCTATAATCCATTTATTTAATAAGAAAATTAAAAGTTAGTACTATAAAGTGTTATAGTACTAACTTTTATATTAATAATATTTGGTAAAGTAATACAAATAAAGAAAATAATAAAATAAGTACTATAAATTATAATTTTATTGTAACTCTTTTGTAAATTAATTTGACCTTATATAGGTATAATATAAAGTATAGAGCTATATAAGAAGTAGTTAGGGAGAATTGAAAATGTATAAATTAAGTAAAGTTATAATAAGAAATAGTGTTTTAATAGTAATTTTATTATTATCTTTTGTATTTGGAATTCAGACTTTAAAAAAATATAAGATATATAATAAGGATAAGGAAGTTATAGCTAATCAAAATATAAGTTTTATTGATAATGAAGTTTCCCAAAATACTGGTGAGGAAAGTAATGATGGAGATTTACAGAATAGAGAAAATATTAATACTGCTACAACTAAGCAAAACTTAATATATACTTCTTATGAAAATGATTTATATGCAGATAATGCTAAGGATGTAGAAAATATGCTTAATAAGTGGAATTACTTAAGGGAAGATGGAAAAAAGGTTGCATATCTAACATTTGATGATGGGCCTTCAACTGAAGTAACACAACAAATATTAGAAACACTTAAATTTAATAATATAAAAGCTACTTTTTTTGTATTAGGTAGTAATGTTGAAAAAAGTAATATACAAAAGGAATTGTTGAAAGAAATGGTTATAGAAAGACACGCCATTGGCAATCATGGATATTGTCATGACTATAGTATTTTATATCCAAGTAGAGTTGCTAATCCAACAGTGATAGTAAATGATATGAAAAAATCAGAATATGTAATGAGGTCTGTTTTAGGTGATGACTTTAGAACTAGTGTTATTAGGTTACCAGGAGGACATATGTCATGGAATACTAAAATGTTAGATCCGGTTCTTGAGGAAAATGGATATAGTTATATAGATTGGAACACATTAAATGGAGATGCTGAAGGCAATGACAGAACTGTTGAGCAATTGGTAAATAGGTTAAAAGGAACTATAAGAGATTTAGCTGGAAATGATGATGTATTAGTTATATTAATGCATGATACAAATGCAAAGAAAACAACATCACAATCATTACAAGAAATTATAGATTACTTAAAGTCTTTAGGATATGAATTTAGAACATTAAAGTAGAAATGGTATTAAGATATACTGGGTGAATGGTTATATTTATCCGGTATTTTGTTTGTAGATTTAGAAAAAATAAATAAACATTAGCTTTATAGATTTGAAGGGAAAGTATATGAAGAAAATATTAATAGTTGAAGATGAAGATAGTATAAGAGGTTTTTTAAAAATAAATTTAAAAAGAAATGGTTTTGAGGTTTTAGAAGCTGATAATGGAGAAGAGGGATTAAAAATATTAGATTTAGAAAATCCGGTTCTGATAATATTAGATGTTATGTTACCAGGTATAGATGGATTTGAAGTTTGTAAGAGAGCTAGAGAAAAAAAAGATAAGATAGGGATTATAATGTTAACTGCAAAAGGGCAGGATATGGACAAAATAATGGGCCTTGAATATGGCGCAGATGATTATATGGTGAAACCTTTTAATCCAATGGAGCTATTACTTAGAATAAAGGCTATATTAAGAAGAATTGGTGTAAATGATGAGAAAAAAGTCTTAAAAAATGGAATATTTACTGTGGATACATATGGGAAAAAGATATTTAAAGGTGATAAAGAGATTGATTTGACGCCAAAAGAATATTCAATTATAAAATTATTTATAGAAAATCCTAATAGAGCTTTTTCAAGAGATGAGTTATTAGATTTAATTTGGGGAAAAGATTATTTTGCAGATTCTAAAATTATAGATGTGAATATAAGAAGACTTAGAAGTAAAATAGAAGATTACTCATTTAAAGCAGGATATATAGAAACAATATGGGGATTTGGATATAGATGGAGAGGAGAAGCAGGTGAAGAGTATACGAAGTAAACTGTTGAAAAATTTTCTTATAGTTATAATATTAACAGTTGTAATATTAGATATATTAGCTTTACTATGTTTAAAGGGATATTATTATAAAAATACTCAAGATACTTTAGTTAATCAATTAGAAGGATATATTAATTTTTATCAGAAGTACTTCTCTAACAATAAATTAATAGATAATATATATGAAAATATGGATGTCTTTTGGAATACAAATCAGGAGCAGATTGAGATATTAGATCCAAATGGGAAATTGTTAATGGATTCATATGGTATAAGAGATTCTTATCTTTTAACTACTCCTGACATTCAAAAGGCTAAGGAAGGAGAAGTTGGTGTATGGACTGGAGATGTAAGCAGCTATAATGACAAAATAATGGTAGTTTCTAAAGCAATTAAATCAAAGTTAGATCCCAATGAAACTATAGGTATAGTTAGGATTATTTTTTCATTAAAGGAGGTACATAAAGTAATAGACTCTTTTAGTGTATTATTTTTATTTATTTCAATAATTGTAATAGTATTAGGAATAATAATGAGTTTAATAATAGCTAAAGATATTGTATCTCCAATAAAAAAGATAACAGATGTTGCAAGGGAAATGGCAAAGGGAAATTTAAATATTAGGAGTGATGTTACTGATAATATTGAAATTGCTCAATTGTCAAAAACTTTAAATTATATGGGATGTGAGGTTGAAAAGAGAGAAAAATTGAAAAATGAATTTATATCTTCAGTTTCACATGAATTAAGAACACCTTTAACATCAATCAAGGGGTGGGCTATAACATTAAAGTATGATTGTAGTGATATGGATACAGTAGCTTTAGGACTTGATATTATTGAAAAAGAAAGTGATAGATTAACTGAGATGGTAGAAGAATTATTAGATTTTTCTAAGCTTATAAATGGTGTTATTTCCTTAAATATAAAAGAGCATGATGTAAAAAGCTTTATTGAATATATTGAAAATTATATGAGGCCAAGAGCTGAGAGAGAAGGAAAAGAATTTAGTATAACTATAGATAAAAATGTTGGAAAAGGTTATTTTGATGAAAATAGGCTTAAACAAGTTTTAAGTAATATTATAGATAATGCTTTTAAGTTTACCGAAGAAAATGGGAAAATAAGCTTAAACACTAAGGTTGAAGAAGAATATTTAGTGTTCAGAGTAAAGGATAATGGAAGTGGAATAAGTAGCAAAGATTTACCAAGGGTAAAAGATAAATTTTATAAGGGGAAAAATAGCAAATCGAGAAATGGAATAGGTTTATCTATATGTGATGAAATAGTAACTTTGCATAGAGGAATTTTAGAAATTATAAGCAAAGAAAATGAAGGAACAGAAATAATAATTAAAATTCCTTTAAATCAAGGAGAGACATAATATGAATAAAAAATTTTTGATAGTATTCTCTCTTGTTATAATATTATTTTTCGTGTATAAATCAAAGGTTAGTAACGATGAAAGCAATGATATTTTTAACTTTACTGGGACATGGAGAATTGATTCAGTAGAACAATTAGGAGAGAAAGATGATAGTGATGAAGAGAATAATTCTTTTATTGGAGAGGAAATAAAATTAGGTAATAATAAAATTAATATTGCAGATAATTATAAATCTAATATTCATTATAAGTTAAAGGCTGTTGAGGGAGAATATATTATTTCCTATGAGAAAAACTTGACTATGAATACTTTTATGAATGGAAGAGAGACAGTAGATTTAATATCTATTATTGATAAAAATCAAATAATAGGTGAATTCTTTTTAAATTCTGATACTGAGATGATATTTTTATATAAAAGTAGTTTGTTTAAATTAAGTAAAATAAATGAAAATACTAATTTTGATGATGTTAAAAATACAAATTCTATAGGAAATCAAACTGGCGAAGAGCATGTTGATGTAAAAGAGGGAGTTATGTTAGGAATTAAAACTCCAGGTAAAAAGATTGATGATGGAGTGTATAGTAGCGATGAGTATAGGACTTTATGGATATCTCATGATAACTGGAAAATAGGAAGTATCTATGAAAAACCTAATATTATTTTTCCAAGATTAAATGGAATATGGAAGTTAGAAGTAAATCAAAAGAATATGAATGGTTTTGAATATGATGAATTTCAAGTAGGAAAATATGATGAAAAAGTAGGAAATAATACAGTTGAATATTTAATTTTAGATAAAAGTGAATATAAAACTATAAAATTTGTTGGAAATGATTATATAGCGATAGGAAAATATGAAGGGAATTCTTTTGAAGGGAATTATCCGATTTATCAAATAATACCTATAAATAACATTAATATTAAAAATGGACTACAAACAGATGAAATATTTATTGGTTCTGAAAAAGAAAAATATTTAGAAGAATTTCAAAATAAAATTAATAGTTTATCTAAAGAGCAAATTGATAAATTAAATATTTCTTCAATAGATTACAATAATTTAGCTATTGAAAGAAGTGTAGGTCGATGGAGATTTGTTGCAAATTTGTTGCCAAAGGATATGAGTGATGCAGGAGAAAGCTTTAAAATCTCAATACTGCCGGATAGTAGATTTATAAATTATAATTCTCTTTATATATCATGGAAGACTCTAAAGCAACAATTAGGATTTTTTAAAGATGCATTTATATCTCCCTTATGCAATATTATATTAGTTCAATTTGATAGCTATATAGCAATTTATAAAATAGAAAATGGGAATCTAATAACAGAGCCTTTAGTTACAATTCCTATAGGTGAAGATGATGAAATAATAATGTCGGAGTGGTGTAGTGGAAGCTATGTAGAACAATGGGAAAAAGCTTTTATTGATGGTGAGTTAATAATAGGGGATTAAAATTAATTTTAAATATTCATGAAATTATATTGTTAAGATTTATAAAAAACAATATATTACAGAATGAGAAAAAATTTTTAGTAAAGTTTATAAAAGTATTGTAAAAAATAATATATGTGGTATAATTAAGAAGAAGTCAAATTTTGACTAGTTAAAAGATTTAAAGTAGATTAATAAAATTTCTCCTATTTAAGAGATATGTTATTAACCATGATAAATCTTAAGAAAATGGAGGAATTTATAATGGCAGATAAAACTATCGTATGCAGAGACTGCGGAAAAGAATTTTTATTTACTGAAGGGGAACAAGCTTTCTACAAAGAAAAAGGCTTTGATAACGAACCAGTAAGATGCGTTGATTGCAGAAGAGCAAGAAAAGCTCAACAAAACAACAGAAAGTAATTGAAATTATAAGATTGTAAGAATTTTTCTTACAATCTTTTTTGATATATAAAAATATTTTTTCATTTGAATTTTTAGATTATATCTATAAAGAAATAAGATAAATATAAATATATAGTTAACTATTATAAAACAGACTACATAAATTATAGAAAATATGGTAAAATAAGAAAGTTAGAAGCGATCCAACATATTAGGAGGCGGTAAGAATGGATAAAAATAAGAAGAAAAATGAGAAAAAGAAGAAAAGATATTCATTAAGAAATAGAATAATAGCTTCAGCTATATTTATGATACTTGCTGTTGTTGTTGGAGTGAGTATAGGATATTATAGTTACGTGAAAAGTAAAATATATACAGAGCCAAATGAAATAGAAGTTAAGACTGTAGAGAAGAAAAATGAAGAAGAAGTGGATTATAAGGAAGTTGATGGTATTACTAATGTATTATTAGTTGGAACAGATGCAAGGGATTTAAAGGAAAGTGCTAGAGCAGACTCTATTATAATTGCAACTTTAGATAATAATAAGAAAGAAATAAGATTAACCTCCTTATTTAGAGATACCCTAGTTAATATTGAGGGATATGGACCTTATAAGTTGAATGCAGCTATGGCTTTTGGTGGAATAAATTTATTAAAGAATACAATACAAGAAACATATAATATAAGTATAGATAAATATATAATAATAAATTTTTGGGGATTTGAAGCTATAATTGATCAAATGGGTGGATTAGAAATTGATGTTAAAGATTATCAATTGGATGAATTAAATAAGTATATAGGGGAGTCTACAGGAGGAAATGATTGTCCTGTTACAGACAGTGGATTGCAAGTGTTAAATGGAAAACAGGCTTTATCTTATGCAAGAATAAGAAAAGGTGTAGGAGATGAATTTGAGAGAACTGAAAGACAAAGAGAGGTGTTATTTAAGGTTGCTGAAAAGTTAAGAAAAACAAAACCAACAAAATATTTTGAGATTATGAATAGTATGCTTGATTATATAAATACTAATATAGATATCTTAGATGCTTTAAATATGGCATATACAATTTATAAATTTCCAAGTTTAGAGACAAAACAAGTTCATATACCAGTTACAGAATTAGCTAGTGATATGAATTATGGCGGAGAAGTTGGATGGGTATTTATAATGGATAGAGAGCAAAATACAGAGATTTTGAATGATTTCATATTTAATGGTATAGAGCCAGATGAAAGTAAATTTGATTATAATTCTTTAAGCGAAGCACTTAATGAATATAAAACAGGTGAATGGATTTATAACTATGAAAGTGATTATAAAAATAGTACTTCAAATAATAGTATAGATTATGAAAAAAATAAAAAGAATAATGAATCATATGAAGATGATGATGAATATATTAATGGAGAATGGGAATAAGTCAATATAAAACTTAATTGAGAAGTTGTAATGAAACATTAGAAATTAAAGATAAAATAAGGGGAAAACTTATTTTATCTTTAATTTATTATTGATATTAAGGTTAATATATGCAAAAAAGTTAGCTTAAGCTTGGGTAAAATATATATTTTTATGGGAATATATAAGAAAAAATAAAAAATTTATAGATATAAAAATAGATTTGGTATAAAATTATATTAAACATATATTTGGTAACGATTCCAAAGTTATGTTTATCTAAAGTAAACTTAAATTAATGGGAGATGAGGACATGAGTAGAGAGTTAATATTTAATAATGAATTTGAAAGATTATATAACTATGATGGAGAACTAGGAGTATTATATTCAAAAGAAAAAAGTAAGTTTATTTTATGGGCACCAACAGCAGAAAAAGTTGATTTAGTGTTATATGGTGATGATGGATATGATTATAACTGTAAGCCGGTTAAAACTTACAATATGAATAATGGCATTAATGGAACTTGGATGGTAGAAATTAATGAAGATTTAAATGGTCAATATTATAATTATTTAGTTACTATAGATGGAAAAGTTAATGAAGTTGTTGATCCATATGCTAAAGCAGTAGGTGTTAATGGTAAACGTGGGATGGTAATTGATTTGGATAGCACTAACCCAAAAGGTTGGGAAGAAGATGAAAAGCCAGAACTAAAGGCACCTACAGATTCTATAATATATGAGGCTCATATAAGGGATTTAACTATAGATGAAACTTCAGGTATAAAGGATGAGTTTAAAGGCAAATTTAAAGGTCTTACTGAGAGTAATAGCTATATTCCAGAGACTAATATAAGGACTGTAATAAATCATATTAAAAATATGGGCTTCACACATATTCATTTACTACCATCTTTTGATTATGCATCAGTAGATGAAACAAAATTTGATAAATCACAATTTAACTGGGGATATGATCCAGAAAATTATAATGTTCCTGAAGGATCTTATTCAACAAATCCATATTTAGGTGATGTTAGAATAAGAGAGTTTAAGGAGATGATAAAGGCTTTACATGAGGCTGGAATAAGAGTGGTTATGGATGTAGTTTATAACCATACTTTTAGTTTAGATTCATGTTTAAATAAAGCTGTTCCTAAATATTACTATAGACAAGACGAAAAAGGAAATTATAGCAATGCTTCAGCTTGTGGTAATGAAACAGCTTCAGATAGGTATATGTTTAGAAGATACATGATAGATTCAGTAGTATATTGGGCTAAAGAATATCATATTGATGGATTTAGATTTGATTTAATGGGTATACATGATATAGAGACTATGAAGTTAATAAGAGAAGAATTAAATAAAATAGATCCAAGTATAATAGTCTATGGTGAAGGCTGGATGGGAGGTCCAAGTCCTTTAAAAGAAGATGATGCGGCTTTAAAGAAAAATACTTATAAATTTGGAGAATTACAAATAGCAGCTTTTAGTGATGATTGTAGAGATGGAGTGAAGGGGCATGTTTTCTATGAAAAAGAGGCGGGATTTGCTAATGGAAAGGATGGACTTGAAGAAACAATAAAATTTGCTATTGTTGCATCAACATCACATAAAGAAGTAGATAAAACTAATATAGTGTATTCAGATGGATTTTGGGCTAATGAACCTTATCAAACAGTAACTTATGCATCTGCACATGATAATTATACTTTATGGGATAAACTTCAAATAGTATCACCAGAAGCGAGTAAAGAAGAATTAATAAAAATTAATAAATTAATAGCTGGTATAATATTAACTTCACAAGGAATAACTTTTATACATGCTGGAGAAGAGATGGCAAGAACTAAGGTTGATGAAAATGGAAACCTAGTAGAAAACAGTTTTAATTCTTCTGATAAGGTAAATAAAATTTATTGGGATAGAAAAATTGAGTATAAGGATTTAGTTGAATATTATAAGGGATTAATTGCATTAAGAAAAGAATATAAAGCTTTTAGAATGAATAGCAATAAAGAGATACAAAAAAACATTCATTTTCTAGAAAAAGGTAAAGATTTTGACGGTGATAATTTAGTTGCATATATAATAGATGCTAAGAATATAGATGATAAGTGTTCTAAAATAGCAGTTATAATAAATGCAAATGAAACAGAAGAAAAAGTAAATCTTAAAGAAAAAGATTGGGGAGTATTTGTTAATAATGATAAATCAGGAAATGAAGTTATAGAAGTTTTAAATAGTGATATAGTTATCATTGCTCCAAAATCAATAAAGGTATTAATAAAATAATAGATTAAATATATAAATAGAAGAATGTAACTTAATATGAAAATTAATTAGTTACATTCTGCGTTTTATTTTAAATTAATAAAAAGGGGTGAGGTTTATGGGAATGAATATGATAGTTTATCAGATAGTTAATGAGTTTAAAAGATTAGGTGAAGTCGTTGCTATAACTTTAGCTGGATCATGTGCAACTGGTAGAAAGGATAATTCTTCAGATATTGATATAAATATAATTACAGAAAGGGATATATCCATTGAAAAAAGAGAAAGTATTGTAAAAAAGTTTTCCGATTTGATGGAGATAAATAATAATTTTGGGGGAGTATCGGATGAATTTGTACTAAGAAATTCATCAATACAAATTAAAATAGTTTATTTTAATTTGTATTGGTTGGAAGATAGATTAAAAAATATATTGGAAAAGCATAATGCATCTATTGGATATAGCACATGTTTTTGGCATAATGTAATTAATGCATTAATATTTTTTGATAAAAGGGAAAGATTCAAAGAACTTAAGGAAAAGTATACTATGAAATATCCAATAGAGCTTAAAAGAAATATAGTTAGTAAAAATTATCCTATATTAAAAAGAAATTTCTCATCATATTATAATCAAATAGAGAAAGCTATAAATAGAAATGATATAGTAAATTTAAATAATAGGGTAGCTGCTTTTTTAGATAGTTATTTTGATATTATATTTGCTATAAATGAGATTCCACATCCAGGAGAAAAAAGGCTTTTAAGCATAGTTAATATTATGTGTAAGAAGTTACCTAATAATGCATTAGCAGATATTGAGAAATTAATTGAAGATATTTCTAAATGTGATAATGTAATATTAGAAGATATTAATGAAATTGTTATTAAGTTAGATATAATTCTTAAAAGTGAAAATTTAATAAGTTGAATTGATAATGTTTACAATGATGGGTGATATTGTTATAATTAATATGATATTATATAAACAGATTAATGGAGGGGCATAATGAGAATACAAAGAGAAGAGCTTTTAAATAGAATTGATGGAAAAGAAGTTTATGTGTATACATTATATAATGAAAATACAAGTGTAAAAATAACAAACTATGGAGGTATTATATTATCATTAATTACACCAGATAAATTTGGAGCAAAAGATGATATTGTTTTAGGATATGATAATTTCGAAGACTATAAGACTACCACAACATATTTTGGTGCTATTATTGGACGTTGTGCTAATAGAATTGGAAAAGCAGAAATTGATGTAGATGGGATAAAGTATAAACTTGCTCAAAATGATGGTAACAATCATCTTCATGGTGGTGTTAAAGGCTTTAATAGAGTGGTTTGGGATTCTGAAGTTTTAAATGATAAAGATGGAGAGTATTTAAAGCTATCATACTTAAGTAAAGATGGTGAAGAAGAGTATCCAGGAAATTTAGAGGTTACTGTTGAATATAAGTTAACAAAAGAAAATGAATTGATTATTAATTATTATGGGAAATGTGATAAAAGTACAGTTTTAAATTTAACTAATCATTCATATTTCAACTTAAAAGGTCATGCTTCAGGAGATGTATTAGATCATAGGGTTAGAATTTATGCAAAAAATATAACTACTGCAGATTCTGAAAGTATACCTACCGGTGAAATAAGAAATGTAGAAGGAACACCTATGGATTTTACTAATTTAAAGTGTATTGGAGCAGATATAGATAAAGAATATGATCAATTAATTAATGGGAATGGATATGATCATAACTGGATTATTGATGAGTATACAGGAGATCTTAAAAAGGCTGCAGAAGTTATAGAGGATAATACTGGAAGGTTATTGGAGGTATTTACCACAAAGCCGGGAATACAATTTTATACAGGTAATTTCTTAAATGGGAATGAAATTGGAAAAGGTGGAGTAAGGTATAAAAAGAGACAAGGATTGTGCCTTGAAACACAATATTTCCCAGATAGCTTACATCATTCAGGTTTTTCTAATGTAATATTAAAAGCTGGACAAGAATATAAACATACTACAATTTATAAAATGAGCACTGTTAATAAATAATAAATAAAAATGACTAAGAGAGAATTCTACTCCTTAGTCATTTTTTTGCAGTTTCTACAATAACCATATATTTCAAGACGATGTTCGGTTACATCAAAATCCATATCATCTCTTAGATGCTTTTCATAAACACAAAGAGGACAATCGGTTATAGGAAATACTTCTTTACAGTGTTTACAAATCAAGTGATGTTTATGTTCGGAAGTATTCATTTCATAAGAGGTTTTATTATCATCTCCTAAGATACATTTAGAAATCACATTTTTATTAGATAGAGAATCTAGTATTTTATAAATTGATGATAAATTTATAGAAATTGAATTTTCCTTTAATTTTGAATATATTTCTTCAGCACTAAGAGGTTGTGTACTTTCAGATAATACCTGAAGTACAGAAGTTCTATGCTTAGTTATTTTTAATCCTTTTGATTTAAGTATATCACTAAAGTTAATTTCATTATTCAATTTACTACCTCCAGGCATTATTTATTTATATTATACAAATTTGCGCCTAATAATTAAAGTGATAAAGAATATTACTGCTGATACAAGAACAATTGTTGCACCTGTAACAGTATTTAAATAATATGAAATTATTAGTCCTGTAATACCAGAGAATACAGCAATTAATACTGAAAACAAATGATATTGACGAACATTTTTAGAAATATTACGAGCTGCAGCAGCTGGTAAAACTAAAAGGGAATTTATTATTAATAAACCTACCCATCTTACAGTTAAAGTAACTATGACAGCTATGGTACAAGTAAATATAATTTCTATTAATAATGTATTCATACCACGACTATTTGCAAGGGAAGGATTTAAACTTGTTATAAGTAATTTATTAAATATTAAAGCCCAAAGTATAATAACCACAATAAATACAAAAAATAGCAAAATAATCTCCTTTTGAGTTATGCTAAGTAAATCCCCAACTAAGTAAGATGAAAACTTACTTAAGCTACTAGAAAAACTCATAAGTACTAATCCTAAAGCTATTGCAGTAGATGAGAAAACACCAATTATTGTATCTGTTGATGAAGTTCCTTTATTTTTTATAATTGTTATAGATATTGCAAAACAAATTGAAAATAACGTTGCTCCCCACATTGGATCAATTCCACCTAAAAGAATTCCAATAGCTATTCCTGTAAAAGCACCATGTCCCAAGGAGTCTGCAAAGAAGGACATTTTGTTGCTAACAACCATAGTACTTAAAAGTCCAAAAAGGGGAGTAACTATTAAAATAGCTAAAAAGGCATTCTTCATAAAATCAAAAGATAGCCATTGAAATGGTAATATTGAATAAATAAAATTATATATAGAATCAAACATATCTTAAATGCCTCCTGTTTTAGATGAGTCTTCATTAGAATTATTTAATGATAATCCGAATATTTTTTGTGTAGCAGGATTATTAAAAACTTGTTTTGGACTACCAGAACAAACTATTGTACCATTTACAAGTGCTACACGGTCAGAATATTTATAAACTAAATCTAAATCATGAGAAACTAAGATAATTGATAAATCATAATTCTTTTTGATGTCCATAAGTATTTCATAAAATAATTCTAATCCATTTTGATCAACTCCAGATACAGGTTCATCTAATAGTAATATGTTAGGAATTGGATCAAGTGCTAATGCAAGTAAAACTCTTTGAAGTTCTCCACCAGATAAAGCTCCAAGACGTCTATCTATTAAATGAGGAACTTTTACTCTTTTTAGGCTTTCTAATACATCTTTTCGGATTTTCTTTTTAGGCTTTAACCATGAAGGCATAGAAGTCTTACAACAGACAAATAAATCAAGAACACTAATAGGAGTATCTTTATCAAAGGTTAAATATTGAGGAACATATCCAATTATAGGTTGATGATATTTATTGTCATTTTGTCCAATAAAGTTTAAATTTCCAGAATGTTTAACTTCTCCAAGTAAGGCTTTAAGTAATGTGCTTTTACCAGCCCCATTTGGTCCAATAATAGATGTAAGTTCTCCACAATGAATATGGAGATTTACATCTTTAAGTATTTCATTATTACCAATAGTAACTGAAAAGTTTTCGATTTTTGTGCAACAAAAGTTATTGCAGATATTATTTTTATTGAAGTTAGCTTTTTTTATCATTTTAATGCCTCTTTTAATACATTAAGATTTTCTTTCATTTTATTTATATAATCATCATAAGCATCAGGAGTAGAGTCTCCTGTTACTATAGGATCTAACTCATAAACTGTAGCGTCAGTTTCAGTTGCTATAGTTTCAGCAATTTTAGAAGAGTATTGAGGTTCAGTAAATAAAGCTTTTATATTTTTTGATTTTATAGTGTTAATTATTTCTTCAATTTCTTTTGCTGACGGTTCAGAATCAGGTTCTATTACAATAACACCAGCTATGTTTAAATTAAATTCTTTAGCAAAGTAAGGAAATGCTTCATGGAATGTAATTATATCTCTATTTGTTAAACTATCTAATTCTGCATGCATTTCATTTTTTAAGTTTTCTAATTTAGAAACATAAGTGTTAGTGTTTGACTCATAAGCTTCTTTGTTCTCAGGATTTAAATCTTCAAGTTGCGAAGAAATATTTTTTACTTCTTCTATGTTGCCTGTTACACTAACCCATACATGAGCATTATATTCATGATCATGCCCATCATCTTCAGAATGTTCATCTTCAGAATGTTCATCTTCAGTATCGTGATCATGATCGTGGTCATCATGGCTGTGAGTATCATCTTCTAAAAGAGAGAGACCTTTAGTTGCATCAACTATTTGAAGATTAGGGTATTGTGAAATTATATCATCTAAAAAAGACTCCATTCCAGCACCATTTACAACTAGAATATCAGCCTTTTCTAATGTTTTTAAATCTTGAGGTGTAAGCTGATAATCATGAAGACATCCTGTTTGTGATTTAGTCATATTTGTAACAGTTACATTTGGAATATCTTTTGTAATGTTAATTGTTGATATATATAGTGGATAAAAAGAAGTTACTATATTTAAAGTATCTTCATTAGTTTTATTTGAATCCACATTATTATTACAACTTATAAATAAGAATGATGTTGCAATAATTAGTGTCAGTAGTTTTGGTAATTTTAATTTCATAACTTGTCCTCCTAAAGTCAAATGATAATAATTTGCAATTATAATAAACATTATACTACTTTTATTGAAAAAGTAAATTAAAATTTTTATTTTAATTTCTATTTAACATTATATATATCGACAATAAAATATAAAAAGTTATTATCTGTGAACGAATAAATAAAAAAATAAATAAATGTTCGTAAAAGGTATTGGCATTTTAAAAATTTCTGCTATTATATAAAAGTAAACTCGTTTCTTAGGAAAGAAACCGGTAGATTTAATTAACAAAAGATATAAAGGAGATTATATTAATGAATAACTTTTTAGATAATTTCTTTAAGCTTAAAGAAAACAATACAAATGTTAAAACAGAATTTATAGCTGGTATTACTACATTTATGACTATGGCATATATATTAATAGTCAACCCTTCAATTTTAGCAGCTGCAGGAATGGATTCAGGAGCTGTATTTACGGCAACTGCATTGTCAGCAATAATTGCAACGTTAGTAATGGGGTTATATGCAAAATTACCTTTTGCTCAAGCTCCAGGTATGGGATTAAACGCATTCTTTGCATATAATGTAGTTCTATCAATGGGATATTCATATCAATTTGCATTAACTGCAGTTTTATTAGAAGGATTAATATTTGTATTATTAACAGTATTTAATGTAAGAGAAGTTATTGTTGATTCAATTCCAGTAAATATTAAAAGAGCTATTTCTGTAGGAATAGGATTATTTATAGCATTACTTGGACTTGAAGGAGCTGGAGTAGTTGTTCATCCAGCTGATGGAGGAACTATAGTTGCTTTAGGTAATATTACGTCAGGAACAGGACTTTTAGCAATTATAGGTATAGTAATTACAGGGATATTAGTAGCAAGAAAAGTTAAAGGTGCATTATTCTTAGGAATGATAATAACAGCAGTAATAGGTATACCAATGGGCATAATAGATATGCCTAATAAAATCTTTAGTATGCCACCATCAATCAGTTCAACATTTATGCAATTTGAATGGAGTAATATTTTCTCTATAGATATGGCAATAGCATTATTTACATTATTGTTTATGGATATGTTTGATACTATAGGAACTTTAGTAGGTGTTGCAACTAAAGCAAATATGCTAGATAAAGATGGAAAGGTTCCTAATATTAAAAAGGCTCTTTTAGCAGATGCAGTAGGAACAACAGTAGGAGCATGTCTTGGGACAAGTACAGTTAGTACTTTTGTTGAAAGTGCTGCAGGTGTAGCAGAAGGTGGAAGAACAGGATTAACAGCGCTATCTACAGCATTTATGTTCTTCTTAGCATTATTTTTATCACCAGTATTTGGAGTAATTACTTCAGCAGTAACAGCTTCAGTTTTAGTTGTTGTTGGATTATTTATGATTGAAAATATAAAGGAATTAAATTTAGAAGATTATACAGAAGCAATTCCAGCATTTTTAACAATAATAATGATGCCATTTGCATATTCAATTTCAGATGGGATAGTATTTGGAGTTGTATCATATATAATATTAAAAGTATTTACTGGAAGATGGAAAGAGGTCACTTGGCCTACAGTAATAGTTGGAATAATATTTGTAATGAAGTTCATATTTATATAAAATTAAATTTTAAAAGCTCACTTTAATTAAGAGTTAAAGTGAGCTTTTATTTTTTAGAACAATTTCTTATATTTAAAAATATAGTATAAAGATAATTCTAAAGTTTCTTTATTATAGTTAATAATGTATCTAAAGAAGAAGATAAATTGCTTATATCTTCATCACTTAAAGGAGAAAGTTTTTCTTTTATTACTTCTTTAATATATTCCTTACCTTCTTTTAAAACTTCTATTGCTTTAGGCGTAGCTTGTATTAATATAACTCTTCTATCAGTAGGATTATAATCTCTAGTAACAAGGCCATCTTCAACTAATTTATCGATTACAGGTGTCATATTAGGTTTAGATATACAAAGTTCTTTTGCCATTTTAGAAATAGGAAGTGGTCCGTTATGAACTAAATAAAATAATACTTTTATATGTGAATGAGGAATATTAAATTTTTTTGCAAGAATATTAGGGTTAAAAATATGTTTATTTAGAGAGAATAATAATAGATATAAATTATCAGATATATCATTTAAATTTAAAGTAGTCATGTTAGCCTCCTTACAATACTAATTGATAATATTATAATCTATTAAAAAATAGTTTACAATATATAGTTATAAAAATATAACTATTATAAAAAAGTAACAATTTTTATTGACAGAGAATAGTTATAAAAATATAATTATTATAAAAATAGAAATATACTAAATTTAAATAAGGAGAGGAGAGCTTATGCTTAATTTATTAAAACATTTAAAGCCTTTCGTTGCTTCAATGATACTTGCAATAGCACTTTTATTTGTTCAAGCTATATGTGATTTATCATTGCCAGACTATATGTCCAATATAGTTAATGTTGGAATACAACAAGGTGGAGTAGAAAATGCTGTTCCTAAAGTTATTAAATCATCAGAAATGGAAAAGTTATTTATTTTCATGAGTGATGAAGAAAAAAATAATATCAAGAACAATTATACTTTGTTAGATAAAGATAACCTTACTATAGATGAGTATAATAAGTATCTAAAAGATTATCCAGAGTTAGAAAATGAAACTATTTATAAGTTAAATACTAATGAAGAGGAAAAAATAAACAAGTTAAATGATATATTTGGAAAACCAATGCTTATTGTTTCAATGTTAGAATCACAAGGCTTAAATGGAGTTCCAGGTATTGATGGTATGTTACCGCAAGGTATGGACTTATCTAATATGGATCCTTTTCAAATGCTAAGTATTATGTCTAAAGAACAGATAGATAATATGTTAGCAAATGTGGATGAGAAATTAGCAGATATGCCTGAAAGTATGATAACTCAAGCTGCTACTAGTTATGTGAAGGATCAATATAAAGAAGTTGGAATCAATACTGATAAGCTTCAATCTAACTATGTAATTATGGCTGGATTAAAAATGGTAGGTATCGCTTTAATTAGTATGGTAGCTACAGTTATTGTAAGTTTTATTGCTGCAAGAGTTGGTGCCGCATTAGGTAGAAATTTAAGAAAAGATGTATTTAAAAAGGTTGTAGGATTTTCAAATACTGAATTTGATGAATTTTCAACGGCATCACTTATTACAAGAACAACAAATGATATACAACAAATTCTTATGCTTGTTGTAATGGGATTAAGAATTGTATTCTATGCACCAATTTTAGGTGTTGGAGGTGTTATTAAAGTTATTAATACTGGAGCATCAATGGGATGGGTAATTGGAGTTGCAGTAATATCAATATTACTTTTAGTAATTGTATTATTCAGTTTTGCTATGCCAAAGTTCAAAAGTGTACAAAAGCTTGTTGATAGATTAAATCTTGTTACAAGAGAAAGTTTAACTGGTATGCTTGTTATTCGTGCATTTAGTACTCAAAAGTATGAAGAAGAAAAATTTGAAGTTGCTAATAAAAACTTAACAAGAACAAATCTTTTTGTTAATAGAGTTATGACAATAATGATGCCATTAATGATGTTCATTATGAACGCAATAACATTACTAATTGTATGGGTTGGAGCACATAGAATTGATGAAGGTATTATGCAAGTTGGAACAATGATGGCATTTATGCAATATACTATGCAAATAATCATGGCATTTTTAATGATATCAATGGTTTCAGTTATATTACCAAGAGCAATGGTCTCTGCTCAACGTGTATCTGAGGTTTTAAATGTTGATGTGGCAATTAAAGATTCTGAAAAGCTACAAATGTTTAACGAAAATGAAAAAGGAACTATTGAATTTAAAAATGTTTCATTTAGGTATCCTGGTGCGGATGAAGATGTAATAAGTAATGTTAGCTTTAAAGCATTCCCAGGAGAAACTACTGCATTTATTGGTAGTACTGGTAGTGGTAAATCAACATTAATTAATTTAATACCTCGTTTTTATGATGTAACAGAAGGGGAAATATTAATTGATGGTGTAAATATAAAGAATGTATCCCAATATGACTTAAGAGAAAAAATAGGATTTATTCCACAAAAGGGACTTTTATTCTCTGGTACAATTGAAAGTAATTTAAAGTATGGTGGAGATCATATAGTTGATGAGGATATGATAAAGGCTTCTGAAATTGCTCAAGCAATGGAGTTTATAAACAGTAAAGAAGAGAGATTTAATACAGAGATTGCTCAAGGTGGTACAAATGTATCTGGTGGACAAAAACAAAGATTAGCAATTGCTCGTGCTATAGCTAAAAAGCCAGAAGTATTTATATTTGATGATAGTTTCTCTGCATTAGACTTTAAAACTGATGCTAAACTTAGAAAAGCAATAAATACTGAATTAAAAGAAAGTACACTTTTAATTGTTGCTCAAAGAATAAGTACTATAATGAATGCAAATCAAATTATAGTACTTGATGAAGGTAAGGTTGTTGGTAAAGGAACTCATAAAGAGCTTATGGAAAACTGTGAAGTTTACCAACAAATAGCTCTATCACAACTTTCAAAGGAGGAGCTTTCAAATGAGTAAACATAAAATGAGAGGCCCAATGGGTGGAGGTCCAATGGGCGGAATGGCAAGAGGTGGCGAAAAGGCTAAAGATTTTAAAAAGACTATGAAAACTCTGGGGAAGTATTTAAAGCCTTATAGCCTATCAATAATAATAGTTATAATATTTGCTATTGGTTCTGCTGCATTTTCAATTGTAGGACCAAAGATATTAGGGGAAGCAACTACAGAAATATTCAATGGATTAGTAAAAAAAGTTACAACTACTAATGCAGAAGGAATTAATTTTACTCGTATAGGAGAAATAATTTTATTTTTAGTAGGACTATATTTAGTTAGCGTAATTTTCTCATTAATACAAGGATGGGTAATGTCAGGAATTGCTCAAAAGGTGTCCTATAATATGAGAAAAGAAATATCAGAAAAGATTAATAGAATGCCTCTTAAGTATTTTGATACTAAAACTCATGGTGAAGTATTATCAAGAGTAACAAATGATGTTGATACTGTAAGCCAAACTTTAAATCAAAGTTTATCACAAATGTTAACATCAGCAACTACACTTGTTGGTGTACTTATAATGATGTTCTCTATAAATTGGATAATGACATTGGCTTCATTAATTGTAATTCCAGTATCAGCAGGGTTAATTGCTTTTGTTGTTAAGAAGTCTCAAAGATATTTTAAAACTCAACAAGAGTATTTAGGATATGTTAATGGTCAAGTTGAAGAAGTTTATTCTGGCCATAATGTAATGAAAGCTTTTAATGCAGAAGAAAGAGAAATTAATAAATTTAATGAGCTTAATGATACACTTTATAATAGTGCATGGAAATCACAATTTTTATCAGGTATGATGATGCCTATAATGACTTTTGTAGGTAATTTAGGATATGTAATAGTATCAATACTTGGTGGATGGTTAACTATTAAAAAGGTTATTGAAGTTGGTGATATTTTATCTTTCGTTCAATATATTAGATCATTTATGCAACCAATTGCTCAAACAGCGCAAATAGCAAATGTACTTCAATCAACTGCAGCAGCTGCTGAAAGAGTGTTTGAATTTTTAGATGAAGAAGAAGAAAGTTTAGATGTTGAACATCCAATAAGTACTGAAGATATAGAAGGACAGGTTGACTTTAAAGATGTTCATTTTGGATACAATCCAGAAAGAACTATTATTAACAATTTTACAGCTCATGTAAAACCAGGACAAAGAGTTGCTATAGTAGGACCAACTGGTGCTGGTAAGACAACAATGGTTAAGCTTCTTATGAGATTCTATGATGTTAATGATGGTGCTATTTTAATTGATGGTCATAATATTAAAGAGTTTAGAAGAAATGATTTAAGAAAAATGTTTGGTATGGTTCTTCAAGATACATGGTTATTTAATGGAACTATAATGGAAAATCTACGTTATGGTAGATTAGATGCTACAGATGAAGAGATTAAAGAAGCAGCTAAAGCAGCTCATGTTCATAGCTTTATAAAAACATTACCTCATGGTTATGATATGGAACTTAATGAGGAAGCAAGCAATGTATCACAAGGTCAAAAGCAATTATTAACTATTGCTCGTGCAATACTAGCAGATCCTAAAATATTAATACTTGATGAAGCTACAAGTTCTGTTGACACAAGAACAGAAGTATTAATTCAAAAGGCTATGGATAATTTGATGCACGGAAGAACTAGTTTTATAATTGCACATAGATTATCTACTATTAGAGATGCAGACCTTATTCTTGTTATGAAAGATGGGGATATAGTTGAACAAGGAAATCATGAAGAGCTATTAGCTAAGAATGGATTCTATGCAAATCTTTATAATAGCCAATTTGAAGGTGCAGAGGCATAAAAGTTAACTATGTAAAATGACAAATAGAATTAATTAAACTTTAACAAGGTGGATTATAAAACCCACCTTGTTTTTTAACATAGCTTAATTTTTTGACCTACTGTAATAAGATTTAAATCAGATATATTATTAAGTTCCATTATTTTATTAATACTTAAATTAAACATTTCAGAAACAGCTTCTAAGGAATCCCCTTCTTTTATTGTATATATACCAGATGAATAAAGTTGAAGTACTTGATTTTTAGAAAGTCTATTTAGATTTTTTATATTGTTTAATTTAGCAATTTTTTTATAACTAATATCAAATTTTTTAGAGATGTTAATTAGTGTATCGTTATCTTTTACTACATAGGTAAAAGGATATTTACAATTTTGAATTTTCCACTGGATAATGTTAACATCATCTGTTGGGATAATAGGATTAAAATAATCCGTATAAGGGTGATTGTTAATTGTTATATATATTTTTTCAGTTTTATAATAATTTTTTAATGTATTATAAATACAATCAAAGAAAGATTTTGTTTTAATTGTATTTTCTTTTAGAATATTCATAATACTTTCGTGAAAATCTATATGAGCAAAATTATCTTTATGATTATAATACATTTTATTAATTTTTGTATTACGATTTATTAATGGAAGTAATCCTATAGGAGAGGTTTGGAGGAGTTTAGAAAAGCCTAAAGTTATATCTTCATTAGTATTATAGTTTAAAGTTTTATTTGAATACCAAATAGTATTTAAATTTTCATCAGGATAATATATTTTAACATTTTCAGAGAAAGAGGAATTTTCTATTATCTCTTCAAGCTCACAATATAATAACCCTCTTTTTTTTATATAATATATACTTTTAACAAGACCTATGCCTAGTACATAGTAATCTACAGAAAATTCAGAGTTATCTTTAGATACAGTAACAATTTCTAAGGCTGAAGGAAATAAGTTAAATTGAGTTTTAACTTTTATATCTACGTTAGTGATACAACGTTTGCTTCCATCAGATAAAAGCCACATATTGTTTTTAACAACAGGCTCCCTTATTAAATAATTATCCATATTATTAGATTCATCTAAGAAATTTTGATGATGACAAGCATTTCTAATTTGAAAGGAAAGTTTAATCCCATTATCAGTATATTCGTAAATATTTACGTTATTGGTTGTACCGTTATCAAATCTAACCTGAATTTTATTATTATTAAAATAATCTATTGAACTTTTGAAGTTAATTAAATTATTATTAAAACCTCTATAAATATACATTGAATTTGAATTATGTGGAAAGTATTCTTTGGATTTTATACTCATAGTAACTCACCTCGTAATCATTTGTGTGGTAATTTTGTTATTGATATTACAGTATATGAACAAGATTGAAACTTTGTTTAATATAGAACAAAGATTTAATTAAATATAAAAAGAAATTCATAAGATTATGGTTTTCTAAAGAGATATTTATAGTATTAATTAATATTGACCTGTAGAAAAAAATATGATAAAATTTTTAATTACCCCAAAAGGCCTATTTATATGTTATAATGAAAAGATAAACATATAAGGAGGTAATTATTTGTTTAATACAGGAGATAAAATTGTTTATCCAGGTCAAGGAATAGGTGTTGTAGATTGTATTGAAGAGATGGAGTTTAAAGGTGAGAGGCAAAATTATTATAAAATAGATATTGTTAATAGTACTATGAAACTTAAATTACCAGTTAGTAGAGTAGAATTTACTAATATTAGATTAATAAGCAATAGTAAGGAAATAGATACTGATTTAAATAATTTTAGTGATTTTATTGTTAATGAAGAGGAAATAAAAACATCTACAGCCAAGGAAAGAATGATTACTAATACTAAAAAAATAAAAGAAGGAACATTAAATGATTATTTAGATGTTATATGCAATCTTACTCAGGTTAAGAAGCTTAGTAATATAAATGCTAATGAGAAACAAGTTTTAAATTCAACAAAGTCTTTAGTAGTTGAAGAGATAAGCCAATCAAAGGATTTATCTAGAGAAGAGGCAATTGAATTGTTGGAAAATGCAATAAGATTTTAATAATTAATCAACTAGAGAAGTTGCTTGTAGAAGATTTAAAAAAACATAAAAATAGAAGAGAATTTTATTATTTAAAATGAGTTATGCTAATTAGGCATAACTCATTTTTATATTATATAAAATTAATAAAACAATTAAAACTCTCTTTCTAAAATGCTTATTTTATTAGGATCTTCAAAGTCTTTTAGTGAATCTATTCCTAATTTATCTAAGACATCATCAAGAATTTTACTGTGAACAGCTACTTTTATTGAAGCATCGTAGGCAAAGTTATCCACTGCTTTTTTACCTTCTTCAGGAGGAACTAAAATTTTAGGACCACCAACACAGCCGCCAACACAACCCATACCTTCAATAAAGCTTGCATTTGCTTTACCAGCTAAAGCATCATTAAGTACTGCTTTGCATTCTTTAACTCCTTCTGCTTTTCTAGCTTTAAAATTTTTAATATTATCTGGATAAAGTTCTTCTACAGCTTCTGAGACAGCAATTGAAACTCCTCCAGTACGAGCATACAATCTTCCACCTCTAGATGTATATTCTATAGATGGAATTCCTTTTAAGTCTTTGGGGTGAATTTCTAAAGATTCAAAGATATTATTAAGTTCTTGGAAAGTTAAAACAAAGTCAATTGCACCAGCAACATCTTTTTCCTTTGCTTCAGCTTTTTTAGCTATACAAGGACCTACAAATACAACTTTTGCATCATTGTTTAAAGATTTAATTACTCTACCAGCTGCAATCATAGGAGAAACAGAAGGTGAAAGGTTAGGAATAAGTTCTTTATAAACTTTCTTTAACATTCCTACCCACATAGGACAACAACAAGAAGTTATCATTAAGTCATTTGGACCTTTTACATGTTTATTAAATTCAACGGCTTCTTTTATAGTCAACATGTCAGCAGCAAAAGCAACTTCAATCATATCTGTAAACCCAATTTTAATAAAGGCAGCTCTTAATTGATCCATAGTAACATCACTACCAAATTGACCTATAATGGCAGGAGCAACAGCAGCGATTACAGTTTTATTATTTTTCAATAAATCTAATATTGGCAGAAACTCTATTTTGTCTAAAATACGTCCATTATTACATGAATCAACACAAATACCACAATCAATACAAACATTATTATCAATAAATGTTGTATTATTATCAGAATCAAATTTTATGGCATCAAAGGGGCATGCTCTTTGACAGCCATATGTATTATTTTCATCAGGATTACAGTTTGTACAGGAGCATTCTAGTTTTTCTACTATTTTTTTATTTACATTATAATTAGTTATTGCTTTTTTTAAGTTATAAACATAATTATTATCAAAATCAACTTTTACTCCACATAATGAAGTAATTATTTCAAAGGTTTCTTGTGGAGAATTTTCATGGCAAGTAATTATTTTATTAAGGGTCTCATCAAAATTACCATCATAATAAGATTTTATTAATATATCAAACAGATCAGTGTACTTACTATTCATCATGTACCTCCTAAAATAGAAAGAATAAATAATTCTGTATAATTTAGTATATCTCTATTGCTATATGAAAATACTTAAATTTAATAAAAAATATAAGTTCTTTTTTGTCATAAATAACTGATGTAGTGAATTTGTATAAGTATAAATTTCGTGTGAAATAAATACATAATAAGAATTTAAATGCTTATTTTAAATAATTTTGTTATAATATGTAGAAGCGAGAAAATAGGGGATTAGGTGAAATAATGAAAAAGGCTATAAAAAAGAGTATAATGTTTGCATTTATTTTATTATTTATATTTTATAATAAGGCTTATGCTAGTGAGAGTTATAATATTAACTTTAATAGTATAGCGATAGATGATGGATTATCACAATCTTTAGCTGAGTATATATATCAAGATAGCTTTGGATATATATGGATAGGAACTAATGATGGATTAAATAGATATAATGGAAATGAATTTAAATTATATAAAAATATTAAAAATGATAATAATAGTATTAGTAATAATATGATTAGTTCATTAGTAGAAGATAATGATAAAAATTTATGGATAGGTACTGATGGTGGACTAAATAAAATGAATTTAGTCACTGGAAATATAACAAGATACTTAGTTTCAGATGAGGATAAAACTCATTCTAATACTGTTGTAGATGAACTACTATTAGATTCAAAGGGGAGACTTTGGGTTTGTACAACAAATGGTTTAAATTTATATGATAATAAGAATGATAAATTTGTAAAAGTAGCAAGTGAATACCTAGAAAATAAAGGGCTTCAAGCTATTGACGAAGATGAAGAAGGCAATATTTGGATAGCTACAAGGGAGGGGTTATATAGGTATAATCCTAAGAATGATACTATAAAAGAATTTTTTCATGATGAAAATGATAAGAATTCAATAAGTGAAAATAATATATTTTCAGTTTATTATGATGAAGGAAAGTTATGGATAGGAACTAAAACAGCTGGATTAAATGTAATGGATCTAAAAGATTATAGCATAAAGGTATATAAGCATAATTCTAATGATTCTAACTCTATACCAAGTAATCTTATAAGAGACATGCTTAGAGATAAAGATGGTACAATGTGGTTAGCTACAGATCAAGGTTTAGTTCGTTTTAATGAGGAAAATGAGGCGTTTTATACATATAAAAGTAACACAGATAAATATAGTATATGTGACGATAATATTATAGATTTATATCAGGATAAATCAGGTGTAATTTGGGTAGGAACATTTAATGGAATAAGTAAATTCTCATCTAATAAAGATTTTAAGGTATATAGAAATGATCCAATAGATGATAACTCATTGAGTAATAGTAGTGTTTGTGGAATATATGAAGATGATGAAGGAGTGGTATGGGTAGGAACATTTAATTCTGGTATAAATAGAATAAATAAGGAAAGTGATATAGTTACAAGATATTATAATGATGATAGTACTGATAATTCATTAAGTAGTAATAGAATAAAGGATATAACAGGAATAGAAAATGAAATTTGGATTGCTACTGATAATGGTTTAAATAAATATGATAAAAGTACAGAAGAGTTTACTGTTTACAAAAAGTTGGATGATGAAAATAGTATAGTAAATAATGAGATAAGAGTGTTGTATATTGATAAGGAAGGAGTTCTTTGGATAGGAACTAGGGGCGGAATATGTACATTTGATAGAAAGAGCAAATTTACTTCATATAATAGTATATTAGAGCAAAATGGTATCTATGAAAAAACGGTTAGTAGTATATATCAAGATAGTGAAGGAATAATGTGGTTTGGACTAGGAAATGATGGGGGACTAGTTAAATATAATAAAGAAACAGGTGAAATTATAAATTATTTATATAATGATGAAGATATAAATTCAATAAGTTATAATAATATAAGAAGTATAGACGAGGATAGTGAGGGGAATATATGGATAGGGACTCAAAGTGGATTAAATAAATTAAATAAGGAAACTGGAAAGTTTACAGTATATACAGATAGTGAAGGATTATCTAATGATTTTATTTATGGAGTAATAGTAGATAGTAATGATAATGTTTGGGTTAGCACTAATTATGGAGTATCAATGTATAATCAAAAAGAGGACAAGTTTATAAGATATTATGAAGCTGATGGTTTTGCAACTAATGAATACAATGGATTTTCTTATCATGAAAACAAAGATGGAAATATTTATTTTGGTGGAGTAAATGGATTAACAGAATTTAATCCATTGGATATTCAACTAAAAATGCAGGTTAGCAATGTAATAGTTGATAGTATAAAAACAAGTGCTGGAATTGAGCTAAATACAAAAGATAATGTGGTTTTAGAGTATAATTCTAGAGAGTTATATATAAAGTTTTTTATACCTGAATATAAAAATATAAATCAAATGCAATATGCATATAAATTAGAGGGAATGGATAGTAATTGGATATTTGCAGGAAATGAGAACTATGCAAGGTATGCTAATTTAGCTCCAGGAAAATATAAGATGCTAATAAAAGGAAGAAATTATAATGGGGTTTGGTCTGATGTATCAGAGATAAGTATTAAAGTAAAGAATACTATTTGGAAAACTCCTATAGCGTATATAACATATATTATTATTATATTAGTTATAATATATATATATTATAATCAAGTAAAAATATTAGATGCATTAGTGATTCAAAGAACTCAAGAGCTAAATAATAAGTTAAAAGAAAATAAAAATTTATATAAAAGGCTTATACAATTAGAAAAATATAAAAATAATTATTTTGTTAATTTATCTCACGAACTTAGGACACCTTTAAATGTTATTCTATCTATAGAACAATTAATAAGTTCTTTAAATAAAGCTGGTACTAAAATATCTAATGAAAAAATGGAAACCTATATGAATACCTTAAAGGGAAATTCAAAAAGATTACTAAACTTAATAAATAATATTATTGATACATCTAAAATAGATTCAGGATTTTATAGGTTGGATAAGGTTCAAGTTAATATAGTAAATCTTGTTGAAGATACAGCTTTATCTATGGTTGAACTTGCTGAGGTTAAGGGATTAGAAATCATAGTTGACCCAGAGATTGAGGAGTTATTTATAAATTGTGATAAGTTAGATATAGAAAGGTGTATAATAAACTTAATTGGAAATGCTATTAAATTTACTGAAGCTGGGGGAACAATAACAGTTACTATAAGTGAGTTAGACAAAAATGTGAAAATTAGTGTTAAGGATACTGGATTAGGAATAGATGAAAAGTATCATAATAGTATTTTTGATAGATTTGGGCAAGTTAATAGTGATGAACCTGAAGAATTAGGTGGAAGTGGATTAGGATTAACATTAACTAAAAATTTAATTAATCTTCATGATGGAGAAATTAGTGTAGTTAGTGAAAAGGGAAAGGGTAGTGAATTTATTATTATATTACCTATACAATAAAAAAGGAAGTATTCTATGGAAGAAATGGTTAAAATAATAAAGAAAAATCAATTATTTATTGGATTAAGTGATGAAAGTATAAAAAATGTTTTGAAAGAAATCCAATATTATATAAAAACATATAGTAAAGGTGAAATAATTGCCAATGAAGATGATGAATGTAGAAGCTTATCATTAGTATTGGATGGAACTGTAGAAATACAAAGATTATATTCTAATGGAAAATATATAGTATTAAGCAGAATATTTGAAGGCGATGTATTTGGAGAAGCCTTAGTATTTTCAAAAGCAAAGACATATCCTGCAACTGTAATAGCATTGAGTGAATGCAAAGTACTCTTTATAAATAAGAGTGATGTATTAAAAATATGTTCTAATGAAGAAAAAATATTGGAAAATTTTGTTTCGTTATTAAGTGATAAAGTTTTTATTTTAAATTCCAAAATAAAAAGCATATCTTTTAAAAGTATAAGGCAAAAAGTTATAAACTACATTTTAAATGAAGTAAAGGGGCAAAAAAGCAATTCTATTATATTAAAGAATACTAAAGAGGAGATAGCATCATTATTAGGTATTCCAAGACCATCATTATCACGAGAATTAATTAATTTGAGGGATATGAATTATATTGAGTTTAATAGAAAAAAAATAACTATATTAGATATAGAAAGTTTAGAAGAAGAATTATTTAATTAGAAAAAGAATCTGTAACATATGTTACAGATTCTTTTTTTGTATAGATGTAGAATAATCACATAGAGATTAAAAAATACATTTTAAGAGGAGATTTTAAATATGGAAAATAAGATGTTTTGTTTTCAATGTCAAGAAACTGCAGGATGTGCAGGATGTACTAAGTTTGGTGTATGTGGAAAAAGTCCAGAACTTGCAAATATGCAAGATTTATTAATATATGCTACTAAAGGATTATCAGAAGTAACAACAAGAATAAGAAAAGAAGGAAAAAAGATTGATAAAGAGTTAAATCATTTTATTACATTAAACCTTTTTACAACTATTACAAATGCAAATTTTGATAACGAAGTATTTTATGGTAGAGTAAAGGAAACTTTAAGAGTAAAAAGAGAGTTAATAGAAAAATTAGATAATAAAGAAAATTTATCAGAAGTTGCTTTATGGGAGGCATTTTCAAATGAAGAAATGGATAAAAAGTCAAATAGTGATGAGGTTGGAGTTCTTGCAACTAAGAATGAAGATGTAAGATCATTAAGAGAACTTATAACTTATGGATTAAAAGGATTATCAGCATATTCAAAACATGCTAATGCTTTAGGATATGATAATGAAGAAATAGATGCATTTATGCAAGAGACTTTAGCTAAGCTTTTAGATGATTCATTAACTGTTGAAGAATTAATTGCTTTAACATTAGAAACAGGAAAAGTAGGGGTAGATGGTATGGCATTATTAGATACTGCTAATACTGAAACTTATGGAAATCCTGAAATAACAAAAGTAAATATAGGAGTAGGTAAAAATCCAGGTATCTTAGTATCAGGACATGACTTAAAAGATATTGAACAATTATTAATTCAAACAGAAGGAACAGGAGTAGATGTATATACCCACTCAGAAATGTTACCAGCTCACTATTATCCAAACTTAAAGAAGTACAAGCATTTAGTAGGTAACTATGGTAATGCATGGTGGAAGCAAAGAGAAGAGTTTGAAAGCTTTAATGGACCAATATTAATGACTACTAACTGTATAGTGCCACCAAAGAATGAAAGCTATAAATCAAGAATGTATACAACAGGAGCAGCAGGCTTCGAAGGTTGTGTTCATATAGAAGCTGATGAAAATGGCGTTAAAGATTTCTCTGCAATAATTGAACAAGCTAAGAAGTGTAAGGCACCAACAGAAATAGAACAAGGAGAAATTATAGGGGGATTTGCTCATGCACAAGTATTAGCATTAGCAGATCAAGTTGTTGAAGCTGTTAAAACTGGAGCTATTAAAAAATTCTTCGTTATGGCAGGATGTGATGGAAGAGCTAAATCAAGAAATTATTATACAGACTTTGCAAAAGCTTTACCAAAGGATACAGTAATATTAACAGCAGGATGTGCTAAATATAAATATAATAAGTTAGAGCTTGGAGATATAAATGGAATTCCAAGAGTTTTAGATGCAGGTCAATGTAATGATTCTTATTCATTAGCATTAATAGCATTAAAATTAAAGGAAGTATTTGAATTAGAAGATATTAATGAATTACCAATAGCATTTAATATTGCTTGGTATGAACAAAAGGCTGTAATAGTATTATTATCATTATTATATCTTGGAGTTAAGAATATACATTTAGGACCAACACTTCCTGCATTCCTTTCACCTAATGTAGCTAAAGTTTTAGTTGAAAACTTTGGAATTGGTGGTATTACTAATGTTGAAGATGATTTAAAGATGTTTTTAAAATAATTAAATAGTTAGAAATAAGCAATAAAATTTATTATAATATTTTTAGAGTCGGAGATATCCGACTCTATTTTTAAAGTTAAAATTTAATATAAAAATAAAAACGTTCCTAGAATATATACCGGGGGAAGGTATTTTTTAGGAACGTTTTTAATAGGGGAAAAATTTATTTAATACTTTATGATTAAAGTATAGTATAGAAATTTGTCAATTGTGTTTCAATTTAATGAAATTGATGTGTTTAAATTAATATAGTAATTGTGCTTGGGTAATAATGTAAAGTGATTTATAATATTTTTATATTAAGAAATATAAAAAAACAGTATTAACTAAGATATTTAGTAATATTTTATTTGTTAGAAGAAAATGATTAAGAGCATAAGGAATAGCAAAGGCTATAAATATAGATGTTATAGATTTTGAAATAAGAAAATAATTATGAGATAAAAAGAATTAATAGTATATTGGAGGAAGTATATGAAAAAGAATGCAGCATTAAGAGAATTTAAAAAGTTAAAAAGTCAAATAAATCAAATAGAAGAAATAGTACATCATTCTAAGGTAGGAGCATTAATAGAACAAGAAACTTCTATTAGAAAGAAGATTAGATTACTTAAAGAAATGGAGAAAGAAGGATTTAAGGAGTATCAAGATGTATGTGATAGATATGAAGAAATACTAGAAGATGCTTCTAAGAGAATACTTGAAGATTATAATAAAAAAAATAATACTGATTTTAATTTTTATGAAGTAGTTAGGGGAAATTACAATACTTTTTTAAATTCAGGTATTATGACAGTTCTTACTAAGCAACATATACCAAAGCTTATTGGAGAAGCTTTTGAAGAGGCATTTCCAGATAATCCAAAAGATGAATATATTATAACAAGAAGAATGAAAAGAAAAATATATATTCACCTTGGAGATACAAATACAGGGAAAACCTATAATGCAGTAGAAAGACTTAAAACAGCTAAAAAAGGTGTATATTTATCTCCACTTAGAATTTTAGCATTAGAGAACTATGATAAATTAAATAATGAAGGTATAGTTTGTGATTTAATGACAGGTGAGGAAGAAATAATAAAAGAAAATTCAACACATGTTTCTTGTACTATAGAAAAGGTTAATTTAAAGCAAAGTTATGATATTGCTGTAATCGATGAAATTCAAATGATTAGTGATACACAAAGAGGAATTGCATGGAGTAGAGCTGTTTTAGGACTTAGATGTAATGAAATTCATATTTGTGGTGCAATGAATGCTAAGGAATTGTTAATTAAGATATTAGAGGATTGCGAAGATGATTATGAAATTAAGGAGTATCATAGAAATATACCTTTATTAGTTGAAAGCAAAAATTTTAGTTATAATGATGTTCAAGAAGGAGATGCTATTGTAGTATTTTCGAAAAAGAGAGTATTAGAAATAGCACAGGATTATTCTAATAAAAATATAAAGACTAGTATTATATATGGTGATTTACCACCAGAAGTTAGAAAGATGCAATATGAACAATTTATAAATAAGGAAAATAAAGTTTTAGTAACGACAGATGCTATTGGAATGGGGGTTAACTTACCTATAAGAAGAATAATATTTATGTCTATAAGAAAGTTTGATGGAGAAGAGGTACGAGAATTAACATCTCAAGAAGTTAAACAAATTGCGGGAAGAGCTGGTAGAAAAGGAATATATGATACAGGATATGTTGCAGGCGTTTCAGATACTCACAATTTTATTAGTAGAAAATTAGAGGTAAAGGATGAGATTATAAAGCAGGCAGTAATAGGTCCATCAGAAGCAATTTTAACTATAAAAAGTTTACCACTAAATGAAAAATTAGTATTGTGGAAAACTAGAGAATCAAAGATAGAATACTATACAAAGATGGATATAAGTGAATATCTATTAATATTAGAGAAAATAAAGAGATATAAGCTTAAAGAAGAAGATCAATGGGATTTATTAAAAGTGCCTTTTGACGTTTCAAGTGAGGAGCTTATGAATAAATTCTTAGAATATGTAGATGAGGTATTTGTTGCTAAGTTAGATGAAATAACAAAACCAACATGTTTTACAGGAAATCTTGATGATTTAGAGATTTATTATCAAAAAATTAATATGTATTATTCTTTTTCTAAGATATTTAACCTAAAGTTCGATGTGGATTGGGTATATTCAGAAAGACTTAGAGTTAGCGAAGATATAAATGAAATTTTAGTGAAAATATAAGATTATAACTATCTCAAAATTATAAAATATAATTTTGAGATAGTTAAGATTTATGTAATTAATGTTTATCAGTTACTAAATGAAAAATACTTTTTTAGGAAAATTATCCTCTACATATTTTAAGATTTTTTAGTATTATAATAAGGTTTTAAGTTATTTAAGTATATATTCATTATAAAATCAAGTTGATCATTAGTTAATGAATCAAAAGATAATCCAAATAGCTTGTCTTTATTTCTAGCAACTTTACATGGAATAATATTATCATTAATATGTACATTAAGTTTTGTGTTTAATTTAACATCTAAAGGATCATCTAAACTTATGGCCATTCCTTTTTCTGAGATATCTATTAATGAGCCTGTTAAATTTCCTTGAGCTGTATTAATAAAAATACTTATATTTTCCTTAATTGAAATCCTCTCACTTTTTCTATATATAGGATTTTGGTATGCAACTTTAATACAAATTATTGAACCACAAAAATTATATATACTCCAGATAATATTAATTAAGTAAGCACCTAAATTAATTTTATTAGTTAATAAATATATGGTTCCTAATATCCAAGCAAGTATAGTAGCAATTACAATTAAAATGTGAGATGAAGCCATTTTAAACTGAAATTGTTTTTTATTAGTAGTTATATCTTTAGATGTAACATTGAATTTTAATCTTATGCAAAATAGCTCTCGTAATATGGAAAGAGTTATATGAGGCGCCATAGCCACTTCATAATAATGAGACCACTTTAAACTTCTTGTCCTAGGAGAAAGTATAGTGAATATAAGTATTTGTCCTAATAAGAAAGGAATAAACATAGTCAATAAACTTTTTATTGGAGCATCTATAATTAACTTATGACTTAATAAAAAAAATAATGGTGAAATTATGTATATAAGTTTTTGAATACTAGAAAGCCAATATACTACACCATCCCAATATGCTATTTTTTGTCCTAATGTTAAATTTTTATTAAATATTACATTAAATTTCTTTATTACTTGTAGGTTTCCTCTACACCATCTATCTCTTTGTTTAACAAGTTCGGTAAAGGTTGTGGCACTTAAACCTAAAGCTAGTTCTTCATTTATAAATTCTGAATCATAACCCTTAGCTTGTAGCAACATACCAACAGCCATATCTTCTGTTATTGAGTAGGTTGGATATCCACCTATTTCCATTACGTATTTCTTTCTAAAAACGGCATTTGTTCCAACATGTAAAACTGCATTGTTAGCAGCTCTAGCTTCTTCTACATCCCTCATGAAGAAATCTTGTTCATTAGGAATTTTTCTATTTAGATTATATTGATACATATCTTGATTATAATAAACTTGAGGGGTTTGTACAAAAGCCATATTTTCGTTGGAGAAATATCCTACAGTTTTAGTTAAAAAATTTTTCTTTGGAATCATATCTGCATCTAAAACAGCAAATAAATCACCTGTTATTATATTTAGTGCATTATTTATATTTCCTGCTTTTGCACCTTCATTATTATTTCTAGTAATATAATTAACATTATATTTTATACATAAATTTTTTAGTTCATTTCTATGACCATCATCGCAAACATAAACTTTAAGTTTATTTTGAGGATAATCTAGTTTTTTGCTAGCTATTATAGTTTTTTGAAGTAAATCTAATGGCTCGTTATATGTACAAATTAATAAATCCACAGATGGAATATTCTCTGGAGGATAATTATTCAAGGATTTACTTTCGAGTTTGTAATTTTTACTAAATAAGTATTGAAAATTTATGAATGATATTAATCCTAAAATTTCAGCTAAATATAAAAAAACTCCAAATATAAAACTTGTAATATCATGGTTAATAGGTATAACAGAGAATCTCCATATTATATATATAATTGAGATAATAGAATTTACAATTATTAATATTTTTCTATTCTTTGGTTTTATGGTTGTTATAAGAAATGATATTAACAGTGCTAAAATAGAAATAATTAAATACATTTAAAAGCTCGCCCCTTTTTTGTATTCAGTTATATAATTATATTATAATAATTTTAAAAAATAAAGCATAAAAATAATAAAAAAATAAGAAATATGTCGAAAGTAAAATAAGAATGTAAGTTAAGAGTTTCTTTTTCTTAAAAGAAAATAATAAAATATTAAGATTATATTTACACAAAATGTTAATTGTTTTGCTATAATTAGAGAATAATTAACTATTATAGAAAAGTAATTACCAGGTATTATAAAGGAGTATAAAGAATTGAGATATTTAAATGAATATAAAAAAGATCTATTCTATAAAGAACCAATAGAGTTTAATAAGAATTCCAATAAGGATATATTAAAATATGCAGTAGGCGCTAATTTATATATGAATGGAGAAAAAAATTTTTATGAAAAGATAATTAATGGAGATTTTAATGAGTTAGGTACAATTTCTATTTGTTTTGAGGATGCAACTAAAGATAGTGAGGTTGAGAGTGCTGAGGATAATGTGGTTAAAATGCTAGATAATTTAACAACGTATATTAATGAGATAGATGTTATAAATAGTATTCCACTTATTTTTTTTAGGGTAAGAAATTATAATCAATTTCTTAGATTCACTTCAAAATTAAAAGCTGATCATTTTAAATACATTACTGGATTTATTTTTCCGAAGTTTACTACAGAAAATTCAATAGCTTATCTTGAATACACAAAGGAGCTTTCAGAAAAGTATAATGAAGTTCTATATGCTATGCCTATTTTAGAAAGTGAGGCTATTATTTATAAGGAAACTAGAATTCAAGAATTAATTAATATAAAAGAAGTAATAAATGATTATTCAGATATTATTTTAAATATTAGAGTTGGGGGTACTGATTTTTCTTCTAAATTTGGATTGAGGAGAAGTATTGATTCAAGTATTTATAATATAAGAGTAGTCTGTGATTGTTTAATTGATATTATAAATATGTTTTTAAGAGATGGACAGGAATATGTTATTTCAGCACCAGTTTGGGAATATTTTTCTGAAGATATAAAATCTAAAGAAGTTTGTGGATTGATAAATGAAATAAAAAGTGATAAAGAAAATGGGTTTTGTGGTAAAACAATAATTCATCCAAGTCAAATTAAATATGTAAATTCATTATATACAGTTACTTATGAGGAATATATAGATGCTAAGGTTATAATTGATTCTCATAAAGATGGAGGAGTATTTAAGGGTTACGGTGGAAATAAGATGAATGAGGTAAAACCACACTTTAATTGGGCTAAGAAAGTTATGAGTAGAGCTGAAATCTTTGGGGTGTTAAAAGAAGGAGTATCAAATGAGGATTTATATAAGGAAGATAATTTTAGTAGTAAATCTATAGAAGTATTATAAAAAGGATATTAAAGAGGATAGAACTATGAGTGTAGATATTAATATAAGAGAAAATAAATATAATTTAAATTTAAATGATTTAATAATAATGGGAAAAAGAATTAACAATAATAAAAGAAATTTTTTATTTATAAGTAAGGTATTAGGAAAGCATATTGAAGCTAAGCCGAAGGTATGTAAAGAAATAGGCTTGAAGTTAGCTAGATTAATTTTTGATAAAGAAGAAAAAAGCTATAAAAATAATGAAAAAATATGTGTAATAGGATTTGCTGAAACAGCAACAGGATTAGGAATGGCTGTAGCATCGTATATAAAAAATTGTTATTATATCACTACTACTAGGGAATGTATAACAGAGTTAAAATCTATTTTAAAATTTGAGGAAGAGCATTCCCATGCAACAACACATAAATGCTTTCCACTAGATAAGGACAAGATTGTTAATTCAGAAAAAATAATTTTAGTAGATGATGAAATAACAACTGGTAAATCTATGATAAATATAATAAAAGAATTAAAAAAGGTTACTAATGCAAAAAAATTCATTATATTAAGCATTTTAGATTGGAGAAATGAAGAGTATAGAAAGGCATATGATGAGCTAGTTAATGAAGAAAATATTAATGTAGAAGTTTTATCCTTAATATCAGGAGATATAAAAGTAAAGGATACAACTACCTATATAGATACTAATGATGAAGTAATAAATGATACTGCTGATGTTTTAAATTATAATGTTTTAGATAGAATTGACTTAAAGACAAGCTATGAAAAAGAGGTTGAAAGCTATTTATTACATACAGGAAGGTTTGGAATTGAATTTAATGAAATACAAGCATTAGAAAGTAAGTGTAAGGATATAGCTAATAGACTTCAAAGTTTGATTGAAAGTAATAAAAAAATATTAGTATTAGGGCATGGAGAAAATATATATATTCCTTGTAGAATAGCATCTTATATAAATGGAGATGTTTATTTTAAGAGTACTACAAGAAGTCCAATTTATTGTGAAGATGTTGATGGTTATCCTATAAAAGAAAAACATGTATTTTATCATAAAGGAGTAAAGTATTATTTTTATAATAAAAGTGAAATTGAAGAAAAGTATGATAAGGTAATCTTAATAACAGAAGATGATTTAAATATTAAATTAACAAACAATATGATTATAGTAAGGGTTTAGAGATTATGGAGAATATAAATTTAGTTAAGCATAGTTATAAAGAAGATTGTATATTTTTACTTAAAGATTTAACTGATAAAATAAAGGAAATTACAATAGAAGAAAAAGAAAAATTAATAAGAAGTGGAGTAAATTATTCGGAGATTATTTCGAAAGAAAGTATACCAAGTGAAGACATTAAAAATATATTTCTTAATATTTTAAATAGGGATAAGAAGGTAATTGCATATTATGTTGCAAAGATAGCAGAAATAATATATGGGCAAAAAGGTAATGCTTTGGTAATTGTTTCTTTAGCTAGAGCAGGAACCCCTTATGGAATACTAATTAAAAGATATTTGAAGTTTAAATATAAAGTAGATATAACACATTATAGTATATCTATTATAAGAGGAAAGGGAATAGATGCTAATGCATTAAAATATATTTTAAGTCAACATAAAGAAGCAAATATACAGTTTGTTGATGGATGGACTGGAAAAGGTTCTATAACAAAAGAATTAAATAAATCTGTAGAGATTTTTAACAATGAAAATAAAGTTAATATAGATAGTTCGTTAGCTGTTATTTCAGATCCAGCAAAGTTATGTAAAGTATGTGGGACAAGAGAGGATTTTGGAATAGCTACATGTTGTTTAAATTCAACAGTAAGTGGATTGATAAGTAGAACAATTCATAATGACAGGTACATTGGTAAGGAGGATTTTCATGGAGCCAAGACTCTAAATTATTTAAGAGATAAAGATTATTCACAATATTTTATTGATGAAATAAGTAGTGAATTTAAGAATATAAGTATTGGTTATGAGGATTTGACTTTAGAAATTGAAGATAAAGATTATTCAATGAAGATTGCTAATAAGATAAGAGAACTATATGATGTTAATAATATAAATAATATTAAGTTAAGTGTAGGAGAATCAGCTAGAGTTTTATTAAGAAGAGACCCTAGAGTTATATTAGTTAAAAATAAGAATGATAAAAATGTAGAGCATATACTTAAATTAGCAGAGGAAAAAGGAGTAAAAGTTATTGAATATAAAGATAGTGATTATAATTGTATTTCAATAATTAATGAAAAATAAATGGATAAGATATTTTTTATTACAGATTTAGATAGAACAATAATACATTCTAAACATATAGGCTATAAATGTGTTGAAAAACTTGGTGATAGAGAAATAACATATATGACTGATTATGCTTATGAGAAGTTACATGAGTTATTAAAGAGAGAAGAGTTTATTTTTATACCGTGCACTATGAGAAATATTAATCAAACATTAAGAGTTGATTTTATAAGAAGTTATAATCCCAAAATTATAATATGTACAAATGGAGCTCAAATTTACATTGATGGAAAGCTTGATGAAGTTTGGGACAAGCAAATGAAAGCTTTATGTGATAAAGATGAATTAAATAAAAATATTAGATATCTTGAAAATTTAAAAGAAGAATATAAGGAACTTATAGGGATTATAGAAGTAAGGAATATTGAAGATTTTTATATTACTGTAAAGTGCGTAGATTCACATGAGGCAGATAAATTTTACAATATAATAAGTAATAGCTTTGATAAAAGTATTAATGTTTTAAAAATAGAAGCTAAAATATTTATTATTCATAATAGAATAAATAAGGTATATGCTGTGGATTATATTATTGAAAAGTTTAATATAAAGAAATTAATTACATCTGGTGATACAGATGTTGATAAAGAATTTACAAGTAGAGGAATAGCAATTTTACCTAAGCATAGTTCTTTCAAGCATGAAAAAGCTATAATAACAGAAAGAAACAAAATACACGCTACAGAAGAAATTTTAGATTATATAGAAGAGATTATTGAATAAAAGGTAAAATTAATGTGCTAATGTAAGGAAAATGTTGAAAGGAAAGTATTAAATAGGTTAAAATTTAGAGGTAAGGTCTATTTTAAGAAAGTAAGGGGTTTATTTGTAAAATGGCTGTAAGTTTGAAAAATATAACAAATTATATGTTTAGGACTATCTATGAAAGAGAAGATACATATAATAAGTTTAAGCCATATTTTTATAGATTTATAGGTGTAGATGATAGTTCTAAATATAATGATTGTATTAAGACAATTGAAAGTAAGTTTGTAGAAGAAAAAGATAAATGTATTATATTTGATAACTCTATTCCATTAAGTGGTGAAATGGAGTTAATTCAGTATATTTTTAATGAACTTTCTTCAATGGATGTTTATAAAATGACTGCACAAGATATAACCATATTTGATGATTTTGAAGTGAATTTTAAATTTTTAAGTGCTTTAGAATATGTTATACCAATTGCTTGTAGCAAAGAAAACTTTTTTAATGATAATGTGAGAAATAATTTTATAACCAAGTTAATTGTTTGGACTTATACTTATGCTAAAGATATAAAATATGATGATAGCATTAATCCAAAGTGTGTTTATTATGGTAATATTCAAAGACATGAAATATATTTTCTAATTATGCTCTATAAAATGGGGTTTGATGTTATTTATATTAATCCGCTGAAAGAAGAGTTATGGGATGAAATTGATGATGCAGGTTTAAGTGAATGTATACAAAGTATGGAAATTTTAAGTGTTGAATCTTTTAAGGAAAGGGCTAATAGTGGAAAAATAATTGATAATTTTGAAACTGTTACTAAGCAAATTCAAAGAGATATAGAAGAGCAGCTTTTTTCAAATACTGGAATGTTTAAGCCTTGGCAGTTTAGAAAAGGATATACAAAAAGCGTTTTATTAGACACAATATTAGAAGATATTTATATTTATTGGAATGAACCATGTAAATTGAGAAGTGGATTTAAGGTTGAAGGTAATACTGTTCAAGTTCCATGTTTCTTTAAAAAGATAGATGGAATATACAATGATGAGTTTGAATATCAAAAGTTAGTTAAATATTGTACATCATCACCAAATACTTTGGTTTTTAATGGAAGATATTTTTCAGAAGATGTGCAATTTACAGATGATATGTATCAGCTTATGTTTTGTCAACTAAGTGATGGTTCATTTGATATAGATGAAATCAAAAAGTTACCTATATATAGGTTTTCAAAATATAGTGAAGATGTACAAAACTTTTTATTAAAAAAGTTTAATGAAACAATAAGTAGTACTGAATTATTTAATAGAACATTTAACAAAGAAGAAATATTAAGATTATTGGTATTAGTTTTAGGATTAAATGAAAGTATTGTTAGGTTAATAGATAATTTTGACTTTACATCAGCTATTCCTAAAATAGTAATTTATCTTGAAGATGAAAATACCATGCCGGAATCTATGCAGATACTTTTAGGATATCTTCATACTATAGGTATTGATATAGTTATATTTAATCCATCAGGTTTATTTAATATTAACAATGTAATAAAGGCTGCTGCATTAAATGATTTTAGATTAGATGTTATGAAGTATGATTCAAAATATAATAATTTAATGAATTTAAAACAAGGTGTTTTTTCAAGATTTTTAAGAAGGTAAGAGGAGAGAGTTACATATGAATAATAATGATAATAATATGTTTGGACAAACATTTAATGAAGATATATATGAAAATCAGCAAATAGGATATCAAAATCAACAAGGTATGTACCAAAATCAACAGATGGGATATCAAAATCAACAAATGGGATATCAGGGTCAACCAGGAATGTATCCAAACCAACAAATGGGATATCAAGGTCAACCAGGAGTATATCCAAATCAACAAATGAATTACCAAGGTCAAATGGGAATGTATCCAAATGATAATATACAAGTTCCAAATGATAACTTTGATATGGCAACTATATCAGAATATAAACAAAGATTAAGAGGAATGAAAGAAGTTCAAGATCTTACTAGTGAAGTAGAAATTCAAAATCCTAACTCTATAGTTATGTTTGGACAAAAAGCAAGTGAAAATATATCTAAGGTTTCCGATGAATTATTAAAATCAATGAAGTCTGTAAAATCAGAAGAAGCTAGTGAAATGCTAGTAAACTTAACTAAAATAATGGATAAATTTGATGTTAAGGAACTTGAAGGTACGGAAAAACAATCTATGTTCTCTAAAATTATGAAAGGTGTAGGTAATAGTGTAGCTAAATTATTTCAAAAATACGATACTATGGGGTATGAAGTAGAGAAGGTATATGTATTATTAAAGAAATATGAAAATGATATTAGAGAGTCAAATGCTAATTTAAAGAAATTATATGATGCTAATCTTCATTATTATCAATTATTAGAAAAGTATATTGTTGCAGGAGAGTTAGCATTAGAAGAAATAGATTTATATATACAGCAAATATCAATGAATACTGCGATGAATCAAGAAGAAAAACAGATGTTAACTCAAAAACTTGAAATAAGTAAAGAAATGTTATCACAACGTGTATATGATCTTCAAATTGCAGAAAATGTTGCAATTCAAGCGGCGCCTATGATTCAAACTATACAAATGTCTAATTTTAATTTAATGAGAAAAATAAATTCATCATTTATAGTTACATTGCCAATATTTAAGCAATGCTTAGCACAAGCTGTTATATTAAAAAGACAAGAAATTCAAGCTAAATCAATTAAGCAGTTAGATGATAAGACTAATGAGCTTATTATGAGAAATGCTCAAAATACAGCTAGACAGTCAGTAGAGATTGCAAGAATGGCATCAGGAAGTTCAGTGGCTATTTCTACATTAGAGAAATCTTTTGAAACAATAATGAAAGGAATTGAGGATACTAAAGCAATTCAAGAAGCAAATAGAGCACAAAGAGTAGAGAATTCAGCTAAACTCGAACAAATTAAACACTCTATGAAAAAGAATATAGCTCAGTTTTAAAATAATTAAGGATAGTGAATAAAAATAGAAAAATAGGAACAATTAAAATAAATAGAAAAACTGATAAAACATACTCTGAAAAGAGTTGAAAATAAATTTATTAAGTGGTATAATTTATCACATAAAATATTTTTTAATAGTGTTTTAAAGAGATATTTAGAGTTAGGGGGTATAAAAATGGGAATTAACTTAGGTTCAATGATGAACAATATGCGTTCTAATGCAAATGATAATGGAGTAAATGCATTAAATTTAAAAAAGAATGATGTTTTAAATCTAACAAAGAAGAATCCAGGATTAAAGAAAGTTATCTTAGGAGCTGGATGGGATGTAGCGAGTATAGGGCAAGATTTTGATTTAGATATAGCAGCATTTTTATTAAATACAAATGGAAAGGTTCAAAATATACCTGATGACGTGATATTCTTTAACAATATGCAAGGACAAGGGATTTATCTAGAAGGTGATAATAGAACTGGGGTTGGAGATGGTGATGACGAAAGAATAAGATTAGATTTAGAATCAATTTCATCACATGTTCAAAAAATAGTTTTTGTTGTTACTATACATGAAGCTCAAGCAAAAAGACAAACCTTTGGAATGGTAGAAAATTCTTATGTTAGAATTTTAGATGAGGAGCGTAATGAAAAAGAAATTTGTAGATTTAATTTAAAGGAAAATGGTTCAACAGTTACTTCAGTGATTTTTGCAGAATTATATAAAGTAAGTGGAGAATGGCAATTTAAAGCAATTGGAGAAGGAAAGATTGCCGATTTAAATGGAATTTTAGGATTATATATGTAAGGAATATGAGATTTGGAGGATGAATAATATGGCAGGAGTTTTAAATTTACAAAAAAATGATATTTTAGATTTAAGAAAGGCAGAACCAGGGTTAAAGCATGTTATGCTAGGAGCTGGATGGGATGTTGCTAAGAAGGGATTCTTTAATATAGGGCCAGATTGTGATTTAGATTTAATAGCATTATTATTAGATAACAATGATAAATTAATAAATAGAGGTGTAATATACTTCGGAAATTTAAAAGGGGATGGAATATACTTACATGGAGATAATAGAACAGGAGCTGGTGATGGAGATGATGAAAAAATATCAGTTGATTTAGATAGATTACCAGCTCAATGTGAAAAAGTTATATTTGCTCTTAATATTTATGATGCAGTATCAAGAAAACAAACTTTTTCTAAGATAAAAAATGCTTATATTAGAATTTTAAATGAGGATAAAGGCAATAAGGAAATTTGTAGATATAATCTATCAGAAGATGGAGGAGATAATACAGCATTACTTTTTGCGGAATTACAAAGAGCAAGTGGAAATTGGCAATTTAAAGCTAAGGGAGAATTATTAAAAGCTACAGTTAAATCTTTAGCAGATATGTATAAATAGAGGAGGAATTAATTATGGGAATTAATTTAGGTTCAGGATTTGGAAATTTAACAGGGAATACAAATAATAGTACACCAGCTGGTGGGATTTTAAATTTAAATAAAAATGATATTTTAGATTTAACAAAAAGAAATCCAGGCTTAAAAAGAGTAATGCTTGGTGCAGGCTGGGATATTTCAAATAATGGTTCAGATTTTGACTTAGACATAGCAGCATTTTTATTAGATGCTAATAATAAATTTAATACTGTTTCGAATGTAATATTCTTTAATAATAGAGCGGGTCAAGGAATTGCTTTAGCTGGTGATAATAGAACAGGTGCTGGTGAAGGTGACGATGAAACAATAAATATAGAATTAGATAAGATTGATTCAAACATAGCAAAAATAGTCTTTGTTGTTACAATTCACGAAGCAATGGCTAAGAGACAAACTTTTGGAATGATAAATAATTCATATGTTAGATTAGTTGATTTAGATCAAAATGGAAAAGAGTTATGTAGATTTAACTTAAAGGAAAATGGATCAACTGCTACATCTGTAATATTTGCAGAACTTAATAGGAGTGGATCAGAATGGCAGTTTAAAGCTGTTGGAGAAGGGAAGATTGCTGATTTAAATGGAGTATTAGCTTTATATCAATAGTTAAAGAAGTACATGCAAAAGATAAAGTTGCTTTTGCATGTATATTTTTTAAAAAATTTAACATTGTAATATTTTTAAAATGTTAAAATAAATGATAATATAATAGATATTGATTATTATATTAAAATATGTAAATTTTATTTAAGGAGAGAATGGAATGATTAAAGGGCTTAATAAAAAGCAAGTAGATGAAAGTAGAAAGCTCTATGGGGATAATATAATCCATGAAGCAGAGCCAGAAACATTTTGGGACAAATTTAAGGGTGCATTTGATGATCCAATGATTAAGTTATTATTGGCAATTGCAGCAATTATGGCAGTAATGGCATTCATGGGATATGCTGAGTTTGGAGAGTTAATTGGTATAGCAATATCTGTATTATTAGTAACAGGAATTTCAGCGAAGACAGAAATTGCAAGTGATAATGAGTATAGAAAATTAAAAGACTCAACTAAAAAGGAAGTATGCAAAGTATATAGAGATGGTAAGGTTGTTGAAATTGAAGTAAATGATCTTGTTGTGGGAGATATGGTAATACTTCAAAGTGGGGATAAAATTCCTGCTGATGGGTATCTTTATCAAGGAGATTTAAGAGTAGATAACTCAGCTCTTAATGGTGAAGCAGAAGAGTGTAAAAAGTTTGCTGTAGAAGATTCTAAAGCATATAAAGAAAGTGCTATGACAGCAGATGTAACTGGAGATACTTTTGTTGATGCTCACTCTTTATTTAGAGGTGCAGTAGTATTCAATGGTGAAGGAGTTATGGAAGTTACTAAAGTTGGTATGAAAACTATGATGGGTGCTATGGCTGCAGATATGGCTGATGATGAAGTAGCAAGTCCGTTAAAAGTTAAACTTACTAAGCTTGCAGAGCAAATTTCTATGTTTGGATATATTGGTTCAGTTGTTATTGCATTAGCATTATTAGGACATAAGGTAATAGTAGCTGGTGGTTTTGCAGAGTATTTCTCAATCGGTGGTGTATTAATATTTAAAGATGTATTAGAAGCAATTATGTTAGCTGTTGTTATTGTTGTTATGGCTGTTCCAGAGGGGTTACCTCTTATGATTGCAATTGTTCTTATGAGAAATACTTCTAAGATGTTACAAAATAATGTACTTGTTAGAAAGCCGATTGGTATTGAGACAGCAGGTTCATTAAATATATTATTCTCAGATAAAACAGGTACAATTACTAAAGGTGAATTAGAAGTTGTAGAATTTTTTGATGGTAATTTAAAAGATACTTATAAAGATGGTTCTAAAGTAAAAGAAATGATGAATCTTTGTATTGGTAAAAATACAGGAGCAATGTTTGATGCAAATGGTAAAGTTGTTGGAGGAAATGCTACTGATAAGGCATTACTTAATTTCTTAACACAACAAGAGATGTCAAAATTAACAGATATAGTTGTTGAAAAATCACAAGGATTTAACTCAGCTAATAAATATTCAGCAAGTCAATTAATTGGAAAAACAGTATATAAGGGTGCTCCAGAAAGATTACTTGCAAAGGCTACAAAAATGTTAGATGAAAACGGAAATGTAGTTGAGATAAATAAAAATAAAATTAATAATAAGATAGATGAATTAGCTGTAAGAGCTATGAGAGTTTTATCATTTGCATATAGTGAAAGTGGACTAGTAGAGGATACTCTTCCAGATGATTTAGTTATTGTTGGATTTGTTGGAATTCGTGATGATGTAAGAATGGAAGCAAAGCAAGCTATTGAGGAAGTTCAAAATGCTGGTGTTCAAGTTGTAATGATAACTGGTGATAGAAAAGAAACAGCAGTTGCAATTGCGAAGGAAGCTGGATTATTAAAATCAGATAAAGATGTTGCATTAACTTCAGAGGAATTAAATAAAATGTCTGATGAAGAAGTAAAGGCTATTATACCTAACTTAAGAGTAATAGCTAGAGCATTACCAACCGATAAATCAAGAATGGTAAGACTTGCTCAAGAGTTAAATCTTGTATGTGGTATGACTGGTGATGGTGTTAATGATGCTCCAGCATTAAAGAGAGCTGATGTTGGTTTTGCAATGGGTAGTGGTACAGATGTAGCTAAAGAGGCTGGTTCGATAGTAATATTAGATGATAACTTCAAATCAATTGAAAATGCTATTTTATATGGTAGAACAATCTATAATAATATTTTAAAGTTTATAAAATTCCAATTAACTATAAATGTTGGAGCTGTTGCGGTATGTGCTATTGCACCATTCTTTGGAATTGAAGAGCCGTTAAAAATTACTCATATACTTTGGATTAACTTAGTTATGGATGGTCTTGGAGCATTAGCTTTAGGTTCTGAACCAGCACTTAAGAAATATATGCTTGAAAAGCCTAAATCAAGAACTCAAAGTATAGTTTCTGGTAAGATGATGAATCAAATTATTTTTGCAGGGGCATGGGTAACTGTACTAAGCTTTATATTCTTGAAAGTTCCATATTTTGTAGACATGTTCCCTAATACAGAAGAACATATGACAGCATATTTCTCAATGTTTGTACTTTGTGCAGTATTTAATGGATTTAATGTAAGAAGTGAAAATGCTAATATATTTGAACATATAAATGAAAATATGAGTTTCTTAAAAGTAATGGGAATAATAATAGTAGTTCAAGTAGTATTAACAATTATTGGTGGAGAAATGTTTAGTTGTACACCAATCTCTATAAAGCATTGGTTAGTTGTAATTCTTATGGCAATTACAATTATTCCAGTTGACATGTTAAGAAAAGCTGTAGTAAATACTTTTAGCAAAGATACAGTTAATCAAAATGTAGCAGAAACTGTTTAAGACAAATTTTAATATGAAAAAGTCAGTCTAAATAAATAAAAAGTCGGTATTACCGACTTTTTATTTATTAAACTAGATTTTCCCATTCTTCATAAAGTTGAGAAATAGTGTCTTCTAATTTTTTAATTTCACCATTAACTCTTTGACTTTCAGAAGGATTAGAGTAAACAGATTCTAAACAAAGTTGTTCTTGTAAGTTTGTTAATTCATCTTCTTTTTCAGCAATTGTTTTTTCAAGGTTTTTAATTTTAGTTTGAAGAGCTTTAGCCTCTTTTTCTGCCTCACGCTTTTTCTTCTTTTCATCTTTAAGCTGAGTTTTAGTTTTTCCATTAGCTAATTCTTCATAATCTTCAAAACGTGTAGGATTAAGTTTCTTTTCTTGATAGTAACTATAATTACCAAGGTACTCAGAAACACCATCTTCTTTAAGTTCGAGTATACGTCCAATTACTTTATTTAAGAAGTATCTATCATGAGATATAACCATTAAGGTTCCATCATACTCTAATATAGCATCTTCTAAAGCTTCTCTAGAGATAATATCAAGGTGATTAGTAGGTTCATCTAGTAGAAGTAAATTAGATTTAGAAAGCATAAGCTTCAATAAATTTATTCTACATTTCTCACCACCACTTAGAGTATTTATAACTTTAAATACATCATCACCAGTAAATAAGAAAGAAGCTAGATAACTTCTAAGCTTAGAGGTTGTTAAATTAGGAAACTCATCCCAAACTTCATCTAATATTGTTTTATCTAAATTTAAATCTGATTGTTCCTGATCATAATATCCAACATTTACGTTAGTACCTAATACTTTAACACCTTTATCAGCTTCAACTTTATCCATTATTATTTTAAAAAGCGTAGTTTTTCCTCTACCATTTTCACCAATTAAAGCAACTTTCTCACCACGTTTTAAATCAATATTTAAATTTGTGAATAATGTTTTTTCACCATAAGATTTATTCATATCTTCTATATGTAAAACGTCATATCCACTTTTTATAGAAGCTTCAAATTTGATTTTAGATCCTTCCTTTTCGTGTGCTGGAGCCTCAATTCGCTCCATTTTCTCTAATGCTTTTTCCCTACTTTCAGCAGCTCTTATACTTTTTTCTCTATTAAAAGAACGGAACTTTTCAATAATTGCTTCTTGTCTTTTAATTTCAGCTTGTTGAAGATTATAAGCTTTAAGCTTTGCTTCATAGTTCTTTTTTCTAAGGTCTATAAATTTAGAATAAGGAACATTATAGCATTCAACTTTTCCTCCAATAACTTCAAAAGTACTAGTTGTTACTGAATCTAAGAAGAATCTATCATGAGATATTACTAAAACAGTTCCTTTATAGTTTTTCATATAATCTTCTAACCAGCTAATTGCCTCTAAATCTAAGTGGTTAGTGGGCTCATCAAGTAAAATAATATCAGGCTTACGTAGTAATAATTTACATAATGCAACTCTTGTTTTTTGTCCACCGCTTAAAGTATTTATAGATTTATAAAAATCATCTTCAGTAAAGCCAAGCCCTTTTAATACTCTTGATATTTCACCTTTATATACATAACCACCTTTATGTGAATATATATCTTGAAGAGTAGTATAATCTTTTATGAGCTTGTCATGATATGAAGCATTATTTTCATCGTAAGGTTCATTCATTTTTATTTCTAAAGATGAAAGCCTTTCTTCAATATTTAGGAGCTCATGAAATACAGAAAGAGCTTCTTCATAAATATTTTTATCAGAGTCTAATGCTAAATTTTGTGATAAATATCCTAAAGTTTTATTTTTATCTATAAATATTTCACCTGAGTCTTGGGATATTTCTTTAGTTATTATTTTAAAGAGAGTTGATTTTCCTTCACCATTAGCACCAATAATTCCAACTTTATCACCATCATTTATTGAAAATGTAATATCTTTAAGGACATCGCGAATTCCGTAACTTTTACATATATCTTTACAACTTAGTATTATCATAATTTCCTCCAGTTAGACGAAGTTTTCCTTATAATTATACTATTATAGTAAATCTATATCAAATTAAAAAGGAGATGTTTTTCAACAACTCCTTTTTTTAGATTGCGTCATCAAATAATAGATATCCAAGAGGTGGTTTATCATTGAACACTCCGATAATATAAATACTATAGAATCTACCACCATCTAGAGTAATATTTTTAATAAATTTTGTAGTAACCTGAGAAGAACCCAAAAGAACCTCAAAATTATAAATTCCAGCTGATAATGGATAATAACCTGTAGTTTCTAAATATTCTGCTTGGTTAAATAGAGTAACTCCATTAGGCAAAGCTAAACTAAGCAAGGGAGCATTTGAAGATAAATTAATAAATCTTAAAAATGCTTGAGATTTAGTTGCAGGAATATTATCATCTTTTAATCTAAATAGATATAAATCATTAGATAATGTAACTATTGAAACTGTATAATTAGCATTTGCTATTAATTGAATAGTTTGACTTAATAGTGGTTTATCGTAAGTTCCTGTTGGAAATAATTGAAACTCGTATTCGCCAGGTGAAAAAATAGTATATTTAGATATTTTTCCAAAGGCCAAATTATTTGTTAAAAGAGATCCGTTTAAATAAACATCAACATTTGGGGCATTAGGAACTGCATGAAGAATTCTCACACTAGTATCAACTCGGGGAAGTGATTTTGAGAATTGTTCCATATAAATCACCTACCTTTTACAGTTATCAAGAGAGAGTTGTATTATTTTTTTTATTAATAATTTAGAAATAGGATAAGGGATTCTATAGGTTTTCATAGTAGCTAATATTCCTGGATTATCTTTTTCTATTAATGCGAATAATTCATTAACTTCATCTTCAGTGCAATTATTTTTTCTAGATTCAGATGAAGAAAAATCTACTGATATATCGAAATTTCTTAAAATATCAAGTATATTAACAGAATCATCTAAATATCTTTCATTAACATTTGGTTCGTTATATGAATAAAGAAAGTTGTCATCTTGTTCAGTTGGATATTCTAAGTTAGTATTATTATAATTATTAGGATTTATATTATTATTATAGGTATTGTTAGGGTTTGTATAGTTATTATTATAGGTATTAGGATTTATATACTTATTGTTGTAATCATTAGTATTAGTTGTACTATTAATATTGCCATTTAAGGATGTATTTGAATCCAAAGTTGGTATATTTTTAGGATAAGGTGTAAGTGGAGCTAATTCAGTTAATGGGTTTGTAGTTAATGGTAATGGTGTTGGATTAATATTTAAATTTGGAAAACCCAATGATATAGTACCTAAAGTTTTAGTTACAGAAACCCCATCTATATTAAATTGTAATGGGAATTTTGCACTATTAGGTGCTAAAGATGAGTCAATATTTAAGGGAATAAAATTTAAATCATCATCCATATTATTATATTTTTCAATATTACTTTTTTTTGAACTCATTAATACCCTCCAAGTAATAATTTATTAATAATATATGTATTTTAAACACATATGTTACTTTATAGAATATGACTATAATTAGAGGTATATTACAAGTGAATAATATAATATGCTTAAATAATCACAATAGATAAAGTAAGGAATATATTATATTGGAGGGGATTATTATGCATAAAGAAAATATAGATAATTTAAGAAAACTATTTATAGGGTTGGATAAAAAGGTTAATGTAGATGGAAAGGGAAGATTAATTCCTATAAATTTTGATAATGCAGCTACCACTCCACCTTTTAAAAGAGTTATGAAAATGATATTAGAAACTAGTGAGTATTATGGATCAATTGCAAGGGGAGACGGTAAAAAATCTCAATATTGTAGTGATTTATATGAAAATTCTAGAAAATATATATTGGAATATTTTAATGCACCAGAAGATATATATACAGCAATTTTTGTTGGAAATACTACTGATGGATTAAATAAATTATCTAATATTTTAATTGAAGATAAAGACGATATAGTTATTACTACTAGAATGGAACATCATTCAAATGATTTACCTTGGAGAAATAAGTGCAATTTAAAACATGTTGAGGTAGATAAGGATGGAAGGCTTATAGTAGAAGAAATAGAGATGTTATTAGAGAAATATCAAGGAAGAGTTAAATATGTTACTGTAACAGGAGCATCAAATGTTACTGGGTACGTAAATGATATAAGAAGAATAGCAAGAGCTACCCATAAATATGGAGCTAAAATAATTGTTGATGGAGCTCAATTAATTCCACATAAAAAAATATCTATGACACAAGAAGATATTAATGAAAATATAGATTTTTTGGTGTTCTCTGGTCATAAAGTATATGCACCTTTTGGAAGTGGAGTTATTATTGGTCTAAGAGAAATATTTAATGAAAAAGAACCATCTTCAAAGGGCGGAGGAACTGTTCAAATAGTACTTGATAATCGTCAACTATGGTTAGATACACCAGAGAAAAATGAAGCAGGTACACCTAATCTTTTTGGTGCTGTAGCAATAGCTGAAGCTCTTAGAGAAATGGATAAAATAGGATTTGAAACAATTGAAAGCAATGAAAAAGAATTACTTTCATATTTAGTTAAAGAATTAAAGCAATTTGAAAAAGTAATTTTGTATGGGGATAATGAAAATATAAATGATAGATTAGGAATTTTAGTATTTAATATTGATGGAATGTCTTATGAAGAGGTTGGAGAAGCACTTGCCAATATAAGAGGAGTAGGGGTTAGAGAAGGAGGATTTTGTGCGCATCCATATACAAGAAGAGTTCTTGGAATAGCAGATAGTGACTTGCAAAGATATATGAGTGAGATTGGAACGCCAGGATTAGTTAGAGTAAGCTTAGGTGCATATAATAGCAAAAAAGAAGCAAATATTTTTTTAGATACAATCGAATATATCTGTAGACGCTATGCTAAGTAACCCAATTATTCGTTATGTGAGAGCGAAAAAATGAAATATTTATTTTCCGGGAACTATGAAATTTTCACCTAGAATTTATATAATTGATTCTGTAAAGTTGGCTAAAGTTTTTAAACTCGCTGTTAGCTCAAACAGTAAAAACTTCTTAACGCCAACTTTACTTCATCAATTATTAAATTCTACGGCTTAATTTCAATGTCCCTTCCAAATAAATATTTCATTTTTTTCTTTTTTCACGCAACTAATTGTATCTTTGAAGTTTATAATTAATTTTTGTCTTATATTTATAAGGAGTCGTTAACTTTTAAGTGGTATTGCAGTTCATAAAAGTAGAAGAGAAAAAAATAATGATATTACTGGAAGGAAGATTGTAATTAAATTCTAGAACTTAATTACACCATTCCTAGAAGTAATATCATTATTTTTTCGGCTCCTATGTGAGGAACAATATTTTTATTTATTGAAGACTTTAAATGATGGCATTGGTGAAGCGGAAATTATATTTGGAATTTCAGAAACTAAAGGAGCAAGGTATTCTAAAGCTTCTTCTTTTAGGTTATTTCCAGCTTCATTTATCCATTCAGTTGGGAAATACTTAACGTTATTAGCAATCTTATCAGCTTCAATTAAGAAGTAAGAAGATTTATAAGGTATATTATTTTCTCTTTTTATTCCAATCATATAACCAGATTTACCAAGGCTAGCTTGTCTTAAAGCTTCATATCCAACTTCATAAGCTTCTTCTAAATCTATATTAGAAGCACAATGCATAGCACATCTTTGAAGAACTCCAAGTTCTAAAGATTTAACTCTACTAGTTATACCAGAAGAGATTATTAAATTCTTTAAGTAAGCACCAACACCACCTAATTGAGCATGTCCAAATTTATCGTGAGCTTGAGCATGGGCTTCTGCAACAAATTTTCCTTCAGCAGTTCTTATTCCTTCAGAAACAACTATGTAAACTTGATTTTGTTCTTCAAATTTATTTTTTACATCACATAAAAATTTATCTACATCAAAAGCAGCTTCAGGTAAATAAATAAAATCTGCTACTAGTTTTCCATTTAACTTAGCTAACGCAGCAGATGCAGCTAACCATCCAGTATCACGCCCCATAGTTTCTAAAATGAATATTCCATTGTTTATGTATACAGAGGAGTCAAGGTAAGTTTCAAGTACACTTGTTGCAATAAATTTAGCTGCACTACCAAAGCCAGGTGTATGATCAGTGTACATTAAATCATTATCAATAGTTTTAGGTATACCAATAAACTTAACATCTATTCCAGTTTCTTTTGCATAAGCACTTAGTTTAGCTGTAGTATCCATAGAGTCATTACCACCAACATAAAAGAAAGCTTTAATATCATTAGCTTTTAAGATTTCAAGTAGTCTATCATATTCCTCAGTTGATTCTTCAAGTTTTTTCATTTTATATCTACAAGATCCTAAACCTGATGAAGGTGTATATCTAAATCTATTTATGTCATCTTGAGAAAATGATGAAAGTTCTATTATATTACCATTTAAAATTCCTTCAATTCCATTTAAGCCTGCATAAACTTTATCAAAAACTCCTAAAGTGTTATTTGCTTCAACTAATCCAACAACGCTTGAGTTTATAACTGCTGTAGGACCTCCAGATTGTGCTATGATACAATTTGCCATTAAAATACTCTCCTTTAAAGTTCAAATTAATTAAGATTTATAAATTAAAAATATACATTAATTCTTAGAAGGCAGATATTAATGTGATATACTATTTCTCTTATTTTCTAAATACAATATATACTATACAACAAAATAGTATTAAATAAAAGATATAAAAAAATAAAATTTACAATATGAATCATAGGTTGATAAATTTAATAATAAAATTATACAAATAATGTAAAGATGGGGGAAGTATGAATTTAAAGGATTTAATTATAGTTGGAATTGCGTTAGCTATGGATGCTGTTGGTGTAACTGTGAGTATTGGGGTAAATCCCAAAGTTATACGTAGGAATAAAATAGCTTTTATAATGTCTTTTGCAATGTTTCAGTTTTTATTCTTTTTTTTAGGAGGGATAGGAGGACATTTATTTGAGAAATATGTAACAACTATTCCTAATGTAGTTGGAGGTATTGCTATAGCTATAGTAGGTATATTAATGATAAAGGAAGGATTTGAGGGTAGTGAAGACGATGGAACCTTATTATTGAAGAAAGGAATGGTGTTAATACTTGGAGTATCTGTTAGTATTGATGCTTTTGTGGTAGGCTTTACAGGATTTAATTACATAAGTAATGCTTTAATGATGATAGGGGATTGTTCTATTGTTGGATTTATAACTTTGATATTATGTACATTTACATTTTATTTATGTAGATATATAAGAAAGATAGGATTTATATCAAAATATGCTAGTTTTTTTGGTGGCATAACATTAATTATCTTCGCAATAAAAATGATTTTCTTTTAAAAAGTTATTTACTAATCATATAACAACGAAAATTAATAAATTTATAGTAAGGGTAAATTATCATTACTATAAATTTTTTTTTATTAATTTGACAAACATAAAAAAATTAGTTATAGTGGATTTAATATAAATACAGATGTTTTTCGATAGAGGACAATAAGGGGGTATTTAATGAAAAAATTATCTTTAATTACAAGAATATTATTATGTTTAGTATTAGGAATTGGAATTGGATTATTATGTGGGGCAAATAATATTCAATTTCCAATAAAAATACTAGTGACTTTTAGTGATTTATTTGGGAATTTCCTATCATTTGTAATTCCTTTAATTATTATTGGATTTATAGTTCCTGGAATAGCATCATTAGGAAGTAAATCAGGAAAAGGTCTTATAATAACTACGATAATAGCATATATTTCTACATTAGCGTCTGGATTTGCAGCATATTTAGTTGGTGTTGGGATGTTACCTAGCTTAATAAATAGTGAAGTTTCATTAAGTGAAGCAGGAAAATCTATAGAGCCATATTTTAGCATAGAGATACCAGCAATAATGTCAGTAATGTCTGCATTAGTATTAGCATTTGTACTTGGTATAGGTTTATCAAAAATTAAAAATAGTGCAATGTTAAAAGTAGTAGATGAATTTAGCTCAATTGTTTTAATGATTGTTACTAAGGTATTGATACCATTAGTTCCAATTTATATTGGGTGTATTTTTTCAAAGTTAAGTTATAGTGGTGAAATATTTAATACATTAAAGTCTTTTGGGATAGTATATGTAATATTATTTTCACTACAATTATTATATATAGTTCTGCAATATTGTATTGCAGGTGCTATTAAAGGAGAAAATCCTTTTAAGTTAATAAAAAATATGTTTCCAGCATACATGACTGCCTTAGGAACTCAATCCTCAGCAGCGACAATTCCAGTAACACTTCAATGTGTTAAAAAGAATCAAGTTAATGAGGAAGTTTTAGATTTCGTTGTACCCCTAGGAGCAACTATACATTTAGCAGGTGATACTATTACTTTAGTTCTTACTTCTATGGCGGTCATGTATATGAATGGACAAACTCCTACTTTTGGAATGATAATGCCATTTATATTTATGCTAGGAGTTACAATGATTGCAGCACCAGGAGTACCTGGAGGAGGTATTATGGCTGCTTTGGGATTGCTTGAATCAATGCTTGGATTTGGAGCAATGGAAAAGTCAATTATGATTGCATTACATGCAGCACAAGATAGCTTTGGAACTGCAACTAATGTTACTGGAGATGGAGCTATAGCGATTATTGTGGATTATATTATAAATAAAAGAAATAATAAAAATGATGAAAAGAGTAAATTAAAGGCAGTTTAAAATAAATTTAAGTAATAAGTATAGGTCAAAGTAATGAGTATACTTATTACTCCTTTTTATAATAAAGAATATATTTAAGGACATAAAGGAAGAATATAAATAGCTTTAAGTATATAGTTAAATTTTTTATAGAAAGGATTTGAAAGCTAATGATAAAAAAATTAAGTGTTGCAATTATAGTTATTATGTTTTTAATAACGTCAACAACAATAGTAGATGCTAGTGTTATAAGCTATAAAAATCAACCTCCAAAGGCTGATATTTATAAAGAGGGTATATACCACTTTTCTCAAAGTTCTGGGAGTAAGATGACTTTAAAATTAGAAACTCCTAACGAGCCTATGATTTTGATGATTATAGAAAATGATAGTAGATCTTTAAAGTATTATGTAGAGTTTACTAAAGATTCACCTAAAGTTGAAATAACATTAACAAAACCAATATCAGAGCATACCACAGCTATTTTAGGAAATGGTGAACTTGCATTTACTTATGAATAAATATTTTTTAATAGAAATTAAAACTAAAATGAAGGGGTTGTATCAAAATTTATTTTGATACAGCCCCTTATTTTTATTTTTTACATATACATCAAAAGTCATCATAAGATGGTTCCGGAAAGCTTCTAGCGGTGAGTAGAAATTAAAAAACCTCCGTTGTAAAATTATAGTAGGTTTGCCGACCACAACTATAATACAAGGAGGTATCCAATATGGATAATAGTAGTTTAGCACATAGCAAATGGAATTGTAAATATCATATAGTTTTTGCACCAAAGTATAGAAGACAAATAATTTATGGGAAAATAAAGGCTGATATAGGAGCAATATTGAGAAAGCTATGCGATCAAAAGGGTGTAGAAATAATAGAAGCAAATGCATGCAAAGATCATATACATATGCTTGTTAGTATACCACCAAAATTGAGTGTTTCACAATTTATGGGATATTTAAAGGGAAAAAGCTCGTTGATGATATTTGATCGACATGCAAATTTAAAATATAAATATGGAAATAGGCAGTTTTGATGCAAAGGATATTATGTTGATACAGTAGGAAGAAATAAAAAAGTAATAGAAGAATATATAACAAATTAAATTCAAGAAGATTTAGCTTATTAACAAATGAGTCTAAAAGAATACATAGACCCGTTTACGGGTGGATCTGATTTAGTTTTAATTTTGAAATACTAGCTAAGATAAATAGGTTGCTAATTAGCATATAATGGGAAGTTAAAAGTTGTTGCTGAAATTCATTTCGAATTTATTACTAAAATGAAGTTGAAGTAAAAGGATCGGCATAATAGTTTTTTGGAATTTATGCACCAATCTCTTGGTAAACATTTTTTAAAATTTATCTTAGAAATTATTTAATTACAACAAAAAGTAAAGGAGAATTAGGGGTAAGTGAAAAACTAACTTCCGTTTACAAAAGGAAAATTGCTTTACATAATTATTGACTAATTTTACACAAAATGTTATCATAATAATGAATTATTAAAAGGGAAAAATTTTTATGGGAAAAAATTATTATCTATTTTAGGAGCTACATTTATAGTTGGAGCAATGGTATCTTCTCCAGTTTCAGCAGAAACCAGAGGGACATGTACTCCACAACTTAGCTTTACGGCAAGTTCTGTTACAGCAGGGATATTTGAAATGCCATTACCACCAAATACAAGTAAGTCTTTAGATGGGAGTTACTTAACTAAAGATATTCATGGAAGTCAAAAAACTAAGTATTATTCTGGTAGTATAGCTAGAGGGCAACTACAGGTGAAAACGTATGCAGATCCAAATTATGCTTCAGTATCATCTGGATTTAATTATTATTTAAATGGAAATCCTTCAGGCCATAAATCAGGTGTTTATTAAAAATTGTAAATTATAATTTAAATGAAAATTACTATTTAAATTATAGTTTGCTAAGCTACCATATAAATGGTAGCTTTTTGTGTATTAAGTATTAGTTAGGAAATTTTTTATGATTACTAACTTTAGTGGAGGGATTTTAATGAGGAGAAGATTTTTAAGTATTATAGTATGTTTATTAGTACTAATAACAGGTTTAAGTGGATGCAACAGTGAAGAGATTGATGTAGTATGGTATGTTGGAAATGGAGTAATAGAATATATAGGCAACGAAGACGATTACTACAAACCGATAATAAACGAAAAAACTAAAGCTGTTAATGAGAGATTAAAAAAATTAAATTTAAATATTAATATTGTATTTAAAGCATATAAAGATGATATTTTTTATAATTTCGGTGAAAATGCTCTTACTTTAAATCAGAATAGTAATCCAATTAATTCTTTGAAAGAAATAGATAAAGATATAGATATATTAACCTTTAATAAAGAAAATTATGAGGAATATGAAATATTAGATTCCTATTTAAATAATGAGGGGGGAGAGGAACTAAAATCTATTTTATTGCCAGAAATATGGGAGTCTCAAAAGATATTTGGAGCTATTTATCAAGTACCAAAACCAGGTTTATTGACTAATAGATATGGTTATATTGTAAATAAAGATTTTATGATAAAACATAATTTAACTATAAATGATTTTGAAGGGAGCCCATTAGAGATATTCAATATACTATCTTCTTTAGCAGTAAATGATGATAAATTTAAAAGTGAATATATATTAACTAGGCCTGAGTTTGTAAGTGTTTCAAACTTTTTTCCGGGTGAATATAAAACTCTTATGAAACAATATAATGGGTGGGAAGGAATATTAATTAGAAATTCAGACAATAAAATCGTTAATATATTTGAAGAAAATAAAATAATTGAACAATTTGAGATATACCAAGAAATTTATACAAAAGATTTAGACGGACATATTGAAAATTTAGATTTACCTGTAATTTTTTCAATGAGTACTATATTTCCTGAAGAGTATTATCAAAATAGAGAAGAACTATCAGAAGTATATATTCCTATAAGTGATTTCTTAGAAGTAGAATCTGTAGGATATGGAATTTTAAAAGATAGTAAAAATAAGGAGGCAGCTTTTACAGCTCTATCAGCAGTATATACAGATGCAACAATATCTAATATTTTAATATATGGAATTGAGGATGTTGATTATACATTAAAAGATGGACATGCAGTTAGCTTAATCGATAATAATAATTCAATGCCTTTCGGAACTTTTGTAGATATAGGTAATAATTTAATTACATTTCCATCTGAAGTAGAGCCTACAAATAAAAAAGAACTTGCTGATATATATTCTAAAAAAGCAATATCAAGGAATTCAAATGGATTTATACCTAATTATGATAATATTCAACAAGAGTATGAGCAATTATCACGTATATATGCTGAAGCAATTGTTGGAATACAATATTCTAAAATAGAAAATATGAAAGAGTATTGCTTAGAAGTAAATAATAAATTAAAAGAAGGTGGGTTAGATAAAGTAATTAATGAATTACAAAATCAATTAGATTCATATTTAGGAGATTATTAATGAAATTAGAGATTATAAATTTAACAAAAAAGTATAAAGATTTAGTTGCTTTAAATAATATTAATATAACTTTAGAAAATGGAATTTATGGTTTGCTAGGACCAAATGGATCTGGAAAGAGTACTTTTATGAATATACTCTGCATGATTTTAGAGCCAACTATAGGGGGAATTTATTTTAATAATACCAATATTAAGGAACTAAATACAGAATTCTTACAAGCTATTGGATATATGCCTCAATATGCCACTTTATATGAAGATTTTACATTAGAAGAGTATTTGTATTATATAGCAGCTTTAAAAGGACTTAGTAAAAAAAAATTAAGTAATATAGTTAATGATATACTTTGTGAAGTAAGTTTAAATAAAGTTAAAAATAGAAAAATTAAAACATTTTCAGGAGGAATGAAGCAGAGGGCAATGTTAGCGCAAGCATTATTAGGAGACCCCCAGATATTAATACTTGATGAGCCTACTGCCGGATTAGATCCTAAAAAACGTATAGAAATAAGAAATTTAATAGCTAAGTTAAGTAAAGATAAAATCGTTATTATAGCTACCCATGTAGTTAGTGATATTGAATTTATAGCAAAAGAAATTATATTGATAAAAGAGGGGAAACTTATCGTTAAGGAAACCATACAAAATTTACTTAAAACTGTTGATGGCAAAGTATTAGAGATAGAAATAGATGATACTGATATAGAAGAAGTAGGTAAAAAATATTCTGTTAGCAATATTCATTACATAGATAATAAATTATTTGCAAGAATATTAGTAAGAGATGATAGTATAGTTGGAGAGAAAGTATATCCAACAATGGATGATGTATATCTATATTATTTTGGTGATGAAAAATGAGGTTATTAAAATATGAACTTAAAAAATTAGCGTCAAATTTAAGTTTTTTTAAAATAATTGCTATTTTATTGTGTTTAAGCGGATTTTTGTTTTATTTGAATAATAAACAAATGAACCTAGACACAGAATATTATAAAGTTATTCACAATGAAATTGACTCTATGGATATTGTACAAGCAAAAAAGAAGATAGTAGACGAAAGGAATAAGTATAGAATTGATGATTGGTATCTTTATGACAATAAAATACGAACTCTAGAAAGAATAGAAGAAGAAATAGAAAATATATTAGAGTATAGTAATTTTAGAGATGGAATTAGGGAGCAATATAATAAAAATAAAAACATTTCAATATTTAAATCTAAAAATAATTATAATGAGAAATATATTAAAAAGACATTTGATGAATATGAGCAATTAGAAGTGAAGGATAATTTACATTTGACACCATCTCTTGGGGTGGAAAAATTAATGGAGTTTTCTTTGATTGACATAGTGGGAATAATTTTACTAATATATGTTGCTGGAATAACTATATATAATGAAAGAAAAAATGGATTTTTAATGTTTACCCAAACTAATTATTATGGGAAGGGAAAACAATTTATTTGTAAATTAGGAGCCTATTGGATTGTAGGAATTACTTGGACTATTTTATCTTTTTTCATCTGCTTTGTTATAAGTATAAAATTATATGGAGCTGTACCATTATCAACGGCAGTACAAAGTATGCCTAGTTTATTAACGTCTACTTATTCATTAAACGTTGGAGATTTTATAATAGGATACTTATTAATAAGATGTTTTGCATATATGATTTTATCAACAATTATAACACTATTTTCATATGTAATGGACTCATTCGTAGGAATGATGACAACAACTCTTGCTAGTTTAATAATAAGTCTCATAGCTTACAAGACAATAAATGAGTTTAGTGTTTTATCACCTTTAAAATATATAAATATTTGGCAGATTCTTAGGAGTGAAGAAATATTAGGCAAGAGTATTCTAGTTAGAGTTTGGAATGAACCTGTGGCTTTAATAAATTTTATATTTCTCGTAGTTAGTATATTAATTTTACTTATATTATTAGCTAAAAAAAATTTCACTCAAAAGGAAATTAAAAAGGCTAATAAAAGAATAGCTGTTTTTGATAAGAAACCTAGAGGATTGTTATATTATGAATTAAAAAAGATGTGGATAGATGAAAAAGGATTAGGTATTTTTAGTTTAATTATTATTATTCATATTATATTTATTGTTAATACAACTCCAAATACTAATATGGAGGACATATACTATAATAATTTTATTAATACTATTGGAGATTCTGTTACAGAAGAAACAGAAGATAAACTTATTCAAAAGAAAATAGAATTTGATGAAATACAAGAAAAATTAAATGAGACAATCAATAATAAAGAGCAAATACTTTTGATGGACAAGCTAAATAGTTTTAATGCTTTTAACAAATATAAAGAAAGATTTTATGAAATAAAAGATTTAAATATAGATAAAAAATTGTTAAAGGAGAATGAATATAAGTTAATATTTGAAGATTCCAATGTAATTAAGATAAGTGAGGTATTATTGTTTTTGCTTATAATTATTATAATTCCATCAGTATTTCAAAGGGAAAAAGAAACTGGAATGGATAAGTTGCAGAAAATAACAGTAAATGGTCGGATTAAGTTATGGAGGTCGAAAATTATTACAATTATATCTATAATACTTCCAGCTTGTGCAATAATTTTTGGAAATATAATATTAAAAAATACATTCTACTTTAAAGGGGTAAATCTTGATACATCTGTAACAAATTTAACAAATTATTTTCAATATAACTTTAATTTATCCATAAGATCCTTTTTACTTTTAACATTCATAATAAGATTAATAATTGTTAGTGCTATTATTATAATATTTAGTTTCATATCATTACGCGCTACGGGTAGATATTTAAATATAATTATTCTATCTATAATCAGTATTTTACCTATTATAGCTAGCCAATATGTTGATAGTTATATATTAAATGGGATATATAATTTAACTTTTATATACTCCTATAAAAGTATTGAATTATTTTTTATTGTATTTACTTTATTTATTTTAATATGTGTTTTTATATATAGGAAAGGGAGACAAGAATGAGGAAATTTTTATGGTTATTTTGTATAACAATATTCACTTTATCTGGATGCCAAAAGGTAGATAACGAAAATAAAATCAGTAATGACTTTAAATTTGGATATAACTTCATTAACACTGAAAAAGGAAGTTATATATTAAATAACAGACCCATAGAAAATACTAATATGGATTTTCAAATGCTTTTTTATGATAAGGATTCTGAAGTTATAGTTCCTTTATGTCCTAAAATCAATTGCAAACATAATAATAAAGATTGCTTGTCTTATGATATAACAGTTTTAAATAATGATGAATCTACAGAATATATTCTATTCTCTTATTTAAATTATAACGAGAAATTAATTCTAGCATATACATCTATTTCGGACGGTGGTATAAAAATTATGGAAGCAAATGAAGATGGTACAAATAAAAAGTTATTATTAGATATTTCAGAAGAAGCCCAATCATTAAATGTTTTTGCTATTTATAAAGATAAACTTATAATAGCATATAATGTTCCTTTAAAAGATGAACTAGAGAGGGTTGTAGGAACATCTACAATTAATAAGATGGCTATATATGATTTATCTGATAAGGAATTTAAAGTATTTACAAATGAGAATGAAGAAGAATATACAATGACATATGCCATTGGTGGAAATCAAAAAAATATTTATTATACAATATTTAATTTTTCAGATATTGATAATACTAAATATTCCATATATTCTTATGATGTATCAACGGAAAAAACAATCTTAATATCTGATGATTATAAATTTAATCCAACTGTTATGTATGATAATAAGTTATATAACATTAGTGAAGATGGTAATTTTATAGAGAGCTATGATGTTGTTTCAAAAAAAGTAGAAAATGTTATAGAGGTTAGTAAGCCAATATCTAAATTAGAGGTAGATCCGGAAAATGGTCTTTTAATATTAAGTTATATGGATAGTGACAATATATATTATAATCAAGTTTATGATTTAAAAAGTAAAAATTTTGTTTTTGATGATTTCGAGAAAGATTTTTATGTAATAGGAGAAAACTCAGGTTCATATTTTTTATCAAATTCTAAAAATGAAATTTTATTATATAATAAAGATGAAAAACAAACGAAAAAACTATACTAATAATACTAAATTTGAATGAAATAAATAGAGAAATGTGGTCTTATGTCAATATTTTAGACACAAAAAGTCAAACTTTTTTATGCTACACTTCTAGCTAATAATTCACATTGCT
>OIFT01000052.1_pt1 | contig 87233 bp, 97 predicted proteins | sample 1582161 | NCBI WGS metagenome assembly OIFT01 (sample SAMN07501037, study PRJEB24779) | human gut metagenome | isolation source: stool | host: human infant | place: USA: Pittsburgh, PA | reverse complement strand
ATGGCTACAGGTTGGCAATTAATAAATGGAAATTGGTATTACATGTATAACAGTGGAGCTATGGCTACAGGTTGGCAATTAATAAATGGAAATTGGTATTACATGTATAACAGTGGAGCTATGGCTACAGGTTGGCAATTAATAAATGGAAATTGGTATTACATGTATAACAGTGGAGCTATGACTACAGGTTGGCAATTAATAAATGGAAATTGGTATTACATGTATAACAATGGAGCTATGGCTAAAAACACTATTATAGATGGATGGAAAATAGATTCAAATGGAGTTGCCAAAAAAAATCCTGAAGAACAAAATCAAGCTCCGGTAAGAACTTGGGAATATATGTCTAGTATGAGTGATGAGTTATTCCGATTAATAAGTGACTATAGGGTTAGTAATGGATTATGTGGACTTACTTATGACGCAAGTATTCAACAAAAAGCTAAAACTAGAGCAGAGTATAATGCAAAGAATAGTACTAGTGGACATGATGATTCCCAAATTTCTATAACAACTGGATTAGACTCTACTCCACAAGAATTCTTACAATGTTGGATAAACTCTCCAGACCATAATAACTATATGCTTAATAGCTTATTAACTCGTGGTGGTGTTGCAGTATACAAAGATAGTAATGACTACTATTATATAGTAGCAGGGATTGACATGGATTGGTAGTTGACTTAACTAATGACGAATATATTAATTTAGTACATAAGAAATAAAATAATAAACTAAATAATATAGGAGGATTTATGTCAAAAGTAAAAGATTTTTTTAGAAAAATAAATGAAAATATATTGTATCAAGAAGATGAAATAAATATACACTTTAATAAATAAGTTTTAAGAGGTGCTTTAATAGTATCTCTTTTTGTTTACGCAGTTGTAAATAAGGCTATAACTATATAAAAAAGGAGTGATTTAATGGTATTATTTATAGCTTTATTGATTATATGTTATTTAATGATATTATGTTTAATATTTGTTGCGATAGAAGTTTATAAATGGCTTATAATGTGTTAATGCTACGAACCAAACTTACGATACGATAACGATAATACTAGCACTTTTTAATACTGAAAATGGCTTTAATTAAGTGGTCAAGGAATTTTCGATAGCATTTACGATAAACTATTTTAATATTTACTTACATAAAAAACTGTAAAGTGTTGGAGCACCTTACAGTTATATTGCTTATGTTAATGTTGGAACATTATATAAGCGAATTTAAAAAATAATTATTGCAGTAGCTAGACCTAAAAAAACTGCTGTATTTGGAATTAAAGACTGATATGCTCCCTTTATAGTAGACAGTTAAAATAATAAAACTGTTATTACTATAGAGGGAGTCATTTTTATGGGAAGAAAAGCTAAGATATCATTTGAAATTAAAATTAAATTTGTAGAAGAATACTTGAATGGGAATATATCTCAAAATGGTATAGCAAAAGAACTTGGTTTTACATCTAAGTAGTATTCAAGAATTGATACATAAATATAAAACCTTCGGGCAGGAAGGACTAATAACCATTGAAAAGAATACTTATTATAATTCTGATCTTAAACTTAGTGCAGTTAAAGATTATATTAATGGAGTAGGTTCATTAGCAGATATATGTTTAAAATACAATATTTCTTGCAAATGTATTCTCACTCAATGGATAAACAAGTATAATAAACGTCATAAATCATGTAAATCTCATAATAACAAAGGGGACCATATTATGACTAAGGGAAGAAAAACAACTTATGAAGAAAGAATTGAAATAATATCATTTTGTATTGCTAACTCTCACAATTATAATTTAACTTCTAATAAATTTAATGTTTCATATCAACAAGTTTATACTTGGGTAAAAAAATATAATAAGGATGGATATAACTCGCTAGTCGATAGACGCGGTAAAAATAAAGCATTTGAAGAATTAAGTGAATCTGAAAAATTCTCTTCACAATTAAAGATTTTAGAAGCAGAAAATAGCTGTTTGAAAATGGAGAATGATTTCTTAAAAAAATTAGAAAAGATAGAAAGGGGTAGATAAAAACACTATTTCATATACAAATAAGTATATTGCAATTAAAGAATTACATGAATTAGGTTATTCAATATCTCAACTATGTAAATGTGCCAAAGTTGCTCGTGCTTCTTATTATAAGTGGTTAAATCGTTCTGTAACTAAAAGAGATAAAGAAAATAAAGTTGTTTTAGATGAAATTATTAAATTATATTCATAAGTTAAATGGATTTATGGCTATCGTCGTATAACGCTAAATATAAATAGAATACTAAATTCTAAATATAATCATAAGCGTATATACAGGCTTATGAAATCTGTAAAACTTACTGCTGTTATTAGAAGAAGAAAGAAAAGATATGTCAAAAGTACTCCACAAATTACAGCTGAAAATATATTAAATAGAGAGTTTGTGGCTGATAATCCAAATGAAAAATGGCTAACAGATGTTACTGAGTTTAAGTTAACTAAGGGAAGTAAAGCTTATTTAAGTGCAATACTAGATATTAGTGATAATAGTATTATTTCTTATGTAATCGGTAAGTCCAATAATAATAAATTGGTTTTTGATACCTTAATAAAGCTATTGAAGCTAATCCGACGGCAACGCCACTATTTCATAGTGATCGCGGATTTCAATATACATCTAAAACATTTAAGTATAAATTAAATGCAATTAATGCAGTACAGAGTATGTCCAGAGTTGGTAGGTACATTGATAATGATCCTATGGAGGCTTTTTGGAGTACTTTGAAATCTGAAATGTATTACCTACGAAAGTTTTATACTTTTGAAAAACTTGAACAAACTATAGACGAATATATTAAATTTTATAATACAAAAAGATTACAAAAGAAGCTAAAAGTTATGGCTCCTGTCGAATATAGAAGCCACACCTTAGCAGCATAATTTTATATTATTTACATTGTCTACTTGACAGGGGGCAGTTCACCTTTTGCCATGCCTTTTTTAAATAAGGGTAAGGAATATACTCAACTGATTTCCACTATTTTAAATTTTTATCTATTGCACCTTCTGTTACTAAAGCATGTACATGTGGATTCCATTTCAAATCTCCCCCGAACGTATGTAATGCTGCAATTACTCCAACTTCAAAGTTAGAACCTTTCTTTTTGCTGTACCAATATTTAATTACCTCATATACACCATCTTGAAGTTCTTTTAGTAACTCTTCTTTTTGAGTAGAAAAAATTTCTTAACTCCTCTGGAATTGTAAATACACTATGTCTATGAACAACTCTTAACATATTTTCTCTTTGCTTTTCTGCCCATTTCATTGCATATAATCTACCAAATCTATTACAGAATTTGCTTTTATATGTAAATGGTACTTTTGTACTTTCTCCACATTCGGCACATTTATATTCAGCAAATCCATATTTAATATCACTACACCTTACTGCTTTATTTACAGCTTCATCAATATGCTCTCTCATTTGCTTCGGCACCTTATACCAATATTTATTTTTAAACTCTTTATAATTATCTATTAATATATCTTTTATTGTTATTTTCTTAATATCAATACTTCCATTTTATAAGTTATCCACAACTTGTCCATTAATATAATTTCCTAAAGAATTAAAAAAGTGCGCAGAGCGCACTTAAAAATTTCAAACATTATTTTTAATATAATTTAGCTTCTTCTTCTCCATTAAGAACTCTAATAGCTCCTTGAGCTAATGCTAGTAATTCATCTTCTCCTGGATATACAGCAACATTGCTAATCCATTCTACTCTTTCTTTAATATCACTAACAACTATAGGTGAATATGCTATTCCACCTGTTAAAATAATAGAGTCAACTTTTCCCTTTAATACAGTCGCCATCTCTCCTATAGATTTAGCTACTTGATATATAAATGCATTGTAAATTAATTCTGCAAATTTATTTCCTTCCGCTTTCTCTCTTAATACATCTCTTGCATCATTAGTATTAAGATATGCAACATATCCACCCTTACCAACAATCTTTTTATATACCTCTTCCTGAGTATACTCTCCACTAAAACACATTTTAATTAAATCTCCAACTGGAACTGCTCCAGATCTTTCTGGTGAAAATGGACCATCACCATCTAATGCATTGTTAACATCAATAACTTTACCATTTTTATGAGCTCCAACGGAAACTCCTCCACCCATATGAACTACTATAAGATTTAAATTTTCATATCCTATCTTGCTTTCTTTTCCAAATCTCTTAGCAACAGCTTTTTGATTTAATGCGTGGAATTTACTTTTTCTTGGCAACTCAGGAACTCCAGATATTCTAGCTACAGGTTCTAATTCATCAACAACAACTGGGTCAACTATAAAAGCTCTTCCTCCAACTTCTTTTGCTATCTCATTTGCTAAAATTCCTCCTAAGTTAGAAGCATGTTCACCTTGAACTCCAACTTTTAAATCATTAAGTAATGCTTCATTTACCTCATAAGTCCCTCCTGGTATTGGCTTAAGCATTCCCCCTCTACCAACAACTGCATCTAATGTATTAACATCAAAATTATTTTCCTTTAATACACTCATAATTACACTTTTTCTAAATTCCTTTTGTTCAAAAATACTATCGTATTTTGCTATTTCGTCAGATGAATGTCTTAAAGTTTCAACAAAAACCTCTTTTTCGTTCTCATAAACACCTATTTTAGTAGATGTTGATCCTGGATTAATTATTAATAATTTATATTCCATATCTCTCAATACCCCCTAATATTACTTTCTACCTTCTGAAACTAATGCTGCTAATGCAATAGAATTTACTTTAGTCTCAAAACTATCTGCTCTTGATGTTAAGATAACTGGAGCTGATGTTCCAACTAATATACCACCATTCTTTGTTGGTGCTGTATAAGTTAATGATTTATACATAACATTTGCAACATCTATATTAGGAAGTAATAATATATCAGCCTTACCTGCCACTGAACCAGCAACTCCCTTATGATGTGCTGCTTCTTCTGATAATGCATTATCTAACGCTAAAGGTCCATCAACTATACAGCCTTTAATTTGACCTCTATCACTCATCTTAGATAATAATGCTGCATCTACTGTCGCAGGCATATCTGGATTTACTACCTCAACAGCACAAACTGGTGCAACTTTTGGATTTTGTATTCCACAAGCTTTTGCAACCATTACAGAGTTATTTATTATTTGAACTTTTTCCTTTAAATCTGGATAAGTATTAAAAGCTGCATCTGTTAATAATATTAATCTGTCTATTCCTTCAATTTCGAATACAGATACATGTGACATTAACTTTCCTGTTCTAAGTCCAACTTCTTTATTTAATACACTTCTTAAAAATGTAGCTGTATCTACTAAACCTTTCATAACCATATCTGCTTCACCACTAGAAACTAATTGTATTGCTTTTAGTGCTGCTTTTTTAATATCTTCCTCATGAATTATTTCAAAATCTGTTAAATCCATATCAATTTTTATTGCTACTTCTTCAATTTTTGCTTTATCTCCAACTAGAATAGCCTCTGCTATCCCTCTATCTTTCGCTGCTTTAACAGCCTCTAAAACTGGCTCATCTTGTGCTACTGCTACAGCCAATCTCTTCTTTTCTGCCACCTTTAACTTTGAAAGTAAATCATCAAAATTTTTACTCATAATACACCTCTCCTAATTATAACCCTTTAATAACCATATTAATTAAATGCTTCAATATATTTTTATATAATGAAATATTTACCTATAATCTATTTTATCAAAGTTTTTAATAAAAACCTAAATTTTCAGAAAATTCACGTTAATTTTTTAACTATTTATAGAAAAAAATAAGGAGAATCAGTATCTCTACTTATTCTCCTTAAATAATATTTATTATATTTGTTTATATTTTTCTATAATTCTTTCTGCAACTTTAATTCCATCAACTGCTGCTGATACAATTCCACCTGCAAAACCAGCACCTTCTCCACACGGATATAAACCACTTAATGATATACTTTCTAATCTCTCATTTCTTGTTATTTTAACTGGAGCTGAAGTTCTTGTTTCTATCCCTGTTAAAATAGCATCTTCTCTTCCATAACCTTTAATTTTTCTATCAAAATTATTAACTCCATCTTTTATTCCTTCTACTACATATGAAGGTAAACACTCTTTCATATCAGCAAATTCAAATCCTGGTTTATAGCTTGGTGTTACTGCTCCTAGTTTAGTTGATTTTCTATCATTAATAAAATCACCTAGTAACTGAACTGGAGCTTTATAATTTCCTCCACCAACTTTATATGCCAAAGATTCATAATGTCTTTGGAACTCCATTCCTCTTAAAACTGAAGTTCCCTCAAAATCTTCTGGCCCAACAGTTACAACTAAAGCTGAATTGGAGTTTTCCTCATTTCTTGCATGATAACTCATTCCATTAGAAACTAATCTTTTATCTTCAGATGCTGCAGCAACAACAACCCCACCTGGACACATACAGAAAGAATACACTCCTCTTCCTAAAGCCCTACTTTGATATGTTAAGTTATAACTAGCTGCTTGTAATCTTGGATGACTAGCCATTTTCCCATATTGACCTACATTTATCATTTCTTGTGGATGTTCAATTCTAACTCCAATGGCAAAAGCTTTTGGCTCCATGAATATTCCAATACTATTTAACATTTCATATGTATCTCTTGAACTATGTCCTAAAGCTAAAACAAGTGCTTCACATGGTATTTCATCACCATTTACTATTATACTTTTTATTTTTCCATCACTACTTTTTATGTATTCAAGCTTAGAAGAGAAACGAACCTCTCCTCCTAAAGCAATAATTTGCTTTCTTATATTTTTAACTACATCTTTTAATATATCAGTTCCTACATGTGGCTTTGCTTCATATATAATTTCTTCTGGAGCTCCTGCTTTAACTAACTCAGCTAAAACATAATCACACTTTTTATCTTTAATTCTAGTAGTTAACTTACCATCTGAAAATGATCCTGCTCCTCCTTCTCCAAATTGAACATTAGACTCTAAATTTAATTCTCCTGTTTTCCAAAACTTATCCACAGTCTCCGTTCTTTTATCAACATCTTCTCCACGTTCTATAACTAATGGTTTATACCCTTTTTGTGCTAACATTAGCGCAGAAAATAATCCTGCTGGTCCTAAACCCACCACTACTGGTCTATGATTTAATACTTCATTGCCTGGTTCAACATCTGGTTCATATTTTGAATTATCTATTCTAACATCATTATCATGCACTCTATTTACTAACTTTTCCTCATCTTTATGTTCAATTTCAATTGCATATGTAAGTTTAATATTATCTTTATTTCTAGCATCTATACTCTCTCTAACTATTTTAAAACTTTTAATTTCATCTACAGAAATTCTAAGCTTCTTACTTGCCTTCTTTTTTAATAATTTTATATCATCATCTAACCCAAGACTTAGGTTGTTAATTCTTATAGTCATATAATCACCCTTAATAATAATATTATTTCTAGTTTTTAATATTGTATCACAAGATTAACATAGTTAATAGTTAAGGTTATTAATGTTTTAACAATAATATAAAAAGAAAAAAATAAAGCTAGCATTAGCCAACTTTATTTCTTAAAGCTATTCTTGTGACACTTCTTCTTGTGGTACTTCTTCTCCACTTGTAGGTACATCTTTTGTTACTGTAAGTTTTATTTCACTTACAGTATCTATATTAACATTATCTACTCCAACTAAACTCACAGTTGGTGTTTTAGAAAATTCACCATCTTCAGTATACTCAGATACATCTAATTCTGCAGTAAAGCTTGCCTCAGTAAGACTATTTAAAATATCTTCGAAAGCAGAAACTGTTATAGTAACTTTATTATTCTCAGGAACAATAGTTACACCCTCTTGCTTTCCTTTCATTGAATAATCAATAGTAAATTCTTTTGTCTGTACTTTTTCTACAGTTATACTTACTGTTATAGAATTTTCACCATTATGAATTAATATTCCGTCTGGTATTCCTAATGCAACATCAATATTAGTGCTATCTTTTATTTCTGAAAGATTTATAGTTTCCGTTCCAATTTCACTAATTGAGCTTAATGTAGATTCAGGCCCTGTTATTCCTATCTCTGTTATAGTTGAACTTATTGACTTTAATCTTAAACCACTTGATAATGTTCCTGTAGTATTTATCTTAATTGGAACTGTCTTACCTTGATTTATCTCAATAGTTGCCTCTGCCCATTTCTGAGATAGTTCAACACCTGTTACTTCATTATCCTCTTCATCTACAGGCTTAAGTATATAATCTTTAATAATGGTCTTTACAGCATTGCTTTCCTCACCTTGTGCAACAACTTTTGTTACCTTATTTACTAAAGATTCTGGGCCAGATACTACTATAGTTTCTGGACTAAATACAGGAGTTGCTACATAATAACTTGATTTGGAAATAACATCAATTTTAGATTTTACTGCAACTTCCTTTGTAGAATATAACTCCGTATTTATTGCTATTGTCAATCCATTGCTATTTTTTATTTTAACTGTACTTGGAGCATTTTCTATATTTACTGCAACCTTATTCTCTCCATTTTTAAGTACAAATTCACTTAAATCAACACTTATAGTAAAATCACTCTTATCTATGCTAAATAAGTCCTGACTACTACCTTCTATTTTTAGGCTTACATAAAATTCTTGATTAGGGGCTAATGCCAAACCTGCATCTTTTAAGCTATCAGCATTTTTAATTTCTACTGGCACTCTACTAAGTTCATAAGATTTTATAGGATTTTCTATATTAGTTACATAAATCCACAATCCTATAGATAGCAAAAGACACACTAGTTGAACAATTATTTTCTGTTTATTTTTCCAGTTATCCATGTTTTCACCTTCTTGCCAGCAGTTTTAACATTCTTCTCTTCTCTATGTTCCATTATCTTAAGTAAGATTGTTCTTAATCTGTCCTTATCATAATTTCTAGTTAAACGCCCATTTATAGCTAAAGAAATAATTCCTGTTTCTTCAGATACTATAATAACAAGTGCATCAGATATTTCAGATAATCCTATTGCTGCTCTATGTCTAGTTCCTAATTTCTTATTAATTTCCTTATTATTAGTTAAAGGTAAAACACATCCTGCTGCTAATATCTTATCTCTTCCTATTATTGTTGCTCCATCATGAAGTGGTGTATTTACAACAAATATATTTTCTAATAAATTTGAAGTTATTTTTGCTTCTATTATAGTTCCTGAAGATATTATTTCTCCAAGCCCTGTTCCCTGTTCAATTGCAATTAATGCACCAGTCTTTGTTTCTGCTAAATTAGCTACTGCATTTACAATCTCACTAACATAAATATTCCTTTGTTCTCTATCTTCAAAGCCATGTTTATCTTCAAAAGCACTTCTCCCTAAATGCTCTAACGCTCTCCTTATCTCTGGTTGAAATATTATAACAACAGATATTATTCCAATAGTTAAAGTTTTGCTTAATATAAAATATAGCATACTTAAATTTAATATAGAACTAATTGGAATTAATATTATTATAAATGCTATTCCTTTTAATAGCTGTTCTGCTCTTGTTTCTTTAATAAGCATATACCCTTTATAAAATATAAATGCTACTACTAAAATATCGATAATAGCAGTAAGTGACATGCTCTTTAGTGAATTCATTATCATTGAAATAAAATTTTGCATTTAATCCACCACCATACATTTTCTAATTAAATTATACACCATTCTAATGATTGTTAAAATATTATAACTCTATTTTTATTCTCTAAATTCCCTTATATTTCTTATTAACCTTAAACTTTTCTCTTTTTTATTTTCAACAGTAAAATTAAATTTATTTAAGTATATTTTATTTTTCATAATAATATAAATTATAGAAAAAGTTTTTTTCATAATATTTAATATTGTAAGTTAATTTAAAGGATGTGATATATATGGAAAACATAAAAAAATCATTTTCTGAAAATAAAACCTTTGTTATAACACTATTAATTTGTGTAATAATAACTTCATCTATGATGTTATTATTACATAAACGTAATAATTCTATTTCTTCTAATACTAATAATAATGATATTATCATTGAAGATACCGCTTTAAAAGAATTTGAACCTTATATTTCTGAATTATCTAAAATAAATTTATCATTAAAAGAGTGTATTAACGGTATAACAATAAATAGTAAATCAACATCTAGCATATTAAATGATAATTTAAAACAATTAAAAGAATTAAAAGAAAAGGCATCTGCTGTAGTAATCGCAAACAATAACACTCCTAACATAATTCCAAAACTAATTTCATGTATTGAAAATACAGAGAATTTATATAGCTACTGTGTTGATGTTCTATCTTATACTAGCAATTTATCTATATCTGAAATTACTTCTGAAATATTAATTTTAAAAGAAAACTGTGAAAAAAGTTATGAAGATTTATCTACTTATGGTTTTTATTTAACCTTACCAGAAGAAAGTGAAACCTTTTTGGACAATTTAATTGGATACTTAAATACATTAGAAAAATTAAATAAAGAAGAAGCAATTAAAACAACTCAATACAATGCATATATTGAAAAGTTAACTAAATGTAGCAATGAATTTTCTGAAATATTAGATGATTTAGAACCAGCTATAAATTTAATAAGAAAAGAAAATAGATCTTTAGATGTAATTCTTAATGATATTAAAAAAAAGGAAAGCACACTGGAAACTATAAAAAAAGATTTTAATTACTCTTCAATACCAGAAGGTTGTATTTCTTATTATAATAGCTTAAATAATACCTTTACTTTATATTCAACCTACTTAAATTCTTTAAAAATTGCTGTTATATATGAAAAATCTTCACCTAGTTATGAAGAAAACAAAGAAACTATAAACAAAAATTATGATAATGCTTATTCTAAATATGATGATGTAAAAACTTCCTTCGAATCATTATTAAACTCTTTTTGATAATCTTTTGTATTATTTTAAATTTTCTGGGTAAAATATATCTCGATTGGGTTATTCCAAAAGGAGGTTTTTTTATGAAACTTGGAAAATTCTTATTTTGTATTATTCTAACCCTATCTCTTTCAGCACTTGACTTAAGCTTATCAAATCTATCTACTACTAAGGTAAGCGCAAGTACAAAAATAGAAAATAATTTATTAAATTTAGAAAATAACAGAAATAACTATATAAATTTATCTGATGAAGAATATGTTGAAGTTTTTAAGGATAATAATCAAATGCTTTATTTAACACAATCAGATATTTATTTAATGTCTCAAGTTGTATATGCTGAAAGTAAGGGTGAGCCCTATGAAGGAAAGGTTGCTGTTGCATCAGTTATATTAAATAGGGCTCTTAATAACGGATTTCCTGATACTATACAAGATGTTATATTTCAACCAAAAGCTTTTTCTTGTATAGTTGATGGTAGTATTGATGTTGAACCAACTCAAGAATGCTTTGATGCTGTATATGATGCATTAAGCGGTAATGATCCTACAGGAGATGCTGTATTTTTCTACAATCCTGATATAGCTACTTGTACTTGGATGCAAGGTGTTGAAAAACATAATATAATCTCTATAGGACAACATTTATTTTTTACATTATAAAAAATTTAAGGGTTACCCCTTTAGGTAGCCCTTAAATTTTTATACATATTTTTATTGAAAAGTTAGTTTTATAGCTGCCTTTCCATTTTCAACAACAATTTTCCCTTTAGCAATTACCATATCAATATCTAAACTCTCCTTACTTACAATAACAAAATCTGCATCTCTTCCTGCTTCTATTTTCCCTTTATTATGTAACTTAAGAAATTTTGCAACATTTGAAGTAATTACTTTTATTGCATCTTCTATAGGTACATTATGTTCTTGTATACTATCTTTTACTTCTCTATAAAGTGTTTTAACAGAACATATTCCAAGTCCAACCAATTTTCCATTACTATCAAATACAGGCATACTTCCATTTCCATCAGATGAAAATGTTATATGTTCAATATCAACACCATTTCTTAATAAAAGTGCTAATCCTTCTCCAGCTCTTAACTCTCCTGGTTCTAAAAATTTAGGATCTGAACTTGTTGTTAAATCTATAAATCCTCCTTTTTTAGCATATTCAATTCCAACTTCAAATAATTTGTCACTCCTATTAATATGTGTAGGTAATAATTGTGTTGGAGGAATTTCAGTTTCTTCTATAAGCTTAAATAAATATTCTAACCTTCTAGCTCCATCTCCTAAATGAACATTAACAATTCCAGCTTTTCCTGACAATAATCCTCCTACCCTAGCTTGTGCTACAGTGTTAACAAACTCTTGGTATGATGCCTGTGAACTTCTATGATCTGATAATGCTATCTCTCCAACACCAATAACCTTATCTACCATCATAAAATCACCTTTTATACTTTCTGTAATTGTCTTTACTGGTATCTCATATGAGCCTGTATAGCAATATGATGTTATTCCTTCTTCTTCTAATCCATTTGCTTTTGCAATAAGTGATCTCATATTTCTACATACTCCATCAGTTCCTATACATCCTATAACTGTAGTAATTCCAGCTTCCACTAAGGAGATCACTGATATTTCTGGTGTTCTAGTTCTAAATCCACCTTCTCCTCCTCCACCAATAATATGTACATGACAATCTAAAAATCCTGGAAATAATATTTTATCTTCCCCATCTATTACTTTTACCTCTATAAAATCATTAGGGATATTTACATTATCATATATCCCTTCAATCTTATCACTTACAATAACAATATCTTTCTTTCCTAACTTTTCTGGTGCATATACATTTATATTTTTAATAACAGTAATCATTTTTGACCTCCTTTAAATAGCCTAACCACATTGCTTTTAAGATTTACACATAAAAAACTAGTCCTAATATGGCTGCTATAACTATTACTAATATAGGGTGAACCTTTTTTGATAATAATATAACCCCAACTATCAAAGTTATTATTATACTTTTTAAATCTACATATGATTCTTTTGCTAAATCTATAAATGCATATATTATAAGTGCAATAAGAACAGGTCTCATTCCTAATAAAGCTGCTTTAACAATTTTTGACTCTTTAAATTTACTTAATAATTTATTTATTATTGTTATTAATATAAAAGATGTTGTAATTACCCCTAAAGTAGCTAGTATACTTCCTCCTATTCCACCTACCTTATATCCAACAAATGTTGCAGAATTTATAGCTACTGGTCCAGGTGTCATCTGTGATATACCTATTATATCTGTAAATTCAGACATTGATATCCAAGTATTACTCTCTACTATTTCCTTTTGTATGAATGGTAACATTGCATACCCGCCACCAAAACTAAAAGTTCCAATTTTTAAAAATGCTATAAATAACCTAATTAATAGTTCCATTAACTCACCTTTTCCCTTAAAAACATAGCTCCATATATCCCTGATATCACCACTACTAATACTGGATGAATATTAAAAAAAATTAAAGCTATTAAAGCTATAGTTATTGTTAATATTGTTCTAATATTTTTTGATAAGCCCTTTGATAAACTAATTGCTCCTACTAATACAAGCATTGGAACTGCTGCAGTTATTCCTTTAAATGCTGCATTAACATAATCGTTATCTCTAAACTGCATAAAAAATATAGCTATTATTAATATTATAAAAAATGAGGGTAATATAACTGCCATTAATGCAGTTAGTGCTCCTAGTATTCCACTTATTTTATATCCTAAAAATATAGATGTATTTACTGCTAAAGCTCCTGGTAAACTTTGTGCAACTATTAAAATATCAACAAATTCCTCTTTACTTAACCATCTCTTATTATTAACTATCTCTTCTTCAATTAATGGAATCATTGCATATCCACCACCAAAAGTGAAAGCTCCAATCTTAAATATAGATATAAATAATTCTATTAACTTTTTCATATAATCACCTCATTGCTTTCATCTACATTAAAATATATCGTTTTTTAACTCTATATTTTATAAATATGATATTAATTTATCACTATTAATTAATATAACAAATTATATAATTATTGGGAAATATACGTTAATTAATGTTACTATATTCTTATTAAATTTAATTTTAATTTTCACATATTAAATATTAATAATTCCTTTAAAAATCAGAATGCAAAGGAAATTTGCACTATTAAAATACAACTGTAAAATACCAATTGCTAGACTTATTTATTATTTGAATAAATAATTGGTACTGAGGAGGATAATTTATGAACATTGCAATGACAATACTTAAAATTAGAAAAGATAAAAAAATGACTCAAGAAGAGTTTGCTAAATTATTTAATGTTACAAGACAAACAGTATCTAATTGGGAAAATGAAAAAAGCTATCCTGACTTACAAACATTGATAAAAATAAGTGATATGTTTGAAATTTCATTAGATACTTTAATGAAAGGAGACAAGACTATGGTTAAAAAATTTGATAAAGAATTATTACAAAATAAACTTATAAAAAACATACTGAAAATATCATCTATTATAATTGCTATACTTATTATAGCTTATGGTACCTATACTGCTATTTGGTATAATAATAAAAAGATTTGTGAAGAGAAATTTCAAACTTCTTTAATAGAAACAGGTTTCAAATTTGATGATAACCTTGGATATTACAAACTCGAATCTAATGAAGCTATTTATTATACTCCTAATCAAAAAATGCCTAGATATAGTTTTAATTTCTACGCTACCACAATTGATTCTCAAATTCCTGGTGAAGATGTTGCTATGAGGGTAATTGGGCCTGGATATAGTGCTTCTTTATATTTATCAAATACTTATACAGTTGATTCAAATGGAAACTTAATTGACGGAGAATTATCTAAACAAGATAAAATTACTTATGAGAAATTAAAAGATAAAATTGCTTTGATGGGTAAAAAATCTTTTGAATTATACGAAGAAATTTATGGTCAATATGAATAAAAGAGAGAATTGTTAATGCGATTCTCTCTTTACATATTATTCTTGTTCTAATATTATCTTCTTAGCAGATAAGATTGATGTAGCACTCATTGAGAACTCATCTAATCCGTATTCAACTAATGTAGGGATAGCAGCTTCATCTCCTGCCATTTCTCCACACATTCCAACCCACTTACCGTGTTTGTGAGCTCCATCTATAGTCATCTTTATTAATCTTAATACAGCTGGGTGCATTGGATTATAAAGGTATGATACTTTTTCGCTCATTCTGTCAGCAGCTAATGTGTATTGGATTAAGTCATTAGTTCCAATTGAGAAGAAGTCAACATACTTAGCTAATTCATCAGCCATAACTGCTGCAGCTGGAATTTCAACCATGATACCCCATTGAGTAGTTTCTGAAGTCTTAACTCCTTCAGCATGTAATTCAGCTCTACATTCTTCAACGAATTCTTTAGCAGCCTTGAACTCTTCTAATCCAGAAATCATTGGGAACATAACGCATAGATTTCCGTATACAGAAGCTCTTAATAAAGCTCTGATTTGAACCTTGAATATATCTTTTCTATCTAAACATAATCTTATAGCTCTATATCCTAAGAATGGATTCATTTCTTCTGGTAATGGTAAGTAAGGTAATACCTTATCTCCACCGATATCTAATGTTCTGATAACAACTTGCTTACCGTTAGCTTTTTCTAAAACAGTTTTATAAGCTGTGAATTGTTCTTCTTCAGTTGGAGCTTGGTCTCTATCCATATATAAGAATTCAGTTCTGAATAAACCTACACCGTCTCCACCATTAGCTAAAACTTGATCTATATCTTCTGGCTTACCGATGTTACCGCAAACTTCAACTCTCTTACCAGATTTAGTTACAGTTTTAACTTCGATAAGTTTCTTTAATTCTTCTTGTTCTGCTGCAAACTTTTCTTTCTTAGCTTGATATTCAGCAATAACTTCTTCTGATGGATTAATTATTGCAAATCCTTCAATACCATCAACGATTATTGAGTCACCATTTTTAACTGATTTAGTTATATCTCCTAAACCAACAACAGCTGGAATTTCTAATGTTCTAGCCATAATAGCAGAGTGAGAAGTTCTTCCTCCGATATCAGTTAAGAAACCAACAACCTTACTTCTATCTAATTGAGCTGTATCTGATGGAGTTAAATCATAAGCAACAACAACTGTATTTGTTTCAGTTATAGCAAATGCACTTCCACCTTTTCCTGCTAAGTTAGAGATGATTCTTTTAGAAACGTCTTTTATATCAGCAGCTCTTTCTCTCATATATGCATCATCCATTGATTCAAATATCATAACGAATGTATCTGTTACATTTTGAACAGCTTTCATAGCATTTAAGCTTTCGCTTTCAACTGTCATTTCCATTTGCCCTGTAAATTCTGGGTCATCTAATAAAGTTAAATGAGCTTCGAAAACAGCAGCTTCATGTTCACCAATTTCAGCTAAAGTCTTTTCTTTAATTGCTGTTAATTGTTCTTTTGATGCTTCTAAAGCAAGTGATAATTTTTCTTTTTCTGCAGCTACGTCACTAACTTTTGCGTCAGTTATAACTATCTCTTCATGTTCTTGAATGAATACTTTACCTATTGCATAACCTTTTGATGCAGCGATACCTTTTTTCATTTCAATTCTCCTCCTACACTTAAGCATAAATTTAGTACTGTTAATAATATTATTTATACATTAGATCACAATCCTACAACATTATGTAAATTTCGTGATAAAATATAAACATTTATAAATATTTATCGATAGATTTTTTATTTTTTTAATCTATCTTATAGAAATTTTATACGAACAAAAAATATTATAACATATTTTTAAGAACGTTATCATTAAAATTTTTAAAATTTATATTTTTGTGGAAACTTTCTTATAAAAATAAATTTAAATATTTAAAGCAAGTACCCAAATATAAAATTTGGGCTTTTTAAGGAAACTCGACTTCTTTCAGTCGCCGAGTAAATTCAAGCAACCAAATATAAAATTTGGGCTTTCATTTATAAGTCGTCAACTAAGACACTTGCTTTTGCATAGGCTGTTGATTTAGCTTCAAAGAAATCTGTTTTTACAGAATTAGCATTAGCTAAAGAATCTACCCAAGCTGCTGGATTTCTATCATATCCTTCAAATAATGGCTCTAATCCAATTTCCTTTAATCTCTTATTTCCTAAGAATTTAATATATGATTCAATTAAATTCTTATTAATTCCTTGGATATTCTCTCCTATAACATAATTTCCCCAGTTAATTTCATGCTCAACTCCAATTTTCATCATAAGTCTTAATTCATTAACTAAATCCTCAGTAAATACATCTGCCTCTTCTTTTTGAAGTTCTCTAATTAAGTTTCTAAATAACCAAAGATGTGTATTTTCATCTCTATTTATATAACGTATTTCTTGAGCTGATCCTGGCATTTTTCCATTTCTCTCAAGATTATAGAAAAACATAAAACCTGAGTAAAAATAAATTCCTTCTAATATAAAATTTGCCATAATTGTTTTTATAAGATTTTCTTTATTTGGATTTTCTAAAAATTTATTATATTGCTCACCAATAAACTTATTTCTTTCTAAAAGAATTTTATCATCCTTCCATTGGTATAAAATTTCATTTCTTTTTTCTGGTGAACATATAGTATCAAGCATATAACTATAGCTTTGTGAGTGAACAGCTTCTTGGAAAGCTTGAATAGTTAAACATAAATTAACTTCACTTGCTGTTATATAGTTATTTATATTACTTAAATTAGCTGTTTGTATTGAATCTAAAAATATTAAAAAAGATAAAATCTTATCATATGCCGTTCTCTCATACTCATTAAGCTTATTATAATCTTTTAAATCTTGTGATAAATTTATTTCTTCTGGAATCCAGAAGTTATTCATTGCCTGTCTATACCAATCAGCAACCCAACCATATTTCATATTATTAAAGTCATTTAGGTTAGTAGTATTACCATTTATCATTCTCTTCTTACTAACTTCTATATCACCATTTTCATTAAATAAAGGCTTTTTATTTATATTCATTACTATTCTCCCACTATTCAAATTTGACTATACCTCAGAGGTTAATTAAAACTTTAAAATAATTATCCCCTGAGTTGCTTCAATCTTATGCAGAACAGCTTTCACACTCTTCTACCTCTAAAGATTTTGATCTAACATAGTAGATTGATTTAACTCCACATTTACATGCAGTTATATATAAACTCATTATCTGTCTCATAGTAAAATCTGTTGTTATATATAAATTAAATGATTGTCCTTGATCTATGTGTCTTTGTCTTATTCCATTTATCTTTAAAGAAAGTGTTTGATCTGTGTTATATGCAGAATTATAGAACCAGAAATTTTCCCAACTTAAATTAGGTGCTGTTTTAGGAACTATACTTCCTTTCTTTTCTTCTAACCAGAATCTTGCCATAACTGGATCTACCCCTTCTGATGTTCCTGCTATTGTTGCTGTAGAACCATTAGGTGCAACTGCAAAAAGATATCCATTTCTTAATCCATACTCTTTAATATCCTTTTGTAACTTAATCCACTCTTCTGAATTATAATCTCTTAACTTAAAGTAATCACCATTATCCCAATCTGAACCTCTAAAGCATGAATATTCCCCTTTTTCTTTTGCAATATTCATACTTGCCTTGATTGCATAATAATTAATTTTTTCATATACCTTATCTGTAAATTCTAAATGTTTTTCATCATTCCAATGAATTTTATTATTTGCAAGCATATGATGATATCCACTAGTTCCAAGACCAATTGCCCTATACTTTTTATTAGTTACCTCAGCAAAAGGTACTGAATAATAATTTAAATCTATAACATTATCCATAGCTCTTATTTGAGTTTCAACTACATACTCTATTTCTTCATCACTATTTACATCTACATTTCCTAATACAACAGATGATAAATTACAAACTACAAAATCTCCTGCTTTAGTCTTTTCTACGATAATAGTATCTCCATTTTCATCATACATAGTTGTTTTTTGAATATCCATTGGACTCATATTTTGCATTATTTCAGTACAAAGATTTGAAGAATAAATCATTCCTTTATGTTTATTAGGATTCATTTTATTTACTGTATCTCTATAAAAAGCAAATGGAGTACCTGTTTCAGCTGCACTCTTTATTATTAATCTAACTATATCTTTAACAGACATAACTCTTTTATCTATTCTTTCGTCATTAACACAATCGTAATATCTTTCTTCCCATTCTTCACCATAAAAATCTTCTAATGAATATCCCTTAACAGACTTTATCTCATGAGGACACATCATATACCAATTTGCATCAATATCCTTTTCTGCTAATCTCCAAAACAAATCTGGATAGCAAAGACCTGGGAATATATCATGAGCTTTCTTTCTATCATCACCATTGTTAGTTCTTAGTTGTAAAAATTCTGGAACTTCTTTATGCCACGCATCTAACCATATAGCAACTGATCCATTTCTAACACCTAACTGGTCAACTGCAACTGCTGTATCATTAAATAGCTTTATCCAAGGAATAACTCCTCCTGAAGCACCTTTAAATCCTCTTATTGCAGAACCCATTGCTCTTATTTTTCCTATGTAAATTCCCATTCCACCGCCAAACTTCGAAACTTCAGCAAAGTTGTCTAATGACTTATATATTCCTTTTAAACTATCTTCCACAGTATCAATAAAACATGAACTTAATTGATAAAATGGCTTTCTTGCATTTGACATTGTAGGTGTAGCCATAGTTGCTTTAAGAGAACTTAAAACATCATAAAACCTCTTTGCCCACATAACTCTATCTTCTTTCTTTTCTGGAATTGCTAAATGCATTGCTATTCCCATAAACATTTGTTGTGGAAGCTCAAGAGGTTTTCTATTATAATCTTGAATTAAATATCTTTTTGTTAGTAAATCTATACCACTATAAGTAAAGATAAAATCTCTTTCTGGTCTTATTTCCTTTTCTAACTCCTCAATTTCAGCTTGAGTATAGCTTTCTAGAATATATTTTCCATATAAATTTTTATCTGTCATCTCATTAATAAATTCGTAAAATTTACTATAAGGTTTAATTTCTAAATTTATTCCCCTATTTCTTCTAACTTCATCATATAATCTATATACATATAACTTAGATGCAACATATTGCCATTTAGGTTCTTGTTCAGTAGTTAACTCTAATGCAGCTTGGATTACAGAGTCTCTAATTCCTTCACTATCCATAGATTCTCTAATTATATTTTTACAACTTTCAATAAGTTTTTCTTTTATATAAATTCCTTGTAAATCGTCTATTCCATCAATTGCTTTTTGGCATATATTATCTAAATTAATCACTTTCATTCCTCCACCATATGTTGTACATGCTTATATCTTTCACACAATATATTGTTAATTATAATATTGCTATTTATTCTTGTAAAACTAAAGTACAAATCAAAATATAGCGAAAAAAATACTATTTCATTTGATTACTATCTTTTTCTTTATTTATCTATATAATTATTATTTATAAATAACCATTCTTCTTTATAACTTGTATAATAATTCTTTTATTTTATTATAAAGTAAGTTAATAAATCACTTAACATATTTTGCTTTTTAATATATAATCTTTATGATAACTATAGATATATCTATACAGAGGTAATATTATGAAAGATTTATTTAAAAGTAAAAGTTTTTATATTGATGTTGTAGTAATTATAATAGGATGTTTTATTTCTTCTTTAGGAGTAAATTTATTCTTATCTAATGCAGGATTGTTAAGTGGTGGTGTAACAGGTATAGGACTTATTCTTCAATATCTATGGAATATTCCATCTGGTATTACTGTATTTATACTTAATATCCCATTATTTTTTGTAAGTTATAAATTCCTTAGTAAAAGATTTACTATCTATACAGCTATAGGAATGATTTCTTTTTCAACAGCATTAATGATAACTAAGCCTTTCTCTTCATTAGTTAAAGTTGATGATACATTATTATATTGCATATATGGTGGTGTTTTAAGTGGAATTGGTTATGGTTTAATATTCTTTAGAAATGGTTCTATTGGAGGAACTGACATAATAACCATGGTTGTAAGAAAAAAATATTCTAATCTTGATATAGGTAAAGTTGGATTTGGATTTAACTTAATTATAGTAACGATAGCAGCCTTTATTTTTGGTTTGCCTAAGGCTTTATATACACTTATATCTTTATTTATTACAAGCACTATTCTAGATAAAGTTTTAAGTGGTTTTACTAGCAAAAAACTTCTTCTTATTTTAACTGAAAAAGAAGAAGATATAATAAATTATGTCATTAAAGATATGAATCGTGGTATCACATCTCTTATGGCAGAGGGTGGATATACCCATCATCAAAGAAAACTTTTATATGTTGCAGTAACTACATCACAAATGATAAGTTTAAAAAATAAAATTCTTAGAATTGATCCCAAAGCATTTATTACAATAATTGATATCTCTGAAGTTAAAGGTAAGGGATTCCAAAGCATTTAAGTTATTTTATAAATAGATTATAAATTAAAAGTTAAAATAGAAATTTTCTAAATAAAAAAAGCGGATTTTTCCGCTTTTTTTATTTACTGTTCAAATATTCATTCTTTCCTATTTCATATAAATTATTTCCTTCAGTATCAATAATAACAACTAAAGGCATATCCTTCACTTCTAACTTTCTTATAGCTTCAGCACCTAAATCATCATATGCAATTACTTGACATGAAATTATACACTTGCTTATTAAAGCTCCAGCTCCTCCTATTGCTCCAAAATAGATTGCCTTATTTCTTTTAATCGAATCTATTACTTCTTCATTTCTAGCTCCCTTACCTATCATTCCTTTTAACCCTAAGTCTAAAAGTCTAGGGGCATAACTATCCATTCTATAACTAGTTGTTGGCCCAGCTGATCCTATAACCTGCCCTTCCTTTTCTGGAGTAGGCCCAACATAATATATAATTTCATCTTTCACATTTATAGGAAGTTCTTTTCCCTCATTTAATAGATTAATTAATCTACCATGAGCAGCATCTCTAGCTGTATATATTGTTCCTGTTAATAAAACGCTATCTCCAGCTCTCAATCCTGTTGCAATATCTTCAGTTAAAGGCGTATTTATACTTTTAATCATCTCATATCCCCCTTATATTTCTCTTTCCCTATGCCTTGTAGCATGACAATTAATATTAACTGCAACAGGCAATCCAGCAATATGAGTTGGATATGTTTCTATATTTAATCCCAAGGCAGTTGTTTTTCCACCAAAACCTTGTGGTCCTATTCCTAATTTATTTATAGTTTCTAATAATTCCTCTTCTAAATCACTATAAAATTTCTCATCATTTCTTTTATCTAAAGGCCTAATTAAAGCTTTCTTAGCCAAATAAGCTGCTTTATCAAATGTACCCCCAATTCCAACTCCAATAACTATTGGAGGGCATGGATTAGGTCCAGCTAATTTTACGGTTTCAATTATAAAATCTCTTACTCCTTGTAAGCCATCAGAAGGTTTAAGCATCTTTATCCTACTCATATTTTCAGACCCAAATCCTTTTGGTGCTACTGTAACCTTAATCTTATCACCTGGCACTATATCATAATAAATAATAGCAGGTGTATTATCCTTTGTATTAACTCTATTAATTGGATCTTTGACTACTGATTTTCTTAAAAAACCTTCATCATATCCTCTTCTAACCCCTTCATTAATAGCATCTTGTAATAGTCCACCAACTATATGTACTTCTTGTCCAACTTCCACAAACACACATGCCATACCTGTATCTTGACATATTGGCATATCTTCTTTTTTAGCAATATCAGAGTTTAATATTATTTGATCTAAAACATTTTCTGCTAATGGCCATGTTTCATTTTCTTTAGCCTTACATAAAGCTTCTTTTACATCATTTGATAAATAATAATTTGATTCTATACATAAATCCCTTACCGTACTAATAATTTCTGATATATGTATTTCTCTCATTTATAATCCCCCTTTTTACTTTTCTAAGTTTAGTTTATAATCTTATTACATTTTTTACAATAATAAGATTATATATTCCCATATAAATTATAAAGCCGACCTAAGCCGGCTTTATAATTTATTCTATTTATTTCCCTGGAAATTACTATGATTCTACATTTTTATTTACATCACCATCAAAATACTTATCAATTCCACCTGATATTCCTTCAACTATCAAATTTTGATGCTCATCACTTTTTAATTTAGCTTCTTCGTCTGGATTTGATAAAAAGCCACATTCTACTAATATTGAAGCCGCTTCATATTTATCTCTTAAAATTAAATATGCTTCAGCCGCTGGCTTTGCTACTCTTTTATTATTATCCTTAACAGATTCTTTTATTGAATCTTGAACTACAGTAGCTAAATTATAGCTATTGTCATTTGAAGCATACCAAACCTGTGCACCATAACATTTACTTTGTGGAAACATATTTTGATGAATCGAAACAAATATATCACATTCTGTTTCTTTTTTCATTTCAACTCTTCTATTTAAGTCTTCTCTTTTCTTTTCCTTAACAGTGTTACCTTTTTGATAAAGACCTTCATCCTCATCTCTTGTCATATATACCTTATATCCTTTTTCTTCAAGGTTATCTCTTAGCTTTAATGCGATTTGCAAATTTATATCCTTTTCTATAGTTCCTGTTTTAGATTGAGCTCCACCATCAATTCCTCCATGTCCAGGATCTATCAAAATGACTTTATCAGAATTATCAATAGCAAATGTATTAACTGGTACTATATAAGTAATAATAAGTAGACATGTAATAATAGCAACAATTACTTTCCTCATGACATATCCTCCATTATTTTAGTATTAATTTTATTATGTTTAACTTTGAAGCTTATTATACTTATTATTATTTTTTTATTTATAAAATTCAAAAAAAGAAGCCCTTTTGGGCTCCTATTTTATGCATTATTCTCAACAACTATTTCAGCTATATTTGTAGAATGATCTCCTATTCTCTCTAAATTACTTAATAAGTCTAAGAATACTGCTCCTGCATAAGCATTGCAAGTACCTTCATGCAATCTTTTAATATGTAGGTCTCTATATCTCTTATGTTGCTTATCTATTTCTGCTTCAATACTAGTTGTCTCATTTGCTTTAACTACATCTCTATCAGCATAACCATCAATTGATGTATCTAATGCCTTTATTGTAGTCTGATACATATTAGCTATTTCGTTAATAGCATCTTCACTATATTGTAATTTCTTATTTATTTTTTGAATAGTTAAATCAGCAATATTTTCAGCATGATCCCCTATTCTTTCTATATCAGTTACTATATGGAATGTAGATGCTACTATATTCTTTTCCTTATCCGATAATTCACATTTAGAAAGTTTAACTAAATATGTAGTTATACATTCTTCAAGATTATTAATTACTTCTTCATTTTGATAAACTTTTTCAGCTAAGTTTTCATCATTTTTCATAAATGCATCCATAGCTAACTCTAAACTTAACTTAGCTTTATTAGCCATTCTTATAGTTTCTTTAACTACTTGTCCAGCGGCAATTACTGGAGTTTCTAATAATCTATCATCAATATATTTAGGTCCTACCTTTTCATCATCTTCTCCAGGTATTATTTTTTCTACAACTTTACATAATACTGGAATTAAAGGTACCATTATTAATGTGTTAACTACATTAAATATTGTATGTGCATTAGCTATTTGTCTCTTTACATCACCTGTAAAATATGAAACAAAATCACCTAAGAAACCTGGTATTATTATTGGTAAGAATATTAATGTACCAACAACATTAAATATTAAATGTAGCATTGCTGCTCTATGTGCAGTTTTATTTGTACCTACTGTTGCAAGCATTGCTGTTATACAAGTACCAATGTTACATCCCATAATTATTGGTAGTGCTTGATCAATATTTAATGCTCCTGCAGTAGCTAATGCTACTAATATACCAGTAGTAGCTGATGAACTTTGTAATAATGCTGTAATTAAAGTTCCTGCTATTACTCCTAAATACCAATGTTGTCCTACTGTTGTAAGTATGTCTTGGAACATAGGTAATGTTGTTAATGGTTTCATTGCAGCACTCATTGTTCCCATACCAACAAATAATATACCAAATCCTAATATTATATTACCTATCTCTCTTCTCTTTTTACCTTTTACGAACATTACCATCATAGCACCAACAAAAACGAAAACTGGCGCTATTTCATCTAACTTAAATGCAACTAATTGTGCTGTAATAGTTGTTCCTATATTAGCACCCATTATAATTCCAGCTGCTTGCGCTAAATTCATCAATCCTGCATTAACAAATCCAACTACCATTACAGTTGTAGCACTACTACTTTGAATAACCATAGTAACTACTGCACCTACAATTACTGCAATTACAGGATTCTTAGTTACTTTTTCTAGGATATTCTTTAATCCTTCTCCTGCGGCATTTTCTAGACCATCACCCATTAGCTTCATTCCATAGATAAATAGTCCCAATCCACCTAATAACTTGATTATTGTCATCAATGTATCCAAGATTTATTCTCCTTCACTCTTGTGTATTTTATAAAACTTTTCCCTCGTTAAGTTTACAATAAATTTTAACATTTGTTAATATATTTGAACAATTTTTAACATAGATTTAATATAATTTTTTATCAAAATATGATATGTATCAATTTTAATATATTTTTGTTTTGAATTTAATTTAAAAATAAAAAAGCTTTGGAATAAATATTCCAAAGCTTTTGATACGTCTTTTTTGCTTGAAAATCCAAACTATCTCTTAGAGAATTGTGGAGCTCTTCTTGCTTTCTTAAGACCGTATTTCTTTCTTTCTTTCATTCTTGGGTCTCTTGTTACGAAACCAGCTTTCTTTAATTCAGACTTTAAGTTTTCATCTGATTTAATTAAAGCTCTTGTTATTCCGTGTCTGATAGCTCCAGCTTGACCTGTGAATCCACCACCGTGAACGTTAACTAATACATCAAATTTATCCTTAGTTCCTGTTAAAACTAATGGTTGGTTAACGATCATTCTTAAAGTTTCTAAACCAAAGAAATTTTCGATTTCTCTGTTATTGATAACAACTTTACCGTTTCCTGGTACAAGTCTAACTCTTGCAACTGATTTTTTTCTTCTTCCAGTACCCATGTATTGAACTTTTGCCATTTTTTATTCCTCCTCCCGAGCCTGTATTAGTACTTTAATTCAAGTACTTCTGGTTTTTGAGCTGCATGTTCGTGCTCAGCACCTTGGTATACTTTTAACTTCTTAAGCATTTTTCTTCCTAATACTCCTGTTGGAAGCATTCTTCTAACAGCTTCTTCGAAAGCGAACTCAGGTTTCTTAGCTAATACTTCTCTATATGGAGTTTCTTTTAATCCACCTGGATATAAGCTGTGCTTTCTCATCATTTTTTGATCTAACTTCTTACCAGTTAAAACAACTTTTTCAGCATTGATAACTATTACGAAATCTCCGCAGTCAACATTTGGTGTAAATGTTGGCTTATTCTTTCCTCTTAATATTGAAGCAACTTGGCTAGCAACTCTTCCTAGTGGCTTACCAGCAGCATCAACAACATACCATTTTCTTTCAACTTCTTGTGCTTTTGCAATGTATGATTTCATGTTTTTCCCTCCCTGAACTTACATTTATCGTTATACCTCATATGTATAACATTTATGTCAAGACCTCGGGGCTCGTGGCCTTTCGTACATAAATTATTCTAACAAACAAATTAAATTATAATACACGCTTACGGGCGTGTCAACAATTTTTATTAAAAATTTTTAATAATATACTTCTTTTAGTAACAATCCATTAGGTGGAACACAATCACCTGCTAATGTCCTATCTTTTTTACCTATTATATCTGATATAGAACTTGCAGGAATCTTTCCTCTTCCAACATTTATTAAGGTGCCAACTATTATTCTAACCATATTATATAAAAAACCATCACCAGTTACAGAAATTTTTATAATTTTTTCTATTTTCTCTACTTTTACATCAAAAATAGTCCTTATAGTTCCTTTTACTGAGCTCCCTTGTGTTTTAAATGCAGCAAAATCATGAGTTCCAATAAATTGTCTTGCACCCTTTTTCATTTCTTCAATATCTAGGTCATATTTATAATGATATACTTGATTTCTCATCAATGCTGAAGGAACCTGATCATTTAATATGTAATATTCATATGTCTTACCTTTAGCACAATATCTTGCATGAAAATCTTCTTCTACCTTTTCCGATTTAATTACAACTATATCATTAGGTAGCTTAACATTTAGTGCCTCTCTAAACCTTTCTGGAGGCACATTGCTATTAGTTTTAAAGTTAGCAACAAATCCTTTTGCATGAACTCCAGCATCCGTTCTAGAGCTTCCTGTTACTTCACAAGGTTCCTTAGTAACAAGAAGGAGAGCCTCTTCTATCTCTCCTTGTACTGTTTTCATTCCCTTTTGTTTTTGCCAACCATAATAATTAGTTCCATCATATTCTAAAGTTAACTTTATATTATTCAACTTATCACCTTTTTAATTCAAATTACTAAATTGCAAATCTAACTATAATCGTACTTGCAAATAATAGCGCAAAAACTCCAAATGCAATAAAATCTTTAGAAGTGAACTTTAAGACTTTCATTCTAGTTCTACCAGCTCCCCCTCTATAACATCTTGCCTCCATAGCCATTGCAAGCTCATCTGCTCTTCTAAAAGAACTAATAAATAATGGTACTAGTAATGGTATTAAGCTTTTTGCTTTTTGAATCAAACCACCTGTTTCAAAATCAGCACCTCTTGCTTTTTGCGCCTTCATTATTTTATCAGTTTCGTCTATAAGAGTAGGTATAAATCTTAATGCTATTGTCATCATCATAGCTAATTCATGTGCTATTTCTTTTCCAATAGGTTTTAATAGCCTTTCTATTCCATCTGTTAATTCTATAGGAGATGTTGTTAATGTTAAAACTGAAGTTCCCATTATAAGAAGTATTAATCTTATAGCCATAAAAACTGCAGTTCTTATTCCTGATTCATAAATTTTTATAAATCCAATATGAAAAATCAGTCTACCCTCTCTAAGCATAAAAATATTTAATATAGCTGTTAATGCTATTAATAAAAATACAGGTTTCAATCCTTTATAAAGATATCTTGGAGATATTTTTGCAATATAAACTACCAAAGCTAAAAACGCTACAACAAATATATATCCAACAAACTTATCAACAATAAATAAACTTATTATAAATAAAAATGAAATTAATATCTTTGTTCTTGGATCTAGTTTATGTATAAAAGATTCACCTGGTATATATTGACCTATAGTTATATCTTTAATCATTTAAAACTTCTCTCTTTCATATATTTTTTATCTAAACAAATTTATACAATTAATAAAATACTATTATTAAAAATATTTATTATATTAAATTAATTTTTTGATAACACTCTTAATAGCTCCTTACTACCCTCTTCAACTGTAAATACTTCATCAGAAACATTAAACCCTTTTTCTTTTAGCGCTCTCATTAAATAAGTTACTTGTGGTACAGCTAGACCTATCTCTTCTAATACTTCAACCTCTTTGAAGATCTCTGCTGGTTTACCTGTTAATGCAACTTTTCCTTTATTCATAACAACTATTCTTTCAGCTAGCTTTCCAACATCCTCCATACTATGACTAACTAATACAATTGTCATTTTATATTTTTCATGAAGTATTTTTATTTGTTCTAAAATATCATCTCTACCCTTAGGATCTAATCCTGCTGTAGGTTCATCTAATATTAAAACTTTTGGTTCCATTGCAATAACACCAGCTATAGCAACTCTTCTCTTTTGACCTCCGCTTAAATCAAATGGCGAAACATCCTTGTATGTTTCATAATCTAATCCTACCATCTCCATAGACTTTTTAACTCTATTAGAAACCTCTTCTTGACTTAATCCTAAATTATTAGGTCCAAATGCTATATCTTTTTCAATTGTTTCTTCAAATAATTGATATTCTGGATACTGAAATACTAAACCTATTTTCTTTCTTATATCAGTAAGTTTAGTTTCCTTATTGGTAAGATCAATATCATCAACTATAATTCTCCCTGAACTAGGTTCTAATAATCCATTTAAGTGTTGTATTAAAGTTGATTTTCCTGATCCTGTATGCCCTATTAAAGCCAAAAAATCCCCGTCTTCAATAACTAAGTTTACATCATCTAATGCTTTTTTTTCAAAAGGTGTTTTAGGCATATATACATGCGTTAAATTTTCTATTTTAATTGACATAATGCATTCACCATCTCATTCACATTTAAAATTTTAGTATCTATATCTATCCCAGCTTTTCTAAGCTCATAACATATTTCTGTCACCTGTGGAACATCTAAACCTATTTTTTTCATGGTTTCAACATGTGAAAAAACATCACGTGGAATACCTTCAATGATAGCTTTTCCTTTATCCATTACTATAACTCTATCAGCTTCTGCCGCTTCATCCATATAGTGAGTTATTAATATCACAGTTATTCCATGATTCTTATTTAACTCCTTAATACTATTAATTACTTCTTTTCTTCCTGATGGATCAAGCATCGCTGTAGGTTCATCAAAAATTATACATTTAGGTTTCATGGCTAATATTCCTGCAATAGCAATTCTTTGTTTTTGACCACCAGATAACAAGTGAGGTGCATGTCTTTTATATTCACTCATTCCAACTTTTTCTAATGCATCATCAACTCTTTGTCTAATTTCTTGCGGTGGAATACCTAAATTTTCTGGTCCAAATGCTACATCTTCTTCCACTATAGTAGCCACTAATTGATTATCTGGATTTTGAAACACCATTCCAGCAGTAGATCTTATATCCCATGTATTATTTACATTTGCTGTATCTAGCCCATTAACTATAACAGTTCCCTCAGTAGGAGTTAATAACGCATTCATATGCTTTGCTACTGTTGATTTTCCTGATCCGTTATGCCCTAATATTACTAAAAATTCACCTTTACTAACCTCTAGATTTAATCCATCTATAGCTAATTTTTCTATTCCTTCTTCACCTGTAGAATATTTAAATACTACATTTTTACACTCTATCATTTTTTCCATATATATCCCTCCTTTAGTAGCATTATTAAATTATATAATTAAGTTATATAAATTTTATATAAATTTCCATAACTTAATTATATATAAGCATCAATTAATTACAAGTATTTCACTTAAGTCACTATTTTTCTCATATTTTAAAATAAAAAATATTTAATAACTATCTTTATATTTTTGTATACAAAAATGGGGATTAAGTTAAACTTAATCCCCAGAGTGAAATTATACTAATTCAAGTATAACAACTTCAGCTCCGTCTCCTCTTCTAGGACCCTTTTTGATCATTCTAGTGTATCCGCCGTTTCTTTCAGCGTACTTTGGAGCGATTTCATCAAATAATGTCTTAACTACATCTTCTTCTAAAACGTAAGCTAAAACTTGTCTTCTAGCGTGAAGATCTCCTCTTTTTGCAAGAGTAATCATCTTTTCAGCTATAGATCTAGCTTCTTTAGCTCTAGTTTCAGTAGTTTCAATTCTACCATGCTTTAAGAAGCTAGTAACAAGACTTCTTAACATAGCTCTTCTTTGGTCTGTAGAAAGACCTAACTTACGATAACCTGCCATGGATTTACCTCCCTACTCGTCGCTTAGTTTTAAGGCTAAACCTAATTCCTTAAGCTTTCTTTCAACTTCTTCTAAGGATTTCTTTCCTAGATTTCTTACCTTCATCATATCATCCATTGATTTACCAGCAAGTTCTTGAACTGTATTGATTCCAGCTCTCTTTAAGCAGTTATAAGATCTAACTGAAAGATCTAGTTCTTCAACAGTCATTTCTAGTACTTTTTCCTTTTTATCTTCTTCTTTTTCAATCATAATTTCAACATCATTAGTTGCAACGCCTAATGACATAAATAATTTGAAGTGCTCTATTAAAATCTTAGCTGATAAGCTTATAGCTTCATCTATTTTAATAGTTCCATTAGTCCAAATCTCAAGTGTTAATTTGTCATAATCAGTGATTTGACCAACTCTAGTATTGTCAACAGTAAAGTTAACTCTCTTAACTGGAGTGTAGATAGAATCAATAGCTATTGCTGAAATTGGTAATGAATCACTCTTATTTTTATTTTGAGTAACATATCCTCTTCCTCTATTAACTGTTAATTCCATATACAGTCTTCCATTTTCATCAAGAGTTGCTATGTGTAAATCTTTGTTTATAACTTCAACATTTCCATCAGTCTTAATGTCTGCACCTGTAACAACTCCAGGTCCTTTTGCATCTATATAAATAGTTTGTGGACCTTCGCCTTCCATTGTAAGTGCTAAAGATTTAATGTTAAGAATTAACTCAGTAACATCTTCCTTAACCCCTTGTACAGTTGAGAATTCATGAAGCACTCCATCAATTTTAATTGATGTAGTAGCTACACCTGGAAGTGATGATAAAAGAATTCTTCTCATCGCATTTCCAAGTGTAATACCATATCCTCTTTCTAATGGTTCAACTACATATTTACCATATGTACCATCTTCATTTGATTCTATACACTCAATTATTGGCTTTTCTATTTCTAACATGTACAAACCCTCCTTGTATATAAAATGGCAACCTTATTACGAGGGCAACTGATTCCATTTAATAATCTAGTATAATATCTTAATATTAAAAATATTAATTTATTATTTGCTGTATAATTCGACAATTAGAGTTTCGTTAACTGGTACGTCAATGTCTTCTCTAGCTGGCGCAGCAACTACTTTACCTTCATAGTTTTCAACGTTAGCTTCTAACCATTTTGGTAATGTCTTTGGATTTTCTACGAAAGTCTTGAACTTTTCAGTTCCTCTGCTCTTTTCGCAAACAGATATTACATCATTAACTGATACCTTGTATGATGGAATATCAACTTTCTTACCATTTACTAAGAAATGACCATGAGTAACTAATTGTCTAGCTTCGTTTCTTGAAGCACCGTATCCTAATCTGTACGCAACGTTATCTAATCTCATTTCTAGTAACATTAATAAGTTTTCACCAGTGATTCCCTTCATGTGGTCAGCCTTTTCATAGTAAGTTCTGAATTGACCTTCTAAAACACCGTATATTCTTCTAGCTTTTTGCTTTTCTCTTAATTGTACTCCGTAGTTAGATAACTTCTTCTTAGCTGCTCCGTGTTGTCCTGGTGCATAGCTTCTTCTTACGAAAGCACATTTATCTGTATAACATCTATCTCCCTTAAGGAATAGCTTTTGACCTTCTCTTCTACATAATCTACATGTAGCTCCAGTATATCTTGCCATTCGTTACACCTCCTGTTGAATTTAAATATAATTAGACTCTTCTTCTCTTCGGTGGTCTACATCCGTTGTGTGGAATTGGAGTAACGTCTTTAATTAGAGTTACTTCTAAACCTGCAGCTTGTAATGATCTTATAGCTGCTTCTCTACCAGCACCTGGTCCTTTAACGTATACTTCTATACTCTTTAAACCGTGTTCCATAGCTGCTTTAGCTGCAGTTTCTGCTGCCATTTGAGATGCAAATGGTGTGCTCTTTCTTGAACCTCTGAAACCTAAAGCTCCAGCACTTGACCATGATAAAGCATTTCCAGCCGCATCAGTTAAAGTAACTATTGAGTTATTGAAAGTTGATTGGATGTGTGCAGCACCATGCTCAACATTCTTTCTTTCTTTTCTTCTTCTAGTAGTCTTTTTGACTTTTTGAGCCATCGAAATCCCTCCTCACTACTTCTTCTTATTTGCGATAGTCTTCTTAGGACCTTTTCTAGTTCTAGCGTTAGTCTTAGTTTTTTGTCCTCTAACTGGAAGACCTTTTCTATGTCTGATTCCTCTATAACAACCTATTTCAACTAATCTCTTAATGTTTAAAGCAACATCTCTTCTTAAGTCACCTTCAACCATTAAGTTCTTGTTTACATAGTTTCTGATTTCATTTACTTCATCCTCAGTAAGATCCTTAATTCTAGTATCTGGATTAATTCCAGTAGTAGCTAATATCTTTTGAGAAGTAGATAAACCAACTCCGTATATATATGTTAGACCTATTTCAACTCTTTTTTCCTTTGGTAGGTCAACTCCTGCTATTCTTGCCATTGAACTTACACCTCCTGTTTATTGAAATGCAATTTTTTATTTTTGCTTTTGGTAAATTTATATTAAAATCTTAGGTCAATAAGTTAAAAACTTATTGTCAGCCGTACCTAAAATTAATAAGCTGATTTAAACGCCTATATAATAATATTGAACTTTCAAAAAAAAGTCAACATATTAATATTTGTAAATTATTCTGCCTAATATTAAATTATATTAGCCTTGTTTTTGCTTGTGCTTAGGATTTTCACAGATTACCATTACTCTTCCTTTTCTTCTTATAATCTTGCACTTTTCGCAAATAGGCTTAACTGATGGTCTTACTTTCATCGCTAACCCTCCTTGTGTAATTTATGGTAAGTTATCTTACCTTATTTTGCTCTCCAAGTAATTCTTCCTCTTGTTAGGTCATATGGAGAAAGCTCTATAGTAACCTTATCTCCAGGTAGAATTCTTATGAAGTTCATTCTTAATTTTCCTGATATGTGAGCTAAAATTTTATGACCACTTTCTAACTCAACTTGAAACATAGCATTTGGTAAAGCCTCTAAGACTACACCTTGCATTTCTATTACATCATCTTTTGACATAAGGTAATCAACCCTCCTTAACAATGCCTTTTAGTTTTAGAAATCTTTTAATTTTTAAATCAGTACCTTTATCCTTTAATATAATTGATGCTTTAATCTCATCATCTACATTTTCTAAAACAATAAAATGTTTTATCTTTTTCTTCTTAGGCATCTGAATTGTCTTATTACTTCCATTACTTAGAAGGTAATAATCATCATCAACTTTATCAACAATAACGTAATAATGATCTTTATCTCTTCCGCATTTTGAAAGAACAATTTTCCCAATTAAGTCATTGTTTTGCAAATTTCTTTCACCTCGATGATTACCTTAGTCATAAATCTACAAGCCACCTTTTGGTATCATGCGAATTTATAACTAAGCAACACTTATTTAATCAGTGTTAATATCTCCGGTCCATCTGGTAAAATTACAACAGTGTTTTCGTAGTGAGCCGAAAGGCTCTTATCTGCTGAGACTACTGTCCAATCATCACCTAAAGTAGCTACTCTATATGTTCCCATATTAACCATAGGTTCTATAGCTAAAGTCATACCAGCAACTAATTTTGGACCTCGGCCTGGTCTTCCGAAGTTAGGAATTTCTGGATCCTCATGGACACTTCTTCCTATCCCGTGACCTACGAAATCTCTTACAACTGAGAAACCTGAAGCCTCAACATAGCGTTGTATTTCATGTGAAATATCAGTTAGTCTATTTCCTACTTTAGCAAATTCCAAACCTTTAAAGAAAGATTCCTCTGTAACTTTTATAAGTTTATTTGCTTCTTCTGAAATATTGCCTACAGCAAATGTTCTTGCTGCATCACCATGAAAGCCATTAATATGTGCTCCACAATCTACACTAACTATATCTCCCTCTTTTAATACATACCCTCCTGGTATTCCATGAACTACTTGCTCATTAACAGATATACATAGTGAAGCAGGAAATCCATAGAGCCCTTTAAATGAAGGTATCGCCCCATGCTTAGTTATAAATTCTTCTGCTATCCTATCTAATTCAGCAGTAGTTATTCCTGGTTTAACTTTTTTTTCAACAAGTAGTAGAGTTTCTGCTACAATTCTTCCTGCAATCCTCATTAGGTCGATTTCTTTATCATTTTTGATAATAATCATTAGTTTGCACTCCCTAATATATCACAGATACCTTCGAATACTTCATTAATAGCTTTTGTTCCATCTACTGTGGAAAGTAAGTTTTTCTCTTTATAAAAATCAATCAGTGGTTGTGTTTGTCTTTCATAGACATCTAATCTCTCTTTTACTGTTTCTTCAACATCATCCTTTCTTTGGATAATGTTATTACCACAAACATCGCAAACTCCATCAACAGCTGGTGGATTAAACTTGATATGATAACTAGCTCCACATGATAAACAAACTCTTCTTCCTGTCATTCTTTCAAGTATGAAACTGCTAGGTACTTCGATACATAAAGCTGTATCTAAGTTTTCATTTCTTGAATCTAAAAACTCTTGTAGAGCTTCTGCTTGAGCAACAGTTCTTGGGAAACCATCTAATAGATAACCATTTTTACAGTCTTCCCATGTTAGTCTATCTTTAACCATATTAATAGTTACTTCATCTGGCACTAATTGACCATTGTCAATATATTGCTTAGCTTCTATTCCTAAAGGGGTTTCTTCTGAAATATTTTTTCTAAAGATATCCCCAGTAGAAATATGTGGTATAGAGTATCTATTACTAATTGATTTTGCCTGTGTTCCTTTTCCAGCCCCAGGAGGACCTAATAATACTATCTTCACGGGCATCATCTCCATTATAAAATCTATTTTAAGAATCCTTGATAGTGTCTCATAACTAATTGTGAATCTAATTGTCTAGAAAAATCTAAACCAACTCCAATTAAGATTAATAATGACGTTCCACCAAATTGAATTCCACTTAAAGCTGTATAATTACTAATTAATATTGGAGTAACAGCTAGTAATGCTGCAAATAATCCCCCGATTAAAGATACTTTTGTAAGTACTCTTTCAAAATACTTCTCTGTAGCTTCACCTGGTCTTACACCTGGTACAAAACCTGCAGACTTATGAAGATTTTCAGCCATTTCATCTGGTTTAAATGTTATTTGAGTATAGAACCAAGTAAAGAATACTGTTAATACCGCATAACAAACTGGATACATCCATGTATTTTTATTAAAAATACTGTATGAACTTTCTAATATCCATTTAGACCAACCCTTATTAGGGAAGAAATTAGCTATTGTTTCAGGGAACATCATTACAGACATTGCAAATATTATTGCAATAACTGCTGATCCTATTATACTTAATGGTATATGAGTGGATTGCCCCTTCATAACCTTAGCACCTACTGCCTTACCAGCATATTGGATTGGCACTCTTCTCTCTGCTAATGAGAAGTAAATTGTAACTGCTAATAGTGCTAATGCACCAATTAAGAATAATCCTATTTCTATTATAGAAATTTCACCTGCTTCTTTTAATGTAAATAATGACATTAAAGTTGTAGGTAATTGAGATACTATATTAACGAATATTAATATTGAAACTCCATTTCCAAATCCTTTTTGAGTTATTTGGTCACCAAGCCACATACAGAAAGTAGATCCTACTACTAATGAAATTAGTACCACAACTTTTTGAGCTGTTCCTAATCCACTTGCTGCACCTTGTGCTGCAATCATTGAGTAAATTCCAATTGCTAATACAAATCCAATTGCTATAGAAGCATATCTTGTAATAGATTGAATTTTCTTTCTACCTTCTTCACCTTCCTTAGAAAGTTGTTCTAAAGATGGAATTGCAATTGTTAATAATTGCATTATGATTGATGCATTAATATAAGGTGAAACACTTAATGCAAATATACTAAATTTACTTAAAGCTCCTCCTGATATTAAATTGTAAAACCCAAGCAACCCACCAGAGTTAGTCATTGAGCTTAAATAACTAGTATCAATTCCAGGAACTGGAATATGTATTCCTATCCTGAAAATTGCTACTAAAAATATCGTCCATAAAAATCTTTTTCTTAGTTCCGGAACCTTCCAGGCATTACGTAGGGTTGATAGCATATTACATCACCTCAACTTTTCCTCCAGCTGCTTCTATCTTTTCAGCCGCTGCCTTAGACATCTTGCATCCTTGTACAGTTAGGCTCTTTTCTAATGTTCCGTTTCCTAATATCTTAACTCCGTCTAAAACTTTAGATATTACTCTTGTTTCAAGTAATAATTCTGGAGTTACTACTGTGCCGTTTTCGAATATGTTTAATCTATCAACGTTGATAGAAACAATTTTCTTAGCGAAGATATTAGTGAATCCTCTCTTAGGAAGTCTTCTATATAATGGCATTTGACCACCTTCAAATCCTGGTCTAACTCCACCGCCTGATCTAGCTTTTTGTCCTTTTTCACCTTTACCAGCGTTTCTTCCTAAACCTGAACCAGTACCTCTACCAACTCTCTTAGGAGCTTTTTTGCTACCAGCTGCTGGCTTTAATTCATGAAGTTTCATATCTTAGTGCACCTCCTCTTTATTATACTTCTTCTACTTTTAATAAGTAGTCAACTTTGTTGATCATACCTCTGATTTGAGGAGTATCCTCATGCTCTACAGTTTTGTTAATCTTTCTTAGACCAAGAGCATTTGCAGTAGCGATATGGTCTTTCTTTCTGCCTATTAAGCTTTTAACTAAAGTAACCTTTATCTTTGCCATTGCGTATACCTCCTAACCTAATATTTCTTCTACAGTTTTGCCTCTTAACTTAGCTATATCTTCAGCTGTTCTTAAGCTTGCTAAACCGTTGATTGTAGCATTTACCATGTTTCTTGGATTGTTTGAACCTAAAGACTTAGCTCTAACGTCCTTTAATCCTGCTAATTCAAGTACAGCTCTTGCTGGTCCACCAGCGATAACTCCTGTACCTTCTTTAGCTGGCATGATTAAAACTTTACCAGTTCCAAACTTACCATATATTTCATGAGGAACTGTTGTTCCAACTATAGCAACGCTAACCATGTTTTTCTTAGCGTCTTCGATACCTTTTTTAATTGCTTCTGGGATTTCGATTGACTTACCCATTCCTACGCCTACGTGTCCGTTCTCATCACCAACAACAACTAAAGCGCTGAATCTGAAGTTTCTACCACCCTTAACAACCTTAGTAACTCTGTTTATAAAAACAACCTTTTCCTTAAGGTCTAGTGTGCTAGGATCGATTCTCATTGATTTCCCTCCTTGTTTGATTAGAATTTTAAGCCTGCTTCTCTAGCGCTTTCTGCTAATGTTTGAACTCTTCCGTGATATACGTATCCACCTCTGTCGAATACAACTTCAGTAATACCTTTATCTAAAGCTCTCTTAGCAACTAGTTCACCAACTAATTTAGCAGCTTCTTTGTTTCCGCCTACTTTAACGTCAACATCTTTATCTAATGTTGAAGCAGATACTAAAGTAACAGCATTTATATCATCTATGATTTGAGCATATATATTTTTTTCACTTCTGTAAACTGAAAGTCTTGGTCTTTCAGGAGTACCAGAAATTTTCTTACGTACTCTAAGGTGACGCTTTGCTCTACTTGCTTTTTTGTCTGCCTTCTTGAACATAAGGTTCACTCCTTCCTAATTATTTCTTACCAGTTTTACCTTCTTTACGTCTGATAACTTCGCCTTCGAACTTAATTCCTTTACCCTTATATGGTTCAGGTTTTCTCCACTTTCTGATATCAGCAGCAGCAGCACCAACTAATTGCTTATCGATTCCTGATACAACTACCTTTGTAGCTGCTGGAGTTTCGAAAGTAATTCCTTCAGCTGGTTCTATTTCAACTGGGTGTGAATATCCTAAGTTCATTACAAGTTTCTTTCCTTGTAATTGAGCTCTGTAACCAACACCGATTAATTCTAGAGTCTTTTGGTATCCCTTTTCAACTCCTATGATCATGTTGTTGATTAATGCTCTAGTTAAACCGTGAAGAGCTCTGTGCTCTTTAACGTCACTAGGTCTTGTAACAACAACTTGGTTGTCTTCAACTGCTATATTCATGTCTTTGTCCATAGCCTTAACTAATTGCCCTTTAGGTCCTTTTACAGTAACAACGTTCTCTTCAGAAACTGTTACTGTAACACCAGCAGGGATAGCTATTGGTAATCTACCTACTCTTGACATAACCGCACCTCCTGTATTACTTGTTAGATCTATATGTTAATCTAGTTAATTTTCAAAATTAGTTACTACCAAACGTAGCAAACAACTTCTCCACCTAAGCCTAATTTTCTAGCTTCTCTGTCTACAACTATACCTTTTGAAGTTGAAATTACAGCGATTCCTAATCCATTAAGAACTCTTGGAACTTCATCTTTCTTACAGTATACTCTTAAACCTGGCTTTGATATTCTCTTAATTCCAGTTATAACTCTTTCTTTGTTAGAACCGTATTTAAGAGATAATCTCATCATTGGAACAACACCGTCATTGTATTCTTCAATATTTTTGATGTATCCCTCTTGTAATAATATATTTGCAACAGCCTTCTTTACGTTTGAAGAAGGAACTTCTACTACTTCGTGTCTTACAGCATTCGCATTTCTAATACGAGTTAGTAAATCTGCGATAGGATCTGTCATAACCATTTAATTTGCCTCCTTTCAGTCGTTAGGTTTACCAGCTTGCCTTCTTACAACCAGGAATTTCACCTTTGTAAGCAAGTTCTCTAAAGCATATACGGCAAATACCAAACTTTCTTAATACTGCATGTGGTCTTCCACATATTCTGCATCTTGTATAAGCTCTTGTTTTATATTTAGGAGCTTTGCTCCACTTTTCAATAATAGCTTTACGTGCCACAGTTTTCCCTCCTTATTATTGAGCGAATGGCATTCCAAGGAATCTTAATAATTCTCTTGCTTCTTCGTCAGTTTTTGCAGTTGTAACGAAGATGATATCCATTCCTCTAACCTTATCGATCTTATCGTATTCTATTTCTGGGAATATTAATTGTTCTTTAATTCCTAAAGAATAATTTCCTCTTCCATCAAATGCTCTATCAGAAACCCCTCTGAAGTCTCTAACTCTTGGAAGAGCTATAGACATTAGCTTATCAGCAAATTCAAACATCTTTGCTCCTCTTAATGTAACTTTACATCCTAATGCCATGTTCTCTCTTATCTTAAAGTTAGCAACTGATTTCTTTGCTCTAGTTAAGATTGGCTTTTGTCCTGAGATAAGTTGTAAATCAGCAACCGCAGATTCTAAAACCTTTTGGTTATCTTTAGCTTCTCCAACTCCCATATTTATAACGATTTTTTCAAGCTTTGGAACTTCCATTATGTTTTTGTATCCGAACTTTTCTGTCATAGCTTGAATTACTTCATTTGTGTACTTCTCTTGAAGTCTTGGTGTCATAATTAGTACCTCCTTTCAGATTTTAGAATGTTTCTCCACACTTCTTACAAACTCTAACCTTAGTACCATCTTCTAAGATTTTACTGCTAATTCTTGTAGCATTTTTGCATTTTGTGCAGTATAACATAACTTTTGAGCTGTATATAGCTCCTTCTTTTTCTATTATTCCACCTTGAGCGTTTGCTCTAGTTGGCTTTTGGTGTTTCTTTACTATGTTAACTCCTTGAACAAGAACTTTTCCTGTTTTTGGGTATACCTTTAAAACTTCACCAGTCTTTCCAGCATCTTTACCAGAAATAACTACTACTGTGTCGTTCTTTTTAACGTGTAACTTCAAATTAGCCACCTCCTCTATTATAGAACTTCTGGTGCTAATGATAATATTTTGTTAAATTCTTTATCTCTTAGCTCCCTAGCAACTGGTCCGAAGATACGAGTTCCTCTTGGTTGCTTATCTTCTTTTATTATAACAGCAGCGTTCTCATCGAATTTGATGTATGAACCGTCAGCTCTTCTTAATCCTCTTACTGATCTAACAATAACAGCTTTTACAACGTCACCTTTTTTAACAACTCCGCCTGGTGTTGCACTTTTAACGCTAGCTACTATTACATCTCCAATGTTACCGAACTTTCTCTTTGATCCGCCTAAAACTCTGATACACATGATTTCTTTTGCACCTGAGTTATCTGCTACCTTTAATAAGGTTTGTTGTTGTATCATTGAAATTTACCCTCCTTTCAGTCTTTAAAAGCTTATTTAGCTCTTTCAACTATTTCAACAAGTCTCCATCTCTTATCTTTAGATAATGGTCTAGTTTCCATTATTAATACTCTATCATTCATGTTAGCTTCATTATTTTCATCATGAGCCTTGAATTTAGTAGTTCTGTTCATAGTTTTTCCGTATAGTGGATGTCTTACCTTAGTTTCAACAGCAACTACGATAGTTTTATCCATTTTATCAGAAACAACTCTACCGATTTTCTTCTTTCTTAATCCTCTTTCCATTAGGGGCTACCTCCTTCCAGATTTACTGTTCAAATGCCCTGATCTCTTCTTCTCTAATGATGGTTTTGATTTGGGCTATAGATTTCTTTACTTCTCTTATTCTCATAGGATTTTCTAATTGTCCTGTAGCTAATTGGAATCTTAAGTTGAATAATTCAGCTTTTAATTCTCCTAATTTAGCAACTAAATCTTGAGGATTATTTGCTCTTAAATCTTTTAATTCTCTAGCCTTCATTATTCTTCACCACCCATTTCCTCAAAATCTCTTCTTGTAACGAATTTACACTTTACAGGAAGTTTGTGTGATGCAAGTCTCATTGCTTCTCTTGCAACTTCTTCGTTAACTCCTGATAATTCGAATAATACTCTACCAGGTTTAACTACAGCTACCCAGTATTCTGGTGAACCTTTACCAGAACCCATTCTTGTTTCAGCTGGTTTTTCAGTAACTGGCTTATCTGGGAATACTTTTATCCAAAGTTTTCCTCCTCTTCTAATGTATCTGTTAATTGCTATTCTGGCAGATTCTATTTGGTTACTTGTTATCCATCCACAAGTTTGCGCTTGGATACCAAAATCTCCGTATGCAAGGAAATTACCTCTAGTAGCTTTTCCTTTCATTCTACCACGTTGTACCTTACGATGCTTAACTCTTTTAGGCATTAACATGATTATATTCCTCCTTTCTTACGCGTTAACTTCTTCCTTCTTTTCAACTTTTTTAGTTGGAAGAACTTCTCCATTATAAACCCAAACTTTAACTCCGATTTTACCGTATGTTGTATCTGCTTCAGCAAATCCATAATCGATATCAGCTCTTAATGTTTGTAGTGGAATTGTTCCTTCATGATATTGTTCAGTTCTAGCGATTTCAGCTCCGCCTAATCTTCCTGAACAAGCTGTTTTAACACCCTTAGCTCCTAATTTCATAGCTCTTTGGATGCTTTGTTTCATAGCTCTTCTGAAAGAAACTCTTTTTTCTAATTGAGCAGCAATGTTTTCAGCAACTAATTGAGCGTTTGCTTCAGCATTCTTAACTTCAACTATGTTTATTAAAATGTTCTTTCCGTTTACTAATTTAGCAACCTTAGCTTTTAAAGCTTCGATTCCTGCACCACCTTTACCGATAACAACACCTGGTTTAGCAGTATATATATTTAACTTAACTCTTTTAGCTGATCTTTCGATTTCAATCTTAGCTATACCAGCTGAGAAAAGTTCTTTCTTTACGAATTCTCTTATTTTGTTATCTTCGATTAAGTTATCTGCAAATGTTCTCTTATCAGCATACCATTTTGCATCCCAACCTTTGATAACTCCAACTCTAAGTCCGTGAGGATGTACTTTTTGACCCACTTGTTTTTCCCTCCTTCTTACTAAGCTCTTTCTTTAACTACTACTGTTATATGACTTGTTCTCTTATTGATTCTGAACGCTTTTCCGTGGTCCATTGGTCTGAATCTCTTTAAAGTTGGACCAGCACCTACGAATGTTTCAGCAACATATAAGTTTTCAACATTTAAGTCATGATTGTTCTCTGCATTTGCAACAGCTGATTTTAAAACTTTGTTTATAACAACTGCAGCATCTTTTGGAGTGTATTGTAATATAGCGAAAGCCTCGTTAACGTTTTTTCCTCTTATTAAATCAAGAACAACTCCTACTTTCATTGGAGACATTCTAACATATTTAGCTATAGCTCTAGCTTCCATTGGTGTTCCTCCTTTCCCAGATTACTTTCTTTTTCTTGATGCTTTTTCGTCGTAATCGTGTCCTCTGTATGTTCTAGTAAGAGCAAATTCTCCTAATTTGTGTCCTACCATATCTTCGCTCACATATACTGGAACGTGTTTTCTACCATCATGAACAGCGATTGTATGACCAATCATTTGTGGGAAAATTGTTGATGATCTTGACCAAGTCTTAACAACCTTATTTTCACCATTAGCATTCATTTCTTCTATCTTCTTTAAAAGTCCTTCATGTACGAAAGGTCCCTTTTTTATTGATCTACTCACTATAATTTGCCTCCCTTCATAATCTCTAGGCCCAGTAAGCCTGAAGAGAATTAATTTCTCTTCAATTACTTACTATTTCTTCTCTTTATTATGAATCTATCAGAATACTTCTTATTCTTTCTAGTCTTGTATCCAAGTGCTGGTTTACCCCATGGAGTAACTGGACTTGGTCTACCGATTGGTGATCTACCTTCACCACCACCGTGAGGGTGATCGCAAGGGTTCATTACAGAACCTCTAACTGTAGGTCTCCATCCCATGTGTCTCTTTCTACCAGCTTTACCAATGTTGATGATATCGTTAGTAGTATTAGAAACTGTACCGATTGTAGCTCTACATTCGATTCTTACATATCTCATTTCACCTGAAGGTAATCTTAATGTTGCATAGTTACCTTCTTTAGCCATTAATTGAGCAGAAGTACCTGCTGATCTAACCATTTGGCCACCTTTACCAGCTTGTAATTCTATGTTGTGAACAACTGTACCAACTGGCATATCTTTTAATGCTTTTGCATTACCAACTTTGATATCAGCTTCTGGTCCAGATACGATTGTATCTCCAACTTTTAATCCTACTGGTGCAAGAATGTATCTCTTTTCACCATCAGCATATACTACTAAAGCAATGTATGCTGTTCTGTTTGGATCGTATTCTATTGTAGCAACTTTTGCTGGAATACCATCCTTATTTCTCTTGAAATCTATTATTCTGTATTTTCTCTTAGCTCCACCACCGTGGTGTCTTACAGTTATTTTACCTTGAGCATTTCTACCACCAGTTTTCTTTAAAGAAACAAGAAGTGATTTCTCTGGGCTGTTTGTAGTTATTTCTTCAAAACTTGCCATTGTCATTTGTCTTCTTGATGGTGTAGTAGGTCTAAACTTTTTAACTGCCATGCTAATTCCCTCCTTCTTTAAGCTTATCTGGTATTTTTACCAATACTTCGCTTTGATATTATTGCATTCCTTCGAAGAATTCAATACCTTTGCTATCTTGAGCTAATGTGATTATAGCTTTCTTTTGGTCAGCTCTCTTACCAACATGTACGCCCATTCTCTTAGTTTTTCCCATAGTTCTTATTGTTTGAACTTTTTCAACTTTAACGCCGAAAACTTCTTCAACCGCTTTCTTTATTTGAACTTTGTTAGCGCTCATATGAACTATGAAAGTGTACTTCTTTTCTGCCATTGCAGCCATTGACTTTTCAGTTATAACTGGTTTTCTGATTATATCGTGGCTTGTTAACTTCATTATGCGTACACCTCCTCAATCTTTGATACAGCATCCTTAGTCATGATTACTTTTGAGTATTTTAATAAATCATAAACGTTGATGTTGTTAACTGGAAGTACTGCTACTCCTTCTATATTTCTAGCTGATTTGTAAACTGTTTCGTTTGCTTCAGCAGTAACGATTAATGTCTTCTTAGCATTGAAAGCATTTAACATTTTAACAATTTCCTTAGTCTTAGGAGCTTCTAATGTTAAGCTATCTAATACTACCATTTCATCATTTTGAACTTTGCTAGTTAATGCTGATAACATAGCAACTCTTCTCATTGATTTTGGTATTGACATTCTGTAATCTCTTGGCTTTGGTGCGAATACAACTCCACCTTTGATCCATTGTGGTGCTCTGATTGATCCTTGTCTAGCTCTACCAGTTCCCTTTTGTCTCCAAGGCTTGATTCCGCCCCCTCTAACCTCAGCTCTAGTCTTAGCTGATTGAGTTCCTTGTCTCTTGTTAGCTAATAATGCAACAACTACTTGATGCATAGCATCTGCATTCACTTCAACAGCGAATACTTTATCATTTAATTGAATATCTTCAATCTTATTTCCTTCTTTGTTAAATAATCCTACTGTAGGCATTCTGTCTCCTCCTTTCTAAAGAAATTAAGCTTTAACAGCGTTTCTTATTACAACTGTGCTCTTATTAGCACCTGGGATACCACCCTTAACTAATATTAAGTTCTTTTCAGCTATTACTTTAACAACTTCTAAGTTTAATACTGTAGTGTTAACAGCTCCCATGTGACCTGGCATGTTCTTGTTCTTGAATGTTCTTGATGGATCAGAAGAAGCTCCCATTGAACCTACTGCTCTGTGGAACTTAGAACCGTGTGACATTGGCCCTCTGTTTGCATTCCATCTCTTAATAACACCTTGGAATCCCTTACCTTTAGAAACTCCTGAAACGTCAATCTTATCTCCAGCTGCGAATATATCAGCTTTGATTTCTTGACCTACTTCGTAAGCGCTGCAATCTTCTAATCTGAACTCTTTTAATGTTCTTCTTAAAGATACTCCAGCCTTAGCAAAGTGTCCTTTTCTTGGCTTATTAACTAATTTTTCTCTTATTTCACCGAAACCAACTTGTATTGCTTCATAACCATCCTTTTCGATAGTCTTCTTTTGAACAACAACACATGGTCCAGCTTCTACTACAGTTACAGGAACTACCTTTCCATTTTCATCAAAAATTTGAGTCATTCCTATTTTCTTACCGATTATAGCTTTTTTCATGTATTTACACCTCCTAAACGTATTAGCGGATTACTTTTGCAATCATAACCGTTCAAACTGTTTATTTAATAGTTAAGCTATTATAGCTTTATTTCGATATCTACACCAGCAGGTAAGTTTAATCTCATTAATGCATCAACAGTCTTTGGTGATGGATTAACGATGTCGATTAATCTCTTGTGTGTTCTGATTTCGAATTGTTCTCTTGAATCTTTGTACTTATGAACAGCTCTTAATATTGTAACAACATCTTTTTCAGTAGGTAGTGGTACTGGACCTGCAACCTTAGCTCCTGTTGATTTAGCTGTTTCAACGATTTTTTCAGCAGATTGATCTAATATAGTGTGATCAAAAGCCTTTAATCTGATTCTTATTTTTTGTTTTGACATTCTGGTTTCCCTCCTTTTCATGTACGCTTTACTTCTAACGCACAACAGCAATAGTTATGTAAACTGTTCCTGGTGTTTCCTACCTAAGATCACAAATTACTATTCCTGCCGTCGGATTCTAGATCCTGACTTGCTCCTCAAGAATAACCCGGAAGTCCGGCAACCTCTTGATTCATCGCGTTATGCTACACAACTTCTTTATTATACTATCTTTATAAATCTTTATCAAGACTTTTTTTTCATCTTTTTTTAACCATTTTTTATAAAAATTTTTTTAAGTTTTTAGAAGTAATCCTGTCGTTCAGCTGTTATAATTTTATATCGAATTTAAAAATTTTTCAATAGTATATTTGATGAAATTTTAGTTTCTCTTACCTTATATTATATATATTTAACCAATTTATTCTATTATAAACACTTTTTATGTCTATTTTAAGTTTTGATTTATATTTTTATTAAATTAAATTAAATATTCTTATAATATATATAATAAAAAAGTTTAATTAATTGTTACTATAAATATATATTCGTTTTCATAATAAAACTCTAATTCAATAAACATTTAATTATTTATTTTAAATATCTTTATATAACAAATTCTAGAACCTAAATTTAACACTTAAAAAATATTAATATTCTAAAAATGAATATACTAATTTTTCTCCAATAAATCTTTTTTCACAATATCATACTTACATATATGGCTACTATGATCTTTATCTCTTCTAAACATTTTGCATTATAAGCATCTATAAAAAAGAAAGAGCAAGGGCGTCCCCTTACTCTTTCTATTTTTGTGATCACAATTATTAAGCGCTTTAATTTAAAATTTATATTTAAAAAGAATTTAAAACTTAAATTGAAAAGTTTAAAACTATTCGATTATAGAAGTAACAACTCCTGAACCTACAGTTCTTCCACCTTCTCTGATAGCGAATCTTAATCCTTCATCCATAGCTACTTGAGTGATTAACTCAACATTCATATCGATGTGGTCTCCAGGCATAACCATTTCCATTCCTTCCGGTAATTTGATTGATCCTGTAACGTCTGTTGTTCTGAAGTAGAATTGTGGTCTGTATCCATCGAAGAATGGAGTATGTCTTCCACCTTCATCTTTCTTAAGTACGTATACTTGACCTACGAACTTGCTGTGTGGATTTACTGATCCAACTTTTGCTAAAACTTGACCTCTTTCGATTTCAGTTCTTTGAACCCCTCTTAATAATGCTCCGATGTTATCTCCAGCTTGTGCTTCATCTAATAACTTTCTGAACATTTCGATTCCTGTAACAACTACTTTTCTCTTTTCTTCTGTTAATCCTACGATTTCTACTTCGTCTGATACGTGAAGAACTCCTCTTTCAACTCTTCCTGTTGCAACTGTTCCTCTACCAGTGATTGTAAATACGTCTTCGATTGGCATTAAGAATGGCTTATCTGTTGCTCTTTCTGGAGTTGGGATATAGCTATCTACTGCGTTCATTAATTCCATGATGCAAGCTGTTGCTTCTGGATCTGTTGGGTTTTCTAATGCTCTTAAAGCTGATCCTTTGATTACTGGAATGTCATCTCCTGGGAAGTTGTATTCAGATAATAATTCTCTAACTTCCATTTCAACTAATTCTAATAATTCTTCATCGTCAACCATATCTGCTTTGTTTAAGAAAACAACGATGTAGTCAACACCAACTCTTGAAGCTAGTAGTATGTGTTCTCTTGTTTGAGGCATTGGACCGTCTGCTGCTGAACAAACTAAGATTGCTCCGTCCATTTGTGCAGCCCCAGTGATCATGTTCTTAACATAGTCAGCGTGTCCTGGACAGTCAACGTGAGCATAGTGTCTGCTTTCTGTTTCGTATTCAACGTGAGCTGTGTTGATTGTGATTCCTCTTTCTTTTTCTTCTGGTGCTCTATCGATATCAGCATAGTTGAACGCTTCTGCGAATCCTCTGTTTGCTAATACTGTTGTGATAGCAGCTGTTAATGTAGTCTTACCGTGGTCTACGTGACCGATTGTTCCGATATTTACGTGTGGTTTACTTCTTTCGAACTTTTGCTTTGCCATTTGAAAATCCTCCTTTATGGAAACAAAATTATCTGAATTTTAAATATACTTTTTAAAATTCTTAATTTGTTTTTTATTATAAATTAAAATTATTTTTAAAATTAATATATATTAATTTCTGCAATGTTACCCATAAGTATATTATGGATAACACCACAAAAAATTATTACAAAAATATAAACTATTTAGCTCTCTTTCCAGCAACTTCTTCTTGGATGCTCTTTGGTACTTCTTCATAGTGATCGAATACCATTGAGTAGTTACCTCTACCTTGAGATCTAGATCTTAAAGCTGTAGCATATCCGAACATTTCAGCTAGTGGAACATACGCTCTTATAACTTGAGCTCCGTTAACTGCTTCCATACCTTCCATTCTACCTCTTCTAGAGTTGATATCACCGATAACATCTCCCATGTACTCTTCTGGTACAGTTACTTCAACCTTCATCATTGGTTCAAGTAATACTGGGCTTGCTTTTTGCATAGCGTTCTTGAATGCCATAGAACCAGCAATCTTGAATGCCATTTCTGATGAATCGACTTCGTGGTAAGAACCGTGTACTAACTTAACTTTGAAGTTGATAACTTCATATCCAGCTATTATACCGTTCTTAGCAGCTTCTTGAATACCAGCATCAATTGCAGGAATGTATTCTTTTGGAATAGCTCCCCCAACTATAGCATTTTCAAAGCTGTATTCTCCTTCAGTTGGTTCCATTTCAATTACAGCGTGACCATATTGACCTTTACCACCTGATTGCTTAGCATACTTAGCTTCTGCTTTAACAGCAGATCTAATAGTTTCTTTATAAGCAACTTGAGGAGCTCCAACATTACATTCAACCTTGAATTCTCTTTGTAATCTATCAACGATGATATCTAAGTGTAATTCACCCATACCAGCGATGATTGTTTGACCAGTTTCTTGGTCAGTCCAAGTTTTGAAAGTTGGATCTTCTTCAGCTAGCTTAGCTAAAGCTAATCCCATCTTTTCTTGACCAGCTTTTGTCTTTGGCTCGATAGCTACAGATATAACTGGTTCTGGGAATTCCATTGATTCAAGTATAATTGGTGCGCTTTCATCACATAAAGTATCACCAGTTGTAGTGTTCTTTAATCCGATAACTGCTCCTAATTCACCTGCTTCTAATGATTCAACTTCTTCTCTTGTATTAGCATGCATCTTAACAAGTCTTCCTATTCTTTCTTTCTTACCCTTTGTAGAGTTAAGAACATATGAACCACTGTTCATAACACCAGAATATATTCTTGTGAATGCAAGTTTTCCAACGAATGGGTCAGTAGCAATCTTAAATGCTAAAGCTGCCATTGGCGCTGTATCTGAAGCTTCTCTTGAATCTTCTTCACCTTCTAAAGTTTGACCTTGGATTGCAGGAATGTCTAATGGTGATGGTAAGTAAGCAACAACACCGTTAATCATTTCTTGAACCCCTTTGTTCTTATATGAAGATCCACATATACATGGAACTATTTCATTAGCTATAGTAGCTTTTCTTAAAGCTGCATGTATTTCTTCTTCTGTTATCTCTTCACCTTCAAGATATTTTTCCATTAATGCTTCATCTGTTTCAGCAATAGCTTCTATCATAGCCATTCTGTATTCTTCAGCTTGATCAACTAAGTCAGCAGGAATTTCTTCAATTCTTACATCCTTACCTAAATCATCATAAGTAACGATAGCATGATTAGATATTAAGTCAACCATACCTTTGAATTCAGCTTCTGCACCTATTGGAATTTGTATTGGAACTGCATTTGCTTTTAATCTATCTCTTACAGTATTTATACATCTGAAGAAATCAGCTCCTGTAGCATCCATTTTGTTTACATATATCATTCTTGGTACGCCGTATTTATCTGCCTGTCTCCAAACAGTTTCAGTTTGTGGTTCAACCCCACTCTTAGCGTCAAGAACTGTAACAGCTCCATCAAGAACTCTTAATGATCTTTCAACTTCAACTGTGAAGTCTACGTGACCTGGAGTATCTATTATGTTTAATTCATGACCTTCCCAGAAACAAGTTGTTGCTGCAGAAGTAATTGTTATACCTCTTTCTTGTTCTTGAACCATCCAGTCCATTTGTGAAGCACCTTCATGTGTTTCACCAATTTTGTGAGTTTTTCCAGTATAGAATAATATTCTCTCAGTTGTTGTTGTTTTACCAGCATCAATGTGAGCCATTATTCCGAAATTACGGAATTTGTCTAATGGATATTTTCTAGCCATTTTATGTCCTCCTCTCAATGAGTAATTTTATATTCGACAAAACTGTTTTGGCATAAGCCAAAACAGTTTTTGTAATATTAGTATCTGTAGTGAGCGAATGCTTTGTTTGCTTCTGCCATCTTGTGAGTATCTTCTCTCTTCTTAACAGCAGCTCCAGTATTATTAGCTGCATCTAATAATTCTCCAGCTAATCTTTGAGCCATAACTTTTTCGCCTCTTTTTCTAGCAGCAGCTAAAATCCATCTGATACCTAAAGTTTGTCTTCTCTCAGGTCTAACTTCGATTGGAACTTGGTAGTTAGCACCACCTATTCTTCTAGCTTTAACTTCTAATAAAGGCATAACATTGTTCATAGCTTCTTCGAATACTTCTAAAGCATCTTTGCCTGTTTTTTGCGCCATAATTTCAAACGCTTCGTAGCAAATCTTTTGTGCTACTCCTTTTTTACCATCTTCCATTACGTTGTTTATTAACTTAGTAACAACTTTTGAGTTGTACATTGGATCTGGTAATACATCTCTTTTTGCGATAAATCCTTTTCTTGGCACTTTTCTTCCCTCCTTAACAATTTTAAATTTAATTCATAGGTACTCGGTAAATTAATTTACCGTAAAGTGCTTCGCTTCTTACATCTATATAAACTTATGTAAAATTTCTAGTCTATGTAAATGCCGAAGATAAGCACTGTCTTAGTTTAGAAAACTATTTTTGCTTTGGTCTCTTAGCACCGTATTTTGATCTTCCTTGCATTCTGTTAGCTACTCCAGCACAGTCTAGTGCTCCTCTTACGATATGGTATCTAACACCAGGAAGGTCCTTAACTCTACCACCTCTTATAAGAACAACGCTGTGCTCTTGTAAGTTGTGACCTACACCACCGATGTAAGCAGTAACTTCAAATCCATTTGTAAGTCTTACTCTGGCAATTTTTCTTAACGCTGAGTTAGGCTTCTTTGGAGTAGTAGTTTTAACAACTGTACAAACTCCTCTTCTTTGTGGACACTCATTTAGTGCTGGTGCTGTTGATTTATTAACAACAGTCTTTCTACCTTTTCTTACTAATTGGCTTATAGTTGGCATTTCTTCACCTCCTGAAATTTATTTATCTATATAAAATAAGATAAACACTAATTTATTATTCTAGGGTCAATACCGCTGATGATTTAACATCAATCCCACTTATCTTCCCAAGATCTTTCATTGTAGGTATTTCTACAATCTCAATGTTTTTCTCTTGTGCTAGTTGAATTATTGGAGAAATCAACTTAGCATTTGCATCTTTAGCTACATATAAAACTCTTCCCTCACCACTTTTAAGTGATTTAGTACACTGTTTTATTCCAATTACTTTTTTTACTACAATTCTGTCTAACATGAATCCCCCTCCTTAATTAAAGATCACAGAGGCATGCTATACAGGATGCCTCCATAAATCATGTAGACAATCATACTGTAGTGTAGCTTTAAAATCACACAATTGGTATTTTATCATTTAAGCATACACATGTCAATAAAATTGCATTGTATTATTCTATTGTATCAATATTATCTTCTTCAACTTCTTCCACTGGTACATCAAGCTTAACAGATCTATATCTCATCATACCTGTTCCCGCTGGAATTAATTTACCTATAATAACATTTTCTTTCAATCCTATTAATGGATCTATTTTTCCTTTGATAGCTGCTTCTGTAAGAACTCTTGTTGTTTCTTGGAATGAAGCTGCTGATAAGAAACTATCAGTTGCTAAAGCTGCCTTAGTAATACCTAGTAATGCCATTTCCCCCTTAGCTTCTTCTCCTCCAAATTCTCTTACTCTTGCATTTTCTTCTTCAAAGTCAAACATATCTATCATTGTACCTGGTAATAACTCAGTGTCACCAGAATCAGAAACTTTTACTTTTCTAGTCATTTGTCTAACAACAACTTCTAAGTGCTTATCATTGATATCAACCCCTTGAAGTCTATAAACTTTTTGAACTTCAGAAAGTAAGTATCTTCTTGCACCTTCAACACCTTTGATATTCATAATATCATGAGGGTTAACTGAACCTTCTGTAATTTCATCTCCAGCTTCGATAACATCATTATCAGATACTCTTAATCTTGAACCAAATGGAATGTCATAGCTACGTTCTTCTCCGTCAGTTGCCATTACATACACAGTCTTTTTCTTCTTGCTTTCTTCAACTCTTACAGTACCTGCAATTTCAGAAACTATAGCAAGACCTTTTGGTTTTCTAGCTTCAAATAACTCTTCAACTCTAGGAAGACCTTGAGTGATATCCGCACCAGTAGCAACACCACCAGTATGGAATGTTCTCATTGTAAGCTGAGTACCAGGTTCTCCGATTGATTGAGCTGCTATTATACCAACAGCTTCACCTATATTAATCTTTTGAGCTGTAGCCATGTTCATACCATAACACTTAGCACAAACACCAACCTTACAGTTACATGTGAATACAGATCTTATTTTAACCTTTTTAACACCTGCAGCTGTAATTCTATCAGCCATATGAGATTCTATATATTCATCTTTACCTAATAGTATTTCTCCAGTTTCAGGATGTATAACATCTTCAGCTGTATATCTACCATATAATCTTTCTGCTAATCCTTCGATTACTTCATTACCTTCTTTAATTTCAGCGACAACTAATCCTCTATCAGTGCCACAATCTTCTTCTCTTACGATAACATCTTGTGATACGTCAACAAGTCTTCTTGTTAAGTAACCTGAATCGGCTGTTTTAAGTGCTGTATCGGCATTACCTTTTCTAGCACCATGTGTTGAAATGAAGTATTCTAATACGTCAAGACCCTCTCTAAATGAAGCCTTGATTGGTAATTCGATGATTTTACCTGATGGAGCGGCCATAAGTCCTCTCATACCAGCTAACTGCTTAATTTGGGCCTTAGATCCTCTGGCTCCTGAATCAGCCATCATGAATATTGGATTGAATTTATCCAAACTATCCATTAATGCATTCGCAACATCTTCTGTTGTTTTACTCCATTTTTCAATAACTTTTTCATATCTTTCATCTTCAGATATGAATCCTCTCTTATACATCTTTTCTACCTTTTCAACTGTTTCTTCAGCTTCTCTAAGTAATTCATACTTAGCTTCAGGTACTATCATGTCTGATGCAGCAACTGTTACAGCACCAATTGATGAGTAGTGATATCCTAATGCTTTAATCTTATCTAACATTATTGATGTATTAGTAGGACCGTGTTTAATATAACACTTATCTATTAATTTACCTAAAGTTTTCTTAGTTATTAAGAAATCAACTTCAAGATCAAATTCTTTTTCTGGATTTGTTCTATCTACATATCCTAAATCTTGAGGAATAGATTCATTGAATATAATCTTACCTACTGTAGTTTTGATTATACCATGTCTTACTACTCCATTTGTTTCTTTAAACATTCTAACGTTGATCGATGCATGAACAGCTATTTCACCAACATTATAAGCCATTATAGCTTCATCAACAGATGCAAAGTACATTCCTTCTCCTTTAGCACCTTCTTTATCCATTGTTAAGTAATATGAACCTAAAACCATATCTTGTGTAGGAACACAAACTGGTTTACCATCTGATGGTTTCATTATATTACCTGCTGCAAGCATTAAGAATCTTGCTTCTGCTTGAGCCTCAACTGATAATGGTACGTGAACAGCCATTTGGTCTCCATCGAAGTCCGCATTATATGCTGTACATACTAATGGATGAAGTTTTATTGCTCTACCTTCAACTAATACTGGTTGGAACGCTTGAATACCTAGTCTATGTAGAGTAGGCGCTCTGTTAAGTAAAACTGGATGATCAGCAATAACTTCTTCAAGTATATCCCATACTTGATCATTAACTCTTTCAACCATTCTCTTAGCACTCTTTATGTTATGTGCAACGCCATCTTCAACTAACTTTTTCATTACAAAAGGCTTAAATAGTTCTAAAGCCATTTCCTTAGGTAAACCACATTGATACATTTTCAATTCTGGTCCAACAACGATAACTGATCTACCAGAATAGTCAACTCTCTTACCAAGTAAGTTTTGTCTAAATCTACCTTGCTTACCTTTTAACATATCTGATAATGATTTTAGAGGTCTGTTTCCAGGACCAGTTACCGGTCTTCCCCTTCTACCATTATCTATAAGAGCATCAACTGCTTCTTGAAGCATTCTCTTTTCATTTCTAACAATTATATCAGGAGCTCCTAAATCTAAAAGCTTCTTTAATCTGTTATTTCTGTTGATAACTCTTCTATATAAATCATTTAAGTCAGATGTTGCAAATCTTCCTCCATCTAATTGAACCATTGGTCTTAAATCTGGTGGAATAACAGGAATTACATTTATAACCATCCATCTTGGATCATTTCCTGATTTTCTGAAAGATTCAACTACTTCTAATCTTCTTATTATTCTAACTTTCTTTTGCCCACTACTAGTTTTTAACTCTTCTTTCAAGTCTCTTGAAGTTGCTTCTAAGTCAATTTCTCCTAAAATCTCTTGAACAGCTTCTGCACCCATTCCAGCAACAAAGCTTTCTTCACCGAACTTATCTACAGCTTCCCTATATTCCTTTTCACTTAAAAGTTGTTTCTTTAATAGTGATGTTTCCTTAGGATCTATAACAACATATGAAGCAAAATAAAGAACTTTTTCTAAAGCTCTTGGTGACATATCTAAAAGTAACCCCATTCTTGAAGGAATTCCTTTAAAGTACCAAATGTGAGATACTGGGGCAGCCAGCTCAATGTGCCCCATTCTCTCTCTTCTTACTTTAGCTTTTGTAACTTCAACTCCACATCTGTCACAAACAATACCTTTGTATCTAACTCTCTTGTATTTACCACAATGACATTCCCAGTCTTTCATTGGTCCAAATATTCTTTCACAGAATAGACCATCTCTTTCTGGTTTTAAAGTTCTATAATTAATTGTTTCAGGTTTTTTAACTTCACCTCTAGACCATTCTCTAATTTGGCTTGGAGAAGCTAAACCAATTTGTATAGCATCAAAATTGTTCAATTCAAACAAGGGTATATCCTCCCTTCAATTTTAGTGTTCGTCATTAACGAAATCATCTAGTTCTAATTCTTCTTCATGGAAACCTTCTAAAGTAAATGATTCATAATCTATATCTTCTTCAATTTCCTCATCATTAGTTGTATAACTATCGTCACCTGTAAATTGTTCTGGAACAACTTCTTCAGTTCCTTCGATATTTACTTCTAATTCTTCAGAATCATCATCTGAGAATTCTTTTAACTTAACTTCTTCGTTATCTTCATTTAATACTTTAACATCTAAGCATAAAGCTTGAAGTTCTTTTATAAGAACCTTAAATGATTCTGGAACTCCTGGTTCAGGGATATTTTCACCCTTAACTATTGCTTCGTATGTCTTAACTCTACCTACAACATCATCTGACTTAACTGTTAATATTTCTTGTAGTGTATGTGCAGCACCGTAAGCTTCTAATGCCCAAACTTCCATTTCCCCAAATCTTTGACCACCAAATTGAGCTTTACCTCCAAGTGGTTGTTGAGTAACTAGTGAGTATGGACCTGTTGATCTAGCATGAATCTTATCATCAACTAAGTGAGCAAGTTTTAAGATGTACATTATACCAACTGTAACTTCATTATCAAACGGTTCTCCAGTTCTTCCATCGTATAATACAGTCTTTCCATTTGCATTGTATCCTGCTTTTTCTAAGCACTCTTCAATGTTCTTTTCTGTTGCACCATCAAATACCGGTGTAGCAATGTGCCATCCTAATGCACTTGCAGCCCAACCTAAGTGAACTTCTAATACCTGACCAATGTTCATACGAGATGGAACCCCTAGTGGGTTTAAACAAATTTGTAGTGGTCTACCATCTGGTAAGAATGGCATATCTTCTTCTGGTAAAACTCTAGAAATAACCCCTTTGTTACCATGACGTCCTGCCATCTTATCTCCAACAGATATTTTTCTCTTTTGAGCTATATAACATCTTACAAGTTCGTTAACACCTGGATTTAAGTCATCACCGTTTTCTCTTGTAAATACTTTTACGTCAACAATGATACCAGCTTCTCCATGTGGTACTCTTAACGAAGTATCTCTAACTTCTCTTGCTTTTTCACCAAATATAGCTCTTAATAATCTTTCTTCAGCTGTTAATTCAGTTTCTCCTTTAGGTGTTACCTTACCAACAAGGACATCTCCTGATCTAACTTCAGCACCAATTCTGATTATTCCTCTTTCATCTATATCTTTAAGAGCATCTTCACTTACGTTAGGAATATCTCTTGTTATTTCTTCTGGCCCTAGCTTAGTATCTCTAGCTTCACATTCATATTCTTCAATATGGATAGAAGTAAATACATCTTCTCTTACTAATTCTTCAGAGATAAGCATAGCATCCTCGTAGTTGTAACCTTCCCAAGTAATGAATCCCATTCTGATATTCTTTCCTAATGCGATTTCTCCTAAGTCAGTTGCTGGTCCATCAGCTAAAACTTGGTTCTTAAATACAATTTCACCCTTATCAACTAAAGGTCTTTGATTTATACAAGTACCAGGGTTACTTCTCTTGAATTTAAGTAGTTTATATGTGTCAATTCCGCCATCAATATCTCTCTTGATTCTGATTTCTGAAGAGCTTACATATACAACTGTACCTGAATTTTTAGCTTTAGGTAATACCCCTGAATCAGCTGCCGCTCTATACTCTATTCCTGTACCAACTATAGGTGCTTGTGGCTTTAATAGTGGAACTGCTTGACGTTGCATGTTTGCTCCCATAAGTGCTCTAGACGCGTCATCATTTTCAAGGAACGGTATCATCGCTGTTGCAACTGAAACTATTTGTCTTGGTGAAACGTCTATTAAATCTACGTCTTTAGCATTAACTTGTAATATATCATGCTTATATCTAACAGTAACTCTACTGTCAACGAATTTTCCATCTTCACCAATTGGTTCTTTTGCTTGTGCAATTAAGTATAAGTCCTCTTCATCAGCTGTAAAGTATCTTATTTCATCTGTAACTTTACCAGTTTCTTTATCGATAATTCTATATGGAGTTTCGATAAATCCATACTCATTAACCTTAGCATAAGTTGCAAGTGAGTTAATTAATCCTATGTTAGGTCCTTCTGGAGTTTCTATAGGACACATTCTACCATAATGTGAATGGTGAACGTCTCTTACTTCGAAACCAGCTCTTTCTCTTGAAAGACCTCCTGGTCCTAATGCAGATAATCTTCTCTTGTGTGTTAATTCTGAAAGTGGATTCGTTTGATCCATGAATTGTGATAATTGTGAACTACCAAAGAATTCTTTTATGGCAGCAGCTACCGGTCTAATGTTTATTAACATTTGTGGAGTAATTGCTTCTTGGTCTTGAATAGTCATTCTTTCCTTAACTACTCTTTCCATTCTTGATAAACCAATTCTAAATTGGTTTTGTAGTAATTCACCTACAGATCTTAATCTTCTGTTACCTAAATGGTCTATATCATCAGTATATCCAACACCATAAGCTAATCCTAATTCATAACTTATAGTTGCGAATATATCATCTCTTACAATGTGTTTAGGTATTAATCTAGTTATGTTTTTCTTGATTTCTTCTTTTATTGATTGCTCATCATCATAATTTTCTAATATTTCCATTAAAGTAGGATAATGAACAGCTTCTCTTATATTTAAATCACTAACATCAAAAGGTAAAACTTTTTCTAAATCAACAAAGTGATTTCCTATTACTCTTAATACTTTATCTTCTACTAAAATATCAACTGAGTTTATACCTGCATTTTGTATGTCAGAAGCCATAGCTCTGCTTATTTTTTCACCTTGTTCAACCATTATTTCTCCAGTTGAAGGATTTATAACATCAGCAGCTGCTATTTGATTTATTAATCTAAGATTAATAGCTAATTTTTTGTTAAATTTATATCTCCCAACTCTTGATAAATCATATCTTTTTGCATCAAAGAATAAAGAGTCTATTAAAGATACAGCACTATCAACTGTTGGTGGTTCACCTGGTCTTAATCTCTTGTAAATCTCAAGTAACGCTTCTTCCTTAGTCTTAGTGTTATCTTTTTCTATTGTTGCTTTAAATCTTTCTTCCTCACCAAAATAGTCTAATAGCTCTTGGTCACTTCCATAACCCATAGCTCTAGCTAAAATTGTGATTGGTAATTTTCTAGTCTTATCAATTCTAACATAAATAACATCATTAGAATCTGTTTCATATTCTAACCATGCACCTCTGTTAGGAATAACAGTTGATGAAAATAGCTTTTTACCACTCTTATCAACAGTATTGCTATAGTAAACACCTGGAGATCTTACTAATTGGCTTACTATAACTCTTTCAGCACCATTAATAATAAAAGTTCCTTGTTCAGTCATTAGTGGGAAATCTCCCATAAATACTTCTTGTTCTTTTATTTCTCCAGTTTCATTATTTGTCAGTCTTACTGACACTTTTAGTGGAGCTGCATAAGTGCAATCTCTTTCTTTACACTCTTCCACTGAGTACTTAATATTATCCATATCAAGTTTATAGTCTACAAACTCAAGTACAAGATTCCCAGTAAAGTTTGAAATAGGGTTTACGTCATCAAATACTTCTAATAACCCTTCTCTTAAAAACCATTCGTAAGAATCTAATTGTACCTCGATTAAGTTTGGCATTTCGGTTACATCTTTAACCTTAGCAAAGCTCATTCTAGTTCTTTTTCCGACTTGGACAGGATGTACCATGAATTTTCACCCCTTGTTTAAAGTAAAATAACCAAAAGCATAATTTCCCTAAGGACCTATGCTTTCGGAGAGCATCACGTTATAGTATAACCATTTTTTTATTGATTATACTCATTTTCGCAAGAATATATAATTATCCATAATGAATAGTACATTTTATGATAGTACCATATGAATTTTTCTTTGTCAATACTTTTATATATCGTCATATTAATTACATTTATTAATATAATAGTATTATTTGAATCAATTTTTATTATATTTCATTTTTTTCTATTTAGGCAATAAAAAAGGTGCTATAAAGCACCTTTTTTATATTAAGTTAAGAAATTACTTAACTTCTACTTCAGCTCCAACTTCAGCTAATTTAGCTTTCATGTCTTCAGCTTCTTCTTTAGAAACAGCTTCTTTTAATGTCTTAGGAGCTCCGTCAACTATTTCTTTAGCTTCCTTTAATCCTAATCCAGTTATTTCTCTAACAACTTTGATTACTTTGATCTTGTTTGCACCAGCATTTGATAATACTACGTCAAACTCAGTCTTTTCTTCAGCTGCAGCACCTGCAACAGCTCCACCAGCAACAGCAACTGGAGCAGCAGCGCTAACACCAAACTCCTCTTCGCAAGCAGTTACTAATTCGTTTAATTCTAAAACAGTCATTTCTTTTATAGCTTGAATGATTTCTTCTCTTGTCATTTTAATTGCACCTCCAAAATTTTTATCAGTTTATTATTCAGCTGACTCTGATTCTTTTTTTTCTTTAATTGCATTTAATAAGTATGCAAGGTTTGATAATGGAGCTTTGAAGCTTCCAAGAAGTTTTGCAATAAGAACTTCTTTTGATGGGATTGTTGCAAGTTTTTCAACTCCAGCCTTGTCATAAACAATACCGTCAACAATACCTGCTTTTAATTCTAACTTCTTGTGGTCTTTAGCGAAGTTATTTAATACTCTTGCTGGAGCAGTAGCATCTTCATATCCGAATGCTATAGAAACTGGTCCTTCTAAGTATTGAACTAAATCACCTAAACCTAATTCGTTAGCAGCTAATGTTACTAATGTGTTTTTGTAAACTTTATATTCAACACCAGCTTCTCTTAAGCTCTTTCTTAACATTGTATCTTCTTCAACTGTTAAACCTTGGTAGCTAGCTAATGCAACACCTTGAGCTTTTTCTAACTTTTCCTTAATTTCAGCTACTTTAGCTTCTTTAATTTGTCTGTTCTTCTTTATCACTGTGTGTCCACCTCCTCACAGTTATTAACTGTAATATATATTAAGAAAGGTCTTCCCATAGACACAGGAAGACCAAATAAACAATCACTTATCTAGTTATCCTAGGCAGGCGATTACTTTAAACCTTACGGCACCTACTGTCTACGGAAACAGTATTCTCTTTTTTCACAACGAAATTTATTATACTATGTAAATTTCACTATGTCAATATTAATCTAAAACTTTTGTTGGGTTAATTTTAGCTCCAGGTCCCATTGTGCTTGAAACTGATACAGATTTAACGTATTGTCCCTTAGCAGCAGCTGGTTTAGCTTTTACTAAAGCATCCATTAAAGCATGGAAGTTTTGTTGTAATTTTTCAACTCCAAATGAAGCTTTTCCGATTGGGCAGTGAACGATAGCAGTTTTATCAACTCTATATTCAACTTTACCAGCTTTGATGTCAGCTATAGCTTTAGCAACATCAAATGTAACTGTTCCTGATTTTGGGTTTGGCATTAATCCCTTAGGTCCTAAAACTCTACCTAATCTACCAACAACACCCATCATATCTGGAGTAGCTACTACTACATCGTAGTCGAACCAGTTTTCACCTTGGATCTTTTGAACTAATTCTTCAGCTCCAACAAAATCTGCTCCTGCTTCTTGAGCTTCTGTTGCTTTAGCACCCTTAGCGAATACTAAAACTTTAACAGTTTTACCAGTTCCATTTGGAAGAACAACAGCTCCTCTAACTTGTTGGTCAGCGTGTCTTGGGTCTACCCCTAATCTTACGTGTAATTCGATTGTTTCATCGAACTTAGCTTTTGCAGTTTTTACAGCTAAATCTAACGCTTCAGCTGGTGTATATAAAACGTTCTTATCTACTAATTTTGAACTTTCAACATATTTCTTTCCCATTATTATGCCTCCTTCGTGGTTTTAGCGGTTTTTACCTCCCACATTTTAAAAAAACTCAGAATTACTCTGCTATTGTAACACCCATACTTCTTGCAGTACCTTCGATCATGCTCATAGCAGTTTCGATTGTTGCAGCGTTTAAGTCTGGCATTTTTAATTCAGCGATCTTTCTAACTTGATCCTTAGTTAATGTTCCAACTTTTGTTCTGTTTGGAACTCCTGATCCGCTTTCTAATCCTAATTCTTTCTTAATTAGAACTGCAGCTGGAGGAGTCTTTAAGATAAAACTAAAAGATCTATCTTGGTATACTGTTATAACAACTGGTATTATTAATCCAGCTTGATTAGCAGTCTTTGCGTTAAACTCCTTACAGAATCCCATAATATTAACACCATGTTGCCCTAATGCTGGACCTACTGGTGGTGCTGGTGTTGCCTTACCTGCAGGAAGTTGTAATTTAATCATTCCTGTTACTTTCTTAGCCATTTACTATTCCTCCTATACTGTGGTAATACGGACTTTTTGTCCTCCCACTTAATTAAAAACATTAGTTTTATATATAATATATTAAACTAACTTCTCAACTTGGTTAAAATCTAGTTCAGCTAATGTTTCTCTGCCGAACATATCTATTAAAGCTTTCATTTTGTGTTTTTCAACACTTATCTCTTGGATTGTTGCCACAAATTCTTTTAGTGGTCCAGAGATAACTCTTACACTTTCTCCTACTTCTAAGTCAATATCAACCGGCATTTCAACAACGCCCATTGATTCTACTTCCTCATCAGTAAGAGGCACTGGTTTAGAACCTGGTCCAACAAATCCTGTTACACCTCTTGTGTTTCTAACCACATACCATGACTCATCAGTCATTAGCATTTTAACTAACACATACCCTGGGAACTTTTTCTTTAAAGAAACCTTTTGCTTTCCATCTTTTTCTTCAATAACTTCCTCCATAGGAACTTGAATATCAAGAAGTAAATGCTCAAGATTTCTATTTTCTATAGTCTTTTCAAGATTAGCTTTAACCTTGTTTTCATAACCTGAATATGTGTGTACTACATACCATCTAGCTCTTTCACTCATATTTACTATAGATGAGAAATCTCACCTAAACCTCCTTCATTATAGTTTAAAAATCAATTTAAAGAGGTTTGTAAAAATATAATCTAACCCGCCTACTAATATAATATATATTAGCACGACTACGCCTACTGCAATTAACGCTTTTTTTGTGTCATCTTTAGAAGGCCAAGTTATTCTTTTAACCTCTGCCTTAAGCTCTCTAAAAAACTTAGAAACCCCTCTTTTTTCAGAAGTTTTAGTATTAATATTTACATTTACATTTTCTTTAATAGCCATTACTTCACATCCTTAACTATTGCGAGTATGTGTCATCACTCTAAAGCGAACTATTTAGTTTCTTTGTGTTGTGTGTGTTTTTTACAGAATCTGCAATATTTATTCATTTCCATTCTGTCTGGGTTGTTTTTCTTATTTTTCATTGTGTTGTAATTTCTTTGCTTACACTCTGTGCATGCTAATGTTACCTTAACTCTCACAGTCTGCACCTCCAGTTTATCCAAATAATTATATAAGTCTATATGATATTGTGTTATCTATTTCGTTAATTACTTAAACACCTTACCACAAAACCGATATTATGTCAATAATATTAGCTTTGTAAAGGACTAGGTAAACTAACCCAGTCCTTATCTATATTAAGTAAAAATATTACTATTCGATTATAGAAGTAACAACTCCTGAACCTACAGTTCTTCCACCTTCTCTGATAGCGAATCTTAATCCTTCATCCATAGCTACTTGAGTGATTAACTCAACATTCATATCGATGTGGTCTCCAGGCATAACCATTTCCATTCCTTCCGGTAATTTGATTGATCCTGTAACGTCTGTTGTTCTGAAGTAGAATTGTGGTCTGTATCCATCGAAGAATGGAGTATGTCTTCCACCTTCATCTTTCTTAAGTACGTATACTTGACCTACGAACTTGCTGTGTGGATTTACTGATCCAACTTTTGCTAAAACTTGACCTCTTTCGATTTCAGTTCTTTGAACCCCTCTTAATAATGCTCCGATGTTATCTCCAGCTTGTGCTTCATCTAATAACTTTCTGAACATTTCGATTCCTGTAACAACTACTTTTCTCTTTTCTTCTGTTAATCCTACGATTTCTACTTCGTCTGATACGTGAAGAACTCCTCTTTCAACTCTTCCTGTTGCAACTGTTCCTCTACCAGTGATTGTAAATACGTCTTCGATTGGCATTAAGAATGGCTTATCTGTTGCTCTTTCTGGAGTTGGGATATAGCTATCTACTGCGTTCATTAATTCCATGATGCAAGCTGTTGCTTCTGGATCTGTTGGGTTTTCTAATGCTCTTAAAGCTGATCCTTTGATTACTGGAATGTCATCTCCTGGGAAGTTGTATTCAGATAATAATTCTCTAACTTCCATTTCAACTAATTCTAATAATTCTTCATCGTCAACCATATCTGCTTTGTTTAAGAAAACAACGATGTAGTCAACACCAACTCTTGAAGCTAGTAGTATGTGTTCTCTTGTTTGAGGCATTGGACCGTCTGCTGCTGAACAAACTAAGATTGCTCCGTCCATTTGTGCAGCCCCAGTGATCATGTTCTTAACATAGTCAGCGTGTCCTGGACAGTCAACGTGAGCATAGTGTCTGCTTTCTGTTTCGTATTCAACGTGAGCTGTGTTGATTGTGATTCCTCTTTCTTTTTCTTCTGGTGCTCTATCGATATCAGCATAGTTGAACGCTTCTGCGAATCCTCTGTTTGCTAATACTGTTGTGATAGCAGCTGTTAATGTAGTCTTACCGTGGTCTACGTGACCGATTGTTCCGATATTTACGTGTGGTTTACTTCTTTCGAACTTTTGCTTTGCCATTTGAAATTCCTCCTTATTTTAAATAAACTTTGCCTAGCGTTTGCATACTAATTTATATCCTTCATGGAGCTCATGATCGGGATTGAACCGACGACCTCCGCCTTACCAAGGCGACGCTCTGCCGACTGAGCTACATGAGCATTAAAGTGAGTTACACTTTAATATACCAATTATAAAGTTTACTATCATTTGTTTTTTTTGTCAATATTATTTTACTATTATTGTTTAGTGTCGGAAAGGCACTTTTCAAGCTTTCTTTTAACCCTTTGAAGAGCATTATCTATAGACTTTGCATGCCTATCTAAATCACAAGCAATTTCCTGATATGACTTACCATCTAAATAAGATTGTAATACCTCCATCTCTAAATCAGAAAGAACCCTTGCAATAGCATCTTCTATCTGAGCTTTTTCTTCCTTTCCTATGATAAGTTCTTCTGGATCACTAATTCTCATACTAGAAAGTATATCCAAAAGTGTTCTTTCTGAATCATCTTCTGATACCGGCTTATTAAGAGAAATATATGTATTTAAAGGTATATGCTTTTGTCTTGTAGCAGTTTTTATAGCTGTTATTATTTGTCTTGTTATACACAATTCTGCAAATGCCTTAAATGTTGTTGATTTCTCATAATTAAAATCTCTAATTGCTTTATATAGACCTATCATACCTTCTTGATAAATATCTTCTTTATCAGCTCCTATTAGAAAGTATGATCTAGATTTTGCTTTCACAAAGCCTTCATATTTAGAAATAACATATTCTTGCGCTCTCACATTTCCATCTTTAGCTTCTATAACTATTTCTTCTTCTAATTTACCCTCAAATTCAACTGCTATTTCCTTTGAATATTCTTTGTTATTCACAAATCCCCCTCCATTTCTTAAAGCATCTCAATATTTAACCACGCCTCATAGCTTCTAACTTTTTCAATACATCTTCATTAATATTATCTTGTACTGTACTTTTATATGAGTGATTCACTTTACTGGTTGCTCTTTTTATATCTTCAGATGTATCAAATACCATATTATAAAATTCTACACTTGAAATTCTAGTTGCACCCCTTTGAAATATAGTTTGCTGTTCTAAAGAATCTGATGTGACTACAGAAACTTCAAAACGTCTTCCTATATTATGTATCTCTCTTTCAATATAAGCATCAGCAGTTTCTCCACTTTTAGTAAAAACCACTGTAAGATTTTTATTGTGTTCATATTTATTTTCTAAATTTCCAGCTACTCTATAACCATCAAATATAAGCATGATTTTACACTTATGAATTGCACCATAGTTATGTAAAATATCAATAAGCTTTTGTCTTGAACTATCTAAGCTTATCTCTTTTTCTTTCTTTAAAATACTCCAACTATTTATTACATTATATCCATCTATAAAAATAAATTTCACTTTTAACCTCTATTAGTATTAAACTATTTAGTTAGTCTACCCTTTAATACCTCATACATCATTATACCACCTGCTACTGAAGCATTTAAAGAGTTAATTTTTCCTACCATAGGAATTTTAACTAATAAATCACATTTTTTAAGAGTTAAGTTTGATATTCCCTTTCCTTCACTTCCTATTATTAAAGCACATGCTCCTGAAAAATCTGTGTTGTAACTATAATCCCTACCATCTATATCTGCACCATATATCCAAATTCCTTTTTCCTTTAACATATCTATAGTAGCATTTATATTTGTAACTTTCGCAATTTTCATATGTTCTATTGCTCCCGCAGAACATTTATATACTGTAGATGTTACTCCAACATTTCTTCTTTTAGGTATAATAATTCCATGAACACCACAAAGCTCAGCAGTTCTTATTATAGATCCTAAATTATGAGGATCTTCTATTTCATCTAATATTACTATAAAAGGCTTTTCTTCTTTCTTTTCTGCAAATTCTAATATATCATTCACTTCACAATATTTAAATGGGGTAACCTTAGCCACTATTCCTTGGTGATTTAACCCCTCACACATAGTATCAAGCTTTCTTCTATCAGCTTCCTTAACTACTACACCTTTATCCTTTGCTAAGCCTAATGCAACTTTTATTGAACCTTCTAGATCACCCTTACTCACATATAAACATTCAATAGTTCTATCACTTTTTAATGCTTCAATAACAGCATTTCTTCCTAATATTAAATCTTCTCTTATAGCATCAATATTAGTTTCTTTTGCAGGTGATATTACTTTTGACTCTCTTCTAAAGCCTCTATTTGCTTTTTCTTGGAATTTATTAAATTCTCTTTCTTTTCTTCTTGGATTCTCTCTTTTTGTCATGAATAATCTCCTTTATTTTTGTTATAAATCAATTGATAGTGCAGTATTAAATATGAATTCTAATCTTTCAGTATCACCAATTAAATATAGATATCCAACCAATGCCTCAAATCCAGTTGCCATTCTATAATCTCTTACATCAGCATTTTTGGGAACAGTTGCAGATTTCGCATTTCTTCCTCTTTTAAATATATAGCTTTCATTTTCTGTTAACTTATCTTCAATTTCATGCATTATACTAGATTGGCTTTTAGCTTTTACATATCCTATAGCCTTAACATGCATTTTATGAGCACTTAATTCAAGATTCTTTGATAATATAGAATTTCTTATAAAAAGCTCATAAACTCCATCCCCTATTAGTGCTAATTGTAACGGATTTAAAAGTCTTGCCTCTTTCTCAGTAAACTCTTTTGTTCTTAAATCCTTTAACATATATTATCTCCTTAATATTTATGAACCATAAAAAGTATCTTCATTAATATAATAGCCTCAATTACTATATTATATTTAAATTAACCTGTATTAAATTAATGACAAGTATCTATTAACAAATTATAAATTTACATAAATAAAGCCAGCATTGCTGACTTTATTTATTATCTTAAAACTTTTATTAAACTTATTTAACAGTTTAATTTTCACTTACAATCTATAAATCGTCACTTAACTAATCAACTTTTTTCCATCTAACGCCTTGTGGAGTATCTAAAAGCTCTATCCCTCTAGCCTTTAGTTCATCTCTTATTTTATCAGCTAAAGCAAAGTTTCTATCTTTTCTTGCTTGTTGTCTTTCAGCTATTAAAGCTTCAATCTCAGCTTCTAAATTACCTTTAGTTGTTTTTTGTAAAATTCCTAAAGGTAGCCCTAATTCCCTTATTAATTCTAAGGCCTTTTCACATAATTCTTTAGATGAATTGATTCCTACATTACTGTTAATATCTCTTATTAAATCAAATAGAACTGAAATAGCATCTGCAGTATTAAAGTCATCATCCATTTTTTCGATGTATCTTTGTCTATACGCATCTAATGATTCTAAATACTTAACTTCTTCATCAGTCATTTTTTCATTTTTAACTTCTGATATTAAATTTTCTAAATTTCCTATAGCATTATATAATCTTTCAACAGAAGCTTTTGCTGATTCTAATAGCTCGCTACTAAAGTTTAATTGAATTCTATAATGTCCTGATAGCATTAAAAATCTTATTACATCTGCATCATACTGTTTTAATGCATCTCTTGCAGTTAAGAAATTATTTAAAGACTTAGACATTTTTTGATTATTAACATTTAAAAAGGCTGCATGCATCCAGTATTTTGCAAACTTCTTCCCTGTTAAAGCTTCACTTTGAGCAATTTCATTTTCATGGTGAGGGAATGCTAAATCCATCCCTCCAGCATGTATATCTATTGTATCTCCCAACAATTTTTTAGCCATGCATGAACATTCAATATGCCATCCCGGTCTTCCTAATCCCCATGGGCATTCCCACGCAGGTTCTCCCGGTTTTTGTGCCTTCCAAATGGCAAAGTCCATTGGATCTTCTTTTCTTTCATCAACATTTATTCTAGCTCCAGCTTGCAAATCATCTAAATTTTGACCAATAAGCTGACCATATCCTTCAAACTTTTTAGTTCTAAAATAAACATCTCCATTTACTTCATATGCATATCCTTTTTCTATTAATCCAGAAACAAATTCAATTATTTCACTAATATATTCTGTTGCCCTTGGATTAGTAGTAGCTCTCTTAATATTAAGGCCATCAGCATCTTTATAGTATTCACAAATATACTTATCACCAATTTCTTTTACTGTTGTATTTTCTTCATTAGCCTTGTTTATCATCTTATCGTCTATATCAGTAAAGTTTTGAACAAAATTAACTTCATAACCCCTGTATTCCATATATCTTCTTATTGTATCAAAAACGATAAATGTTCTACCATTCCCTATATGGAAATAATTATAAACTGTTGGTCCACAAACATACATATTAACTTTACCTGGATTTAGTGGAATAAATTCTTCTTTTTTTCTAGTTAAAGAATTATATATCTTCATTTAATAATCCCTCCTTTTTTTTATTTTTAAAATTTTATAATCTTATATTATTCTTTTCAAATTGAGATTTTACAGTAGAAATAACATCTTCAATTTTTATTACTTCCATTTCACCATCTCTTAATTTAAATTCAACTTCACCTTCAGTTATCTTCTTACCTACAGTAACTCTCATTGGAATTCCAATTAATTCTGAATCCTTAAATTTAACTCCAGGTCTTTCATTTCTATCATCTAATATAGCATCTACACCAATTTTTCTTAACTCTTCATACAATTTGTTTGCAACTTCCATTTGAGCTTCATCTTTAATATTTACTGGAATAACTGAAACATGATATGGTGCTACTGAAAGTGGCCATATTATACCATTTTCATCATGGTGTTGTTCGATTATAGATGCCATTGTTCTTGTAACACCTATTCCATAGCATCCCATTACAAATGGTGTATTCTTTCCATTTTCATCTATAAATGTAGCATTCATAGCTTGTGAATATTTAGTTCCTAATTTAAATATATGCCCAACTTCAGTTCCTCTTGCTATAGTAACTTCAGCCCCACATTCAGGACATTTTTCTCCACTTTCTATATTTCTGAAATCTCCTACAGTACCTTCAAAATCTCTACCATAATTAACATTCTTTAAATGGTATCCAGTTTCATTACCTCCAAGAATCATATTGTACATATACTTAACTTCTTCATCAACTAATAATAAATCTACTTTTAATCCTACTGGACCACCAAATCCAACTTCACATCCAGTTGCATTTTTGTACTCTTCATGAGAAGCCATAACTATGTCACCTGAAGCATTTGCTGCATTAGCAACCTTTACTTCATTAACTTCTCTATCCCCTCTAACAACTACACCAACTATTTTTCCATCTATATTGAACATTAAAAGTTTAGCTGTTTTCTTTGGAGATACATTTAAGAATTCTGAAACTTCATCTATCCCCCTGCTATCTGGAGTAGCCACCTTTTCCATTTCTAGTAACTCTTCTACTTCTGCTTTTTCTGGTGTTGCTTCTGCTTTTTCTATATTTGCAGCATAATCACAAGCTGAGCAGAATACTACATCATCTTCTCCAACTTCTGACTTAACCATAAACTCGGCAGAATTTGACCCACCAATTGCACCTGAATCAGCAGCAACACATTTAGCATCTATTCCACATCTATTAAATATTTTTACATATGCATCATGCATCTTATCATATGATAAATCTAATCCAGCTTGATCCTTATCAAAACTATAAGCATCCTTCATTATAAATTCTCTTGATCTCATAATTCCGAATCTTGGTCTTCTTTCATCTCTATATTTAGTTTGAATTTGATAAAGATTTACTGGTAATTGTTTATATGATTTTATTTCATTTCTAGCTATATCAGTAAATACTTCTTCATGTGTTGGTCCAAGACAAAAATCTCTATTATTTCTATCCTTCAATCTGAACATTTCATCTCCATAAACGTCCCATCTACCTGATTCTTGCCACAATTCAGCTGGTAATACAGCTGAAGCTAAAAATTCCTGTGCACCTGCTGTATTCATTTCTTCTCTTACTATTTCTTCAATGTTTTTTAATACCTTAAGACCTATAGGCATATAGTTATACACACCTGCAGCCATTTTTCTAATCATACCAGCTCTAAGCATAAGCTTATGACTGTCTATTTCTGCTTCTGCTGGTACTTCTCTTAATGTAGATACTAACATATTTGACATTTTCATAATTTATTCCTCCAGACTCTCTATTTAATATTATAATTTCATATTTATAAACAGTTATACAATTAGCTAATTAAAAGTTACATCAACATAACCTTATTAAATTTTATACAACTTTATATTTAAGCTTAATTTATTAATTAACCTTTAAAATATAAGATAAAAAAAGTTCACCCTAATATATAATTAGGGCGAACTTATATCCGCGGTACCACCTAAATTTGTACTTTAATAATGATAACGGTGTTAAACCGATAGTTTTTACCTACAACTCGAAAGCTGGTTCAAAATCTATTGAAAATCTTACAGCCAATGGATTTTCTCTCTGAAATGGCGATTTCTACTATTCTTCGTCACTGCTTTAAATAATATATTTTTTTGATTAATTAATTATATAATCTTGAAAAACCTATGTCAATATAATGGAATTGAAATTAAATAAGCTTTTCACCTAAAATTAAATCTTCTGGTGTTGTAACCTTTATATTCGTATATTCTCCATTATAAAGATATACCTTATTTCCATATCTTTCAACTACCATTGTATCATCTGTAACTACTACTTTCTCTATCTTCACTTTTTTATGACACTCTAAAATTTCCTTAAACTTAAAAACCTGTGGTGTTTGAATTGCTACTAATCTATCTCTATTAGGAGTATCAACAGAAAAATTGCCTTCTCCCTTAATCTTTATAGTATCCTTAGGCATAACACCTGGTGCACATGCCCCATGAATAGTTGCGTATTTTATACCATCATCTATTATTTTATCTGAAATAAATGGTCTTGCTCCATCATGAATTAGTACTATATCTGTTTCACTATTCTCCAAACTTTTAAGTCCATTATATACGGAATCCTGTCTTTCAGCTCCGCCAATAACTATTTTATCAACTTTAAGCTCATATTTATTTAAAACATTTTCTTTAAAATATTCTATTTCATCTTCTGATAAAACAATTACTATATTATCTATCTTTTTATTATCATTAAATTTCTTAATAGTATAGTAAATAATTGGCTTTCCTTTTATTTCAATAAATTGTTTGCTTATAGAGGAGTTCATTCGTTTCCCTTTTCCTCCCGCTAAAATAATAGCACTTATCATTAGATTTCTCCTTTAATTATCCCTTGGTTTTGCAAATATCATTCTTCCTGCAGATGTCTGAAGAACAGAAGTAACTGTTACAAAAATTTCTTCTCCAATAAACTTTCTTCCACCTTCAACTACAATCATAGTTCCATCATCTAGGTATCCAATCCCTTGTTCTGATTCTTTACCATCTTTTATAACTGCAATCTTCATTTCTTCTCCTGGAAGAACAACAGGTTTTATAGCATTAGCTAAATCATTTATATTTAAAACAGGTACACCTTGGAACTCTGCAACTTTATTTAAATTAAAATCATTAGTTATAACCTTTCCATTTAACTTTTGAGCTAACTTCAGTAATTTGCTATCAACTTCAGCAATTTCTTTAAAGTCACCTTCCCAAATTTCAGTCTCAATTTCTAATTCCTTTTGAATCTTATTTAATATATCTAATCCTCTTCTTCCTCTATTTCTTTTTAATGAATCTGAAGAATCTGATATATGACGAAGTTCATCTAAGACAAAGCTCGGTATTACTAAAGTTCCTTCTATAAATCCCGTCTTACATAAATCAAAAATTCTACCATCAATTATAACTGATGTATCTAGTACTTTTGCACCACTTCTTGTAACACTTTTACTTTTCTTTTCCTTATCCTTTTCTCTTAAACTATTTCTCTTAAAAATTAATAAAGCTGAAGAAATATCATCCTTCTTTTTTATAAATATCTCTGCTCCAATTATTGCTGCTATTAATTCTAATAGTACAAATATTATCGGCCCTATAGAAGGATTTATTCCTGAAAATATTCCTGAAAAAGGTGCTCCTATAAATGCAGCAATAATTAAACCTATTAAAACTCCTAAGCTACCAAAAATCAATTCCTGTGCACTTAACCTTTGAATATTTTTTTCCATTTTATCTATAATCTTCGATATTAATTTATATAATCCTGGTGAAATAAAATAAAAAATAATTCCGAATAATAACATACAAAAAATATAAAATATAGTAGTTGCTATTGCACCCTTAATAATATGAATTTTAAATCCCCTAACTACAGTTAATATTCCTTCACTAACAATATATCCAATAACTAATCCTAAAATAGTAAAAATCACCTTTAGCCATTTTTTAACCATAAATTCACCTCCTATTTTAAAAGCCATACAGAATAGTTATAAATAACCATTTTTATTATACCATAATATTAATATTGCTATTACAAATATTTAAATTTTAAAAATAAAATTTAATAATAATACCCCCTATTAAAATACACATAGGTTGTTTATTATAATATTAAACAACACATACAAGGGTTGTATTGACAAAATTGTCTGAAAATACTTATAATTTATATAAGGATTATATTTCTAAGGAGTTGAGGCAAGTGAAAGACATTATATTTGATAGCTTTCAAAATGACGTCAGTGAATCTTTATTAAGACACAAAAGTATTCTAGATATTCTTACTAAATATACTGAATCTAGTTCTAGAATTAACAGAGCAGTAGCCAAAGCTGTTACAAACTGTGGTTGCATTGAAATAAATGCAAAAAAGCAATGTCTGCCAAATGAAGACAACTCATTGGAAGATTTATCTGAGTGTTTAAAAACTCATATGGATGGTTGCTTATGTGAAAGTTGCCGTGAAGTTATAGAAAGAGAAATTGGTAATAATTTATTCTATCTTACTTCTCTTTGTAATATTCTTGATATAAACCTTTACGACGTTCTATTAAAAGAAAGCGATAAAATTACCACCCTAGGTAAATTTACCTTTAGATAAATATATAAGCAGGTTTACACCTGCTTATATATTTTTACCAATATTTTTATTAATATTCCAAATATTTATTAAATTTCTTTCTTTAAATAAATTTGCTCTTTTATTCTCTTTAATCCACTTCTTATAGCCGTAGCCCTAGCTTCACCTATACCTTCAACTTGATCTAATTCATCTTTAGTAGCTGCAATTACATATTTTAATTTATTAAAATGTTTTATTAAATTTTCAATTACATTAGTTGGTATTCTTGGAATCTTAAATAGTATTCTATATCCTTTTGGTGAAATTAATGTATCTACTAATGGTACTCCACCAAATCCAAGTACCTTTGCAATAGTTTCTAAATCTACTAGTTCCTCTGAATTTAACTTTTGAATTTCTTTATATATAGTATTATGGTCTGTATTTTCTCCACAATAATCTCTAATTAGTAGTATTCCATCTCTTTCTATATATCTTATTAATTCATTAAGTTGCATAGAAATAAGTCTACCTTCATTACCAAGTTCTAAAATATACCTTTTTATTTCTTCAACTATTCTCATTACCATTTCAGTTCTTTGAATTGCAGTTACTACATCAAAAACAGTTGTCAAATCTTGAAACTCTAAAATATTTAAGTTGTTTATAACACGCTCTAAAACATTAACATATTTCTCTAAAGTCTGAATAGCTTGATTGGCTCTTGCTAATATTACACTACTATCCTGTAATATATATTTTATATCTCCTTTGTATATTGTAATAATATTTCTTCTTTGTGATATAGCTACAACTATGGTATCCGTTTGCTTCGCTATTCTTTGTGCCGTTCTATGTCTTGTTCCTGTTTCATAGGTTGTTACAGATGGATCAGGTAGTAACTGTGCATTAGCACAAACTATCTTTCTTAAATCCTGACTTAATACTATAGCTCCATCCATTTTAGCTAGTTCATAAATATATGCTGGGGTATACTCTGCATTTATGTTAAATCCCCCATCCACTATATTCATTACCTCTTCAGAATCTCCTAAAACTATTAATCCACCTGTTTTAGCTCTTAAAATATTTTCTAGTCCTTCCCTTAAATTTGTTCCAGGACTAACTATTTTTAGTATATTTTTTATTTCATTATCATCCTTAATTCTCATGCTAATCACCTAATCTATTACTTTCACATACTTTCTATAATAATTATATTTTACACCTATTTATATACATCTGCTATAACATCATTTAGAGTTTTCATTGACATTATTTTTATATTAGGTATTTTGACTTCTTTACTAAAAGAATCTTTAGCCACATATACTTTTTTAAATCCCATCCTTGCTAATTCTTTTACTCTTACCTCTATAGACGGAACTTTTTTAAGCTCACCAGTTAAACCAACATCAGCTATAAATGCAACGTTTGCCTCTATTCCCCTTTGTTTTACAGATGAAACTATACTCATAATTACAGCTAAATTAATACCTTGCTCCTTAATTCTCATTCCCCCTGTAGTCTTTATAATAACATTTTTATCATAAAGATTTATTCCTCCTCTTTGCTCTAAAATTGATATTAAGGTATTTAATTTATCTTTTCCTAATGTTTCTCCTATTCTAGTAGGATATGGAGTAAATGTTTTTGAAACTAAGCTCTCTACTTCTGTAATTATAGGTCTAGACCCTTCTTTTATAACTGTTAATGTACTTCCTGATACTATTTCTCCATCTTCTCTTTTAGTCATAAAAAATTCTGACGGGTTATCAATAGACATCATTCCCTTTTCAGACATTTGGAAAAATCCAGTCTCACCTGTACTTCCAAATCTATTTTTAGAGCTAACTAATCCTCTTAACTCTTCATCAGTATCACACTCTATAATTAATACAGTATCAACTAAATGTTCCAATGCTCTAAGTCCAGCTAATTCATCAGCCTTTGTCATTTGCCCAACTATAATTACCGCTCTTTGCCTTTTATCATCTTTAGCAATTCTTAATAGTTCATTAGCACATTCCATTGTTTGGGTAGGAGAACCTGCTCTTGCTGGTAATGCATTTTCCATAGTAAATGTCTGTATACTATCTATTATTAATAAATCTGGATCTATTTCATTTACAGCATCTACAACATTATCCATACTAGTTTCTTGAACAACCCAAATATTATCATTAATTTTATCTAAAATTCTATCCGCTCTATTTTTAATTTGACTATCACTTTCTTCTCCAGATGCATAAATAACCTTATGTCCAGACCTGGCAATGTTATCAGCTACCTGTAATAATAAAGTTGACTTTCCGGCTCCTGGTCTTGCTGTTATTATAGTAATGGAATCTTTAACAATTCCACCTCCCATTACTCTATCAAATTCACTTATTCCAGTTACAATTCTATCACTTTTACTTGAAGTAACTTCAGACAGCTTTTTAATTTGTTTTTTAGCTAATTGCCTTACCTTTATTGCATCTTTTGTAGATTTATTCTGTTGAACAACTTGCTCTTCTGTAAATGTATTCCAATTGCCACAATCTGGACATTTCCCCATCCATTTTGGTGATTCATATCCACATTCTTGACACATAAATACAGATTTTATCTTTGCCATCTTCTTCACCACTCTATCTATTTTAAGTCTATTCTCATTTAAATTCCAAATTACTCTATATAATATAACATACTTAAATTATAAAAAATACAAAAAAATATAAAAATAAACCATAAGATCTTCACTAAATCCTATGGCTTATTTTGAATTTTATTTACTTTTTAATAAGCTTCGCAGCTTCCTCATCAACTATTACTATAACGTCTCTATGCATTTGTAACATAGATGCTGGATTGTTTGTTGAAATCTTACCTGAGAATAATCCTTTAATAGCCTCAGCTTTACTTTCTCCTGATGCAATAAGAACTATCTTTTTAGCTTTCATTATTCCACCTAATCCCATACTTACAGCTTGTCTTGGAACATCATCCACATTGTCAAAAAATCTAGCATTTGCTTCAATTGTATCTTGAGTTAAAGTTATTACATTTGTTCCTACAGATAACTCATCATCTGGTTCATTAAATGCAATATGCCCATTATTTCCTACACCTAATAATTGAATATCTACTCCTCCTAACTCTTGTATCTTATTATCATACTCTGAGCATTCTTTCTGTAAATCTTCTGCTAAACCATTAGGAATAAAAGTTTTTTTAATGTCTATATTAATATGATTAAATAAATTTTCATTCATAAAGTATCTATAACTTTGTTCATGTTCAGGATTTAAACCTACATACTCATCTAAGTTTATTGTAGTAACCTTTGAAAAATCTACTTCATTATTTTGATACATTTTTATTAACTCTTTATACATTCCAACTGGTGATCCTCCAGTAGCTAAACCTAAAACCGCATTTGGTTTTTCGTTTATAACCTTAGCAAATTCTTCTGCTGCAACTTTACTTAATTCCTCATAATTTTTAGTAATTATTAATTTCATAATATCTCACCCTCTTTTCTTGAAATATTTACTTGTAATGTAAATTTATCTGATTTATAAAATGCTTCTTCTAAAAATAGAAGCTTATCTGCGCTTGTAAAAGTTTTACTAATAACTTTTAATATAGGTTCATCCTTTTGACATTCTAATAAATTTCTTATTTCATCATTAACATTTACTGCTATTATAGATGAATTAGAATTTGTAATTACATATCCAAATCCCTCTAGAACCTTATATAAAGATCCTTCTAACATTTCCTTATTGACATGTCCACAATAATCAACTGGTATATATACAGTTTCTAATGCAATACACTCATCATCTACTATTCTTTTTCTTGTTATTTTATATAATTTATCTAATATAAAAATATCCTGTATATCTTCAGGTGTATCTATAACTTCAAACTCTACCACCTTGGTTTCTAATACTCTACCACTTTGCTTTATCATTTCCGTAAAGCTCATCATATCTTTTTGGTTTACTTTTTGCTCACATACAAAAGTACCCTTACCTTTTTTTCTAGTTAATACTCCTTCTTGTACTAACTCTCCGATGGCTTGTCTTATTGTCATTCTACTGACACCATAAATTTCACAAAGCTCTCTTTCACTTGAAATACATTCTCCAGCTTTCCAAATTCCATTAGCTATTTTTTTTATAAAATCATTTTTTAATTGATAATACACTGGTATTGGACTATTTTTATCTATCATATTATCACTCCCAGTTTCATTATATGATATATATATATAGTTGTCTATACCAGTTTAAAGTTTTTTAATAAAAAAATGAATATTTATTTATTACTTGGAAATGCTATCTATATAAATTACAAGGAGATGGTATTTTGATAGATAAATCTTATTTATATAATGTTCCTTCTAAAAATATTCTTAATAATTATAAACCTAAAAATTTATCTAATGATTCCCTAGATAATTATTCTGTTGAGTCTTTAGAAAATATGGTTATAAACTCTAATTTAAACAATGAAAACCCTTTAAAATAATACTATTATTTTATAATTAAAAAGTAAGGCAAAACACCTTACTTTTTTAATAAACTTTTCAATAAAAAGGAAATAAATTATTAAATATTTAAAGTTACAAAACCGCTATTCAAATTCAGTAATACATTTCCTATTAACTATATAAAACACTAATTAATATATTTATTACTCTTTAACAAATTCTATCTGTGTGAAAAAATTACGCCTTCTTCTTTACACTCAACTTTCAATTTATCTCCAACCTTAATCTCACCCTTTAATAGTTCATCGCTTAATCTATCTACTATTTCTCTATTTATTATTCCTCTTAATGGCCTAGCTCCAAATTCTAAGCTTTTATTTTTAGTAACAAGGAATTTATTTAAACCTTCATCATAAATTAAATCAATATTTTTTTCTTTCAATATTTTAATAGTGTCCTTAAGCATTATATTTACTATTTCTAATGTATCCTCTTCTTTAAGTTGATTAAATACTATAGTATCATCCACTCTATTCAAGAACTCCGGTTTAAACGCTTTTTTTAGTTCTTCTAATACTACATCTTTAATTTTTTCATATTCTGCATGTATTGAATTTGATGACGTATCAAACCCTACTTTTCTTTGACTCTTTATCTTTTCAGCTCCTACATTAGATGTCATAATAACTATTGTATTTTTAAAATCTATGGTTTTACCCTTTCCATCTGTTAATCTTCCATCCTCCATTATTTGAAGTAAAATATTAAATACATCTGGATGTGCCTTTTCAATTTCATCTAACAATACAACCGAATAAGGTTTTCTTCTAACAGCTTCAGATAATTGCCCACCTTCTTCATATCCTACATATCCTGGAGGCGCTCCAATTAATCTTGAAACAGAATGCTTTTCCATATATTCAGACATATCAATTCTAATTAAATTACTTACCTTACCAAACATAACCTCAGCTAGGACATTACAAAGTTCTGTCTTACCAACACCAGTAGGGCCACAGAAAATAAATGTTCCTATTGGTCTGTTAGGGTTTTTCAGCCCAACTCTTGCTCTCTTCACAGCTCTAACCAATGCCTTTATAGCTTCCTCTTGACCCACAACTCTTTTTCTTAAGGTTTCCTCTAAATGTAAAAGCTTATCTGACTCTTTTTCTGTTAACCTTTCTACTGGAACTTTAGTCCAAATTGCTACTACCTTTGCAATATCATCTTCATCAACAATTTGTACCTCCGTACAACTATGAGCTCTCCATTCATTTTTAATTTTTTCGAACTCTTCTTTTAATTGTTTTTCTTTATCTCTTAAACTTGCAGCTTTTTCAAAGTCTTGATTTCTTATAGTATCTTCTTTTTCACTAATAATCTTCTCTATATCTAATTCTTTTTTCTTAATTTCTGGTGGAAGGGTTAATCTTGAGATTCTAACCTTTGCAGCTGCTTCATCTATTAAATCAATAGCCTTATCTGGCATATACCTATCGCTTATATACCTATCTGCTAAATCAACTGCCATATATAAAGCTAAATCTGTAATTTTAACTTTATGATGTGATTCATATTTATCTCTTAATCCAAATAGTATATTTAGAGTTTCATCTTTACTTGGTGGTTCTACATTAACAGTTTGAAACCTTCTCTCTAAAGCAGCATCCTTTTCTATATGTTTTCTATATTCATCTATTGTTGTGGCACCAATACACTTTATTTCTCCCCTAGCCAATGCTGGTTTTAATATATTAGAAGCATCAATTGCACCCTCTGCTCCTCCTGCACCAACTATAGTATGAATTTCATCTATAAAAATTATTATATCCTCTTCATTTTTTAATTCATTCATTACTTTTTTTAAACGCTCTTCAAATTCGCCTCTATATTTAGCTCCTGCAATCATTGATGTTATATCTAATATTAATAGTCTTTTATCTCTTAAACTTTCTGGTGCATCTCCTGATATTATTTTTTGAGCTAAACCTTCTATTATGGCAGTTTTACCAACACCAGGCTCACCTATCAAACAAGGATTATTTTTTATTCTTCTACAAAGAATCTCCAATACTCTCTGAGTTTCTTCATCTCTTCCTATAACAGGATCTAACTTTCCTTCCTTTGCACTTTGAGTTAAATCTCTACTATATTGATCTAATACTGGTGTTTTATTTTGTTTTTTCTCTTTTTGTATAGATTTTTTATTTTCTCTAAGCTCATTTCCAGATATATATTTATCTAGCTCTTGTTTAACTACTGATAAATCAATTCTACCACTTGTTAAAATAGTATATGCGACTCCTTCTCCTTCATTTACAAGAGACATTAATATATGTTCTGGATTTATAAAACTATGACCATATTTTCGTGCTATATCTAAACTATCATCAAATAATCTCTTCGCTCTTGGAGTTAATAACATCTCTCCATTAGAAACTTCATCATCTCCAAATCCTAAATAATCTTCAGTCATCTTTTTAACCTTCTCAATATTAATTCCTTTTCCTGCTAAAAGTTGACCTGCATATCCATTTTCTTTTAATATTCCTAATAAAACATGTTCAGTACCAATATAACCATGCTTGAAATTTTGAGACTCCTGTTGTGCTTCTACTAAAACAACTTGTGCTCTTTCTGTAAACCTCCCAAAAATCATAATGTCACCTCCAAATATAATTTAATATAGACTGCTATACAAATTATTGCTATATTCTATAAATATGACCTAACCCTTTTTACCATAATTATTTTCTTATATTTATTATAATTATTATGATAAAATAACCATTATAATACCCTTAAGAATTTCTGCTCTTAACTTATTTCTATCTTCAACAGCGCCTAATGTCCTATCATTTATAGACATCTTAATAATTTCAAATTCTCTCTTAGTTATTAACTCCCTATCATATAAATGTTCAATTAGTAATACTGCTGAACTATAAGTTACACTATCTCCAATAGCTTTATTTATTGCATCTAATTGTTTTTCCTTATTATTATATTCTACTCTTTTGATTATTATATATCCGCCTCCACCTCTTCTACTTTCAATTAGGTATCCTTTTTCAGTAGTAAACCTTGTTGTTAAAACATAATTAATTTGAGATGGTGCACAATTAAACTTATCTGCTAATTCATTCCTCTGTATAATTACCTCCTTATTTTTTTCATCTTCTATCATCTCATTAATGAATTGAGCTATTATATCTGAAATTCTTGCCACAATTTCACCTTCCTAAACACACTTTGACCTTATTTGACTTTAATTATATATAATTTTTTTTTTAATGTCCATGTAATAATTGCTATTACTAATTCCTATTGTCCCCGAATTTATTTTTCTTAAACCTTCTGCTGTTATTATAAGTTAAATATTTGTCCATAAAAAAAGAGCCGTCAAATTGACGACCCTAAAATTTTATTAAGCTTCAGCTGGAGCTCCTACTGGACAAACATTTGCACAGTTTCCGCAATCGATACAAGTATCTGCATCAATAATGAATTGAGTATCTCCTTGGCTTATAGCATTAACTGGACATTCTGCTGCACAAGCACCACAGTTAACACATGAATCATTAATTGCATATGCCATTAAAAACACCTCCCCCATATTCAACTAAGTACCATTATTATTTTATCATACAACCTTTTCTTTTTAAAGTAGAAGTTAATACGCTATTCTTCCATTAATACTTTTTTAGCTAAATTACCATATATCCTGCATTCTCAATAGAAATCATTAGTTCATCTATAGAAACACTTAATCCATCATATACTACATTAACTTCTTTTCTATTTAAATTAATTTCACACGCAAGAATACCTTCATAATTACTAACCACATTTCTAATATTAATAATATCATCATGTGTAGTTAAATTATAAATTCTAAGTAGTGCTTTCATTAATTTTCCTCCTTAGTTCCCCTTTATAAGATCCTTAATTAACTTTCTATCTTCTTCTGATTCTATTTCTAATTTTATATCATCATCATCTATAGAATCTTCATAATGTCCCTTTATAAGTTCAATATTTTCTATTTTAAATTCCTCTAAAATCTCTTCCTCGCCTTTTCTAAGCTTAACTTTAACACTTTCTTTAACTATATTATTTGAAAATACTTCTCCAGTGCCTTCACTAGTCTTAACAATTGAACCTACCTTAGGCATTCTCTTTCTAATATCCTCATAAGTACTTTGTTCGTAATTTAAGCAACACATAAGTCTTCCACAAATACCTGAAATCTTTGTTGGATTAAGAGATAAATTTTGCTCTTTTGCCATCTTTATAGAAACAGATGCAAAATCTCCTAAAAATGTTGAGCAACACATTGGTCTTCCACATGGTCCAAGTCCACCAAGCATTTTAGCCTCATCCCTAACACCTATTTGTCTTAGTTCAATACGAGTTTTAAATATTGCAGCTAAATCCTTAACTAGTTCTCTAAAATCAACTCTTCCATCAGCAGTGAAATAGAATATTACTTTATTATTATCAAATGTATATTCTACATCTATAAGCTTCATAGTTAATCCATGCTCTTGAATTTTTTTTAAACAAATTTCAAAGGCATCCTTTTCCTTATCCTTATTTTTAAAATGCTTATTTATATCTTCTTCAGTTGCTATTCTTAAAACACTTTTTAAAGGTGCAACTATATCATTTTCACTTATCTCTTTTATTCCAATTACGCATTCTCCAAATTCAATACCCCTTGCAGTTTCAACTACTACATAAGTATCTTTTTGTATATCCATATCTACCGGATCAAAATAGTAAATTTTCCCGGCCTTCTTAAATCTAACCCCAACTACTTTTATCATTATTAACCCTCCATAAAGCCCATCAACATTACACGCAATATCATTGCCCAACTAACATTACTTTTAATGTTTCTTCTTGCTTCTTCTATCGTCATTATCATATTATTTAGCTTTCTAAATGACATTTCTTTAGTCAGCTCATTTATATCATCAATTTTATCTCCATTTATGATAAAATCATTATTTTCAACTTCTTTATGTATTAATATATCTCTTATAAAACCACTTAAAATATTTAATACTTCTTCCTTATTATCTTTTAACCCAATTAATTTTTCTTCATGTTGTAATATAAGCTCAACATTATTTTTATTTAAGTCTTTTATTAAGTCTATTATTTTACTTCTAAGATCTTTTAAAGTACCATCATTAAAATACCTATCTATTCTTCCCGGAATCCCTTCACTAAATGCAATAGCCGATTTTATTTCATTTTCATTATAATTAAACTCTTTAATTCTTATATACTCATATAATTCTTCCTTAGTTAAAGGAGTCAATTTATAAATTTCACATCTAGATTTTATAGTATCTAAAATTAATTCTAAACTTTCACATAATATTATTATGTGAACTCCTATTGGTGGTTCTTCTATGGTTTTTAAAAGTGCGTTTTGGGCTTGAATAGTTAATTTATTTCCTTCATGTATTATAACTACCTTCTTATCTCCCTCAAAAGGTTTTTTAGATACTTCCTCAATTATATTTCTTACATCATCTACTCCAAAAGAAGCCTTATTGCTCCTGTAATTTATAATATCAACATATTCTCTATTCAGCTCACCATTTAATATTAATTTAGCTAATATGTTAGCAAAATTACTTTTCCCTATGCCATCTTCTCCTGCTATGAGGTGAGCATGAGAAAGGGTATTATTCATGCATCTATTTCTAAAGTTATTAATTAAAGTTTCATATCCTATAAATTTTCTCATACAATCACCTCCTTATTAACTTACCTATACTTTATAAAATTGGTCAACATCTAAAACAAATACTGTAGCTCCACCAACTTCTACTTCAATTGGATAAGGCATATACATTCCTGAACCACTTCCAATTGTAGTTGGAGTAGGTGCAGAAACCATCTCTTTTCTTCTCTTACATACATCTTCAATTACTTTGACAACATCTTTAACTGCTTCTTCTTCAACTCCCATCATTAAAGTTGTATTACCAGATTTTAAAAAACCTCCAGTTGTAGCTAATTTAGTTACCCTAAAATTCTTATCAGTAAGCTCTTCAATTAAATCCATAGCATCATCATCTTGAACTATAGCCAATACCAACTTCATACCACATACCTCCACTAATAAGTTAATAATTTATTCAATTATATTTTATCATAAATATATGATAGTTTACTAAATTTTCTTATTCAATAAAAAAGTTATTTGAAATTAAGATTATTTTTCTATTAAATAACTTAACCCCAAATAACTCTTATTAAATGTTTATATATAATTTTTTATATTATCATAAATCTCATTATTTATATCTTCTATAGATCTTAACTTACCATCTTTAGTACATTTTATAACCTTCCAATTATATTTATCTGCAACATATAATGAATTATTATAAGAATTAATTAAATACTCTTTATTACTTTCATGTATATCCTTATCTTTTTGTCCAGTAATCTTATTCATTCTATTTCTCATAAGTTCTTGGCTTACCTGTGGCTCAACATCTAAAAATATTACTTCATCAGGTTTTGGAATTCCGTATATATTAAACTCCAAATCATATAACCATTCAAGAAATTTTTCCTTTTCAGGACTTTCTATCTTAGCTGCTTGATGTACCATATTAGAAGTTGTATATCTATCACTAATTATTATTCCACCATTATTATAAAATTCTCCCCACTTAGTTTTATACGAAGCATATCTATCAGCTGCATAAAAAGTAGATGAGATATATGGACTTACATCATTAGGATTTTTTCCAAAGTCACCATTTAAGTACATCTTTACAAGGGCTGAAGAATCACTTTTATAATCAGGGAAAGTAATTTTCATACATTTCTTACCTTCGCTAATCAATCTTTGATATAATTTTTCAGATTGAGTAGCTTTTCCACTAGCATCTGATCCTGATTCTATAATTATTAACTTTCCTTTACCCATCCTTGCTCTTCCTTTCGTTCTTTTAAATAGAATTATTACTCTAAATCTTTTAAATCTAAAATCTTTGGTGTTATAGCATTTTTAATTTTATTTCTTATACTCTCATATTCCTTACTATTAACATCTATAACATTCATTTTTTGTATACATTCTTCGCAAATAAAACTATTCATTATTTCAATTCCACTATTTTTACTTTCTTTCTCACATATTATACAATATTTTTTAGGATCTCTCCATATATCTTTACTACTAATATCCATAATACTCTCCTCCCTTTATTAATAAATTCTGTCCTATTATTTCTACTCTATACTTATCTAATTATAATTTCCCCTAAATTTTTACTTATACTAATATAATATAATCAAATAGATTAATATTAATATCTTATAATTTTTAAAATAAAAAGTGAGATAGTCTCTATTACCATCTCACTTTTTATTTATTCTATATTGAGTGTTTTATGCGCGCTACTAACGCATCACTAGGCTCAAAAATGAATTTATATATCTTTCCCTTCTTTCTATATATACATAAAAACTTTTTATTCTTATCAAATTTTCTAATGTAATGCCTACTACACTTACATTTACTATATTCCTTAGGAACATTAGCTTTTTCTCCAATGTAAATTATATCTTTTATCTTTAAGCTTTCAACATTCTCTTCTACTCTACTACTTATCTTATTAATTATAAGCTTGTCTGATATAACGAAATACTTATATGCCATTTTACACTTTTTAGTCTCTTTAATAACTACTATTAATGTTAACACTCCTAAAATAACTTCTAACCATAATTCTTTATTAGCATTTTTTCCAAAAGTTATTCTAGAAAATTCATGTATGTATAAAGCTACAGTAACTGTTAATAACGATATAATTATTGCAATAGTTTTCTTACCCCTTTTAATTTCCTTATGCATAATTGAGAACTCCTATAAATAATCCATCTTATAATATAAGAATATTTTGATTATACTAACTTTCTAAAGCTAATTACAACTCTTGAATTTTAGACTATTAGTTTATCTTGTCCATTATTTAATAAATATACTTCAATATCTTTATTAATCTAACTATTAGACATTATTATTATATTATTGTGATATAATTTTAATATATAATTCATTTATTAATAGCGAGGTAATATTTATGATTCAAATATACAAAAGTATAAGTGAAACAAATTCATCACTGCAAGTATTGGATAGTATTGAAAATGGATGTTGGATAAATATAGTTGCTCCTTCAGAAGAAGAATTAATTTTAATTTCCAAAAAAACTGGTGTTCCTTTAAATTTTTTAAGAGCACCATTGGATGACGAAGAAACTTCTAGAATTGATTTTGAAGATGAATTTACATTGGTGGTAGTAGATATACCTTTTACCGAAATGGAGGATAATTCCTTAACATATGATACATATCCTTTAGCAATTATTCATTCTGAAAAAGAAATAATAACTGTTTGTTTAAAAAATAGTAGAATAATAACAGATTTTATTAATGGCAGAGTAAAATCATTTTTCTCTTTTAAAAAGTCTAGATTCATTCTTCAAATATTAAATAGAATATCTACATATTACTTAATATATCTTAGACAAATTGATAAAAAAAGTGTAATGATTGAAAAAAGACTTCATAAGTCTATGAAAAATAGAGAACTTATTCAACTACATTCATTAGAAAAATCTCTTGTTTATTTTTCTACTTCACTTAAAGCAAATGAAGTAACTCTTGAAAAAATGTTAAAATTAGAAATTATGCAAAAATATAAAGATGATCAAGATGTCTTAGAAGATGTAATAATAGAAAATAAGCAAGCTATAGAAATGACTGATATTTATAGTAATATTTTATCTAGTACTATGGATTTCTTTGCTTCAGTAATATCTAATAATCTTAATATTGTAATGAAGGTATTAGCATCTGTTACTATATTAATGGCTATACCAACTATTATAGGTGGTATATTTGGTATGAATGTTGCATTACCTTTAGAAAATAATCCTAATGGCTTCAATATTATTATGTTTCTTACAATACTTTTAACTGGAGTTACTGCTTTTATATTATATAAAAAAGATATGTTTAGTTAATATAAATTAAAATTATTTATAAAATAATAAAATATCCACATGCAGATTAAATTTTGCTGTGGATATTTTGTTTTTATATGTGGATAGTTTTTTATTTTTTAAATTGTGAATAAATTAAATTTTATTATTAAAAATTTTTATAAAACTTAATAACAAAAAAACCTACAAGTAATCTTGTAGGTTTTTTTTGGAGGCGCCACCCAGATTTGAACTGGGGAATAAAGGTTTTGCAGACCTCTGCCTTACCACTTGGCTATGGCGCCATACCTGGTGGCTCGACCAGGAATCGAACCAGGGACACGAGGATTTTCAGTCCTCTGCTCTACCGACTGAGCTATCGAGC